>WNFJ01574856.1_pt1 | contig 16838 bp, 15 predicted proteins | sample 5400461 | NCBI WGS metagenome assembly WNFJ01 (sample SAMN13153349, study PRJNA577476) | soil metagenome | isolation source: 115 cm saprolite on Douglas fir-dominated hillslope | place: USA:California | collected 2013-09-17 | reverse complement strand
GCGATCGATCTCGTGCGCGATATCCACCGCTCCGGCATTACCCTGGTGATTGTCGAGCACATCATGGAAGTCATCATGTCGCTGACGACGCGGGTAGTGGTGTTTCACCAGGGCCGCGAAATCGCGCGCGGCAGCCCGCGTGAAGTCACCGGCAACCCGGCCGTGATCGCGGCCTATCTGGGCACGCGCGCCGCCAAGGCCGCCGCCGGCCACACCCCGATCGAGCTGATGGGCGGACCGGCGACATGACCGCGCCCTTGCTCACGATCGAGCATCTCGAGGTCCGCTATGGCGACCTGATTGGCGTGTCCGACGTTTCGCTTGACGTGCCCGAGGGCAGCGTCGTCGCGCTGCTCGGCTCCAACGGCGGCGGCAAGACCACGGTTCTCAATGCCATCGCCGGGCTTATTCCCGCGTATTCCGGATCGATCGGTTTTCGCGGGCAGGAGATCGGCGGCGAGAGCGCGTTTTCGATCGTACGCAAAGGCCTCGCATTGTCGCCGGAAGGCTGGCGGCTGTTCGTCCAGCAAAGCGTCGAGAACAATCTGCTATTGGGAGCAACGCCCTTGCGCGACAAGTCGCGCGCGGCAACGCTGCTCGAGCGCGTCTATGAAATCTTTCCAAAACTTGCGGAGCGGCGCAGCCAGCGCGCCGGCACCATGTCGGGCGGTGAACGGCAGATGCTGGCGGTCGGCCGCGCTCTGATGAGCGACCCAAAACTTCTGATGCTGGACGAGCCGTCACTCGGCCTTGCGCCGACGGTGGTCGAGTCGATGTACGAGACTTTTGGGCGGTTACACCGGGAAGGGCTGACGATCCTGCTCGCCGAGCAATCCATCGAGCTCGCACTGGAGGTCTCGGATTTCGCAACCGTGCTGCAAGTCGGCAAAAGCGTTTTGTCCGGCACCGCCGCTGATCTCGCCGAAGATCCGCAGGTGCAACGAGCCTATCTCGGCAGCGCCTAAAGGCGCGTTGCTCACTCGGCGGCTTCCTTGACCGAGCCATGCTCGCTCGCAGGTCGATCCTGATCGGGATCTCCTGAGCGTCCCCAGCGCTCAAATGCGTTCGAGAGCCTGTCGAGATAGAGATAGATCACAGGCGTCGTGAATAGCGTCAGCGCCTGGCTGACGATCAGGCCGCCCACCATCGCATAGCCGAGCGGCTGGCGAATTTCCGATCCGGTGCCGGTACCCAGCATCAAGGGCACGCCGCCCAGCAAGGCCGCCATCGTCGTCATCATGATCGGGCGAAATCGCAGCAGCGCAGCCTTTCGGATCGATTGCTCCGAGGTGAGATGCTCGTCGCGTTCGGCCGAGATCGCGAAGTCGACCATCATGATGCCGTTCTTCTTGACGATGCCGATCAGCAGGATGATGCCGATCAAGGCGATCAGGCTGAAGTCGAAACCGAACGCCATCAGGATCGCCAGCGCGCCGATGCCTGCCGAGGGCAGGGTCGACAGAATGGTCAGCGGGTGGATGTAGCTCTCGTAGAGAATGCCGAGGATCAGATACACCACCACCAGCGCCGCCAGGATCAAGAGCGGCACAGTGCTGAGCGATTGCTGGAACGCCTGCGCGGTACCCTGGAAGCTCGAATTGAGCGTGGGAGGCGCGCCGAGTTCGACCATCGCCTTCTGAACGGCGTCGGTCGCCTGCCCCAGGGCAACGCCCTGCGCCAGGTTGAAGCTGATCGTGATCGCCGGAAATTGGCCCTGGTGGCTGATCGAGAGCGGACGAACCGGCACGCTGGTCCAGCTCGCGAACGTCGACAATGGCACCTGATCGCCGGTCGCCGGCGATTTGACATAGAGCTTGGCGAGCGTGTCGAGGTTGCCTTGCAGATCGGGCAGGATTTCCAGGATCACATGGTAGCTGTTGAGCTGCGTGAAATATTGCGTGACCTGGCGCTGGCCGAACGCGTCGTAGAGCGTGTCGTCGATCAGCTGCGGCTGGATGCCGTAGCGCGAGGCGGTATCGCGATTGATCCTCAGCTCGACCGTGGTGCCCTGGGTCTGCTGGTCGGTCGCGACGTCGCGCAGCTCGGGCAAGGTCTGCATCTTGGCGAGAATCTTCGGCGCCCAATCGTTAAGTTCGGCAAGGTTGGCATCCTGCAGCGTGAACTCGAACTGGGTCCGCGTCGGCCGGCCGCCGAGCCGCACGTCTTGCGCCGCCTGCATGTAGAGGCGCGCGCCGTCGACCTTTTCAAGCTTGGGGCGCAGGCGGGAGATGATCTGCTGGGCGGATGCTTTGCGTTGATCGCGCGGTTTGAGCGTGATGAACATGTTGCCGTTGTTGCCGGCCCGGCCGCTGCCGCCAATCGCCATCGCCACGCTGGCGACGTCGGGATCGGCCTGCACGACGGCGTCAAGGGCCTCCATCCGCTGCTTCATCGCGGCGAAGGAAATGTCCTGCGAGGCTTCGGCCGTGGCGGTGATCAGGCCGTTGTCTTGCTGCGGGAAAAATCCCTTGGGAATGACGACGAACAAATAGACCGACAATCCCAGGGTCGCAAAGAAGATCATGAGCATCGCGAAGCGCCAGCGCAAGGCCAGGTCCAGCCCGCGCTCGTAGCCATGGAGCATCGCCTCGAAGCCACGCTCGCTCCATTGATAGAACCGGCCGTGTTGCGTTTCGCTGTGGGAGCGCAGGAAGCGAGAGGCCATCATCGGCGTCAGCGTCAGCGATACCACCATCGATACGAAGATCGTCATCGCCAGCGTGATCGCGAATTCACGGAACAGGCGTCCGATGATGCCGCCCATCAGCAACAGCGGAATCAGCACCGCGACCAGCGAAATGCTGATCGATATGATCGTGAAGCCGATTTCGCTGGCGCCCTTGAAGGCGGCGGCAAGCGGCTTCTCGCCTTCCTCGACATAACGCGTGATGTTTTCCAACATCACGATGGCGTCGTCGACGACGAAACCGACGGAGATCGTCAACGCCATCAACGACAGATTATCGAGGGTATAGCCGAACGCCCACATCAGCGCGCAGGCGCCGAGCAAGGCAAGCGGCACGGTCACGGCTGGAATGACGGTCGCCCAGAAACTGCGGAGGAACAGGAAGATGACCATGACCACGAGCGCGATGGTCAACAGCAAGGTGAATTGAACGTCCGCGACCGCGGCGCGAATGGTCTGGGTACGATCGCTGATCAGCTCGATCTTGATTGCGGGTGGAATCGCAGCCACCAGCCTCGGTAGCAGCGACTTGATCCTGTCCACGGTCTCGATGACGTTGGCGCCGGGCTGCTTGAAGACCACCAGGAACACGCCGCGCTTGCCGTTGGCCCAGGCCGCCTGCTTGGCGTCCTCTGGTCCCGTGACGGCCTGGCCGACGTCGCGGACCCGCAAGGGGCCGCCATTGCGGTAGGCGATGATGACGTCGTTCCAGTCCTTTGAGTCCGTCATTTGGTCGTTGGCGTAGATCGTATAGGCGCGCTTTTCGCCGTCGATGTTTCCCTTCGGGCTGTCGACCGTCGTAATCGTGACCTGGCTGCGCACATCTTCCAGCGACAGGCCCTTGGCGGTCAGTTTTGCCGGATCGACCTGAATACGGATCGAGGGCTTTTGCTGACCTCCGATCAATACCTGCGCCACGCCCGAGATCTGGCTGATCTGCTGCGCGAGCTGGGCGTCGACTGCGTCGCTGACGGTGGTGAGCGGCAGCGTATCCGATGTCGCCGACAACAACAGGATCGGCGAATCCGCCGGATTGACCTTGCGATAGGTCGGCGGGGACGGAAGGGTTTTCGGCAATTGTCCGCCGGCGGCGTTGATGGCGCTCTGGACGTCGTTGGCGGCGCCATCGATGCTGCGGTTGAGGTCGAACTGGATCGTGACCGCCGCTGTTCCCAGATAACTTGTCGAAGTCATCTGGGCGACGCCGGGAATCTGCGCAAGCTGCCGCTCAAGCGGCTGCGCCACCGAGGAGGCCATGGTTTCGGGGCTGCCGCCCGGCAGGTTTGCGGTGACCTGGATGGTCGGGAAGTCTACCTGCGGCAGCGGCGCGACCGGCAGCAGCGGATAGGCGACGAGGCCGACAAAGAGAATGCCGGCCATCAGCAGCGAAGTGCCGATGGGATAGCGAATGAAGGTTGCGGAAATGCCCTCGCTCATTCCTGCTTGACCTTGGGTTGCGCTGAATCTGAACTCGCCACAGCCGTGCTGACGAGGGTACCGGGCTGAACCTTGTACTGGCCTGACGTGATCACCTGCTGTCCAGGCGACAGGCCCTCATCGACCACCGAACGTCCGTCAATCGACTGGCTAACCTTGACCTTGCGCAGCTCCGCCTTGTTGTCCTGGTTGACGATGTAGGCGTAGAGGCCCTCGGTGCCGTGCTGGATCGCGTCGTCAGGAACCACCGTGGCGTCCTTCAATGTCTTCATCAGAAGCCGCGTCGAAACCGACTGGCCCGGCCACAACGCGTGGTTCTTATTGTCGAATACCGCCTTGAGGCGAATAGTTCCGCTGTTGGTGTCGACCTGATTGTTGATCACCGCGAGCGTCCCTTCCGCCAACGGCTTCTTGCCGTCGGTCGTGATCGCGATCACCTTGAGCGGCTGTTGTGCTTGTCCTTCGTTGATGTATGGCAACTGCTCTTCCGGCGCCGTAAAAACCACGGCGATCGGTTCGATCTGGGCGATGGTCACGATGCCGGTCTGGGTCGAGGCATTGACTATGTTGCCCACATCGACCTGACGCAGACCGGCGACGCCCGAGATCGGCGCCTTGACGGTGGTGTAATCGAGCTGGGTCTGGGCGTTGAAAATCGCCGCGTCGTCGGCGGCGATCTGCGCGCTCAATTGCGCGACGGTGGAGCGCTGGGTGTCGGTCTGTTGCCGGGTCGCGAATTCGCCGAGCCTGGTAAAGCGCTGCAGATCCAGATTGGCATTGGCCAGATTGGCCTCGTCCTGAGCCTTCTTGGCCTTCGCCTGATCGAGCGCCGCCTGGAACGGTCGCGGATCGATCTGGGCGAGCAGGTCGCCCTGATTGACCAGCTGGCCCTCCTTGAAGGCAATCTTGTCGATCTGGCCGTCGACGCGGGTGCGAACCACCACGGTGTTGAAGCCCTGAACATTTCCGAGCCCGGTCAGATACACCGGAAAGTCGGCCTTCTCGACCGGTGCGACGGTGACCCGAACCGGAGCAGTCGATGGCGCGGAAGCCGACTTTTGAGCGCTTTCGGTCTTCGCCGCATCAGGACGATGAAACCGCTGCCAGCCGAAATAACCCACCGCGGCGAGCGCTGCGATGAGCAAAACCCAACCGATGGTCCGCGATGTGGTCATGTGCGCTCATGTGTTCAAAAATAAGTAATGGGCCTTCCAAACGGTTCCCACCGACCTACGATATAATATGCGTGCACTTAATGAGTACACACACTATAACTTGAGAAAACCTAAACTTTTGGAAAGCTTTAGGACCGTCGCAGCCCATGTCGCTCGATCTGAAACGCCAGCTGATTGCGCAACTCGTCGAGAGCTCGCGCTTGCTGCGTAATTACATCGACAACCGCGCCAAGGGGCGCGGTACCACGCGCGCTCAGTGGATCGTATTGTTTCGATTGCGGCAGCAGGAAGGATTGTCGCAGGTCGATTTGGCCGATGTGCTTGAACTGCAGCCGATCTCGCTGGTGCGCCTGCTCGACCGTCTGGTCGCACACGGCCTTCTCGAGCGGCGGCACGACCCGCGGGATCGACGCGCCAATCGACTGTTTCTCACGGCAAGCGGCCGTCAGCTTGTCGATGATCTCGACAGTTTACGCGACGCCATCGCAACCGACGTTCTGCAAGATATTCCGGCCAACCCAATCGAAACCAGCCTCAAGACGCTCAGAGACATCAAGGAGCGGATCAAGAGCATTGCCGAGCCCCGAGGCGGCATCGCAGCCAAGTAATCCGGTCTAAATCCGCAGACGCTCGCCGCGCTTCTGGCGGCTTGGAGAGATGACCCTGAAACGGTCAAATTGAGCGGTATCTATCACCATCTGATCGCTGCCGCGCTGAACTATGAATACTTCACTAGGCGCGATCCCCGAGATGTAATATTATAACAATCTGAGTGATGGGGCTGGTCTCCAGACACTCCGGTCGAGGCGCATGCCGGCATGAAATGGTTCCGATCAAACATCCGATATGGATCGCGGCTGGCGCTGTTCGCTCTCGCGATCCAGTTTCTGCTGTCGTTCGGACATTTCCACGGCGGCGCGCAGGCGGCACCCGCATTGGTGGACGTGAACCAACCTGGGCATCACGACGCGGATAGCTTTGCGGCCACGCATTTGGCTGCGTGGGACCGAACTTCGCACGAGCACGCCTTTTCCCCGGTCGGGTTAAGGACCTCCTCCGACCACGAGTCCGACGGCCGGCCAACCGATGACTGCGCCATCTGCGCCATCATGGCGCTGGCCAACGCGCTGGTGGTTGCAACACCGCCTTATCTGCTGGGCCCTCAAGCGGCTTCATTTTTGTATTTGACCGCCGATACCGAGTTCGCCCCGCTGAACTCTGCTCGCGTCGTCTTTCAACCTCGCGCTCCGCCGATCTCTTGAATATCGACGGTTCTGCGAAATCAGGGACCGGCCCGCCCGGCATCGGCGCGCTCGCACCCAATCCGCCTGCGCCGCGGCTTCTCACTCGGCATCCGGCAAACTCTAACTCGCCGAATGCGCACGTCAGAATTTGAACGATTCACTCCTGGATTGAAGTATGAATATATCAGCTCTTCGAGCGACATTTGGCGTGATTGTCGCGCTGGCCTTGCTGTCACTGGCGCCGTCGTCATCGGCGCAGCAAAATGCGGCTCCGCTTCAGCAAGCCCCCGGGCTGTCGCAACCCGCTCAAGCTCCAGCGCCGTCGGCGGCTCCGTCCGCTGCAGCGCCTGCCGCCTCCGACCCGACCGCGACTCCCGCTGACGGCGGCAGCAGGCCGCTGAAATCAACGACTGTTGCGCTGCGCGAGTTGTCGCCATGGTCGATGTTCCTTTCGGCGGATATTCTGGTCAAGGCGGTCATGATCGGTCTTGCCTTCGCCTCGCTGGTGACCTGGACCATCTTCATCGCAAAAATGATCGAGCTGTCGCTGATCCAGCGCAAGCTGCGCGCGGCACTCGGCAAGATCAGCGATGCCAGGTCGCTGGCGGAAGCGCAGTTCGCGCTCGGCGCGAAAGGCAGCGTGCTGTCGTCGCTGCTGGCAGCGGCGATGCGCGAGGCGCGGCTGTCGGCGGGGATTTCCAGCGACGCCGGCATCAAGGAACGGGCGGCATCAAGCTTTGCCGAGATCGTGCGTGCCGAAGCGCGCCGGATCCGGCTCGGCATGGGAGTGCTCGCGACCATCGGAGCGACGTCGCCTTTCGTCGGGCTGTTCGGCACGGTGTGGGGCATCATGAACAGCTTTATCGGCATCTCGAAATCGCAGACGACCAATCTTGCCGTCGTTGCGCCTGGCATCGCCGAGGCGCTGCTCGCCACCGCGTTCGGTCTCGCCGCGGCGATCCCGGCCGTCATCATCTACAATCATTTCACGCGCTTGACGAAGGGCTATCTCGAACTGGTCGGCCGGTCGTCGGGCGCGGCAGCGCGGTTGCTGTCGCGCGATCTCGATCGCACCCACGGCACTACGCATTCGCGTGCGGCGGAGTAGGCAAATGGGTGCTTCGATCGCAGATACCGAACTGGATGACGACGGCGATTTCGCGGAAACGCACGAGATCAATGTCACGCCTTTTATCGACGTCATCCTGGTGCTTTTGATTATCTTCATGGTGGCGGCGCCGCTGTCGACCGTCGATCTTCCGATCGATTTGCCGACCTCGACCGCGACCCCGCAGAAGAAGCCGGACAAGCCGACCTATGTCAGCATCAAGCCCGATCTCGCGGTGGCGATCGGAGAAACTCCGGTCAAACGCGTCGATCTGGTTCGCAGCCTCGACGAGATGGCAGACAGCAGCAAGGATCGTTTTATCTTCCTGCGTGCCGATCGCGCCGTGCCCTATGGCGAGTTGATGGACGTGCTGGAAATCCTGCGCGCCGGAGGCTATTCGAAGATCAAGCTGGTAGCGCTGGAGGGTGTTCCGGAAACGACTGCGCCGCCGTCGGCGCCTGCAAATCCCAAACCGTGAGGGGCCGATATCGAGATGACCGACCTCGACACTCCCGGCGGCTGTGGATTCTCGCCGCAGTGGGTGCGCTCGCGCTTCACGTCGGCGGCGGCGCGCTCGCGGTTGCGCATTTGCGGACCGAAGATCTCGACGAACCTCTCGGTGCGCCGGCGATCGAGATCGGTCTGGAATTGATGTCGCCCCGCCTTGAGGCCACCGATCTGCCGCCCGGTCCCGATACCGATGCTTCCGTTGCATCGCCCGCGCTTGCCGAGCAGAAGGCCGAGCTCAAAGAGACCGAGCTGCCGAAGGACGTACCGACCGAGGCCGACGATCCCGATCGGGTGGTGACGCCGAACGATTCGAACAAGCCCAAGGACGAAGATTCGAAGATCGCCGCCGTACAGACCAACGCCTCAACGGAGTCGGTCGCCGCTGAGGCGACCGCGACGCCGAGCTCGGAGGCCATTCGGAAGGGGCCGCGCTCGGTCGCTCCCGCGCAGGGCACCGGTGAAAGCGCTCGGCGGGCGCGCGTGACCTGGCAGAAGGAGCTGATGGCGCATCTGGAGAAGCACAAACGCTATCCGGCAGAGCGCACGCTAAAGGGCGCCGATATTCTTGTCGGCTTCGCGCTGGACCGGATGGGTCATGTTCTCTCGACCAGTATCGTCAAGGGATCCGGCGACAGGGCGTTTGACGAAGCGGCGCTCGCGATGGTACGGCGCTCCGATCCGGTGCCGCAGCCTCCGCCGCTGGTCGCCGACGAGGGATTGAATTTTACCCTTCCGGTGATCTTCCGGGTCAAAGGCCGAAGCTAAGTTTTGGCTACCTGCGGGCCCGGGTTAACCGCAGGGCTAAGCTGCGATCATGGCTCACTGCGGCGGAATACGCGGAGTTTGCGACCGGGCGCATTCCGTATCGGCTGATCACGACGGCTGAGTGGTCAGGCGGAGAGCAATTTCTTCCAAGTTTCATTGCAGGGTTTGTAATTCCGTCGAGCTCGCAAGGACGCGGAGCAGCTCGATGAACATCGCCTCCAACAAATTGATCTCGGTTCTGCATACCGAAACGCCCGCGGCGGGCCGGCCGGAGAAGTTGCAGCTTTATGGAAGGTTCATTGGCGATTGGGACACAAAAATCATCGCGCATGCCCTCGATGGCGCGCGTCATGAAGGTTCAGGCGAAATCCATTTCGGCTGGATCCTCGAAGGCCGCGCCATTCAGGACGTCTGGATGATACCGCGCCTGGCCGAGCGGCCGAATGCGCCGCCTTTTCCCGTCGCCGGCAACTGGTTTGGAACGACCATCAGGGTCCACGACCCCACTATCGATGCCTGGCGCATCTATTGGATCGATCCGGCAAGAAATACGTTTCGGCAGCAAATCGGCCGGCAACGCGGTCACGACATCGTGCAGGAGGGCAAGACCGAGTCGGGGGCGCTGTCGCGATGGAGCTTTACCAAGATCACGCCAGATTCATTTCACTGGCTGGGTGAGTCATCTGCAAGCGGAGGCAACTCATGGCAATTGGTTGTGGAGGTGCTGGCGCAGCGCAAGGCGGGTTAGCGCGAGCCTCTTCCGGCTCAACTGCTGGCCATAAGCGCTCGCATCACTGCAGCAAATATCTGATGCCGACATAGACGGCGACGAGGCAGGCGAATATCAGGGCAACCGGAAGCCTGGGCCTTGCGTCCGGACCTGGCGTGGGCTGCCGCTGGACGGGCTTGCGCTGGGCGGGCGGGCGCTTGAAGGCCGTAACGTTTCCCTTCGCCCGATCCTTCGAACGGGCGGGAAGATCGGGCGGCGCGCCGGCCCCGCCCATTTCACCGTAATAGCTCCTGTAAATGAGATTGATGGTGGCCTCGGTCGCGTCGGCCTCCGTCATCTCCTTGAGCAGCGCCTTGTAGCTCTCAAGGAAGGTCTGGGCCTCAGTGGGCAGGGAGGAGGCGCCATTGAGCTTGGCCATCATTTTCCAGGTTGCAAAATCGGCGCGGGCCCGGGTGTCGGCACGTCGCGCAATCAACATGTCGGCAGCTTTGATCACCATGCCCTCAGCCTTTTCGGCTTCCTACCCGTTGCCGGTTACCACCAGAATTAGCCGGATCACGTAACCGGTCGATATCCGCAATATCGCCGAGATAACATCAAGATTTAGACCGAACTGCGAACCTGCCAAGGGCAGAACGATCAGAAATCCGATCAGGATCAGCATCCCAACGGGTTCCAGCCGGGAGAGCGGGAAGGCAAGCCACCTCGGCAGCAATCCGACCGCGACCCGGCCCCCGTCCAGCGGCGGGATCGGCAGCATGTTGAAGATCGCCAGCACGACATTGATGACGACAGCATTTTTGAGGTTGTCGGCCAGCCATTGCGCCGCGCTCGCAGGCACGAAGGCCAGGAGATGAAACGCGGCTGCCGCGAGCAGAGCGAGGGCAATATTGGTGGCAGGTCCGGCCAGCGCCACCAAAACCATGCCGATCCGCGGGTTGCGAAGCGCGCGAAAATTCACCGGCACCGGCTTGGCGTAGCCGAACAGAAACGGCGAATGTGCGAGCAGCAGCATCGCCGGCAGCACCACCGTGCCAAACGGGTCGATGTGCTTGAGTGGATTGAAGCTGACGCGGCCCAGCTCCCAGGCCGTCTTGTCGCCGAGTTGGTGGGCCACGAAACCGTGCGCCGCCTCGTGGAATGTGATGGCGAAGACGAGCGGCAAGACCCAGACCGATACGTCATAGGGGCTAATGTTCAACGGATGTCCTGACCGGTTCAACTGAGACGCCAAGCTACCATGTATTCACGAACGGTCGGCGCCAACAGGGCTAATGCCTCAGGGAGCCGTCTGTCGCGGGGACGCCGGATAGATCAGTAAGTCGCCCGTCCGCCGGAAATGTCGAACACGGCGCCGGTAGAGAACGCGCAATCTTCCGACGCCAGCCACGCCACCATCGCCGCGAGTTCTTCCACGAGAACAAAACGCCCTTTCGGAATCTTCGACAGCATAAAATCGATGTGCTGTTGCGTCAGCTGCTCGAAGATCGCGGTCTTGGCCGCTGCGGGGGTCACCGTGTTGACCGCGATTTCGTATCCGGCGAGTTCCTTGCCGAGCGACTTTGTCAGTGCGATCAGGCCGGCCTTCGAGGCCGAATAATGCGCGATCGAGGCGATGTTGACGATGCGGCCGTAATTCTGCTTGACCATGTCAGGCACGATCGCCTTGCAGCAGATGAAGGGCCCGTCGAGATTGATGCGCAACACCTTGCGCCATTCCTCGAGATCGGTCTCCCACACCGTCTTGTTGACGCCGGCGATGCCGGCATTGTTAACGAGAATGTCGATCTTGCCGAACGCCTTCAGCGTCGCGTCTCGCGTCTTCTCGACCGCGGCGAGATCGGAGACGTCGACCTTGAACGCCGTGACCGCGTTGCCGATCTCCTTTGCGGTCTTCCCGGCGAGCGGCTGGTCATGATCCCAGATCGCCACCTTTGCGCCGGAGGCAACAAAGCGCTCGGTGATGGCGCGCCCAAAACCCTGCGCGCCGCCGGTGACGACGGCGCAGCGGCCGTTCAGATCGATGTTGTTCATGCGGAATCCTCTACTTAGACTGGGTTCACATTCAAACAAATTCACCGGTCGTCATTTCGGGATGCGCCTCTTGGCGCAGGCCCGGAATCCATACTCCCGATCGTGATTATGGATTCCGGGCTCGCTCGTTTCACTCGCGCCCCGGAAAGACGTTGCTATCTTGACGGACTACAGATCACAGAGTCCAGCCGCCATCGATGATATGCGCGACGCCGGTCGTGAACGCGCTCTCGTCGCTGGCGAGGTAAAGCGCGAGCGAAGCGATTTCCTCAGCCGTGCCGAGCCGTCCCATCGGCTGCCGGCTCACGAACATCTCGCGGCCTCCGGGCCCAGCCGCGGCGGCGCGGTTGAGCATCGAAGGCGTTTCGATGGTTCCGGGGCAGATACAATTGCAACGGACGCCCTTGGTGATGAAATCGACGGCGACCGCGCGGGTCAGCGCCGCGACGGCAGCCTTGGTGGCGCCGTAGACATAGCGGTTGGGCGCGGCCTTGAACACGCCGGCGGCGGAGGAGATGTTCACGATCGAGCCGTGGCCCGATTCCAGCATGCTCGGCAGAAACGCCCTGATGGTCCGGTGCATCGATTTGACATTGAGGTCGAACGAGAAATCCCAATCTTCATCGGAACATTCCAGCACGGTGCCGTGGTGCACGAAGCCCGCCGCGTTAAGCAGGATGTCGATCTTGCCGACACGCTTTGCCGTTGCGGCAACCGCTGCGCTGTCGCGCACATCAAGCCGCGCCACTTCCGGGACGCCGTCGTCCTTGAGCGAGGCGAGGCCTTTGTCGTCGATGTCGGTTGCAAACACGCTCGCGCCCTCGCGCGCGAAGGCAATGGCGCAGGCGCGGCCGATTCCTGCTGCGCCCGCGGTCACGAATGCGCGCTTGCCTTTAAGGCGGTTAGACATTTATTTCTCCTTATAGTTCGACTCGAGCGTTGTTATTCCATCATTGCGAGGAGCGCAGCGACGAAGCAATCCAAACTGTTTCCGCGGTGGGATTTCTGGATTGCTTCGCTTCGCTCGCAATGACGGTGAGAACGAACATGCGCTAATGATTATCCCGCGCCACGCCGACGCGGCCGGCGATGTCGTGATAGCGCGTCGCGAACTCCATGCAGGCGCCGGTGGCCTGCTGGCCGACGGTTGAGCGATAGAGTTCCTGCCACGGTGTCTGGTTGGCGGGATAGGGAAAGCCGCCCCGCGCCTTAAGTTCGGCGCGCCGCCGCTTCAGCTCTTCCTCTGATATCAGGATATCGGCGCTGCCCTTGTTGAGGTCGATACGGACCTTGTCGCCGGTCTTGAGGATCGCCAATCCTCCATCAGCCGCGGCTTCGGGCGTTGCATTCAGGATCGACGGAGAGCCGGATGTGCCGGACTGGCGGCCGTCGCCGATGCAGGGCAGGGACAGGATGCCGCGTTTGATCAGCGCTGCCGGCGGCTGCATGTTCACGACTTCCGCTCCCCCGGGATAGCCGATCGGACCGGTGCCGCGCACGAACAGGATGCAGTGCTCATCGATATCGAGCGCGGGATCGTCGATCCGCGCGTGATAATCCTCCGGGCCTTCGAACACGATGGCGCGTCCCTCGAACGCGTTGGGATTCCTGGGATTGCTCAAGTATCGGTCGCGGAATTCCTTGGAGATTACGCTGGTCTTCATGATCGCGGAATCGAACAAGTTGCCGCGCAGCACCAGAAAGCCGGCGTCCTTCACCAGCGGCTTGTCGTAACTCCAGATCACGTCGCCGTCGGGCTTGGGCGCGTTGTGGCAGTTCTCGCCCATGGTGTGGCCGTTGACGGTCATGGCGTCTTCGTGGATGCGCTTGTGCGCCATCAGTTCGCGCACCACCGCCGGCACGCCGCCGGCGCGATGATATTCCTCGCCGAGATAGAAGCCGGCCGGCTGCATGTTCACCAACAGCGGAATCTCGTGGCCGAACTTTTGCCAATCGTCGATCGACAGTTCCACGCCGATGTGGCGGGCGAGTGCATTGATATGGATCGGCGCGTTGGTCGAGCCGCCGATCGCCGAATTGACGACGATGCAATTTTCGAATGCCTTTCGCGTCAGGATGTCCGACGGCTTCAAATCTTCCCAGACCATCCCGACAATGCGGGTGCCGGTCTCGTAAGCGATCTGGCCGCGCTCGCGATAGGGGGCAGGAATCGCGGCGCAGCCCGGCAGCGACATACCGAGCGCCTCGGCCAGTGAGTTCATGGTGGAGGCGGTGCCCATGGTGTTGCAGTGGCCGACCGACGGCGCCGACGAGGCCACGATGTTCATGAACTCCTCATAGTCGATCTCGCCAGCGGCAAGCCGCTCGCGCGCTTTCCAGACCACTGTCCCGGAGCCGCTGCGCTCGCCATTGTGCCAGCCGTTCAGCATCGGCCCGCCGGACAGCACGATCGCCGGCAGATTGACGGTCGACGCCGCCATCAGGCAGGCCGGGGTGGTCTTGTCGCAGCCGGTGGTCAGGACCACGCCGTCGAGAGGATAGCCGAACAGGATTTCGACGAGCCCTAAATAGGCGAGGTTCCGGTCCAGCGCTGCGGTCGGACGCTTGCCGGTTTCCTGGATCGGGTGCATCGGGAATTCCATGGCGATGCCGCCGGCAGCCCGGATTCCCTCCCGTACACGATGGGCTAGTTCAAGGTGATGGCGGTTGCAGGGCGAAAGATCGTTGCCGGTCTGCGCAATGCCGATGATCGGCTTGCCGGATTGCAGTTCGTGCCGGGTCAGGCCGTAATTGAGATAGCGCTCGAGGTAGAGCGCGGTCATCCCCGGGTTGTGCGGGTTGTTGAACCACTCGCTGGAACGGAGTTTGCGCCTGGTGACGCCGGTAAGCGGCTTGTTCATGGTTTCTCCCGCAGCGCACACGCCTTATTTCTATGCGTAATTTTCGTACTGGCGAGCGATGTTTGCATGTCACCGTCTCCTTCGCAACGTTGCCGGCCGAGGGGAACTCCTACGACTTTGATCCAACGACATCGCGGAAAAAGTCTGGTAAAGACCCCGGTCAAATAAAACAACGATGGCGGCTTTTACCGCCGGAGCTCAGGTGTATCGGGGAGGGTATGTATGGCGTCGGTGCAGATTCGTGACGTTCGGAAATCGTTTGGCGGCTTTGAAGTCTTGCATGGCGTAAGCGTCCCGATCGAGGACGGCGCCTTTGTCGTTCTGGTCGGCCCCTCCGGCTGCGGTAAATCGACCTTGTTGCGGATGCTCGCGGGGCTGGAAAACATCACCTCCGGGACGATTTCAATCGGCGACCGCGTCGTTAACAATGTCCAGCCCAAAGAGCGCGACATTGCGATGGTGTTCCAGAACTATGCGCTCTATCCGCATATGACCGTCGCCGACAATATGGGATTTTCGCTGAAGTTGCGGGGCGCCAGCGCCGACGAGATCAAGAAGGGAGTCAAGCGCGCCGCCGAAATTCTCGCTTTGACGCCGCTGCTCGATCGGTATCCCCGGCAATTGTCCGGCGGCCAGCGCCAGCGCGTCGCGATGGGACGCGCCATCGTGCGCGATCCGCAGGTGTTCCTGTTCGATGAGCCGTTGTCCAACCTCGACGCCAAGCTGCGCGTGGCGATGCGCACCGAAATCAAGGAACTGCATCAGCGCCTGAAAACCACCACGGTCTACGTCACCCACGACCAGATCGAAGCCATGACCATGGCCGACAAGATCGTGGTGATGCATGAAGGCATCGTGGAGCAGATCGGCACGCCGCTCGAACTTTATGACCGGCCGGACAACCAGTTCGTCGCGGGCTTCATCGGGTCGCCCGCGATGAATTTCCTCAAAGGTAAGGTGAAGTCGAACGGCAGCGCCGGCTTTGAGGGCCCGAACGGCGTCAAGCTGCCGCTGGCGTCGGCGCCCCCCGCTTCGGAAGGAAGGCCGGCAGTGTACGGCGTCCGGCCCGCGAGCACTTCACCATCGCGGACGACGGCGCGGAAGCCGAGATCATCGTGGTCGAGCCGACCGGCTCGGAAACCCAGGTCTTCGCCAAGCTTGGCGGCGAACAAGTCGTCGCCGTGTTCCGCGAGCGTCATCAATTCAATCCGGGTGACAAGATCCGGTTGAAGCCTGACCCGTCGCTCGTACATCTGTTCGACGAGACGACCGGCAAGCGACTGAACGCCTGAGAAACCAAAAAACACCAAAGGGAGATCGACTATGCAAGACTTTACCCGCCGCACTCTTCTTCAGGGCGGCACCGCGCTAGCGGCGGCTGGCGCACTTACCGGGCCGGCTTTGTTTGAGTTTGCCAAGGCCTGGGCGCAATCGGCGCCATGGAAGGCGGAGCCGGGCGCCAAGCTCACGGTGATGCGCTGGAAGCGCTTCGTGCCGGCGGAAGATGATGCGTTCAATGCGATGGTCGCGGCGTTCAAGGCGGCGACCCGCACCGAGATGAATGTGTTCAGTGAGTCCTTCGAGGACGTGCACGGTCTCGATATGGCCTGGGGCCTGCACACGCTGCCGCAACTGTTCCCGACCAAAGTGCTGAAGATGAACGACGTCGCCGACTACCTCGGCAAGAAGTATGGCGGATGGACCGATGCGGCCGCAAAGACCTGCAAGCTGGGCAACGACTGGCTCGGCATCCCCGTCGCCACCGTCGGCGGTTACATGACCTACCGCAAGTCGGCAACCGACAAGGCGGGCTTCAGCGAGTTCCCCAAGGACTTCCCCGGCTTCCTCGAGATGTGTAAGGCGCTCAAGAAGAACAACACCCCGGCCGGATTCGCGCTCGGCCACGCGTCGGGCGACGCCAATGGATGGCTGCATTGGGTGCTGTGGGGTCATGGCGCCTATACCGTCGATAAGGACGACAAGGTCATCATCAATTCCCCGGAAACCATGAAGGCGCTGGAATATTGCAAGGCGCTGTCGGATACCTTCATTCCGGGCGTCGCCTCATGGAATGACTCGTCCAACAACAAGGCGTTCCTTTCGGGCGAACTCTACTGCACGTCCAACGGTATCTCGATCTATGTTGCCGCCAAGGATGATCCGACCAAGAAGGATCTGGCCGAGGATACCTACCACGCGCTGTGGCCGGTCGGTCCGGTCGGCAAGCCGGCCGAATTTCAGCTCACGGTGCCGATCCTGGCGTTCAACTTCACCAAATATCCGAACGC
>WNFJ01722751.1_pt1 | contig 16839 bp, 14 predicted proteins | sample 5400461 | NCBI WGS metagenome assembly WNFJ01 (sample SAMN13153349, study PRJNA577476) | soil metagenome | isolation source: 115 cm saprolite on Douglas fir-dominated hillslope | place: USA:California | collected 2013-09-17 | reverse complement strand
GTCGGCGGGCTGCCTTAGCTCCGTTACACTTACCCCGCACATCGGCGACTTTTCGGAGGGACCATGACCGACCACACCTACCGGGTGACTGAGATCGTCGGCAGCTCACCCGAAGGGATCGATAGTGCGATCCGCAACGCGCTGCAAAGGGCTAGTCATACCCTGCGGAACCTGGATTGGTTTGAGGTCACGGAAGTCCGCGGCCAGATTCAAGACGGCGTTGTAGCGCACTATCAGGTCGGGCTGAAGGTCGGTTTCCGGCTCGAAGATGGCTGAGGGCCGAAGGCGCGTCACCCTTGAGGCGGCTCGTTGCGATGCAGGCCAGCATGATGCGGCTCACAGTAATTGTCGGCCGACGGGACGATGAGCGAGCCGGTGGGTGCCGACGAGCGCGGGGCGGCCGGGGCGAGATCCCGTGATGGCGAAATTCGAACTGACACGGCGCGGCGGGCGCCGCCTTGCGCACTGGTCATCTTCGGTGCATCGGGTGACCTGACCGAGCGCAAACTCCTGCCAGCGATCCGCCAGCTCGCGGCCCATCACCGGCTGCGGCCTGAGTTCGCGCTGGTGGGCGTGGCCCGGACGGCGATGAGCGATGAAAAGTGGGCGGATAATTGCCTGTCAGACCACAACGAGGGGATGGCCGCAACCGCGGAGTGGGCGTCGAAAGTCAGCTTCCGGTACGTCAGCGGCGGCTATGACGACCCAGAAACGTACCGGCGCCTCGGCGAGGTGCTCGCCGAGTGTGACCGCACTCTGGGGACCCTCGGCCAGCGCGTTTTCTACCTGGCGACGCCGCCCCGCCTGTTCGGCACCATCGCCGTCCGGCCCGGTCAGCTTCTCCGGCTTCTTGCGCAGCGCCCGCATGCCGGTGCCCAGCGCGGCTGCCTGGTCGTCCTTCCCCGCGGATCGCAGTTCGGCGGCCAGCGGCGGCGCAGCTCATCGAGCCGTTCCCCGGCCCACTTCACGACGTGGAAGGCGTCGAGGCAGATCTTCGCCTGCGGCGCTTTACCGCAGGCCAGCCCGCCCGCTTTCGACCGGCACACCACGCCGGCTACCTAAAACCCCGATACCTGAAAGAGCGGGAGAGCCCTTGATGCGCTGATCGGCGATGCCACGTTGTTCATCCGCGCCGATGAGGTGGCCCGATCCTGGCGGATCGTGGATCCGCTCACGGCCTACTGGCACGAAGCCCCCGATCCGATTCCGCTATATCAAGCCGCCACCTGGGGACCGCAGCAAGCCGCACAGCTTATTGAGCAGGACGGCCGCCGGTGGCACGACCTATGAACCATGACCTTATGGGTTGTCGGCGTAAAATCTACGGCAGTCTTCCCTGGTGCTTATCGATTGACATAGGATCTCGCGCGGCTGACACTTGTATCAGCTTGATATTTCAGTTCACAAGACCCGAGGCATCAATGACAGCTGCCGGCCGTGCCCCTCCAGCAAGGAACAGCGATGTCACGGGGAGCAGCGTCGTCGATCGGCTCGACGCGATCCTCGCCTCGTTCGACGGCAGTGCCCGCACGGTAACTTTGAGCGAGCTCGGCCGTCGTGTCGGCCTGCCGAAAACGACGGTCTACCGGCTGGCAAACCAGCTGTCCGCCGTCGGCTGGCTGGAAAGAACAAGCGACGGTTACCGAGTCGGCCCGAAAGTTCTCGAGGTGGGGGATGCCGCGCTGCAGAGAAATGGCCTTCGAGAGGCCGCATTTAGTCACATCTATGCCCTCGCTGCCAAGACCGGCCTTGCTGTCCACCTAGCCATACTTGACCGCGATGAAGTGATATATCTCGACCGTATCGTGACGACGCGGTTCGGCCGGGCTACCCGGGTGGGCGGCCGGGAGCCGGCCTACTGCACGGCGTTGGGCAAGGCCATGCTAGCGTTTGAGGACCATGCTAGCCAGGCAGCTAAATTGGCGCACATGCCGCCCCGTACAGAATTTACGATAACCGAGCCACGCGCAATGCAGACGGAGCTGGAAAGCATTCGCCGGACAGGCGTCGCGTACGACAGAGAAGAGGCCTACAGAGGTCTGGGATGTGTCGCGTCTCCCATTCTGAAGGGGCAACTAGCGATCGGTGCCGTATCCGTGACCGGGCCCGTAGCGAGAGTGCAGGCGCATTCGGTGGTTCATGAAGTCCGGAATGCCGCGCTCTCACTGTCGTCTAGACAGTGAGATGCCGATTGGCCTTACAGCCGAGCCAGAGAACGCCGCTCGCGCGGCTGTATCCGCGCAACGGTCGCCGGGAGGCTCCGGGAAATCTCCGCGGCGGTCTCCACCACCTGGCACTTGAAGTCGTCAGCCCGTACCCGGTCGCGGGGCCCGCAGATGGAGATCGCGGCGACGGCGCTGTCCAGATCGAAGATCGGTGCGGCAACACACCCCACTCCGGGCACGGCCTCGTCCCGCTCCGTGGAATAGCCCACGTCGCGGATGTTCATCAGCACCGCCTGCATGCGTGCCGGGGTCGCTATGCTCGCGTTCGTCCGTCGCCGGAGTCCAGCCTTCAGGTACTGGTCGACGACGGCCCGCGGAGAGTACGCAAGGAGCGCCTTGCCCACGCCAGTGCAGTGCGCGGGGAGGCGGCCGCCAATCCGCGAAGGCAGGCTGCTCGCGAAAGTTCCCCCGACCTTTTCCAGGTACACGACGTCTCGTTTGTCGAGGACGGCCAGGTGCACGACGTGGCCCGTGCGGCCGCAGAGTTGCTGCATAAAGGGACGCGCGACGTCGGTGATCCGGCCGTGATGGACGACCAGGCTGCCGATCTCGAACATGCGCAGGCCGAGCGCGTACCCGTCGTCGCGGTGCTCCACCCATCGCGCGCTGACCAGTTGTTGCAGGATGCGGTGGGCGGAGGAGCGGGGAAGCCCGGTGCGCACGCTGATCTGCCCTATGGTCAGCGCTTTTGCGGAGCCCTCGAAGATATCGAGGATCGCCACGACGCGGTCTGTCATGCTGGACGGAGCAGCAGGCAAGGACGACCTCCTCGTCAGTCGAATTCCAGGTTGAGCTTGGTCAGTCCATGGATCATGTAGGTCGGAAGGTAGTCATAGCGGCGTGCGCCAGCCGGGCCGTGCGCGGCTTCCGAGACGCGGATCTCCGTAGTCCTGTCAAACAGGCGCTCCATGACGACTCGTCCCTCGGCTCGCGCTAGAGGCGCCCCCGGGCAGGTGTGGATGCCGTGCCCGAATGAGATGTGCTGGCGAACGTTCGGCCGGTCGATGCGGAGCTCGGCCGGGCACTCGAACCGCCGCGGGTCCCGGCCGGTCGCCCCGTGCAGCAGCATGACCGTGGTGCCGGCCGGGATCTCGACCCCGGCCAGGGTGGTCGTTTTCAGTGCCAGGCGGAAGGCGCCCTTGATCGGGCTCTCCAGCCGCAGCGTCTCCTCGATGAACCGCGGGATGAGCTTGCGGTTCCCCCGCAGTTGCTGCTGCAGCCCGGGCTGGTCGCAGATCAGCCGAAGGGCGGTGCTCAGCAGCCGCACCGTGGTCTCCTGCCCGGCCGCGAACAGGTTCGCCGCGATCCGGGCGGCATCCATGGGCTCCGGGATGGAGCCGTCGGGGAAGGTCGCCTGCGCCATGCCGGTCAGCACATCACCGCGGGGCTCGTTCCTGAGCTGCTCGATCCGCTCGCTGAAGTAGCCGTAGAGGAAGTCCAGCGGGTGATGGGGAACCCCCTCGTCCTCGCCCGATTCGCTCACGAGCCGCCGTCCCATGCCGGCCTCGCGCAGCAGCGACGGGTGGTCCGACTCCGGGACTCCGAGCAGGTCGGCGATGACGAGGAGGGTGTAGGGCTGTGCGAAGTCTTCGATGAACTCGCAGTGCCCGGCGGGGAGTACCTGGTCGAGCTGGCGGTCAGCGAGCCGCCACATGAACTCTTCGTTCTCCTTGAGGCGCTTCGGCGTGATCAGCCCCATCAGCAGCCCGCGGTGCGCCGTGTGCTTCGGCGGGTCGAAGGTGATGATCTGGTCGCTCATCGGCACTTCGTCGCGGTGCGCCTCGACGAGGTCGGTCACGTCGTCGCCGGTGAGCTCGACCGGGAACCGGAAGCTGGGCCCGGCCACGATGTTGCAGTTGGAGAAGCTCGCCGTGTCTCGCATCACGGCGAGCACCTCCTCGTGTCCGGCCACCATGACCACCTCGTGGTACGGCTCCCGCCACACCCGCCGACCTTCCAGGAGGAAGTCGAAGTAGGGATAGGTGTCGGCCGCGACCGACTCGTCGCTGAAGTAATCGATGGTGGTGAAATCCGTCATGTTTCTACTCCGTGTTCCTCACAGGGTGAGGTTCATCTTGATCGTCGCGAGGTTGCTGCTATTGCAGTCGAAGGTTCCGGCCTTGGCGGGCCACACGCGCTGCCACTGGCCGTTCTGGATCTGGGCGAGCACGAAGCACGGCGACGCCTTTGGCGTCAAAGGAGTGCTCGTTCTTGAGGGCGGCGAAGAGCGTCGTCCTGTTCAGGGTGCCGCCGTTAGCCACGGCCTTGGTGACTGCGTCCTGGAACAGCAGCGCTGCCATGTAAGAGTTGAGGGCGTTGTTGTTGACGTTTGCGATGCCGCCCATCTGCTTGATGAGACCCGCTTCTGCGGGGTTGTCCTGGTACTCGGTATAGAAGGGCAGGTCGTTCAGGGACGCGTACGTGCCGTTGACGGTCGAGCCGCCCTGCGCGATGAAGCTCGAGTCGTAGATGCCCGAGTTGCTCGCCCAGACCTTGACGCCGTTGACGCCCTGGAGCCTTGCCTCCCGTTCCAGCATGATCGTGTTCTGGGGGGTCCCCCCGCCGTAAGCGAACGTCGCGCCCGCGCTCTTCATCACCGAGACGACGGGGGTGAGGGCGCTCTGCGGGGCCGCAGCGCTTTCCGGGTAGAAGCCCTGGCCGTCCGGCTTGATGCCGAGGTTTTCGCCCACCTGGAATCCCGGGTCGAAGTCGAGCTTGAGCGAGGGGGGCTCGCTGGAGTATACGAAGATCCCGTTCAGGTTCTTGAAGTGCGACGTGTAGTACCGGTAGTCGCCGACGTTCAGCGCGTAGGTCTGCGGGTTGCCCTTCGCGGTCGCGCAGTAAGGGCCCAGGCCGCCGATCGTGTACGTGTCCGGGTCGCAGCCCTGCGGCAGGAAGGCGAAGGCGGCGAGGTCGGGGATGCCGACCGCTTGGCCCTGGGCGTTCTTGCAGCCGTCGATGTCCGACAGGTCGGTCAGCGCGTTGGCGGAGGTGCCGACCATGGCGAAGTCGCTCTGGCAGGCCTTGATGACGCAGTTGGTGGTGGAGTTCGGGTCGAGCTTGGCGTCGCAGAAGTCGACCACGACCTTGCGGCCGCCCAGGCCGCCGCTGGCGTTGACGATGGCCGCCCACGCATTCATCGCGTTCACCGACTTCTGGAACAGGCCGGGCGCTAGCGAGGAGTTGACGTCCGCGATCATGGCCACGCGGATGGTGGTAGCGGTGATCCCGATGTCGCCGGCCGCCGCCGAGCCGGTCGGCGCCGCCTGCGTGGCCGTCGCCGACGAAGCTGCCGTTGATCCTGATGAACTGCTGCTGACCGTGGTGCAGCCCGCCGCCAGCAGGACCGCGGCGGCCAGCGCCACGATCAGCCCGATAAAACGCGTACGGGCCGGGAACGGTCTCCCGGCGCGTCTGACCGCGGCACGTGCGCCGCCCGGTCTGTCACTCTTGGCTGTCACTCCTGTGCCCTCCACGACTTCATTGCCTGATTGCCTGTGAGATTGCCCGCGAGCGTCAGCTAGGAGCTGCGCGCTCCGGCGGGCGGATGGCCGCGTCCGGCTCATTCTGTACGTACCAGTCACTACAAAACGGTGCCGCAGTGAGCGCAGCCATGTCCGGAAGCGCACGAGCCCACGGCTGGCTCCGCGGAGCCTCCCACCGATGTAAACCTTTACATCGAGGGAGAGTGCTCGTCCTACGGATGCAAAGGTGTACATTAGTGAACTACTTCATCTATGTCCTACCACAGCTTCGGCCGGCAGGCAAGGCCGAAATTTCCTCGCGGTGGCCCTATTGATTCTGTGTACCAGTTGATCTAACTTCGCCATAGCAGCCGCCGAGAGGGCGCCATGGCCTCGAAGGAGGAGAGCAGTTGAGCAGAGTCGCAGTAGTGACGGGCGCGGCGTCAGGGATTGGCCTGGCGATCAGCCGCCGTCTCGCGAGCGACGGCGCTAGCGTGGCGCTTGTTGACCTGGACGCCGACGCGGCGGAACGGGCGGCGGCTGACCTGCGCGGCGAGGGCGCCCGCGCGATCGGCGCCGGCGCCGACGTCAGTGACCGAGCCTCGGTCGAGAAGGCTCTCGACAAGGCGCGCAGCGAGTTCGGCCCCATCGAGATCATGGTCACCAGCGCCGGAATATCGATCAACGCCCCGTTCCTCGACATCACCCTCGAGGACTGGAACCGCGTGATCGACGTGAACCTGACCGGGACGTTCCACTGCCTGCAGCTGGCCGTGCCGGACATGATAGCCAGGGGCTGGGGGCGCATCGTCACGATCTCGTCGTCCAGTGCGCAGACGGGAGCGCCGACCATGGCGCACTACTCGGCGTCGAAGGGCGGCGTGGTAGTGCTGACCAAGACGCTGGCACTGGAACTCGGCCAGTACGGGATCACCGTCAACACCATTCCGCCCAGGATGGTCGTCACCCCCATGATGCTGGCCGCGCCCTTCGCGACGGGAGCCAACGGCGACGAGGTCCTCAAGCAGATGGCCGCCCGAAGCCCGGTCCGCAGGCTGGGCGTACCCGAGGACATCGCCGCCGCAACGGCGTTCCTGTGCTCGGAGGAGGCGAGCTACATCACCGGCCAGGTCATCGGCGTGAACGGCGGCAACTACACCTGAACGCCACCAGGTTCCGCTGAGCGGGACACGCGATGCCGACCAATCGGTCCAAGGTATTGATAGAGGACTAGCACTGTGCTACAAACAGCAACGAGGAGCCAGCACGTGAGTACCCATAGCTATGCGTCAACGCCAGCTCTGTAAAGGTTTACATCGGGCCCCGTACCGCTCCGGCGGTGCGATGTAAAGGTTTACATCCTCAGCTCCCGGCCATGTAAAGGTTTACATTCAGGATCGGCCTACCTCATGTTCTTTACTGACCGATCAGTATAACTAAGCTCTGATGGGCTGTCTCAGTCGTGGACCTGCGGGCGTTGCCCGGTCGGGCTCACAGGTAATGAAAGTCGTGGAGGGCACAGGAGTGACAGCCAAGAGTGACGGACCGGGCGGCGCACGTGCCGCGGTCGGATGCATCATCGGCCCGACGAAACGGGCCAGCGGCCTGCCGTCGGCCTGCATCGTGATCGCGCAGCTTCAGAACGGCGTGTGGCAGCGCGTGTATCCCGCGAAGGCAGGCACCTTCGACTGCGCCAGCGACAACGTGACCCAGATCAAGATGAACATCGCGCTTTAGGGGCCCGCCATGAAACAGATGCTTTACCGGGAACGGAACCGGCGGATAGTAGCGGCGGTGCTGGCGGTGGCACTGGCCGCCGTGGTCATCGACCAATCCTGGGCGCACACCCGCATCACGGGCGCCACGGTCGGGGAGTTCCTGTTGACCGGCCTGGCGCTCGGGTCAATCTACGGTGTCGCCGCGCAGGGCCTGGTGCTGACGTACGCGACCTCTGGGGTGTTCAACTTCGCCCAGGGCGCCATCGGCATGGTCATGGCCTACGTTTACTGGGACCTGAAGACCGCGGTCGGCCTGAACACCGTGCTTGCGGTGGTGCTGACCGTGGGGGTGCTGGCACCGGTGGCCGGCGTCCTCATCGAGCGGGTGCTCATACGGGGCCTGGTGAACGCCTCGATAGTGGCCCAGCTGGTGGTGACGATCGGGCTGACGCTCGCCCTGATGGGCCTGGCCTCGAGCATCTGGAATCCAACCCAATCCCGGGTGATCAACCCGTTCTTCAACGACTCCGGCTTTCACGTGGGCGGGATCTTCCTGCCCTGGTACCGGGTCGTCACCATCGTGACCGGCCTCGCGGTCGGCCTCGGACTGCGTTTCCTGCTGCGCCGTACGCGCCTCGGCATCACCATGCGGGCCGTCGTCGACAACCGGGACCTGACCGTCCTCAACGGCGGGCGTCCGGCGCGGGCCAGCATGACGGCCTGGGCGCTCGGATCGTCGATGGCCGCGCTGGCTGGCATCTTCCTGGCCGAGGAGCTGAGTGCCCTCGACACGCAGACACTGACGCTGTTCATCGTCGACGCGTTCGCCGCCGCGATCATCGCCCGGCTCAGCAGCCTGCCCATGGCCTATGTCGGCGGCCTGGTCATCGGACTTGCGCTGTCGTTCCAGCAGAACTTCCTGGCCTGGACGGGCCGGTGGACCACCGCGTCGAGCGCCATCCCGGCGATCATCCTGTTCATCGCCGTCCTCTTCATTCCGCACGGCCGGATCGAGGGCCGCCCCAAGCCGCGCAGTACCAAGGAACGCGTTCCCCGGATGGGGCCGGCGCTGATCGGCTTCGCGATCCTTTTCGTCGGGGCGCTTATCTGCGCGGCGACGCTGAGCCGGCCCGACGTCCGGCAGGTCACTCTCGCCATGCTGACCGCGCTCGTCATGCTGTCTCTCGTGCCGCTGACCGGCTGGGCGAACCAGATCTCGCTCGCCCAGATCACCCTCGTCGGCTGCGGTGCCTTCGCCCTCGTTCAGTGGGACCACTCGGGAAGCATTGTCGGCCTGCTGTACGCCGCCGCCTTCGCCGTGCCCATCGCACTCCTCATGGCCGGGACGGTTCTGCGGTTGTCGGGTATCTACCTTGCGCTGGCCACCATGGCCTTCGCCCGGATGGCCGAGTTCCTGTTCTTCGACCAGCCGGAGGTCTACGGCCACGACCAGACCGCGCCCGCGCTGTCGGTGTTCGGGTGGCAGGTGAGCCTGCCGTTCAGGTCATTCGGGATCACGTTCGGGCAGGACGCCGGCTACCTGATCTTCACGACCCTGGTGTTCTGTCTCGTCGGGATCGTGGTGGTCTGGACACGACGGCACTCATTCGGCCGCCAGCTGATCGCCATGCGCGACAGCCCGTCCGCGTGTGCCACCCTCGGGATGAACCTCACCAGCACCAAGCTCGCCGTCTTCGCCTACAGCGCAGCCATCGCCGGCCTGGCCGGCGGCATGTTCGCCATCTACTACGGCACCGTCGGGACCCCGGACTTCACGCTCACGGTAGGCCTGCCGTACCTGCTGCTGCTTGTCGTGGGCGGCGTATCGGCCGTGGGCGGTGCGGCATTCGGCGGGTTGTCGCTCATCTCGCTCTCCTGGCTGCAGAGCGCCTTCCCCACCTCCGCCGTGCTGACCTGGCTACAGAACATCGGCCCAGGGCTCGCGGGCATCGGCATCGGGCAGAATCCCAACGGCGCATGGGAAGTGAACGTCGAGGCCGTCGAGCGGAGGTGGGACCGGCTGCGCGGCCGGCGCCGGACGCCCGAAACCCCAGCCACCGCCCGCGGCACCCTGCCGTTGCCACCGCCGCGGCAGGCCGGCGACGTCCCAGCCCTGGAGCTACGGGACGTCAGCGTCCGCTTCGGCGGCCTGCAAGCCGTCAAGCAGGTCGGCATCCAGCTGCACGACGGAATGATCACCGGCCTCATCGGGCCGAACGGCGCTGGTAAGACAACCCTCTTCAACGTCGCGACCGGGCTGCAGGAGCCCAGCCAGGGGCGGATTTTCGTCGACGGGCGAGACGTGACCGGCGCACCGCCCTACCAGCTTGCCAGGCTGCGCATCGCGCGCACCTTCCAGCGGCTGGAGACCTTCGGATCGCTCTCCGTGCGCGACAACATGATCGTGGCGGCGGAGGTGCACCGGAGCTGGTCGCATGACCGCTCGCAGCGGCCCGAGGCCATTGCCGACGCCATCATCGGCCAGCTCGGCCTGGACGCCGTGGCCTCGGTGCGCGCAGACTCGCTGCCCACCGGCACGTCCCGCCTGGTTGAGGTGGGCCGGGCGCTGGCGGCCCAGCCCCGGGTGCTGCTGCTCGACGAGCCCTCCTCCGGGCTGAGCACCGCGGAAACCGAGGCATTCGCCGCCCTGCTGCGGAAACTCTCGGGCTCCGGCATCGCCATCCTGCTGGTTGAGCACGACATGGGGTTCATCATGTCGCTCTGCCACCACATCGTCGTGCTCGATGCGGGACAGATCATCGCCGCGGGCAGCCCGCGCGAGGTACAGAGCGACCCCAAGGTCATCGCCGCCTACCTGGGCGGAGACAAGTCCAGCGAGCCGGCCGGTGCTCCGCGTGCCTCGGCTCGCGAGCGGCGCCCCGCGCCGGGCATGCTGAGCCCGGACGCACCTGGCGCGGTGTCAGCCGCTGAAGTCTCAGCCGCCGACGGACGGGCCGCCGAAGTCCCAGCCGCCGACGGACGGGCCGTCGGCGTCCCGGCCGCGGGCGCCTTGGAAGGGGAGGCGCCCGCGCTGCGCCTCGACCGCGTATCGGCTGGCTACGGCGGCGTGGATGTCCTGTTCGAGGTGGATCTCACGGTAGGACGCGGGGAGGTCTGCGCGTTGCTCGGCCCGAACGGGGCCGGCAAGTCCACCACGCTCAAGGTCGCGTCCGGGCAGTTGCGGCCGAGTTCAGGAACGGCGTCCCTGGGGGACCAGGCTATCGCCAAGGTCCCGACCGATCGCCTGGTCCGCGGCGGGCTCTCCATCGTGCCAGAGGGCCGCGGCGTGTTCCCGAACCTGACCGTCGCGGAGAACCTCAGGATGGCCAGCTACGCCGGCGCTACGTACGCGGAGATTCAGGAAGCCTCCTACGAGCGCTTCCCCAAACTGGCCCCGTTCCGCGGTCGGCTCGCCGGAACGCTTTCCGGCGGGGAGCAGCAGATGCTGGCCATCGCGCGTGCTCTTGCCGTCCGGCCGAGGGTGCTGTTCATCGACGAGCTGTCCATGGGGCTCGCGCCGAAGATCGTCGAAGAGCTGTATGGGGTCATCGCCCAGATAGCGCAAGAGGGCCTTAGCATCCTCGTAATCGAGCAATTCGCTTACGAGGTCCTCCAGATTGCCGACAGCGCCGCTGTCCTCATTAACGGGAGGATTACCCACAAGGGCGCCCCGGCGGTCATCGCCGACATCATCAGCAGCGCCTACCTCGGCGGGAGCGATGCCGATCTCCTCACGGAAGCCAGCGTCGACCGTCAGATCACGGAAAGGCTTGGCTAATGGCGGGCCGCGGGCGGCGTAGTTCGGTCGGCGTGGTTGAGATGGCCCGTGACCTCGGGGTCTCCGCTGAACGGGAGCCCCGCGGTCCGGCACGAGCTCTCCGATCGCATCCGGGCCCACGCGGAGGCCCGCGGCTACGTCGCCAACCGCCTCGCCCGTGCGCTGTCGGCGAGCACAAGCCGGGCGTTCGTCGGGTTCGTGATCCCGTACGTGGACACCCCGGCCTACTCGGCCGTCGCCGCCGAGTGCGCGCGGCTGCTGTCCGCCGCCGGCACGCAGATGATCCTCGCGATCACCGAGAACGATGCCGAACGCGAGTACCAGCAGCTGCGCGACCTGGTGGGCACCAGGATCGCGGGGCTGGTCATCTCGCCGAGCACGCATGTGCTCGACGAGACACGCCGCCTGCTCGCCGAGCTGCCCGTCGTCGAACTGCACCGGGCCTGCGGAATCAGCGCACCCAGCGTCATGTCCGATGACGAACAGGCGATGACCGACAGCATCCTCCACCTGGCCGCCCTCGGGCATACCGAGATCGCGTACCTCGGTACCCCTAGGGAACTGTCAAACGGGGCAACGCGCCTGCGCGGCATACGGCGGGGCGTCGAGCTCGCCGGCCTTGATCCACGGCGGATAACGGTCCGCCTTGTGGAGCCGACCCAGGAGAACGGCCGTGACGCGACCCGCGGCCTGCTCACCGGGAACGCCCGCTTCACCGCGCTCGTGGTGGGCAGCGGCTCGCTGTCGGTCGGTGCTTCCGACGCGGTGCGCCGCAGCGGGCGGCGGCTTCCCGATGACCTGTCCCTCGTGGTCTACGGAGACCCCGCCTGGTTCGTTCTCGCGGACCCGCCCCTGACGATGGTCCAGGTCTCGTACGTCGGGCTCGCGCGCAGCGCCGCGCGCCTGCTGTTGCGTGCGCTCGACGCCCGGGAGGCCGGTGCCGATCCGCCCGCGACGGGACCGCACCTGGTGCCCGGCGAGCTGCGCGTCGCGGGCTCCACCGCCCCGCCAGGCGGGGACCGGCCGTGACCGGTGCCCGGGCTTCATCTCGGCAACGTCCGTACCGCCTGAAGGAGTCATCAGTGACCGACAGTGCACTCGCTGGCCTGCGCGTGATCGACGCCGCCACTCTCGCGGCCGGGCCGCTGATCGCGACCTGCATGGCCGAGCAGGGAGCCGAGGTGATCAAGGTCGAGCAGCCAGAGGGCGGAGACCCGCTGCGGCAGTGGGGGGGGCAGCGTGACGGTGTCGGGCTGATGTGGAAGAGCGTGGCACGCAACAAGAAATGCGTCACGCTCAACCTCCGGCTCGAGCCGGGGCGGGACCTGCTTCGGTCGCTTACCCGGCACGCCGACGTGGTGATCTTGAACCTGCGCCCGTCCACGATGCGCAAGTGGGGCCTGGACTACGAGAACCTCGCCGTCGCGAACCCCAAGCTGGTGATGGTCCACGTCACCGGATACGGTGCTGGCGGCCCGAAGTCCGACTGGCCTGGATTCGGCACGCTGGGCGAGGCGATGAGCGGCTTCGCTCACCTCACCGGAACGCCGGACGGCCCGCCGACCCTGCCGTCGTTCATGCTCGCGGACGGCGTGGCTGCCCTGACCGCAACCTACGCGGTCATGATGGCGCTCTATCACCGCGACACACATGGCAGCGCCGGGCAGCTGATCGACATCAACCTGATTGAGCCGCTCGCCCGGCTGCTTGAGCAGTCCGTGTTGACCTACGACCAGCTGGGCACGATCCCGGTCCGGACGGGCAACCGGTGGGACATCAGCGCGCCGCGCAATGCCTACCAGACCAAGGACGGACGCTGGCTGGCGATGTCGGGCAGCGCTCCGACGATCGCGATGCGAGCGCTGCGGACAGTGGGCCGGCCGGAGCTGACCCTGGATCCGAAGTTCGCCGAGGCGCAGCAGCGGCTGCGCAACGCCGCCGAGATCGACGCGATCATGGCGGACTGGATCGGCCAGCGCACCCTCGACGCGGCCCTGGCCGCCTTCCAAGAGGCGGGAGTCGCCGCCGCGCCGATCTATGACGCGCAGCAGCTGCTGGACGATCCGCAGCTGCAGGCGCGCGGTGCCTACCCGTCGATTCCGGATCCGGAGCTCGGCTCGATGCGGGTCCAGGCGCCAGTTCCGCGCTTCTCGGTCACCCGAGGCCAGATCACCCACCTGGGCCCGCGGCTCGGGGAGCACAACACAGAGGTCTACGGCGAGCTCCTCGGCCTTGATACCGGGCGCCTGGCCCAACTACGCGAACAAGGAGTGATCTGACGTGGGAGCGAAACCCCGGCCGCGGCGCTCTGAGCTTGCCACGCCGGCCAGCAACGACCACATGTTCGCGAAGTCCGCAGCCTCCGGCGCTGACCTGGTTTTCCTCGACCTGGAGGACGCCTGCGCGCCCGCCGAGCGGGAGAAGGCGCGTGGCAAGGCGGCCCGGGCCTTGCGCGATCTCGACTGGGGGCACACCACCCGCGCGATCCGGATGAACGGCATCGACACGCACTGGGCCTACGGAGACGTCATCGAGGTCGTCACCACGGCCCGTGAGGCCCTCGACGTGATCATCGTGCCCAAGGTCCGCCGGGCCAGGGACGTCTGGTGGGTCGACGTGCTGCTCACCCAGCTGGAGGAGACGCTCGGGATGTGCAAGCGTATCGCGCTCGAGGTGCTGATCGAGGAGACTGAGGGCCTGCAGCACGTCGACGAGATCGCCACCGCGAGCGACCGGATCGAGGCGATCATCTTCGGGGCGGGAGACTTCTCCGCCTCCCAGGGCGCGCGGGTCGACACCAACTTCGACCCCATTATCTGGCACTACGCCCGCGCACGCATCCTGGTCGCCGCGCGCACCGCCGGCATTGACGCGATCGACGCTCCCTTCCCCAACTACGAGGACCCCGAGGCCTACCGCCTCGCCTGCGACCGGGCCGCCACGATGGGCTTCCTCGGGAAGTGGGCGATCCATCCGAGCCAGGTGGAGATCGCCAACACCGCGTTCTCCCCGACCGCGGACGAGATTGCGCACGCCGGTCGGATCCTGGCCGCCTACCGGGCTGCCGAGTCGGCCGGCCGGGGCGCGACCGGCGTCGACGGCATGCTTGTCGACGCCGCCCACCTGCGGCATGCCGCCACCGTCACCGGCAGGGCCGAGTTGCTCGGCCTGTCGGGGAAGGAGCTTCCCGTATGACCCGCCAGATGACCCTTGTCGGCTTCATGCAGGCCGGCAACGTGACGGTCTACTCCGGATCCTGGCGGTACCCGTCAGCGGACCTCGGGTTCCTCACGATGGATTACTACACGCACATCGCGCAGGTCCTGGAGGAGGGCAAGTTCGACTGCGTCTTCTTCGACGACCGGCTCGCGATGCCCGGCGTGTACGGCGATTCCGTCGCAGAGGCCGTTCGCTACGGCGCCCGGCCGGTCAAGCTCGACCTCACCGCCGTTCTCGGCGGTATCATCCCCGCCACATCCCGGATCGGCGTCGGCGCCACCTACTCGACGACCTACTACCAGCCGTACCACGTGGCGCGCACCTTCGCCACGCTCGACCACCTCTCCGGCGGCCGCGCCGCGTGGAACGTGGTGACCTCGATCAACGACTCCGAGGCGCAGAACTTCGGCCTGCCGGCCCACATGGACCACGACCGGCGCTACGACAGAGCCGACGAGTTCCTCCGTACCGCGTCCGCGCTGTGGGACTCATGGGACGACGACGCGCTGGTCATGGACAAGGAGAGCGGCGAGTTCGCGGACCCGGGCAAGGTCCACGAGGTTAACTACAAGGGCGAGTGGTTCTCCGTCCGGGGCCCGCTGACCGTGCCGCGGAGCCCGCAGGGCAGGCCGGTGATCCTGCAGGCCGGCTCCTCCGGCCGCGGCCGTGAGTTCGCGGCCGCCTGGGCCGACATGATCTTCACCAGCGACCCGGGCCTCGAGGTGGCGCAGCAGCACTACCGCGAGCAGAAGGAGCAGATCGCGGTGGCGGGCCGGGACCCCGACGACGTCAAGATCCTGCCGTTGGCATACGTGGTCGCGGGGGAGACCCAGGCGATCGCCGAGGAGAAGGAACGGCTCTTCCTCAGCGCCTATGTGCACCCGGTCGCGTCGCTCGCGCTGCTGTCCGAACTGCTCAACTACGACTTCGCCAAGCACGACCTCGACGACGTGGTGACCGACGAGATGATAGCCGCCAGCTCCGGGGTCCGCGGCCTGGCCATGGGCATACGACGGCATCTCGGCCGCGCGGTGACGGTCCGAGACCTGGCCGCGCACCGCGCCACCCTGCTCCAGGGACCGCGCTTCGTCGGCACCGCCAAGTCGGTCGCGGACCAGATGCAGGAGTGGTTCAACTCCGGCGCCTGCGACGGGTTCGTCCTCGCGGCCACCCACCTGCCCGGCGCCTTCGAGGAGTTCGTCCGGATGGTGGTGCCCGAGCTGCAGGAGCGGGGCCTGTTCCGGAGGGATTACACCGGCCAGACCCTGCGCGAGCACCTTGGCATCGCGCGTCCGGAAGCGCGGTAACCGTCCGAACAAGGAGGACAGCATGTCTGCAAGCGCAACCAACGGCGCTGGCGCGACGCCCGGCAAGTTCCGGATCACGAAGATGTACCACCCGAGCGTCCACGCCCCCGACCTCGGCGAGGTCGAGGACTGGTTCGAGCGGGTGTTCGGCGCTAAGAGCACGAACATCCGCGCGTCGTTCGGGCCCAACCCGTCGAGCAACTACCCCACCGACTACTCGACGTTCACCCCGGTCGCCGACGTGCTGATGGACACGATCGCCCCGACGCTGTACGTGCTGAACGGCGTGCAGCAGTACGCGTCGGTCGACCAGCCGCACCTGAAGACGATCGGGTGGTTCGTCGAGGGTGCTGACGAGGTGTACCGCGCCCTGCGGCGCGAGGACGTCGGCATGGTCGACCAGTTCGGCAAGCGCGCCGAGGGCGACGACCCGCCGAGGTCCGCCGGCTCGGGGACGATGACGATCTTCTTCACCGTCCCGGAGGAAGCGGGGCTGCGGCACGAGTTCCTGCCCGAGTTCCCGTTCAAGCTCGACCACCGCATCGCGCCGGACTGGGAGCTGCCTCCGGTATCGGCCGACGACCCGGTCGGCATCGAGCGGCACGCCTATCACACGCTGCTGACCGACAACCCGCAGCGGGCGCTGCGCACCCTGGTGGACGCGCTCGGCGGCACGGTCATCCACGAGGACCGCGACGAGGTGATCGGTGCCGCCGCCACGTTCGTGTTCCTCGGCGACTCGGTGCTCGAGATCGCGGTGCCCGACCGGGGCACGCCGGCCTATGCCGACTGGACCGCTACAACCGCACCCAACGACACCTATCACTCGATCACCTGGAAGGTCGTCGACCTGGACCGGGTCGCCGCTCACCTCGAGGCGAAGGGGGTGGGCATCCGCTTCCGCAGCACGGATGCCCTGGTGACCGACCCGGCGACGAGCATCGGCATCCCGTGGGGCTTCACCACCCGCCTGGTTCCGGGCGACCCCCGCGGCTGAGAACTTACAGGTAGCACGAGAGAGGCGAGACTATGACCGAGTCCCCCGTAGCCGAGCGGGTAACCGAGTCCTTCATCGACGGGGCGACGGTGAGATCGGATGAGACTTACCCGAATATCGACCCGTCGACC
>WNFJ01028757.1_pt2 | contig 16841 bp, 14 predicted proteins | sample 5400461 | NCBI WGS metagenome assembly WNFJ01 (sample SAMN13153349, study PRJNA577476) | soil metagenome | isolation source: 115 cm saprolite on Douglas fir-dominated hillslope | place: USA:California | collected 2013-09-17 | reverse complement strand
GCGGATCGAACCATGCCGAGCTCTGTCCATTCGTACGCACCTCGATCAGAGTGCCCTGATGGCGCGGGTGCAGGCGCACTGCCTGCATGGCTCGTTGCGCCGTTTCGGTCACGCTGGCGTAGGCCGGGTTCATGGATTCCCTGGTTCGTGCAAACTCAAGCAGCGAGTCGATAAGATCGGTCATCTGGTTTACGCCGGTCCGAACCTCCTGATAGAGCTCCTCACGTTGCGCAGGAGTCAAGCCTCCATCACAAAGAAACTCGGAATTAGCGACGACAGCCGCCAGAGAATGGCGAAGGTCATGCGAGATTGAACTGGCCATGCGTCCGATCGTCGCTAACTGCTCCGACTCCAGCAGAGCTTGCTGTGTCTTAAGCAGGCTGGCGCGCATGCGGTCGAACGCCGAGGTAAGTTCCGCGACTTCGTCGCTGCCCCTGGCATCGAGCGGATGGTGAAAATCTCCATGTTCCAATGCGCGTACGCCTTCCACCAGGCTGGCCAACGGGCGCGTGAATGTGTGGGAGATCAAAAACACTAGCCCGCTTCCCACCAAGACGGCGGTGAGACCGAGCAGCAGTAGCAGGCGGTTCAGATTATCCAGAAATTTCGCGGCCTGATCGTACGATCCCAATACCGTCAATCGGACGGGCGTTTCCCGCTGGCCAGACAGATCCAGCGAAGTCACCACAAAATTCTCATTGCCGACTTCCACATCGCGGGGCGCGCTTTGCGATGACTCCGCGGCTAACGCACGCACACCAGGCCCTTGCACCTGAGTGGGGGTCAACGTGGTTGCCACAATCTCGTCGCCGTAGGAAAAAGCGACCTGGCTAGCTGAGACTTTGCTGACTTCGCGCGCCAGCCGGTCATCGATTTCGTAACCGATGATCAGGAAGCCGAGCAGGGGACCCTCCGTCTTGGCGCCAAAATAAACTGGTTGCACGAACGTCTGGTAGAGATGGTGATCCCCAAACCACCAGTGACTTGAGTCCTCTTCGTTCAAGGAGCGCTCGAAGTAATGCTGCGCCGCTTCCCGGGTGAAGCCCGCGGATCTTGTGTGCAGAGCGACCACTGCGCCATTGCGGTTGGCCAATACCAGAAGATCGCTACCGGTCAATTGCCACACGTCTTTCGATGCGTCCTGAATCGTGGCTGGATCATGAGCCGTCATGATGGCGCGCGTGATGGGAAGGTTGGCCACCAATTCCGCAGAGCGCGTCAACATGACTTCGCGATCATGCTGAAAATTCTGGAATGTCGTGACCGAGTTTCGCAGTTCCTGCACGATTCCTTGCCGCACATGGCTTTGCACGCTGTGCCGTACCACCAGAAGGCTCATCGCCGTGAGCCCCGCTGTGATTAGCACCATCGAGAGCAGAAAGCGGGTACGTAGCCGCGTGCGAGGCACCAGCGTGCTTCCGGAATGTCCTGGGAAAGCTGGCGAGACGGGTTCTGATAAAGGGACCACGGGATCTCAGCGAACGAACTTGTAACCCATTCCATGCACGGTGCGGAAGTGCACCGGACTGGCCGGGTCACGCTCCAGTTTCTGGCGCAGTTTGAGGATATGGTTATCCACGGTGCGGGTGGAAGGATAATTCTGATACCCCCACACTTCGTTCAGCAGTTCGTCCCGGCTGATGACCCGGTCGGCATTCTGCACCAAAAACTGCAAGGTCTTGAATTCCTGAGCGGTCAACACAATGATCTTGTCGTCGCGCTGAACTTCCATCTTTTTGAAGTCGACGGAGATGCCATCGAAATTCACCCGACTGACGTTTGCCGTTCTTGACGTATGTCGTAGCGCCGCACGAACCCGCGCCAGCAGCTCCCTGGGACTGAAAGGCTTGGTTACATAGTCGTCCGCTCCTAACTCGAGTAGCAGAACTTTGTCGGAAACGTCGCTGGTTGCGCTGAGGACAATAATCGGCAACGTGGGAGCCTGGGCCTTGATCTCCTTGCACACATCACTGCCGGAAAGCTTCGGTAGGCGCAGGTCGAGAATGATGACCGCCGGCGGGGCTGCCTGAAAGCTCTCCAGCGCAGACTTGCCATCGGCTTGAATCTCAACCGCATACCCTTCAGACTCGAACAGGCGCTTTAAGGCCTTCTGAACGGCGGGATCATCCTCGACTACTAGAATTCTTCCCAGCGGCCGCGTGGAATTCGTTGGATCACCCATTCTGGCTGCGCTCACCGGTATTGCGGTTTGGCCCATGACGTTATCCTCAATCTGTGTCTGTCTTCGGGAGCGGAGGGAGCTTGCGGGATTCCCCCAACTAGCCTGCAACCACTCAAAGCTTACAACGTTTCCGCCCATTTTCAGCGCAGGAGCTCAGGTTTGACAAATTTTTTACATTTCCACACCCCGGCAAATACAGGTTACGGCGAAAGGCTTGCTACGGGATCGGCACTAAGCCGAGCGGAATTAGCTACGAACGGCTGCTACCGCAGCGGCTGCCGTAGAATGTTCTTGCTTGCCTGTTTCTGCTGAACTCGGTCATTTGCGCGTGGTCTTGGTAGACGCACGCAATCCTCTCAACATCGGCGCGGCCGCTCGGGCGATGAGCAACTTTGGATTTCTTCACTTGCGGGTGGTGAATCCCTACGATGTGGCCTTTCAAAACGCTCGCTCCGCCGTAGGCGCGGCAGATCTACTGGCCAATGCGGAAAAATTCGAAACCGTAGGCGGAGCAGTTGCCGATTGCTCGCTGGTGGTCGGAACTACCGCAGTCGGCCATCGCGACCTGCAACATTCCCTACGCCGGTTGGAGCCAGGTGCTCGCCTCATTCGCCGGCATCTGGCAACCGGTCAATGCGCCCTCTTGTTCGGATCAGAAAAATTTGGCCTTTCGAACCAGGACATGAGTCACTGCCACTGGCTGATGCACATTCCCACTCGGGAAGAACATTTCTCGATGAACCTGGGACAGGCTGTCGCAGTCTGCTTGTATGAATTGAAGCGCGACTCTCGCGTCCGGATTAAAGCAGAGAAGGGAAGTCCCGCCTCATCAGCTGAGGTAGAAAGAATTCATGAAACCCTGCTCACGGCTCTTCGTGCCAGCGGCTACCCAAAATTGAACTCCTCGGAGTCCTTTGAGGGCGCGGTCCGGCGTTTGGTGCGGCGGCTGCGGTTGCACTCGGGCGACGCCGAATTCCTGCTCGGCATGCTGCGGCAAATTGTCTGGAAGTTGAAGAAAAGCGGTCAGGCAGATGGTTGAGCCCGTCCGTTCAAGGTTTCACTTCTGCTGGCAACACCTGAATGGACGTTCTCGCGAACTGAAACCGCAGCAACCACTCGCTGGCGACAGCACGTCCATTTACCTGAGGCGGGTTGAATTTCCAACGCTGAGCCGCTGCCATCGCCCGATTCGCAAAATACTGGCTCGGTCCGGGAGAGACAAACTTTGCCTGCGAAACATTTCCCGAAGCATCCACCGCAACCTGAACGCCCACTTTCAAACGGCCAGTGATGGTGTTCAGCGCATTTCGCGAGACATCCGGCTGAACCTGCTGAAGCACACTGCCTGGTTTAACTCCGTTTTGCCCACCCTTCGCCGAAAACGGCGCGGGAGATTGCGCGACGGGTACGCTGCCGGCCGCCTGGTCCGGCGATTGCGTCTCTGCTGCGGGAGCCGGCGTCCGATGGACCAACACTTCGATGCTGAGCCATACGCCTACCAGCAGCGCCGCTAGAACGACAAGTGCCAAAACCCATCGCTTCGGCCTCTGTTGCGGCACCGGCGCGCCGACCACTTTTTCCGCCCCTGCGGCGGTTAGAGCCCGCAAGCGTCTAACGATGTCGTGCACCGTGCATCGTGATTGCGGATCCACTTGCAGACACTGCCGCGCAATTTCACGAAGAGGTTGCGGGATCGTGTTGGGCACGGCAACTGAGCTGCCACTCACGCTCTGCCCCTTCGGCTCGCTCTGGGTGAGGACGGCAACCAGAGTCATTCCGAGAGACCAAACATCAGCAGCCGGCGACGGCCCCGCGGTCGCAACCTCAGGCGCATCGTACGCGCTGGCTGCGCGAGCACCACCCACTTCACCGATCTTGCGCAGGCTGTCGGTAGAAAGTTTTAATTGGTTGTCGACCGCCGTGATGTTCGAAGGCCTCACCCGGCCGTGCACAAATCCTGCCCGATGCAGGAAGCCGAGCGCCTCGGCTGCGGGAGGAAGCATCTCGGAAGCCTCAGCAGGGCTGAGCGCCCGCAACGGCAAAATCTCCGCCAGATTTTCATCCGCACATTCCATGACAACATACAGAAGCCGCGTGCCTTCAATCTGACAGCGTCCACATTCGAACAATTGAATCAAGTGAGGGTGGGAGAGTTTTGCAATGCCCTTCCAGAGCGACAGTTGAGCATCTCCGTCCAGGCCTTGCGCGGGTATCAGCTTAATGGCGGCCTTACGCGCTCCCCCGGCGCGCTCGGTGAGAAAAACAGCGCTGTGTTCAGAACCGCCCAGCCACTGCCGCAGAGGAAATTTGTCGTCGACGACTTTCCCTATCCAATTCTTCCCGAGTTCTGTCGGAGTGCTCTTGGTCTGCAACATAGCGAAACCGTTATTCTATTCCAGAGTCAGCTTTGGCGCTCTGTGAAGTTCAGTAGAAAATGAAAGTTTCCCTAGTACTAGGTATCAGGAGTACTAGGTATCAGGGCGCGGTATTTCAGTATCTGCCATGAATGCAACCCAGAGAACACAATCCCACCAGAGCGGGGGCCGGTCATTCCGTTCTTGCTAATATGTTAGATTGGAACGAAGTGGGCGCGTAGCTCAGTTGGTAGAGCAATGCCCTTTTAAGGCATGGGTCGCAGGTTCGAGTCCTGCCGCGCTCACCACCGGTTTCGGTTCTTAGTCTTTTACGTCTAGGCACTCCCATCGCTCCGGTTCCGGCCTCATCCCTTATCGAGTAACTGTCACGACGTTGCAAAGTACAGCTACCACGTGCAAGCTGGTAGCCATGCCCGAGCTGCCGGATATCGCCGCCTATATCAGCGCGCTCGAATCCCGTATTGTCGGTCACCCGCTGAAGCACGTGCGGCTGAACAGCGCCTTTCTTCTGCGAACCGCGCAACCGCCGCTCGCCGGTGTGGAGGGCCGACCTGTCAAGGAATTGCGGCGAGTTGGTAAGCGCATTGCCATTGGACTGGAAAACGATCTCTGGCTTGCACTACACCTGATGATTGCTGGCCGGTTGCACTGGCGGGCTGCAGAAGCAAAACTAACTGGCCGCCAGAATCTGGCGGCGTTCGATTTTCCCAGTGGTTCTCTGGTTCTCACCGAAGCCGGCACAAAGCACCGGGCGTCGTTGCACGTACTCAATGGCGAGGAGAGTTTGCGTTCTTTCGACGCGGGAGGGATCGACATCTTCTCCAGTGATCTTGATTTGTTCCGCGCGAGACTCACGACCGAAAACCATACGCTCAAGCGGGCGCTCACCGATCCACGCCTGGTGAGTGGCGTCGGCAACGCGTATTCGGATGAGATATTGCACGCGGCCCAACTCTCCCCCGTCACCCTCACCAACAAGATGAAACCCGAGGAGTGGGAGAGACTATTCGCCGCCGCCCGGCACACGCTCGGGTTTTGGATGGACCAACTCCGCACCGAGGCCAAGATCGGTTTCCCCGAAAAGGTCACTGCGTTTCGTAAAGGTATGGCAGTTCACGGGCGCTATGGCGAGCCTTGCCCGCGATGCGGCGACAAAGTGCTGCGAATTCGTTATGCCGACAAAGAAACGAACTATTGCGCGCGCTGCCAAACCGGGGGTAAGATCCTCGCGGATCGAAGCCTTTCCCGGCTATTAGGATCAGACTGGCCACGGACCCTGGACGAGCTGGAAGCTTTAAAGCTTCGCTAAACGCGAAACGGTTGGCGTGTCGTCGGATTCCGTCAGCCCGCCGCCGGAACCTTCTTCCCAGCTTCATCCCAAATACGCACGCTCTGGGTCTCGCGCAGCAGCAGGCTTCCCACGATAAACGTCACTCCCGCCACAACCATCGGGTAATAGAGCCCTGCATAAATGTTGCCGTGCCAGGCGACAGATGACAGTCCAATCAACGGCAGCAACCCCCCAAACACACCGTTCCCTATGTGATAAGGCAACGAGAGCGACGTGTATCGAATCTTCGCCGGAAATGCTTCAATCAAATACGCGGCGATGGGACCGTACACCAAACATACGTACAGAACCTGCACGAACACCAAAAGTACCAGCATCGTCCGATTCGGATTTGGGGCTTCCTTGGCGGGTACCAGCGCCCCGTTCGCGTCCGTCGTCATGGCCGTCAAAGCAATCGCGCCCGTCACTTTGTTTCGCGTCGATTTCACGGTGACAACATTATTCCCTGCGGCGTGTTCCATGGCTTTGTAGATCGGAATGTAGGTGACGACTCCGAGCAGGCATCCAGCCATCATCAGCTTCTTCCGTCCGATGCGGTCAGAAAGCGCGCCCACCACGGTGAAGAATGGCATTCCGAGAAGCAAAGCAATTGCGACGATAATGTTAGCCGTTTTGACATTCACCTTCAGAATAGTTTGCATATAAAACAGAGCGTAAAACTGTCCGGTGTACCAGACAACGCCCTGTCCTGCCGTCGCTCCGAAAAGCGAAATGAGAACGTTCTTCAGATTCGGCCACTTGGTGAAGGCTTCCTTCAAGGGCTGTGCCGAAGTCATCCCCGTTGCTTTCAGTTCTGCGAAAATCGGCGACTCCTTCATCTTCAAGCGGATGTAGAGCGAGATCATCACTAGGATGATGGAAATCAAAAAAGGAATGCGCCACCCGTAAGCGGCGAAGTCTTCCTTCGACATTGAGTTTTGCGTTACCAGAATGACGACGAGCGAGACGAAAAGCCCCAGCGTAGCCGTGATTTGGATAAAGCTGGTATAAAAGCCGCGCTTGTTGTCAGGCACGTGCTCGCCCACATAAACCGCGGCGCCACCGTACTCGCCGCCCAGCGCCAGTCCCTGCAGCACTCGGATCAAGAGCAGCACAATGGGCGCGAACCAGCCCGCCGTAGCGTAGGAGGGCAGCAGCCCGATGAAAAATGTTGAAAAGCCCATGATCGAGAGGGTTACCAGGAAAGCGTACTTGCGCCCCACCAGGTCGCCGATGCGGCCAAAGAATAGCGCGCCGAATGGCCTCACTAAGAAACCGACCGCAAATGTGGCCAGATATGCAACGTAGGCGAACGTGTCATTGCCCGGGGGATAAAACTTAGGGCCAAGGATCGCGGCCAGACTTCCGAAGATGTAGAAGTCGTACCACTCGATCATGGTGCCGACGGACGACGCCATGATCACCCGCCAGATGCCGTATTCTGCGTTCCGCGTTCCCAACACCTGCGCAGCATTTGCCATGATTTCCTCCCGCGATATGCGGCGATTGGTCCTGGATTCCTGCCCGTTCAAGAACCAAAGCGATCCATCCTTCGCTTGGTGGTGTGCATTGTAACCTAGACTGGCCGTTACGCAATATTTTTCTAAAAGATCTGATGGTGGTTACTGCAAAGCGGAAAATGTGCGTCTCGAAGAGAGCGGAGAGAGCAGGGAAGCAAAGCAGAATCGCAAGTTTGTAAGCGGAAGGGCTTCGGCTTTCAGGCGCCAGCCGTGAGATGGCGTTTGCCAGCATTGCCCTTAATTGTTCGCGTTGTGAGTTCGTCAATCAAGGGCATTGATTCGGGAACAATCAATTTGCGCTCCAGCGGTTGCGATCCCGTGCGAATCGCTTCGGTAAGCAGTTCCAGCGCCAGATCTGCATTGGGGCGAATATAGATTGTGGCAGCCAGCAGGCCGCTGCGCACCCAGGATTGTCCAGTTTTTGGCAAGCCATCGCAGCCGGTGAATGGTATCTTCATCCACCGCTCGCGCTCACTCCCGGCGATTTCTGAGAATGCTTTTCTGGCGCCCGCGGCCATGCTGTCGTCCTGCGCTCCCACCAGATCGATCAACGTTTCCTGCGAAGTACGGAGACGCAACCAGGAACTGATGGCGCGGTAGGCGCCCTCTTCGGTCCAGTTGGCGCGCATCGTCTTTACTTGAATGTTAGCCGGCTTTGTCAGGTTCATTCCGGCGGTGCGTTCCTGCGCGGCTGAGCTGTTGGCCGGACCCTCGATGTACAGCATGGATCCGCCCTGCGGCAGAAGCGCCGCAAATTGCCTTCCCTGAAGCTTGCCTACCTCTTTGTGGTCGGAGCTGATGGAAAAAACCGGAACATGTGAGGCTTGCCGGAGCTGGCCGAGATACTCTGCCTCATGGTTCAGGACTACCCAGCCAATATCTGCCGCTACCGCCGCACGCGCCACCTGCGGAAATCCCGTTCCACCGGACGGCTCGAACACTATGGCATCGGGACGTGAGGATGCCGAGCCTTGGATGAAGTGTAAGAGCTGCTGACTCTGCGTAACGGCGTCGTTATTGGCGTGGATGATCTGAAGGTCCACCCCCAGCCGCCGCGCGGCTTTCTCCGCCGCCGCTGCCTGTTCTTGCTGGTAGTCGTTATCGTTGTTAGTGAGCGAGACTAGAAAGCTAAGTTTTTTCATACCTTCACCCATCCCGATCATAGGCGAACCCTTGAGGACGCCAATAGTAACCGGAGTAACCATGCGGCGGGAAAATTACAGGTGAGAACCAGCCGGCTGGAACAGTTATGCGGAGCCCGCCAACCTGACGGCGATGAGCTTCTCGATCACATACTGAACGTCCATCAAACCTTGGCCATCTCCGCTCCCTCGGCCACCGGAACGGCGACCTTACGGAGCGGTTCGGCAATAGCCTTCATCACTCTCTCAAACCCGGCGAAATCTAGCGACTGCGCTCCGTCCGAGAGTGCCCGCTCCGGGCAGGGATGCACTTCGATGATCAGTCCATCCGCTCCAACCGCAACCGCTGCGCGCGAGACTGCTGCTATCAGACTCTGCTTGCCCGTCCCATGCGAAGGATCGGCAATCACCGGCAGATGTGAAAGATCGCGCGCCAGGGCGACGGCCGCCAGATCGAACGTGTTGCGCATTTCTGTTTCGAAGGTCTTGATACCGCGTTCGCAAAGCACAACCTGGCTATTCCCTCCAGACAGCAAATACTCCGCCGCCAGTAGCCATTCCTTCACCGTCGACGAGGGACCGCGCTTTAATAGGACTGGCTTGCTCACGGTGGCTAGCCGCCGCAGCAATGCGAAGTTCTGCATATTGCGCGCCCCAATCTGCAGCATGTCCACATGCTCGCAAATGATGTCGATATCTTCCGTGCTCATCACTTCGGTGACCACGGGCAGCCCCGATTGCTCGCGCGCCTCGCGCAGAATCTTGAGCGCCTCCAGGCCCAATCCTTGAAAGTCATATGGAGAAGTTCGCGGCTTGTAGGCGCCGCCTCGCAGCATCGTAGCTCCAGCCTGTTTCACAGCCTGCGCGGTGCTGAGCAACTGCTCCCGGGATTCCACCGAGCAAGGTCCGGCAATGACCACAACTCCAGGCCCACCGATAGCCACGCCGCCCACCTTCACCACCGATCGTTCCGGCTTCACCTGCCGGCTGACCAGCTTAAAAGGCTGAGCGATAGCGACCACGTTCTCCACGCCAGGCGCCACCAACAGCGCTTCGATCTCATGACGCCGGCCGTTTCCCACCGCGGCGACGATAGTGCGCTCCACTCCCCGCGTTACATGCGGTTGGTAGCCCGCCTCGCGAATGCGCTCGATTACGTGCGCAATCTGTTGCTCGGTCGCTTTCTCGGACATGTTGACAATCATCGATCTGACTCCTGAGTTTCCCTGCAAAAAGCAAAAACCGCGATTCACGAATCGCGGCTTTTGGCTGAACTTGGCTTGATCTAGGTGATTTATGTCCGATTCAATCTCCTCGCAAGTCCCGCCGCAGCCGCCGCGCTGGTAAACCACCAGTAGCGAAGCGGCCCGGTAAACGACGTAAATTGCGTCATGAGGAGCGTCCTGCGTTCAGTTCCGAAACTGCGGGGCTGTTCCAGCTTGATCCCCGCTACTGTATAGAACTGGCAGTATTGGAAAAGACATTGTTGGCGTTGGATCCGATCAGCCGAATCGTGCCCACCACCAGAACCAGGATCACAGCCAGCATTACCGCGTACTCCGCAATATCCTGTCCCTCATCTTCCGACCAAATCCTCCGAATAAATTCCGCCATAGCGTCCCTCCAATTCGTGCATCTGTCCCCTGTAAGAGGGAGAACTGCAATCGAAGCACCCATAATGCCGCAGCGTCCGGCGCTTGTCAATTGTGGAAATTGACAATTGCGGCACAACTTGACGGCGGAAGACGGCATCCTCTCGCTGATCTGAATCCCAGAGTAATTTACGCCTTTCATTCACCGCATGCGGCTTGACGCTGTTCCGTCTCGGGAGTTATCACTGGCGTGGCGCGCTGCCCCGGGTTTCTGGCAAAGAATCTGGTATTGTCCTCCCAGCGGGAGCCAATGTAAGAGGGACTCCAGGAACCGTAGTGGTTGCAAGGCGCGAGGAAAATAGAATAGAAAATCCGTGCGAACCATTTCGAATCCTGCCTCGCGCAGCAGCCTCTTCGCTAGGGGGGGCGTCAGCGGCACCGCATTGCGATCAAACGCGCACTTCGCCATCACGTAGCGAGTCCCGGGATTCCAGGGATTATTCTCCCAGAAAGCAAACAGGCCGCCCGGCCGCAGCGAACGATATATGTAGCGGATAGCTGGTCCTCGATCTTCAACGGGAATGTGATGGAAGACACCGTTGCAGTAGGCCAGGTCTAAGTCTGCTGCCGGTTCATAGCGCTCGAAAGTTTGGAAGCTGACGGTATCGCCACCATATTCTCTCTGGGCCCGCTCCAGCGAGCGTTCAGAGATGTCGAGACCGACGCCGCGGAGGACTCCCACGATCTCCCGCAACACCGCGGCAGTCCCACCGATGCCGCAGCCGTAGTCCATCGCGGACTGTGGCGCCTGCCGCAAGCGCCGCAGGCAACCCGCCAAAAAGTTAACCCGGCCGCGGGCGAAGTAGTCCTGGCCCTCTCCGGTCGCGGCGAGTGCCTGGTTCAGGTCAACTTCGTATTCATCCGCGAACTGATCGAACTCGGCACTAGCGGTCATCGCCGCCGCAGCCCCAACACGCTCATGAAGAAGCTTGCGAAAATTGTCTGCGCTCCCAGTGTGAGCAGCAGTGCCGCCGGAATGACCAGCCGCATGGTGTGAGAATAATCGAGCGCGCCAAAGTGTTTGTTTCCCCACGCGCCCACGGCATAGGCGGAGGCTATGAGCCCTGCGATCGTGAGCCCGGCGCCAACCGCCAGCCCAACTTCTAAAGTGATGTATCGGAACAGCCGGTCCAGCGTTGGGTCCGGAGGCAGCAAGCCTTCCGAGATGGCAAACATCTTTGTGAACACGGCGAATGCCATCGCATGAAATCCCAGCATCACGAACGCGGCGGCATACACCAGAGTGTGAACGTCAAACGTAACGCCGCCCACCGGCCTCGGCGCCGGCAGTAACCATAAACCCAATGCAAATCCAGCCAACATGAGGGCCATCCCCGGGTACAGGAACAGCCAACGCGGGCTGTAAAGCAAAAAGAAGCGCAACGTCCGCCAGCCGTCGCTCCACGTGCGCAAATGCGGAGGCCGGTTGCGCCCGTCGGGCGAAAGCGTCGTGGGAACCTCAGCGATTCGTAGCTGCAGCAGAGTAGCCTTCACCACCATCTCGGTCGCAAACTCCATCCCTGTCGTGCGCAGTCCCATACGCTCGTAGGCATCTTTGCGGAATCCCCGCAGACCGCAGTAGAAATCCCCCACCGGACTATGGAAGAACAAACGTCCAATTCGCGTTAGCAGCGGATTTCCGAAATAGCGATGCAACGCCGGCATGGCATCTTTCTGAATTCCTCCACGAAAACGGTTTCCCATCACCACATCGGCGCCGTCCCGCAACTGCTCGACGAAGCGCGGGATGTGCCCAAAATCGTAGCTGTCATCAGCATCCCCCATTACCACGTATTTGCCGCGCGCGCCGGCGATCCCTCCCATCAGAGCGTTGCCGTATCCCTTGGCCCGAACATTCACAACCCTCGCCCCCATTCGCTCCGCAATCTCGACCGAGCCGTCAGTGCTGCCATTGTCGGCCACAATAACTTCTCCCGCTATATTGGCCTCGCGAAGAGCGCGCTGCGCCTTCCCGATGCAACTCTCCAGCGTCTCAGCCTCGTTCAGGCAAGGCATGACCACTGACACTTCGATAGTCGCCGACTCTTTCGCCGGCATCGTCACCGGCTGATAATTCTGTTCCGCTCTGAGTCCCACTCCCACAAGTCAGCTCCCTCTGCAGCGGTCAGAGCCTATGCCGCCTCAAAAGTATTGGCATGATAACAGGAATGCCGCTGGCTCCAGCAGCTACTCGCAAGGTTCCACAGCAGGAAGCGATCGACCATGACATGAGGCGCGGCGTTGCTTTCCGAGGCGCGATCTGTTGAAATGGGCGATCAACAAATCGCCAATCCAAAACTGAGAGAACCCTGATGCAGTGGTTTTTCTTCTTCTTCATGGTGTCTGGTTTCTGTAGCGTCCTTTATGAAGTGGTTTGGCTCCGTCTCGCCATGGCGCAATACGGAGTCACGACCCCACTTGTCTCGATAGTCCTCTCAGTATTCATGTTGGGACTCGGCCTGGGTTCATGGGCAACGGGACGCCTGCTAAGGAAGTGGAGAGCGCGACTGTTCGTCTCCCCGCTGCGTCTGTATGCCCTTGCCGAACTGTTGATAGGGATTTCGGCGCTTGTTGTTCCTCTCCAACTGTCTTGGGGAAGGATCCTGCTTGAAAGGCTGGAGACCCACGGATTGTCTCCTTCCGGGTTTTATTTGGCCGCAGGAACTTGGATTGCCATTTCTCTGGTGCCCTGGTGTACCTGTATGGGTGCAACGTTCCCCTTAGCTATGTTCGCCATTGATGAGCGATCTAATACTGAATCATCGCGGTCCTTCAGTTACTTGTATCTTGCAAATGTCCTCGGCGCGGTTGTGGGGGCCGGGCTTCCGTTGTTTCTGATTGAAGCGTTGGGGTTTAGGAAGACTCTGTACGTGAGCTCGGTGCTCAATTTCGTTTTAGCCGTTTCTGCATGGGCCCTTGGTCGGCAGCGAGGAACAATAGAAAAAACGGGACCAGCCGAAACACCCCCCTCAGCTTTCGCCCTTCCGGCTTCTGATAGCCGCAAGTTGCTCTGGCTTCTCTTTGGAACCGGCCTCACCAGCATGGCTGCTGAGGTGGTGTGGGTGCGTATCTTCACTCCATGGCTCGGTACTGTCGTCTACGCGTTCGCGGCCATTTTGGCGGTCTACCTCGGGGCCACGTACATCGGCTCTTTGCTTTACCGGAAACGGTTGTTTCGTCCCGAACTGCTCGGAAGACTCGAGTGGGCGCTCCTGGCTTTTACCATTTTTCTTCCCCTGCTCGCGGTAGACCCCAGGCTCTCCTTGCACAGATTGCTGCGCCTAATCCTTGGCGTAGTCCCGTTCTCAGCCGCGCTGGGGTTTTTAACTCCAATGATGGTGGATCGTTTCTCCTCCGGCGACGGAGAGCGCGCTGGTCGTGCATATGCCGTCAATATCATGGGCTGTATTCTCGGGCCGCTGCTTTCCGGCTTTTTGCTGTTGCCCTGGCTGGGCGAGCGGGCGTCGCTAGCTGTGCTGGCGCTGCCGTGGTTTGCAGTTGGCCTGGTGATGACCAAGTCGCCACTTTTCTCATGGAGAGACTTGCCGACTCCGGCCAGACGATGGGGCCTCGCAGTCTTGGCTACAGTCTCGGCTGTTCTATTCGTTTACACAAATGACTTCGCGGATCAGTTCTCCCATCCTTTGGTCAAGCGCGACTATACCGCTACAGTTGTGGCGAAGGGCGACTCCCGCTTGGAAAAGCGCCTTCTGGTTAACGGCGAGGGAATGACGGGGCTGCGTCCGATCACGAAGATGATGGCCCATCTTCCCCTGGCTATGCTGGATCGCAAGCCAACCAACATCCTGATCATCTGCTTTGGAATGGGAACCACCCACCGCTCGGCTCTTTCTTGGGGCATATCCTCCACGGTGGTCGAACTGGTGCCGAGCGTTCCGCAAGTGTACGGCTATTTCCATGCGGATGGGCCGACGCTATTGCAGTCCCCGCAATCTCACCTGGTGATTGACGACGGGCGACTTTTCCTGGAACGTACTTCCGAGCAGTACGATGTGATAGCGATTGACCCGCCGCCCCCCGTGCAAACGGCCGGTTCCAGCCTGCTGTACTCGAAGGAGTTCTACACCCTCGTCAAGCGGCATTTGCGCCCGGGCGGAATCCTGCAACAGTGGTTGCCGGACGGCGGGGAATTGATAGTCCAATCGTCGATAGCCAAGGCGCTGCAACAATCCTTTTCCAACGTGCGCGTTTTTGTTTCCGTCATGGATTACGGGTTTCACTTTCTTGCCAGCACGTCTCCAATTCCACATGCGACTGCGAGTACGCTTGCTTCGCGCATGCCCGCGCGCGCCGCGGCTGACATGATGGAGTGGGGCCCGGAGTCCTCTCCTGAACGGCAATTCGTACTCGCACTGAGTAAGGAGGTTCCGCTGGATCAAATGATTCAGCAGTTCCCCAATGCACCTGTGATGGAAGATGATCGCCCGATTAACGAGTATTACTACTTGCGGCACCGTCCCGCCATCTTCGGTCGGATGCTGTCCGGATCATCTGGAAGTGGGACCGTCGCCCAACGTTGATAGTGAACTCCCAACGTTCAGATGCGAATTCATCGCCTAGCGGTTAACCCAGAACCCGTACAATACCGAGCCCAGTCCAAAGAAATGGGAACCCAAGATTCGCGGCACTGCTCTTTCTATGGCATTCACCGACTCTGAAACGGGCCTTGAAGCAAAACCTTTGCTTCGTCCGAAAATGCCCGAACTCGATTGCGTCCGCGGCGTCGCCATCTTGGCGGTGTTGTTTTATCACGGGTTTGCCTCCCGCCAAAATGTTGAGGTATTCGCCGGCGCCTCTAAGCTTTTCGTACGGTCAGCGTCATTAGGTTGGACCGGAGTCAATCTTTTCTTTGCTCTCTCGGGTTTTCTGATCACCGGAATCCTGCTCGACGGCAAGCACCATCCTCAATACTATCGGCGTTTCTACCTGCGCCGGGCGCTCCGAATTTTGCCCGCCTACTACGGGCTTCTCCTTCTCTTGGCCCTCCTTGGCCGCTACGGTTTGCAGGGCCCAAATGTTTCCTGGGCGTTCCTGGGTTTGAGTGTGATCTACTTGGCAAACGTTACGGTTTTGTTTGGCGTGCCGATCCAGTTCGGAGTGCTCTGGTCGCTGGCCGTTGAGGAACACTTCTACCTCATCTGGCCCGTCATTGTCCGAAACGTAAGCCGGCGCAAGGTAGGCGTGCTTGCGGTGGTCATCGCTGTCGGCGCTACGCTCGCCCGAGTCGTTACCTGGCGGCTGGGATACGATTATTTCGCCCTTTACACCTGGCTGGTGGCGGACGGTCTGGCCTTAGGATCTCTCCTGGCTGTCCTGACGCGGGGACCACTTGGCACTCGTAAGGGCCTGAAGTTAATTTCACTGGCGGCGCTTCTTGCAAGCGCGCTCCTGATAGTGCCCGATCTTGGACTCCACGGCCCACTCGCCGGAGGCGCGCTGCACCTCACCGCCCTGAATCTTCTATGCACCGCCATGGTTGGCGGCGCGTTGCTGCTTGGCACAAGCGGCTGGAGTTTTCTGGCCGAGCATCGCACGCTTAGGTTTTTCGGCGAAATCAGCTATGGACTCTACCTCCTCCACATGCTCGTCTTTAATATTTTCGATAATCTCCAACACGAGTTCTTTCCTCACTCATCCTCGTTCAAGGGTCATTTCGGTGTCATGGTCGTTCGTTTTCTGATCTGCGGCAGTCTTGCCATTGGATCGGCCTTCCTCTCGCGCCGATACTTCGAGGAACCATTTCTGCGCTTGAAAGATCGAGCCGTGTTACCCACACCCGAGGTGGTGCGGGAAGCGACCGCCGCCTGACGATGGTCGTCGTCGCCGCTCATTCCGTCGCGTCACGGCGAGCCGCTATGTTTTTCGCCACTTCGCCAGCCATCGCCGCCGCACAAATTCCCATCGATAGATAGAACAGCCCCACCCACCGCTCTTGCCAGTTGGGCAACACCACGAAGTGAAGGACAACATAGGTCAGGTTCACCACAAAGAGCACTCTCATCCGCCTCGAAACCATGCCAATCGTCCCCAGCAGCAAGAAGGGAAGGAAGAAGCTATTAGCAGCGAGTGTTATCCCCGACCGCATCGCAGCAAGGTAGTCTCGAAAGGCAAACTGTGCCGTCATCTCTCCCGGCGCGATCGGCACGGCGACAAAGTTGCGATAATAAAGCATCTTGATTCCATAATCCCCGGCGAAGTGGTTGATGCACAGCACGGACGCAACTGCGACCACTGCCAGCACGCCAGCCTTCCAGAAGTTGATCCGCTTCTCCCACCAGCACGCCAAAATAACGGGGCCTGCCAGCACCACAAAATCAGTTCGAAAGTAGATGGAAGCCAGCAGCAGGGCGATGCCGGGAACCAGTCGCCGTCTTTCAAAAATCAGGTATAGAGAGGCAAACGCGACCAGCGTGGCCAGAGCATCGGCCGTAGTCTCACGCCCCAGATCCATCAGCGGAGGACTCGCAAGCAGCAGAATCGAAATCGCCAAAGCAAACCACGAGCTTACGTACTTATCGATCCAAACGAACACCAGAATCCCCAGCAAAAAATACGATCCAACCGAGATCACAATTCCCGAGCGCACCAGTCCCATGCCGGTCTTGCTCACAAGCCACAG
>WNFJ01027600.1_pt1 | contig 16843 bp, 19 predicted proteins | sample 5400461 | NCBI WGS metagenome assembly WNFJ01 (sample SAMN13153349, study PRJNA577476) | soil metagenome | isolation source: 115 cm saprolite on Douglas fir-dominated hillslope | place: USA:California | collected 2013-09-17 | reverse complement strand
GCAGCTTCAGAGGAACGGCTCGAGGCGCTCGACGCCCAACTGTGGACTTTTCGCGACGACAGCTTCCTGCCGCACGGCACATGGCGAGAGGCGGAGGCGAGCCAACAACCGGTCCTGCTCACGCTCGAAGGTGATAACCCCAACCGCGCGGAGGTTCGATTTCTGATCGATGGTGCACCGATGCCGGCTGACGCGGAGGATTATCAGCGCATCGTGCTCCTCGTCGACGGAGAGGATCCCGATGCAGTCGCCGCCGCCCTCGCGCATTGGAACGAAGGTAAGGCCAAGGGTTTCGATGTCACCTATTGGCGGCCAGACGAGGAGGGCCGTTGGCGGCGCCTGGGTGAACCCTCCGGTGTTCAGGCTGCGGATTAAGCTCTTGAGAACACAGGGATCTCACGCCCAGCCATTGCGAACATAGCACAAAAATGTTGGAATATCGCCGCCGTCTGGCCGTAGAGGAAACGAGCCATGTCCCTGCTCATCGTCTACGTCGCGTTGATGATCATCGGGGATCTCGTTGCTTATGCCATCGGGCTGGTGATCGAACAGAACGTTCCGGCAGCGAGCCTGCCAGCCTTTCTGGCGATGTATTTTGTATTCCTCTGGGTGGCCTGGGTCATCGCCGTGCGCATCACGCAGCCGCAGGCGCGGCCGCAATAAGTGCAACGTGATGCGCGCACGGCTTTGCCGGCTCGGGCCAGTGCTGCGAGTTGCCTAAGGGAAAACTACTGAAGATGAGAGCGAGAGTACTGACGCAAAATCTCGGCCGCCGGGCGCGTGGGTCGAGATCGACTGTCGGAGTTGCGGCGGCTGCAATGCAACGGCCGAACCAAATCTTGCGCCTGCTTGCCATGATGGCGCTTGGCTCCGCTGTGGCTGCATGCTCCTCGGATCTTGGCCTCAACAACGTCACGCTCGTTCCCAAACCTGAAACGTTGCTGCGCAAACCGGACTGGGCAACCTTTTCCGGCGGCAAAAGCGATTTCGTGCTGCGACCAGTAACGGCAGGGGATCTGGTCAACGCGGCGGGCCAGTGTGCCGGAGAAGCTGACCAGGCCGGCAACGATTCGACGACGTCAGGGGCCGCGCCTGTCACCGGCGGGATCGCGCTGCAAATGACGGAGTGCGACGTGGTGCGGCGCGCAGGGCCTGTTGAAAAGATCGATTTCGGCTCCGATGATCGCGGGGAGCGCGTTGTGACGCTCACCTATCTCCGCGGCCCTTGGCCAGGGATTTACCGCTTCGCGGGCGGCCGCCTGGTTTCGATCGAGCGCGCGCCCGCTCCGCCGCCCGCCCCGGCAAAAGCGCAGAAGGCGCCAGTGAAGAAGCCGGCCGGCACGTGATCCGGTCCGGATATCAGCGGCAGCACGCGCCGCCCCATTACTCGCGGTCAATTTGGGCAAAGCCCGGACATGCGCTGCCCGATTGTGCATGGTCCTTGCCAGCGCCAATGTTGCACTCGGCGAGGTGGGCGGCCGATCAGATGGAGGGTTGGCATGTGCGTTCCCGGGTGTCAGGAAGCAGTCCGACGCGCGCTCTCGCGACGGCGTTTCGTCAAGGGGGCGCTCGCGGCCTCCTTCGCCGCCGCAGCGGCTGCGCCGGACACGGCCGGCGCAGCGTCCACGCGCAGCTTCACCTCGGCCGTCGATCTCACTCATACCATGTCCCCCGACTTCCCGACCTTCTCCGGTGTGCCGGGCATCGAGATGGAGAAGAAATTCGATGGTGGCGGCTCATCGAACATGCGGGCACGCACTTGGACGCACCGATCCACTTCTCGCAATCCGGTGCCACGGTCGACAAAATTCCAGCGGCCGCGCTTGTCCTGCCGCTGGCGGTGATCGATGTGGCCGTCAAGGCGGCCCAGAATCCCGATTACTTGCTCACGCGTGAGGATCTCGCAGGCTGGGAGAAAAAGCATCGTCGATTGCCCGACCATTGTTGTGTCGCGATGCAATCCGGTTGGGCGCAGCACGTGGGCAACCCCGCTAAGTTCACCGGCAAGGATGGATCCGGCGTGTTCCATTTTCCGGGCTTCAGCCTCGAGGCGGCCGAGTGGCTGATGAGGGAGCGCAACGTGATGGGTTTAGCGGTCGACACGCTGTCGCTCGACCACGGTCCTTCGACGGATTTCAAAGTTCACCGCGCTTGGTTGCCGTCCGGCCGTTGGGGATTGGAAAATGTTGCCAATCTCGACAAGGTGCCGGCCTCCGGCACCATGCTGGTCGTGGGTTTGGCGAAGGTGAAGGACGCAACCGGGGGGCCGGCGCGCCTCCTCGCACTCGTATGACAAGGCGGCCCCGCGGTGCCGCCGGGAGGCGAGCTAGCCGGCAACATCGCGCTTCGGTCGCAGTTGCCGCACTACGGCACGCTCACTATAAGCCGCCGCGATCCAACCCTTCGCCCTTCTTTCACGTAGAACAAACCAATGGCGATCGAACGCACTTTTTCAATCATTAAACCCGATGCAACCGCGCGCAATTTGACCGGTGCGATCAACGATATGATCGAGCGCGCGGGACTACGCATCGTCGCGCAGAAACGCACGCGCATCAGCCGCGAACAGGCCGAAACGTTCTACGCAGTCCACCGCGAACGGCCCTTCTTCCGCGAGCTCGTCGATTTCATGACCTCGGGGCCGGTCGTCGTGCAAGTGCTCGAAGGTGAGAATGCCATCGCCAGGTATCGAGAGGTCATGGGTGCCACCGACCCCGGCAAGGCGTCAGCAGGCACCATCCGCAAAACTTACGCCAAATCGATCGGCGAGAATTCAGTACACGGCTCGGATGCAGCCGATACAGCGCAACAGGAAATTGCTCAATTCTTTTCTGGCAACGAAATGGTCGGGTGAGATGCCCGGCACGGGGTGACCTTTCGCCACGCTCAGACGCTGGTCAAGACACGGGAGAGGCCGGTAGGTTAGACGCGCGCCGCGATTGGGCGCCGGGACCCGCTTTGAATAGGTCGGACAACCGCGTGGACAGGTAACCAAGGGGAAGCCGGTGGACTTTATGTTGCAAGATATGGCGCACGGTCCGTTCTGGATCGGGGTGCTTCAGATCATCTTCGTCAACATTATCCTGTCGGGCGACAACGCCGTCGTCATTGCGATGGCGTGTCTCACACTCCCGCCGAAGCAACGACTGTGGGGCATGATCCTCGGCGCCGGGGTGGCAGTGCTGCTGCGCGTCATCTTCACGCTCGTCATCGCCCAGGCGATGACCTATCCCTACCTAAAGTTGGTTGGCGGGGCACTGCTCTTCTACGTCGCGATCAAGCTCGTCGCGGAGGATGTCGACGGCGAGGACCAAGGGGTCGAGAGCGCGCAAACCCTCTGGCGAGCGGTGCGGATTGTCGCCATCGCTGACATCGTGATGAGCCTGGACAATGTGATCGCGATTGCGGCATCGGCCGAGAGTGCCGCGGCGCTTGTCGACATCGCTCATGCCTCAGCCATGAAGGCAACGCTCATCATCTTTGGCCTCGCCACCAGCGTCCCACTGATCGTCGTCGGCAGCGCGATCCTGATGGCACTCCTGGAGCGCTACCGCGTCCTGGTCTGGGGCGGCGGCGCGCTTCTCGGCTGGATCGCGGGCGACGTCATGGCCGCCGATTCGGCGTTGGGTGTCTGGCTCAGTGAGCCCGCGCTGCACGAACTTCATATATGGGGCGGGCCAGTCGGCGGAATTATCGTCATCGTCGCGGGCTACATCCTGGTCGGCAAGCATCGCCGCTTGATGCTAGACGAAATCCTTGCGGGCATTGCGCTGCTGATATGGATTGTCGTGGACAGGGTCAGCGACAGTTTGTTCGGCGGTGCCTACCCAGATCTCGTAAGGATATGGAGCGTCCGGGGCGCGGTCTTCGCGGTGATGGTTGTCGCCTATGCCATCGCGCGGAGCCAATGGCACATCGAGCAGGAAAAAGTCTGATCGGCACACCCGGGCTTCTGCGCCAACACGAACGCAAAGTAGTAAGCCCACTCGGCTACAGCTCCCAACCGAGCTTGCGGTCGAGCGAATAGGGTCCGCCGCCACGTAGCGCGATGGCGAAGAGAATCAGCCCCCAGAACAGCGGGTACTCCCACCCTCCTCTCGACCATGTGAAGCCCACCGGCCAGTGCGCAAGGAAAGTGATGACGGCGAACTCGATGGCCGCCGCTGCCGCTATCAACCGCGTGAACAGCCCAAGGATGATCAGTACCGAGCCAATCGTCTCGATGAAGAAGACCGCATAGGCGGCATAGAGTGCAGGCTCGATCCCGCGGCGCGCCATGCTACCCGCGGCGAACGCCTCGATGGTCGCGGCAACCCCCCTTTCCGCCATGGGCATCACTTTCATGATGCCGTGGGCCAGCAGCATTCCACCGGCCGTGAGGCGCACGACGAGCCACCCGAGGTCGCGGGCGTGCGAGTAAAACGAGGCAAGGGGTGGAATGACCGGCTTCGGCTCGCCTGCCGGAACAGCAGCTAGGTTCGATGTCATTGTGCTCATGCGCTTCCCCCACAATTGGCATTGCAGCAATCGATGATAACACAAATCAACGTGGGAAATTCCGCGCCATTGCTAGCGGCGCCAGGACCGGGGGTGCCGATCGCCCGGTGCCCCCTTCGGCGCGCAGTCGATTGATGGGCGGTTTCCTGGCTCTGCAACGCGGCTCGAAAGCCTTGCTAAGGCCGCATTTTTCGTATTTGTTGTGCCCCAATTCGGATTTTGGCCGCTCCGGCCGCTGCGTGCCGAGAGGCCGCATTCGTTTCGGATCTTCCCAAAACCCGGGTTGTGGCGCGGTCCGTAGCGATGCGGTCGCGTTTCGCTCACTCGAGACTTCACTGACTAGGAGACAGACGATGCAGAAGGGCACCGTCAAATGGTTCAACCCCACTAAAGGCTACGGGTTCATTCAGCCTTCGAGCGGAGACAAGGACGTGTTCGTCCACATCTCTGCGGTCGAGCGCGCTGGCCTCAGCACGCTCAACGAGGGTCAGACTGTCGAATACGAGCTCGTGACCAATCGCGGCAAGACATCAGCGGAGAATCTCAAGGTGTCCTGACGTGGCGGGAAGGTCGGTCACCCGACCAACGAGTTTTCCCGTAGCCCCCGGCCTTGCGCCGGGGGTTTGTTTTTGTCGCTGCATCGGAACAGCCGGGTAACAGCGGCTGATTAGAACCGGGCACTTCTATTTCTCTTCCAGCCTGCGGGCGCAGTTACGCCTCCGCGGGGACGACTAACGCGCCTGCGGCGGGATAGGTCCCCGCAATGTGGCATCGATTGCCGATCAGCTTCACTCGCCCTTCCGCCAAGAGCCTGAGCGCCAGGGGGTATATGTGATGCTCGGCTTCAAGGACACGAGCGGCGAGTGTTTCGGCGGTGTCATCGTCACGCACGGGCACCGCAGCCTGTGCGACGATCGGGCCGGCGTCCGCCTCCGGCGCGACGAAATGAACGGTCGCGCCCGAGATTTTCACCCCCGCCTTGAGCGCTTGGCCGTGCGCATCGAGACCGGGAAACGAGGGCAAGAGGGCCGGGTGGATGTTGAGCATCCGACCTTGCCACCGCAGTACGAAATCTGGTGTCAACAACCGCATGAAACCAGCCAGACAAACCAGTTCCACGCGATGCTCCTCGAGCACGGCGTCAAGCGCTCGGTCAAAGGCCACACGATCTTTGCCGTATGGGCGATGGTCGATCATGGACGTTGGAATTGCATGCGCCGCGGCGTGCGCAAGCCCCGGCGCTTGCGGATTGTTCGACACCACGAGCACGATCTCGGCGGGATAGGAGCGCTCGTTCGCCGCCTCGACCAGCGACGCCATATTGGAACCACGGCCGGATATCAGGACGGCGACACGCTTCTTGGTCATGCGAGCACTAGAAGCGTCGAAGCATTCCACGGTCGGCCGTAGCAGGAGCCCGCCCGCCCGGGCTTGATCGCGGCCAGCATCCGATCACCCGATTCAATCCCGCGGCTGGGAGTCGAGATTGTATCTGCCTCGCGCTCCTTCGCGCGCGCTTGCGTACTTGGAAATCCGCGCCTGTGCAATGGCCTGATCGCGGCTATACTGACCGCCGCATGGCCGCATACGACGACCGCTGGTGAGGACGGGGCGCGCGCGGACCGAGCCGGGGCGCAGATTTGAGCATTCCGAATCTCATTACACTGGGCCGCATCCTATTGGTGCCGGTCGTGGTCTGGACGATCATGGCCGGCGAGATGCGCATCGCCTTCGTGCTGTTTCTTGCCGCCGGGATCAGCGATGCGGTCGACGGATATCTCGCCAAGCGATTCGGCATGGCAACCGAGTTGGGTGCCTACCTCGATCCGCTTGCCGATAAGGCGATGCTCGTTTCCATCTATGTCGCGCTCGGCATCGCGGACGCTGTTCCAGGCTGGCTAGTTATCCTCGTCGTCTCGCGCGATATCATGATCGTGAGCGCGGTGATTTTGTCGTGGGTGGTGGACAAGCCCGTGACACTCAAGCCTCTTCTCGTCTCCAAGCTCAATACTGTTGCGCAAATTGCGCTCGCTTGCGTGATTATGGCCGCACGCGGATTCGAGTTCGATGCAGCCGTTGCCGTTATGTTGCTGACTGCATTAGTCACGGCCTTGACGTTGATTTCTATTGCCTTCTACCTCGCCGAGTGGGTGCGCCACGTGAACACGGCTGAAATGGGCCCGTGAGGGCGCGAGTATTTCCCGGGGTGAGTGGTCGGATGGTCAATGGCCGTCAATTCGCGTTTTGGTTAGCCACCTTTGTGGTGCTGGCGGCGGCCCTGTGGTTGCTGCACGACGTTCTGCTTCCTTTTGTCACCGGGATCGCCCTTGCTTATGTCCTCGCGCCCCTTGCCGACCGCGCTCAGCGGCTCGGGATCAACCGCACCGTCGCCGCGCTTTTCATCGTTGGCGCGCTAATGGTCTCGCTCATCGTCCTGATGCTGCTGCTCGTTCCACTGTTATTGCAGCAGGGCACCGCCTTCATCTCCCACATTCCCGAGTATTTCAAACGCGTGAAAGAGCTTATTGTCGATACAAACCTGCCCTGGTTGAACTGGATCGGTGGCGCCGAGCCCAACAAGACCGTTTCCGATCTCGTCGGTCAGGTTGCTAGCTGGCTTCTCAGCTTTTCTTATTCGTTGTGGACCGGCGGAAAGGCGCTGGTCTCATTCGCGTCCGTGCTCATCGTCATGCCGGTGGTGACTTTTTATCTGATCCGCGACTGGCATCCGATGATCGACAGGGTGGACAGCTGGGTGCCGGTGCACCAGCGCGAGACTGTGCGCCAGCTCGCCCGCGAAATCGACGCGGCAATCGGCGGTTTTCTCCGGGGACAACTCGGCGTCTGTCTCGTGCTCGGCTGTTACTATGCGGTTGGATTAATGCTGGTAGGGCTGGATTTCGGGCTGCTCATCGGTCTTGTCGCCGGCGTGATCACCTTCGTTCCCTATATCGGCTCAATGACCGGACTGATGCTGGCGGCGAGCGTCGCGATCGCGCAATTTTGGCCGGATTGGAAGCGGATCACGCTCGTCGTCGCCATTTTTTTGGTCGGTCAATTCATCGAGGGCAACATCGTCTCGCCTAAATTCGTGGGCGAGCGTGTGGGATTGCATCCGGTGTGGCTGATTTTCGCGATGTTTGCCTTTGGTTATCTGTTCGGCTTCGTCGGGCTTTTGATCGCGGTGCCGCTTGGTGCGGCGATTGCAGTGGTGTTGCGCTTCGCCTTGCGGCGGTATTTCGCGAGCCCCCTGTATACGGGGAACAAGCCTCGGTGATGTCCGCTCATCCGCGTCAACTCGCCCTTGCACTGCGTCATACCGAGAGTTTTGCGCGCGAGGATTTTTTGAGCGGACCGTCGAACGCGGTGGCGCTTGCCCTTATCGACGCGTGGCCGGACTGGTCGCACCGAACTGTCATGCTCACCGGCCCGGAAGGTTCAGGCAAGAGCCACCTCGCGGCGATCTGGGCGCATGCGACGGGCGCGCGTCTGATCGCGGCGCGTGCGCTGGAGGAAGCGAGCGTGCCGGCGGCGCTCGCGACCGGCGCGCTGGTGGTGGAAGACCTCGCTGCCGGATCGTTCGAGGAAAGGGCGCTTTTCCACCTTCTCAATCTGGCGCGCGAACAGGAAGCGTTCGTCCTGCTCACCGCGCGGAGCGCGCCGGCGACCCTTGGTATTCCCGACCTCACCTCCCGCCTCAAGGCGCTCCCGGTTGTGGCCATGGCGCCGCCTGACGATAGGCTCTTGCGCGCGGTGCTGCTCAAGTTGTTCTCCGATCGGCAACTCCCGGTGGATGACGGCCTGATAGGCTATGTGGCGACACGCATCGAACGGTCTTTTGCCGCGGCGCGCGCGCTCGTAGCGCTGCTCGATGCCGAAGCCATGCGCCGGAAGCGGCCATTAACCAGGGCATTGGCCGCCGAAATCCTGCGCACGTTCGAGCCTTGACGGCTCGTTGAGGGCGGGGCCTTATGTCACATCGTCGTCACGAATGACGGCGAGATTGCGCCCCTCATCAGAACCGCTCGGCCATGGCTAACCGCAGCCAAGTCATTGTTGTGAAAGAAGAAGCCGACGCCAGCCTGGGCGCGGTCGAACCGAGTGCGGCCATTGATCTCGTCGCGAGCCCGGAGCGGTTCATCAATCGTGAGTTGTCATGGCTCCAATTCAACCGGCGCGTCCTCGAAGAGGCGGCAAACGAAGCCCATCCTCTGCTCGAGCGTGTCCGGTTTCTGTCGATCTCGGCCAATAATCTCGACGAGTTCTTCATGGTTCGCGTTGCCGGCCTTAAGGCTCAGCTGCGCGCCGGCCTCACGCTCAAGAGCCCGGACGGGCTCACTCCAGCTGAACAACTCACCCGGATTGGCGAGGCCGTGGGCGCGCTCGCGAGTGACCAGCAGAAGCGTTGGCGCGAGCTTCGGCAGATGTTGGCCGAACACGGCATCGTACTCACCGAAGGCCCGGAGGTGACCAAGAAAGAGAAGACGTGGCTCGAAGATCATTTCCTTCGGCACATCTTCCCCCTACTCACTCCGCTCGCCATCGATCCCGCACATCCCTTCCCCTTCATCCCGAATCTCGGCTTCACCATTGCGCTGCAGCTCGCGCGGGCGAGCGACGGCAAGGCGATGAACGCGCTCATCCGAATGCCGAATAAGCTCGACCGCTTCGTCCGCCTGCCGAGTGCGGAAGGAGCATCTACCGCCCGTGTGATCACGCTTGAGCAGGTGATCGGTCTGTTTATCGGCCGTCTCTTCCCAGGCTACGCCGTAAAAGGGCAGGGTCCTTTCCGTGTCATTCGCGATTCCGAGGTCGAGATCGAGGAGGAGGCGGAAGATCTGGTACGTGAGTTCGAGACCGTGCTCAAGCGCAGGCGGCGCGGATCGGTCATCCGGCTCGAGATTGAAGCTGCCATGCCTGTGGAGTTGCGCCGATTCGTGCAACGGGCCCTGGCGTGCGCTGACGACGAGGTTTTCCTGGTCGACGGTGTTTTGGCGCTCAACGAGCTCTCGCAGTTGATGGCCGTAGATCGCCCTGATCTCGAATTCGTGCCCTACAATCCACGCTATCCCGAGCGCATTCGCGATCACGCGGGAGACTGTTTCGCGGCCATCCGCCAAAAAGACCTCGTCGTTCATCATCCTTACGAGTCGTTTGATGTCGTCGTCCAGTTCCTGCAGCAGGCCGCGCGCGACCCCGATGTGGTCGCAATAAAGCAGACGCTCTACCGGACATCGGCCGAATCTTCCATCGTGCGCGCGCTCGTCGAGGCTGCCGAAGCGGGAAAATCGGTCACCGCGTTGATCGAGCTCAAGGCGCGGTTCGACGAGGAAGCCAATATCCGCTGGTCGCGCGCGCTGGAGCGCGCTGGCGCCCAGGTCGTCTATGGCTTTATCGAGCTCAAAACTCACGCCAAATTGTCGATGGTTGTGCGGCGCGAGGGTGGGGCGCTTGCGTCTTATGTGCACGTCGGAACGGGCAACTATCATCCGGTTACCGCGCGAATCTATACCGATCTCTCGTTCTTCACTTCCGATCCTGTCATCGCGCGCGACGTCGCACATATTTTCAATTATGTGACCGGCTATGCGGAGCCAGCCGCGCTCGAGCGCATGGCGGTTTCCCCGCTCACGCTGCGCGAGCGCATCTGCGAGCACATCGAGCAGGAAATCGCGCATGCCAGGGCAGGTCGTCCGGGCGCGATCTGGATCAAGGACAATGCACTGGTCGATCCCGAGATCATCGACCTACTTTATGAGGCGTCGCGGGCCGGCGTTGCCGTCGAGCTCGTCGTGCGCGGTATCTGCTGCTTGCGGCCCGGCCTGCCCGGGCTGTCCGAGAATATCAGGGTCAAATCGATCGTCGGTCGCTTCCTCGAGCACAGCCGCATCTACTGCTTCGGCACCGGGCACGGGCTGCCGCACCCAAAGGCGGCGGTATACATCTCCTCCGCCGACGTGATGCCGCGCAATCTCGACCGCCGCGTCGAGGTATTGTGCCCAATCCTCAATGCCACCGTGCACGAGCAAGTGCTCGATCAAATCATGATGGCGAATCTCAAGGACAATGAGCAAAGTTGGAAATTGCTACCCGACGGCACCTCGAATCGCATAAAACCAGCCGAGGGCGAGGAGCCTTTCAACGCTCATAAATACTTCATGACCAATCCGAGTCTGTCGGGCCGTGGCAAATCGCTCAAAGAATCATCCCCGCGAAGCCTTATACGCCGTCTCGACCGCTCGTAAGCGGCATCGACCCGCCATGAATATCGCGCAAGGTCGTCTCGATTACGGGCCGCCGGTCGCGGTGATCGACATTGGCTCGAATTCCGTGCGGCTGGTTGTGTACGAAGGCCTCACTCGCAGCCCGACCCCGATCTTCAACGAAAAAGTTCTGGCTGGCCTCGGACGCGAGGTGCAAACGACCGGTCTTCTCGCCGCCGATGCGGTCGAGAAGGCATTGGCTGCGTTGCCGCGGTTTCGTGCCCTATGCGAGCGCATGGAGGTCGCCAAACTGTGGGCGATCGCTACCGCGGCATGCCGAGAGGCCGAAAACGGCAAGGCGTTCGTCGCCGAGGCCGAACACATTTGCGCCACCAAGATTGATGTCCTCTCCGGCAAGCGCGAGGCCGAGTTATCCGCTCTTGGCGTGGTGTCCGGCTTCCACAAGCCGGACGGCATCGTCGGCGATCTGGGCGGCGGCTCGCTCGAGCTGACCGAAGTGCAGGGTCAACGCATCAAGGCCGGTTTGACGCTGCCGCTGGGAGGCCTTGCGCTGCAGGACGTTTCGTCGAAGTCGATCAAGAAGGCGGAAAAGATCGTGCGGGCGACGCTCGATGACGCGAGCCTGCTCGAAAGCGGAAAAGGCCGCACTTTCTATGCGATCGGAGGAACTTGGCGCGCCTTGGCTCGGCTGCACATGTGGCAGACGGGTTATCCGCTGCACGTCATGCACGGCTACGTGATGCCCGCGCGGGAGGCGTTCGAGTTCTCCAGTCTCGTACACCGCGTGGATCCCGAGATGCTTTCGCAAATCGAGGTGGTGGCCGATGCGCGACGGCCGTTGCTCGCCTATGCGGCGCTGGTGCTCGAGAACCTAGTGCGGATTGCCCGACCCAAGGACATCGTCATCTCCGCGCTCGGTGTGCGTGAGGGCTTGCTCTATTCGATGCTCGAGCTCAAAGAGCGCGACAAGGATCCGTTGATCGCGGCGGCAAGCGAGCTCAACGTACTGCGCTCGCGTTCGCCCGCCCATGGCGAGGAGTTGATCGCCTGGACTGACCGGTTCATGGCGTCTTCCGGGCTCGAAGAGACCGCGGAGGAGCAGCGATTGCGTCACGTAGCATGCCTGCTCGCCGATATCGGGTGGCGGGCGCATCCCGATTACCGCGGCGAGCAATCGCTCAACATCATCGCCAATGCCGCGTTCGTCGCCGTTGATCACCCCGGACGTACCTTTATTGCCCTCGCCGTGTTCTTCCGGCACGTTGGGCTAGTTGACGAGGAACTCTCGCCTCGGCTGCGCGAGCTCGCTTCGACTCGCGTGCTCGATCGTGCGCGGGTGCTCGGCGCGGCGCTGCGCGTCGCCTATCTCGTCTCCGCCTCGACCACTGGCGTGCTGCCGAGGACGCCGATGGTGGTCGAGCGCGGTCGATTGGTGCTGCGCTTCGACAATGGCTTAGAGGCGCTCGCCGGGGAGCGGGTATTCGTGCGGCTGCGCCAGCTCGCCCGGCTTATCGGCCGCGAGCCGGCGATGGAGACGGGGTGACGAGCGGCCTGTCCGGAGTCGCGGTAGCTTGTCAACCCCGACGCGCCGGTCGAGCAGAAGGCGGTCCGGCGTTGTATGTCATCTTCGGCCCTAAACCAGCCACAGCGGAGGTTGGCAGGAGGAGAATGCCGTGCCGATCTGGCAGCGATTGCTGATCACGTTGGCGGTCATGCTGCTGAGCAGCTACCTTGTCGGGCTGTTCTGGCACTGGCTTTTCAGCTCGGACATTCCGAGTTACCTCAGTGGCGCTGTCGGCGGGCTGAGTGGGGTTCCCACATGGGAATTTCTACAGCGGATCCGTCCGAACCGGTAAAGCGCCCGGATTCTCTGAGCTCCCGATCCTCGGACCTATTGCACCGATCGAGTTTTGCCCACGCTCAATATACCACGACACTCCTGATGCTCTCGCCCTTGTGCATCAGCTCGAACCCCCTGTTGATGTTCGCGAGCGCCATCGTGTGCGTGATCATCGGATCGATTTCGATCTTGCCGTCCATGTACCAATCGACGATTTTGGGCACGTCGGTGCGGCCGCGCGCGCCTCCGAATGCGGTACCCTTCCAGACCCGGCCGGTGACCAATTGGAACGGTCGGGTGGCGATTTCCGCTCCCGCGGGGGCGACGCCGATGATGATGGACTGACCCCACCCGCGATGGCACGCCTCCAGGGCCTGCCGCATGACGCTGACATTGCCGGTGCAGTCGAACGTATAGTCGGCGCCGCCGATCTGGTCGGCACCGCGCTTTGTCATGTTGACAAGATGCGCGACCAAGTCGCCGCCGACCTCTTTCGGATTGACGAAATGGGTCATGCCGAAACGCTCGCCCCATTGCTTCTTCGCCGGGTTGATGTCGACGCCGATGATCATGTCAGCGCCGGCAAGCCGCAGCCCCTGGATGACATTGAGCCCGATGCCGCCGAGCCCGAAGACGACGCTGCTAGAGCCGGGCTCCACCTTGGCAGTGTTGAGAACGGCGCCGATCCCGGTGGTGACGCCGCAGCCGATGTAGCAGACCTTGTCGAAGGGAGCATCCTCGCGAATCTTGGCGACCGCGATCTCGGGCAGCACGGTGAAATTCGAGAAAGTCGATGTGCCCATATAGTGGTGCAACTTCTTCCCGTCGATCGAGAAGCGGGAAGTGCCATCGGGCATCACGCCTTGGCCCTGCGTCACCCGGATGGCGGTGCATAGATTGGTCTTGCGTGACAAACATGACGGGCATTGCCGGCATTCCGGCGTGTAGAGCGGAATGACGTGGTCTCCTTTCCTGACGCTCGCCACGCCCGGCCCCACATCGACGACTATGCCGGCGCCTTCGTGGCCCAGGATCGCTGGAAACAGACCTTCCGGATCGGCGCCGGAAAGCGTGAAGTCGTCGGTGTGACAGATGCCGGTGGCTTTCACCTCGACAAGGACTTCGCCGGCTTTCGGCCCGTCCAGCTGGACGTCCATGACCGTCAGCGGCTTGCCCTTTTCGAGTGCAACGGCGGCACGTGTTTTCATGGCGGCTTCCTCGCAACCGGGATCAGTCACGCTCCACCGCAACGACACGGCCTTTCTCGATTGCGAGCGAGAGCCGCCCCTGCTTGAGTGCGAGCGCCTTGTTGCCGAATAGCTCCCGCCGCCAACCGGACATGGCCGGGACATCGGCTTCATCGTCGGCGGCGATGCGGTCGAGGTCGTCGACGGTGGCGATTACCTTGGCGGCAACCCCATGCCGTTCCGCGGTCATGCGCAGCAACACCTTGAGCAGCTCCACGGTAGCCTGCCCGTTGACGGGCGGCCTGGGGCGGTCGAGCCGCGGCAGCGTTTTTGGGTCGCGCGCGAGCCCGCGCCGGACCGCCTCGACGATCGCTTCGCCCCATTTCGAGCGCTCGAAGCCCCTGGGCAGGGAGCGCAGGGCCGCGAGCCGTTCGGTGGTCGTGGGCGCCTGGACCGCGATGTCGCTGATGACGTCGTCCTTGAGCACGCGCCCGCGCGGCACGTCGCGCTCCTGCGCCTCGCGCTCGCGCCAAGCGGCGACCTCGATGAGCACGGCAAGCTCCTTGGGCTTGCGTACCCGCGTCTTCAGGCGTTCCCAGGCATGCTCCGGCTCGAAGCGATAGGTGGTAGGCGAGGTGAGCACCTTCATTTCCTCGCGCATCCAATCGGTGCGTGCGCGCTTTTCCAGATCAGCGGAGAGCTTGAGATAGACATCGCGCAGGTGTGTGACGTCGGAGATCGCATAGGCGAGTTGCGCCTCGCTGAGCGGCCGACGCGTCCAGTCGGTGAAGCGATGCGATTTGTCCAGGGTGTCTCCGGTGATGCGCTGCACGAGCTGGTCGTAAGAGATCGAATCGCCATAGCCCAGCACCATGGCGGCGACCTGAGTGTCGACGATAGGTGAAGGGATAATACCGGCTTCGTGCCAGCAAATTTCGATGTCCTGGCGGGCGGCATGAAAGACCTTGATGACATTCTCGTTCGCCATCAGCGCGAAAAAGGGAGCAAAATCGATCCCCACGGCAAGGGCGTCGATAACGACCGCCTCTTCGAGGCTCGCCATCTGCGCGACGCAAAGCCGGGGGTAATAGGTGCTTTCGCGCAAGAACTCGGTGTCGACCGTGACGAAGGGATGCCGCGCCAGGCGCGCGCAGGCGTCCGCGAGTTTCTTGGTCGTCGTGATCGGCTGCATGGGGGGCTAAATAGCGCAGAGCGCCCGTTTTGTCAGGGGCGCAGGAAGGTGTTGGGGACAGGCGTCGATGCTGCCGAGTCCGGCGGGCATACTGTGGCGCGGACCGATCCGCCCGTGAGCGAGTTCGCCCATTAGCCCCGCACGCGCGGCATGTGGATGAATTCCCAGGGTGAGGGCATTTGCGAGACCGGCACTTCGATGAGGGTTGGTCCGTCGCGGCGCTTGAATGCGCGCTTGAGCGCCGCCCGCAGCTCTTGTGGACTGCGCGCACGCTCCGCCTCAGCACCGAAGCTCTCGGCATAGCGCACGAAATCGGGGTTGGTGAGATCGCTGGCGATCACGCGGTTGCCGAACTGCTCCTCTTGAGTGCGCCGCACATTCCCGAAGGCGCCATCGTTAAACACGACCACGCTCAACGGAATCCGATGATGGACTGCGGTCGCAAGCTCGTTCGAGGTGAAGAGAAAGCCGCCGTCACCCGTGATCGACAGTACTGGTACATCGCGCCGCGCGTGCTGTGCACCGAGGGCGGTGGCATAGCCCCAGCCGAGGTTGTCCTGATAGCCCGGCGAAAGGAAGGTCCTCGGTTTGTACACCGGAAGCAGGAGCCGGGCGGAAAAACCGATCTGCGTGACTTCGTCGACGAAAATGCCATCTTCGGGAAGCTCTGCGCGGATTGCCTCGAGAAAAGCGAGTTGTGGGGCGAGCTTCTCGAGGCGCCGGCGCATCTTGGCTTGCCGCTCCTCCATTTCTGCACGGCGAGAACGCCGATGCTGGGTCGCTAGCGCATCGATCAGATGACGTAAGATCGGTTTGGCATCGCCGATGAGTGCCACCGCGGGTGGTGCAAACCTTTCCGGCTCGTCCGCATCGGCATCGATGCGAATGATGGCGAGATCGGGATCGATGCCCCATTGCGTATAACCATAGAAAAGTCGCGTTCCCACACCGACCACCACGTCGGCTTCGCCCCACAATTCGCGGCCGAGCGGCAGGGTAACGCTGAGGGGATTGCGGCTGTCGAGCACGCCGCGACCGCGCCGATAGGCGAGCACCGGCGCTTGCAACAGCTCCGATAACTGGGCGACTTCGGCGGCCGCACCTTGCGCGCCGCCGCCGGCAACGATCAGCGGGCGTTTGGCGGCAGCCAAGCGCTGAGCGGCGTCACGAAGCGCATCCTCGTCGATTAGCTCTTGCGGCGCGGTTAGAACCGGCGCAGCCACCGGGACAGTCGCGCTGCGGCCCCAAACGTCGATGGCGCATTCCAGCACCGCCGGGCCGGGCCGGGCTATGCGCATCGCCTGCAAGGCACGTGCGACGAGCTCTGCGGCCTGTGATGGCGCGCGAATGCGCGCGGAGAAATCGACCACACGGGCAATGATGCCTGCCTGGTCGCGAATCTCGTGCAGGTGCCCAAGGCCCCGCCCAATCGCGGATTGCGGGATTTGCCCCACGAGCGCGAGCACCGGTGCGTTCATTCCGTAAGCCGTGAGCAATGCAGCCGCGGAATTGAGTAAGCCGGGCCCAGGCACTACCGAGTAGACCTGGGGCTTGCCGGTCGCCAGGGCTGCGCCGAGGGCGAGATAGGCTGCGCCTTGTTCGTGCCGTGTGTGAACAACGCGGATGCGGTCGGCAGCCTTGAACAGGGCGTCGAAGAAGGAGTCGTTGTGCACGCCTGGCAAGGCGTAGATCGTGTCGACGCCGTGGGTGATGAGCGCGGCCACGGTCGCTTCGGCCGTCGTCATGCGCGCGCTCGCGTCGGCAGAAGGCGTCTGAGGCTGCTTCGCCTTGGCCATGATTTTCGAAGCTCGCAACCCGGCAAGCCGAGTGTGCAGATCGGCGCTGCGGTGTCGAGACCTCCGGCCCAGCGTCACGCGGGATAGCCGCATCGAGCGAGGCTGAA
>WNFJ01647669.1_pt3 | contig 16860 bp, 8 predicted proteins | sample 5400461 | NCBI WGS metagenome assembly WNFJ01 (sample SAMN13153349, study PRJNA577476) | soil metagenome | isolation source: 115 cm saprolite on Douglas fir-dominated hillslope | place: USA:California | collected 2013-09-17 | reverse complement strand
TGCTGCGGATCGCGTAGCGCGGAGAGCTTGTAGCCATATTCGCGTTCATGTTGGCGAATTTTCTCAGCGGTAGACGCTTTGCTGGGGCAGACGAGCCACAGGGCTATTTTGGCGCCATATTCCGAGCTGATTCGCTGAATCACCGGCGCATAGCGGTTGGAGATGGGGCAGTCCGTGCGCACGAAGATGAGCACAACGGGCTTTCCCGAAGCTGCCAAAAAGGGATCTGCCGGGGTGCTATCGAGATGCAAGGCCGTTTTTTGGGCGGCGAGCAAAGAAGGCAATGCTAGAAGGAGAGGCACTGCAAAAGACAGGAAGAAACATAATAGCGGTCGCGAGCTAAGGCTAGGGCGATGCATGAGTGTATTCCCGAGGATCAGCACCAAGAATCTTACTTCGAGGCCGAGCGCCCTGTCGAATGCCTAAGCGATTTGTCCAGCCGTTCCGCACAAGCCGAGAGTCACGACGGGGAACCCTTTAGAGGCTCCCCGTCGGGGTGGTGGGGTGTCCTTAGTCCTTGTTAGAAGTTCACCTTCAGACCGAACTGCAGTCTGCGCATGGTCGAGCCGAAAGCAAGGCCAGTGATCCGTCCGCCGTTGCTGCAATCCACGCAGCCGTCCGGGCGATCGAGATTTACATGGTTGAAGACGTTATACGCTGTAAATTGGAATTGGGTTTTGATCCTCTCCGTGAAACTGAACGTCTTGAAAACGGAGAAGTCCGTGTTGAAGAGCTTTGGACCTCGCATGGCGTTGCGTCCTATGCTCCCAAAGGCGTCGCAACCTGGCTGACCCCAGGGGCCCGAAGTGGCAGGCGTTGCACCTCCGCAAACGTTCGCCGCAAGCGAAGTGCCACTAGTCTGGAACCAATAGCCCCCAACGTCGGGGCGGCCTGAACGAGTTCCGTTTTTGACGGCGCCGAGCAAGTTGGGCTTACACGGACCAACATCGATCTCGGGTCCGCAGTTGCTCAAACCAGGGGTAAAAGGCAATCCGCTTCCAACTGTTGTCGCACTGTTGATGGACCAGCCTCCGATAACCAGGTCGCCAGCGCGGCCAACGTCTCCTGCCCATTTCTTACCATGCCCAAAGGGGAGGTCGTAAACCTCTGTGAGGATGAACATATGGTTGCGATAGTCGTCGTTCGGTCCGAAGGCTACTTTTCGATCAATGTTGTAGTAATTTCCGTCATAGTTGGTGGCATGCTGGAACGTGTAGCTGCTCTGAAGGGACAAACCATTGGAGTAGCGCTTTTCAACCGTCGCCTGCAGGGAGTTGAAGTGGTTATCAGCATCATTTCCGTAATAATCGATGCCCTGCGTCCACCCATATTTCGAGTAAAAGGGTCTGCGCTGATCGCGAGGGATGCCATTGTTCGGAAGGTTGGGATTGTACCCCACCACGGTTGGTTCATTGCCTCCATAGGCCGGGCCGCCACCTGCGAAGGTGTGCGTGCCTTTATTGCCAACGTAGGCCAGCGTCGCCGATAGAGTTGAAGTAACCTGCCGCTGCACGCTGACGTTCCACTGGTCAACAGTGGGCAGCCGATTGTTGAAAGGTCGAGACCGGGAGAAGACACCATTGGGCACAAGTGGTCGTCCATTCACGCCGAGGCACTGCGCTTTGTCGGGAGTAAACACTCCACCCACCACACCGCTCGGGTCGGTGATCGCATTGCAGTTGCTGGTGGCTAGCGTGCCGCCGAGCTTGGTTGCCGGGTCGAACGCAGTTGGCCCGGCATTAAGACTGAAGACAGAGCTTCCGGTATTGGCGTTCATCTGCTGGGCTCCGAGCACCGGCAGATTTTGCGTGATCGCGTGGCCAAAGATGGAGCCAAACACACCAATATCAAAGCTTCGACCATAGCCCAAACGGACTACGGTTTTCGTATTCGCCTGATAGGCGACGCCTAAACGCGGTGCAAAGTGCTTGTAGCTCGTGGTGGTGTTTCCGCGGAGATCGACGCCGGTTTCTCCAGCAATTCGCATCTCACCGGTGGTCAAGTCGACCCAACCGCCTCCATCCTTGCCGGCAGCAGACTCAGGTCTGTAGATTTCCCAGCGAAGCCCCGCGTTGAAAGTCAACTTAGGCGTCAGCCGAATGGTATCTTGTCCGTAGAAAAACAGACGAGGCTGAGTCTCGTACGCGTTGAGAGAGTTGCTGACGTAGCGCTCGAAGTGGCTGACTTGGCCGAGCAAAAATCCCGCGAGACCCGCACCGCCGTCTCCGCCGGGACCCACCGTGATGTCGTTGTTGAAGTCGAGCTGGCCGGCGCGGTGGGAATCGCTGGGTACACGCAGGTTGTAGGCGTAGCGGATGTCTGCGCCGAACTTGATCGTGTGCTTCCCCCGGATATTCGTCCAGTTGTTCACGAACTGATACTGGTGTTCGCTTTCTGTGAGTGGGCAGTTGCATTGGTTCACCCCCAAGGAGTACCCAAACTGGAAGTCGGAAGCTCCGGGAGTGCGAATCGTAAAAGCGGGCATGCCAGAGGTGGTGCTGTTCAAGTTAATGCCCGGAATCGCCGGAGTGAGGCTACCCACGGGTGACGTGCCGAAGCCTCCGGGAAGCACGTTCACATGGTAGCGCATGTAGCCGAAACGGACATCCGTGAGCAAGGTGGGGCTGAGAGTGTAGTCAAACCCCGCAGCAATGCTCTGGTTCCGGACCTTGGAGTCTCCGGCGAAGTCACCGACCGAGGGATCGCTCGGTAGCGCGTGGCCGCCCAGGTTTACGCCAAAGAGACCTGGACCGGAGCGCTTAAACTGCTGGAAGCTGTAACGCCCGAAGACGTTCACTTTGCTCGTGGCGACGAAATCCGAGCGAACGTCGAAACCATTCGAATCGAGGGTGTTGTTACCGGAAGCGAAGTAATTGTTCCCCAAGACCGTGGAGTTGGTAGGCCCGGGAAACAGAGCCAGGAGCGCTAGTGCTTGCGCGGCCCCCGGCTGAAGGCACGTGGCCCCGGGCGCGCAACCGGTCCCCGTCAGGCGCGACGTGGGTATGATGCTTCCGGGGAACTGCGTCCGTTTGCTTGGTGCCACAGGTATAGGATTACCGGACGCGTCGAGCACTAAGGTCTTGTGAGTGGCGTCAGTGGTTTGAAAAGGATCATAGATGCGCGTACATGGCGCGTTCGGGCAACCTGCTATGAGCGCGCTAAGATCCCCACCGCGCATGGCTGCAGTCGGCACAAAGCTGCCGAAGGAACCGCCAACGTGGCTGCGCAGACCCTGGTAATCGCCAAAAACGAAGAGCTTGTTCTTCTTGATAGGACCACCGAGCGTGCCGCCAAACTGATTCCAGTTCCCGCTGGGAACGCCGCTCTGTTGGTTAAACGGATTGCGAGCAAAGTTGGAGTTGGAGCGCTCGTACTCGAACGCCGATCCATGGATCTCATTGGTGCCCGATTTGGTCTGCGTCGTCACGATCGCGCCGATGGCTTTACCGAACTCGGCATCGTAATCCTGCGAAGTAATCTTCGCTTCGTCGATGGCATCGAGGTTCGGGTTGATAACGATGATCCCCAGAATCGGATCCTGGTTGTCCGTGCCGTCCAGCTCGAAGGCTGTCCCGGCAAAGTGCTGCCCATTCGTTTCGATCTGCTGCGAACCTTGAGGGTTTTCGCTGGCGGCGTGACCCCAGTTCAGACGCTGTGCCCCAGGCGAGAGCAACTGCAAGCTCGTAAAGTTTCGATTGTAAATCGGAAGGTCTTCCACGGTACGGGATTCAAAGATCGTGGCGACGTCTGTCTTTTCGGTCTGAAGCTGGGGAACTTCGCCCGTGACCTCGACCGTTTGCGTGACCGCACCAACCTGCAACTGGGCATCGACACGTACAACAGTATCCACATCGACGCGAACGCTAGCTACGTCATAAGCCTTGAATCCGGGCGCTTCGATACGAACCTTATAGCTGTCCGCAATCAAATGGCTAACGCTAAAGATGCCGCTTTCATTTGTGGTCGCTTCTTCAGTCGTGCCTTTCGAAATGTCGGTTACCGTAACCTTGGCACCCGCCACTGCATTCCCTTGCGGGTCGGTCACCGCACCAGTAATGCCTCCGTACACGGCCTGCCCGAATGACGTGCTCGCGCCGAACCCCAGTGCGAGACAAAGAACAACAATCGACCCCAATATCGCTTGCCTTTTCATCACACCCCTCCTGAGCACTCGTTAACCCCTCAAATCTTCCTTCCAGATCGAACGCAATCGCTTGTTCCAAGAGCAGCTGAAGCACGGCGCTCGTCAGCTTGCATCGGCAGACACCACGCCGCTGGACGCATCAGGCCCTGGACACTGGTGCGCGTCTCACGATGAACTCGAAAAAGGTGGCAACCTGTCGAACTGACCGTTCGCAGTGAACAGCCCCCAAACTCCTCGACTGAAATCTCGCTACGTCTAGCACCGACTACCGCCGCCTTATCGACCCAGTGAAAGGGCCGGATACAACAGCGCGGACACTCAAACAGGAGTCGGCCTGTATTTGTGATGCCTTCTATCAGTTTTTTGAGTTACAGGGCAAGTGTCCGAGGGTCTGATACGGTTACGCGAAATAAGCTGCGCTTTGACAAAGAGATGCGCTAGGGTTACTTTGGTGTTACAATGCGCGAACGGTGGTCCCCGTGTCTGAGAAAGCGCAGCAACTGGGTCAAATCGAAAAACTTCTAGGCAGCCACTCCCTCCACGGGTCGGAGTCTCTCTGCAAGCTGCTCCGTTATTTGGCACATCATTCCATGGAGCATCCTGGTACTTCCCCCAAGGAGTACCAAATTGCGACCGAGGTCTTTGGACGCCAGCAGGACTTCGATCCTCATGTCGATTCGATGGTCCGGGTCCAGGCGGGGCGTCTGCGTACCAAGTTGGCCGAATATTATGCCTCCGAAGGCGCGGACGACCAGATCATGGTGGAACTCCCCAAAGGCACCTACGCCCTCACTTTCCATCCGCGTCCCCACGGCGCAGCGCGGAACCAAGCGAACACTTCTCACGAGGCCCCAGGCAATTTGGAGGTCACCGGCCGGACGTCTCGAGCAGGGATTGTCACCATCGTCGCACTCTCGGTCGTGCTCGCCTCCGTCGTCGCCGTTGCCACGGACCGCTTTCTGAACCGCAGAGTCGCGGAGGCCCGGGTAGCCAGCGACAGCGCTGATGTGCCGGTTGCCTTTCACGTTTTCTGGAAGGGCTTTCTCACTGGTGCGCAGGAGCCGTGGGTCATCTTCAGCAACGCGGCCTTTGTCGGCCGGCCGTACGTTGGCATGCGCTACTACAATCGTGCCAAGGATTCCGGTGCGGTGATTCTGGATCATTACACCGGAGTCGGCGAAGTGCTTGCGGTGCACGCCCTCGATAGTGTTTTCGGAAAACTTCACCAGCAAATTCGCGTCAAGCGCGGCAGCCTGTTTTCCCTGGATGACGCCAAGAACAACGATCTCATCTTCATTGGCTCGCCTTCGGAAAATCTGACCCTCCTGGAGTTGCCGAACACGCAGGAATTCGTCTTCAAGCAGATCACCTTTGGGCCGCGCACGGGCACCATGGAGATCATCAATTTTCATCCGGGATCGGGCGAACCGAAGGAGTTTCTTCCCTCTCTGCCTGACGAGACCCTGGCGGAAGACTATTCAATCATAGCGCTAAAGCGAGGATTGAATCCCGCACATTCGGTCCTGATTCTGGCAGGCGCCACCACCATCGGCACGCAAGCTGCTGTCGAATACGTCTGCCAGCAAAATTCCTTGGAAGAGTTGCTCTTGCGCCTCTCTGTTTCGAACTCAGGCGAGCTGAAACCGTTCGAAGCGGTGATCCGCGTGAAAGTCGCCAAGGGAGTTCCAGTGAGTTCGGAACTCGTTGCGCTGCGCAAGGGTCCTCAATAGCCTCAAACGAAAGAACCAATTCAGACTCGATAGAAGCGCCTCACCCAAGTCAATTCGACCGTTTCAGCTTCCTTATTTCTTTTTAGCCGGTGGAGGCGTCAAGCGAGGATCCAGGGACGCGGCTTTTTGAAATTCTTCCTGCGCCTCATCGGGTTTGCCCTGCTGACGCAAGGCCATCCCCAGCTCAAAGTGGGCAGTCGCATACTTTGGCGAGGAGTTGATCGCGACGCGGAATTGCGAAATGGCGCCCTCGATGTCTCCCGCATGGAGGAGGCGGCGTCCTGAGTTTGTCGCAAACAGCGCGGCCTGATCGCTGGTCTTCTGTTTCGCCATTTCCGTCCCGGTACGGCTTTCCGCAGCCGCGCCTTCGGTGTCACCCAGTTGCCGCAGTACCGTTGCCAGCGTGGTATGGGCGCCTGCAAATTCCGGCTGAAGGCGAATCGCTTCCCGCAACGCGGCCGCAGCTTCCGGGAGCTCACCCTTCTGCTTGAGCACTGTTCCCAGCGTGTAATAGGCCTCCGCGTAGTCCGGTTTGGCGTGCGTGGCCGCGCGAAGTTCCTCCGCAGCTGCGGCAAAATCGCCCTGCTGCCAAAGCGTCACTCCCAGCGTGTAGTGCACGTCCGCTTGCCCGGGATTCAATTCTGCCGCCTTGCGTAATTCGACCAAGGCTTCCGGGAGTTTGTCCTTCAATTTGAGAGCCAGCCCGAGGTTGTAGTGCAGTGTTGCATCCTGCGGCGAAAGTTTCAGCGCTTCCTCGAAATCGGAGATGGCCGAGTTGAAGTCTGCCAGTTGCAGATGCGCCGCTCCCAGGTTTCCTTTGTACGCCCCGTCATCGGGTCGCAGGCGCACCGCTGTTTGGAACTCCCGGATGGCCCCGCTGCCATCACCTGTCTCGAGGAAAGCGAGCCCCAAATTATTGTGGGCGTCCGGATTTTCCGACTGCAATTTCACGGCTTCCCGAAATGCCGCGATGGCCTGCTCCCCCTCGCCGCTGTGTTGCAAAAGCAATCCCAGGCTGTTCTGCGCATCCGGGTAATCCGGCTTCAAAGCAATGCAGGCTCGCAACTCGCGGATCGCCGCGTTCGAATCGCCGTTGCTCCCCAGCACCTGTGCAAGGTAATAGTGCGCGTCCGCGCTCGCGGAATTCAGTTCTACCGCAGTTTGCAGGTGCTGGCCGGCCTCATCCAGCGATTTTTCACGATACTGCAAGACCCCGAGGTGAACATGCGCTTGCGCAAAACCAGGCTGCAGCCGGATGGCTTCTCGAAACTCCGCAGCGGCACTCCGCGAGTCAGACTTCTGCACTAGCACGGCCCCCAGTTCATCGTGCAATTCCGCTCTTTGCGGCTCAAGCTCGATCGCCTGCCGAAACTCGCCGATGGCGCCGTCGAGGTCCCCGGAAAAATCGAGCACACGCGCCAAAGTGTGATGCGTCTCGGAGTCGTCCGGCGCCAGCCGCGTGGCTTCTTGCGACTCGCGTAGCGCACTGTGAAAATCTCTCTTGGCTGCAAACGCATTCGCGAGATTCATGTGCGCCTGCGGGAATTCCGGATTCAATTTCACGGCGGTCCGGAAGTGTGCGATCGCGGAATCGATCTCTCCCTGCGCGAGCAAGACCCAGCCCAGAGAGGTGTGTCCCTCCCGGCTCTGGGCGCAGCACCTTCTCAAAGGCGGTGCGCGCCGAAGCCAAATCACCCTTATGCAGCGCCGACATGCCTTGCTGGTAGGTTGCAGTCGCCCGCGAAGCTGAATCCGCCTTCGAAGAACCCGCGGATTGCGCAGCGCACATCACCGCAGCAGCGCAGAAGAAAAACAGCAGCGCGTTGCAGAGTTGAAAAAAAGGCGTCCGGTGATGAACGAGAATCAATTTCACGCGAAAGATACCTGTTGAGCGTTCTCAAAAATACTAGCATGTTCACAACCGCGCCCTCTCCCTAAGCTGTTTGGCTGAGATTCCCGCCAGGTTGATCTGTGTCGGACCAGACCTTGCTATTATTGGAGATTCATGACTCTTCATTCCTCTTTTCTCCGGCTTCTCTGCTTCCTTGGGCTTTGCGCTTGGCTTGCAATACAATCCGCCAATTCTCCTAGCGTTAGCGCTGGTAATTCAGAGGGCGCAAACGCCAAACCGATTGCGCATTTTACCGACATCGCACAGAAAGCCGGTCTTACAACACCGGTCATCTTCGGCGGCGAAAACACGAAGAAATACATCATCGAGACTACGGGGACCGGCGTCGCCATTTTCGATTATGACAATGACGGCTGGCCGGACATTTTCGTCGTCAACGGCACAACATTGGAACAATTGCCGTCCGGCAAAGCCCCGACGAGCCACCTCTATCACAACAACCACGATGGCACGTTTACCGACGTCACCGCCAAAGCCGGTTTGACCCACACTGGATGGGGCCAGGGTGTCTGCGTGGGCGACTACGATAACGACGGATTCGAGGATCTCTACGTCACCTACTACGGAAAGAATGTTCTCTATCACAACAATGGCAACGGCACCTTTACCGAAGTCAGCGAAAAAGCCCATGTCGCGGGGTCCGGCAAAGCCTGGGGCACAGGCTGCGCTTTCCTGGACTACGACCGCGACGGCAAACTCGATTTAATGGTCGCGAATTATGTCGACTATGATTCCGCCACCGCCCTCGCGCCGGGAGAGCGGCCCTCCTGCATGTGGAAAGGTGTTCCAGTCATGTGCGGGCCGCGCGGATTGCCGTGGGCGAAGAATATCCTCTATCGCAATCTTGGCAACGGCGCCTTCGAAGACGTCACCACCAAAGCTCGCATCGATCAAACCAATGGGCATTATGCCTTCAGTGTTTCCACATTCGACTATGATGACGATGGCTGGCCGGACATCTATGTCGCCTGTGACAGCACGGCGAGTATTCTCTATCGCAACAATCACGATGGAACGTTTACCGACGTCGCTGTCGTCTCCGGTGTCGCCTTCAACGACGACGGCCGCGAACAGGCTGGCATGGGATCGACTGCTGCGGATTATGACGGCGACGGGAAACTCGACCTTTTCAAAACCAATTTCTCCGACGACACCTCCACGCTTTACCGCAACAACGGCGACGGCACCTTCGACGACAAAACCTTTCCCGCCGGGTTTGGCTTGAACACGCAATATCTCGGCTGGGGCGTCATGTTTCTCGATTTCGACAATGACGGCTGGCCCGATCTGCTCCTCGTCAACGGCCACGTCTATCCCGAAGTCGACAGCCAGCATCTCGGCAGCAATTTCCGGGAACCGCGCATCCTCTATCACAATAATGGCAACGGAACTTTTACCGATATCTCCGCGGCTGCCGGGCCGGGCATCACGACGGTGAGTTCTTCGCGCGGCCTGGCCGTCGGCGATTTATGGAACGATGGCCGCATTTCCGCGGTCGTCAGCAACATGAATGCTCTTCCGTCTCTTCTCGTCAATGACCTTCGCAACGGCAATCACTGGATCACGTTTCACGCCATCGGTGTCAAATCCAATCGCGATGGCCTCGGCGCGAAAATCACCGTGAAAGCCGGCGCGCGCACTCTCGTGGAGGAAGTCCGCAGCGGCTCTAGCTACATCTCCAATAACGACATGCGCGTCCACTTCGGTCTCGGCGCTTCCGCCAAAATCGATGGAGTCCAAGTCCGCTGGCCTAGCGGTCTCCTCGAAGAATTCGGCAACCTTTCCGCCGACGCCATTCACGCTCTCAAGGAAGGCTCTGGCACGCCCGTCGTCGCGGGCCCCGGGAAAAACTGACCCGCTCAATCTCCCACTTGCTCCGCCGCGGCTCCCGTGGCCTCGTTCCGGCGACCATTGCGCCATCTGGGAAGCTAGCGGCAATTCCAAGGCTTTTGAGCCACGCCCTCCGAAGCTCCTCTCGACTTGGATCCGTTCCGTCGCGCCGGACCTCACATTGAAACAAATGGACTTAGGTCGGGGGGGCGAAGTTGGTTTGCGGCGCAAACTAGTTTGCGGGTACTTGATTTTGGTTTGCAATGCAAACTAGACTGCAATGCAAACCAGAGTGCAATACAGACTAGATGATTTCAAACATGCAGGCGTGAGCCGCAAGACCAAGTCACCAATGCCAATCGCCGCGCACGAACGGGCCCCGCCACACACGGAATGGAGATGAGAAAATAGAAATGGGGAAGGGAGAAGAGAATAACCGCACTCGTGCTGCGTATGAATGGGGGCCCCGTATGACTAGCCGTTTGGTCCAAAACCGAAAGCCGCGCCAGGCACAGTTGGCGGCTAAAGGCATTACCTGCATCGCAACTACAGTCTTTTCCTGCTTGTCAGACGGTGCCGTCTATGCTAACTATTTGCCTCGTTCCCTCGAATGACGAGCGGCAGCGAAGGCGTTGGGCATTCCAGTGGAGGAAACTTTGGATCCTTGGCGCTGGCCGTTACGTCGCGCATTCAGAATCCGTGCCGGAGGCAGACCATGCCGCATCCGAAAAGAATCGAGCTAGTCGAGAATTTAAGCGAACAGGCAGGTTCTCAAAGTATGCAGCAAAGTACGCAGCGGAAGATTCTTCGCCTGAAGAGTTCCGATGCGAGAATTGAGAAGCGCGAACCTCTCCCAGTCCAGCTCTACCTCGCCAGCTTGGACGATCCCCGCGCTCGGGAACGGACGGTCACGGAAGACGTCAGTCCCCACGGCGCTCGAGTGCTCACCAAGCGATACTGGCAGCCCGGTGAAGCCCCGCTGCTTACCCCTTTGATTGGCGAGTTTCCGAAGCACGCGCGAGTAGTCTATTGTCATCCGCAGCCGAACGGTAGCTATTGTGTGGGCATAGCATTCGAGGGACCCTCATTCAAGTGGCACCTATAGCCCCGTGCGTGATGAGCGCCTGCGGCCGACGGTAAACCGCAAAGTCGCGCCCTCAACTTCTGCGTCGCCATTAAGAAAAAATGCAGCGATATTCACTCGGTGGTCCGGCCTGAGTCATAGCAAACTCCTTTAGAATGCGCAGTTCCAAGAAAAGGGGGGATGGCGGTAGATTTTGTTAACTAGAAATCTCGCAAGATCTGGCGCGAGGATTCCTGTGGGAGTCAAGCGGGCCCCCGCTGCCGGAGCGACCATCCTCATTTCGAGGGTGCTTCCGCCACCCCTATATATTTGTCTGCTCCCCCATAGTAAAAGAGCCACCGCTTGCCCTGTTGCACCATGCCCTCCACGAATATAACGTTCGGCACTTGCCCAACCCTCTCCCATTCTTTTTCCGGGGCGAATATGGCGGCGTCGGAACGCGAGAGGAGTTTGCGGGGATCCTTGCGGTCGAAGACCGCGACGCCGGTGCGATATACAAGTTTGTCGTCGGCGCCGTTGTAGATCAGGACGATGCCGCCCAGTGTGAGGATCGGTGGAGGACCGGGCTCGACCACGCGCGAATCAAATTTTTCCGGGCGGCGCGGCAGCACCGGCGTGTCCGTCGCTTCCGTCCAGTGAATCAAATCGGTGGAATACGACAGGCCCATTTGGTCGGTTTTGTCCGCGGCAGTGCCAAGCCAGTACATCCAATACTTGCCGTTGATTTTTTCGGGCACGATGGCCCCGGATTTGGTCCAGGCCACGTTCCAATTCCCTTTGTAGGCGGGCAGGATCACGCCTTTGCGATCCCAATGGATCAGATCGCGGGAGGTGGCGAGGCAGAGCTGCGCATCCTTTTTGTTATAGCCGGTGTAGGTGAGGTAAAAAGTGTCGCCGAATTTCTGGAGGCGTGGGTCTTCGACGCCACCATCTTTTTCATAGCCAGTTTCTGGCGAGAGGACTGGATTGGGGCGGCGCGTGAAGCGAATCCCATCAGTACTCTCGGCATAACCGAGGCGCGAGGTACCCGCAGCGTCCTGCGCACGGTAGAGCATGACAAATTTGCCTGGATCTTGTTTGTTGGCATCCTTGGCCCGAAAAAATGTGACGGCGGGATTGAACGTACCGGCCGATTCCCACGTCCCGCCCTGCGGAGAAAAGATGGGCTCGCTTGAGGCGCGCGTCCATGCGCCGAAAGGAAGATCGGCTGCCGGCGCCGCGAAAGCGAGCGAGGCAGCCAAGAGCAGCAGCGAGATGGCAATCTTGGGCTTTACGTCATGCATGTTCGGCGACTCCTCACTTCGCTGGCTTGGGATTCTTGGGTGGCTCGAATTGCATCGTGCGGACGATGCCTTCGCCTTCTTTCACCACGATCACCTGGTTCGGCTTGATGTCCTTCAAGGTTTCCACCAGGCCGCTGGGCCAGCGTATCTCCAGCAGTTCCACCTTTTCCGCTTTGCCGATGCCGAAGTGCACGCGCAAATCATTCTGCGAAAAATAGCCGCCGCCGCTGCGCACTTCATCGACCTGCGGATGCAGATTTTTTTCGCCCGGCAAATGTGTGACGCACTTCACCCGCGCGCCGATGCCGCTGCGATTCGATTTCGTGCCGATGGTCTTGATTTTGATCCAATTGTTTCCGGTGTGTGAATCGCACCGCAACAATTGCGGAAAATCGTTGACCGTGTTGACGACCACGTCGACGTCGCCGTCGTTGTCGAAATCCCCGAACGCGCAGCCTCGCGCGGCCACCGGCGTGGAGATGCCCGGCCCGGCGTCCAAGGAAACGTCGTCAAAGCGCCCGTTACGCAAATTTTTGTAGAGCAGCTTGCGCTGCGGGTAGCCTGCTTCCGTTTTAAGTTGCTCGACCTCGGGATACACGTGGCCGTTGCAAATCAGGATGTCGGCCCATCCGTCGTTGTCGAAGTCGAAAAAGCCGCAGCCCCAGCCGAGATATTGCGTGTGCTTGCCGAGGCCGCCCTGAAACGTGGTGTCCTCGAAATTCGAGCCGCCGAGATTGCGGTAGAGCGAAGGAGTATCGCCGGCAAAATTCGTCTTGACGAGATCGAGATTGCCGTCGAGATCGTAATCGGCTGCGGAGATGCCCATGCCAGCCTGCGGCTTGCCGTCGGCGCTGAGGGCGCAGCCCGCTTCGAGGGCGATATCGGTGAAGGGGCCGTTCTTTTTATTTTGATAAAGAGCGCTCGCGGTGGAATCGTTGGCAACATAAATGTCGGGCCAGCCATCGTTGTCGAGATCAGCGGTGAGCACGCCGAGGCCGTAGGTGCCGTTGGCCTTGAGGATGCCGGATTTTTCGCTGACGTCGGTGAACGTGCCGTCACCGTTATTGTGATACAAAATATTTTTTCCGCCGTTTAATCCGGGAGGACCGCACGCCACCATGACGCCTTTGTAGAGACACGGGCCGGACTCGGGAACGGGAGCGGTCTTCAAATCGAGATCGATGTAATTCGCGACGAAGAGATCCAGGTGGCCGTCGCGGTCGTAATCGACAAACGCGCAGCCGGTGTTCCAGCGCTTGCCGTTTCCGGCGACGCCGGATTTTTCGCTGACGTCGGTGAAGCCGCCGTTGCCGTTGTTGTGATAGAGGACATTTTTCCCGAAGTAGGTGACGAAGAGATCGTCGAAACCGTCGTTGTCGTAGTCGCCGACGCAGATGCCTTGCCCCCAACCGGAATGAATCAGACCGGCTTTGGCGGTGACGTCGGTGAAAGTGCCGTCGCGGTTATTTTTGAAAAGATGCGAAGCGGGTTCTTGCCCGGCGGGGAAGCCTTCGAGGCGCCAGCCGTTCGCGAGAAAAATATCCAGCCAGCCGTCATTGTCGTAATCGTAGAAAGCGACACCGCAGCCAGTGGTCTCGAGAAGATATTTATTCTTGTGTTCGCCGCCGAAAATTGTTTTGGCGTTGAGACCGGATTCGCGCGCGACGTTGAGGAAGGTCACGCCAAGATCGTTCGAAAGCGCAGCATGCGGTCCGAAAGCTTCCCGCGCGTAGAAAGATGTGGAGCCCCGCCATCTTGGCCGCGCGAGCGCCAGGATCTTCTCCAATGGCAATACAATCGCGGAACGACTCAACGATTTAAGAAAGGCTCGCCGTGAGGAAGACAAATCGAATGGTACCTTCCCTGCTTTGGCTCATGCTAAAATCTGCCGCCATCCTTTATAGTAAGGGCAAATTGGCTTTGCAAGCAGAGGGGCGTCGAAATTCCCCGCTTCTTGCGCGCAGCGAGAATTACCTACCATGACAAACAGGCAGACTACATTTCCATTGCGGCGAATCCTACGAACGCGATTCTTCATGGCGGCTACGGTGTTTTTTCTTATGGCGCTGGCCGGGGGTTTGCGAGCACAGGAACCCAAGCATTCGCTGGAGCTCTCGCGAACGGTGCGGCCGTGGGAATTCCTGCCTGTCACGGGGATGCGCGCGGGATTGTTGGGCGATGAATCCGGGCGGATGGAAGCGTGGGTGTATCCGTTGAAAATCCTGCGGGAGTTTCACCTGAAATTCCACACGGAAGGGCGCGTTCTGCCCGCGGAGGCGCTGGCGCGCACGCTTACGGTGCGACCGGAATCCAGCACGATTCTCTACGCTGGGGACACGTTCACGATGCGGGAAACTTTTTTTGTTCCGGTGCACGAGCAAGGCGCCGTCATTCTCCTGGACGTGGAGACGGAGCAACCGTTCGAAATCGAAGCGGCATTTCACCGCGATTTTCAACTGGAGTGGCCGGCGGCGCTGGGCGCGACTTATTCGAATTGGATAGCGGAACAACGCGCGTTTTATTTCGGGGAGGAGCAGCGGAAATTTGCTGCGCTGGTGGGTTCGCCGACAGCGGTTGAGCCGCAGCAGGAATACCAGACAAATTATTCGGAAGCGCAGGAAAGTTCGTTCCGGCTGGGCGTGACAGCGAAAGGAAAAGAGAGGAAGTTGATCGTCATTGCCGGCTCGATGGAGGGGCAAGCAGCGGCGGGGAAAACCTATCGACATCTGACGGGGGACTATGCGGATTTATTGAAGGAATCGGCGGAATATTACCGCAACTCTCTGGCGCAAACCGTCAGCGTGGACCTTCCCGATGCGCAGCTTCAGCGAGCCTACGATTGGTCGCGGGTAAGCATGCTGCAGGGAATGGTGACGAATCCTTTTCTGGGCACCGGGCTAGTTGCCGGGTACCGTACTTCGGGGGAGAGCCAACGGCCGGGATTCGCATGGTTTTTCGGGCGCGATTCGTTCTGGACTTCGTTGGCGCTGAACGCCGAGGGAGATTTTTCGAATTCACGCACGGCGCTGGAGTTCATTAGCAAGTTCCAACGCGAAGACGGAAAGATTCCGCACGAAATTTCGCAGGGCGCCAATTTCGTAGATTGGTTCAAAGGCTATCCGTATCCCTACGCTTCCGCCGACGCCACGCCTCTGTACATCATCGCAGTGAATGACTACGTCGTGGAGAGCGGCGACGCGGCGTTTGCCAAAGAGAAGTGGGAGAGTCTGCACAAGGCTTATGCGTTTCTGAAATCGACCTATGATGCGCGAGGACTGCCGCAAAATGTTGGCGTGGGGCATGGCTGGGTGGAAGGCGGGCCGCTGCTGCCGGTCAAGACGGAGTATTACCAAAGCGGGTTGGGAGCGCAGGCGTTGCGCGCGCTTTCGAATCTGGCGCGGGTGACCGGCCAGGAGGAGGTGAGCAAGACACTGGAGAAAGATTTCGAGAAGCAACGGGCGCTGGTGAACGAAAGCTTCTGGATCGCGGACAAAAAACGATTTGCGTTCGCGCTGGACAAGAACGACAAGAGAGTGGACGAGCCGAGCGTGCTGGCGACCGTGCCGATGTGGTTTGGCTTGCCCAGCGAGGCAGACGCGGTGCCGATGATCCAGCAACTGGCGGATTTCGATCAGCAGACGGATTGGGGGATGCGGATCATTTCGAATCGCTCGCCGGTCTTCAGCGGCGGCGGGTATCACTACGGTTCGGTGTGGCCGTTGTTTACGGGCTGGGCATCGGTGGCGGAGTACCGCTATCACCAGACGTTTCCGGCGTATGCGAATTTGCGAGCGAACGCGCTGCTGGCGCTGGATGGCTCGCTCGGACACGTGACGGAAGTTCTTTCCGGCGACTATTACCAGCCGCTCTCGACGAGCTCGCCGCACCAGGTCTGGTCGGCGGCGATGGTGGTGAGCCCCATTTTGCGCGGGATGCTCGGGCTGGAAACGGATGCGATCCAACGCAGAGTGAAATTGGCGCCGCATGTTCCCGCGGATTGGACACGGTTCAGTGTGGAGAATGTACGGCTTGGGAAGAACACGCTGCTGATCAGTTATACGAAGACGGACGAGGGAATCGTATTGGAGACGGGCCTGACTTCGGGAATGGAAGAGTGCACCGTCGAATTCCGCCCTGCCATTAGCTTGCGGGCCAAGGTGCAGAAGGTTGAGTTGAACGGCAAGCCTGTTCCTTTCCAAGTGGAAACCCATGGAGCCGATCAACACATTGTGGCGCAGTTTCCGATCACGAAGGGAAAATACTTTTTACGGATTCGTCTGCTGAATGATTTTGGATTGAGCGAGCAATCTGCTTTGCCAGCGCTCGGAAGCGCGAGCCGCGGGCTGCGGGTGCTTTCGGAGACGTGGTCGCCTTCCAGAGACCAACTGACACTGGAAGTTTCTGGGGTAGCGGGGCGTGAATACGAACTGAAAGCCTGGAATAAAGACCAGATTCAGAAGTTAGAAGGGGCGGTTCTCAGGGAGCTGATGCCCTGGATTCAAATGCCGACGAGCGATTCGGAGCCGTACCCACAAATAAAGGTTGTTATCCATTTTTCGACGGGGCAGAAAAAAGGCATGCCGGAAAAGCTTTAGCTCGTCGCTGAATGTGGGTGGTGGATTCTCACGTTGAAGTTCTTGGTACAGGGGTGACGCCGAGCCCGTTCCGGACAATCGGTGCCACGACGGTGCCGAGGATCTCTATGGCGTCCAGCATTTTTTGGTGCGGAAGCGTCGAGACACCCATTTGGAACGTGATGCGGGAGATGCCGCCGAGAGCTTCATTCACATAAAGGATCTTTTTCGCGACCGCTTTAGCGTCGCCGATCAGCAGCGCGCCGGTAGGTCCGCGCTGGGCGTCAAATTTTGCACGTGTGG
>WNFJ01020570.1_pt1 | contig 16862 bp, 13 predicted proteins | sample 5400461 | NCBI WGS metagenome assembly WNFJ01 (sample SAMN13153349, study PRJNA577476) | soil metagenome | isolation source: 115 cm saprolite on Douglas fir-dominated hillslope | place: USA:California | collected 2013-09-17 | reverse complement strand
AGAGGGCGTTCTTCTGGATCAAGCAAGGGAAGCCTGATCCGGCGTCCATTCACTGGGGGTTCATGGCCGAAAGCAATGGTAAGGTCGATGAATTCTACAAGGCGGCAATATCCGCTGGTGCCAGGGACAATATTTCACCGCGGGCACGAATGGAATACTATCCGGGATATTACGCCGCCGATGTATTTGACCCGGACAGGTATTCGTTCGAGGTCGTCCATAAAAGCTAGCGATGGAACCACCGTGCTGGAGAAGCCTTTTGTTTGGCGCGCCACGTCACGGTCGAATGGCGGAAACTGACTCTTAATGGTCGCTTCGCTCGGTTACCTCGACACTTTCGTGAAAATGGACGGCTTGTGGCTGTTTGCGGAGCGACTGCTCTACGTCGATTGGCTGGAGGAGAGCCCACTATCATGAGATCCACTAACCATGTGGCTTCAATGAGCGCCTTTGCAACTCGCGGGGGTCGTCGATGAACGTGCCAACGAAGGGTCAGACACGCCTTGTAATCGTGGGCACAACTGGAATGGTTGGCGGATACGCCCTTCGCTACGCGCTCGAGAATCCCGCGGTGGGATGTGCGACGGCTATCGGGCGCAGGAAGCTCGGCATCTCGCACCCCAAGCTGAAAGAGGTGTTGCATCGAGACTTCGCGGACTGCTCCGCACTCGCGGAAGCCCTGTCGGGTCAGGACGCAGCGGTCTTTTGCCTGGGCGCGTATACCGGGGCGGTGCCGGACGCTGAGCTCCGCACGATAACCGTGGACTACACAACCGAGTTCGCTCGAGTTCTCCGCGTAAGCAGCCCCAACGCGGCATTCTCATTTTTGAGTGGAAATGGCGCGGACCCGACGGGACGAAGTCGGATGCCCTTCGCACGCTACAAAGGAGAGGCCGAGAAGGCATTACTCGCGGCGGGGTTCCCCCGCGTCTACCTCTTCCGGCCCGCCTACATCTACCCCGTGCAGCCGCGGAAGGAACCGAATTTCAGCTATCGCGTTTTGCGCGCGATATACCCTGCGTTTCGGGTGCTGTTCCCTAACCAGGTGATTCGGGCCGACGACTTGGCCCGGGCGATGGTGGATGTTGCTATCCAGGAAACAGGGGAGCGCCGAAGCTTGGTTTTCGAGAACCGTGACATCGGAGCCATGGTCGAGTCACTTCATCCCACGGGTGGGAGGTTGATGCGGCGATGAATCAACTATTACACAACGAACCGCGCCAGGATCAGAATTCTATTTGCGCCATGCTGCTGGCTGGGGCGGAACGAGAATTGGCCGCGTTGTTCAGCCCAGTAGCGGAGTTGTTCGGGCCAGCAGTCGTGCGGATGTGGACGTTCCGAAATCTCAAAGGCGCGAGATTCTTTTCAACTATTTGGAAGGATCGAGTCAAATACTTCGTGGTAAATCGTACCGGAATGACATGCCCATTGTAAAGAACGACTCTTGCAATTTATGACCCTGACCGTACCTCCGGCAATGCTGATTGGAGTGATTCCGAACTCCCGCTGTTTGAAAGTTGAACTCCCCACGTGACGTCCGTTTTCAGCGCTCACTTTCGCGACCAGACGAGAACTTTCATGCAGCTTGAATCGATTTCGAACTTCATTTTGCGAGCGGCTGAGTCAACAACGCCCTTGGAGATTGGTGCCCTCTCAAAGTGACTCTGCAGTGGCTTCCAACCCCTGTGATTTTCTTAGCCAACACAGACGGCGATGTCGTCCGTCCCAGAACTAGGAGCGGCCAGGATCGTAGTGGAGAGCCGCGGCTTCAGATCGGAGTGTTGATAGATTCATGCCGGCAGCGCTGATCGCACACAGGCCAATGACCCACAACGGAGCGGTCAAGGCCAGGAAATACACGATCGAAAACCCGGCCGCAACTGTTTTCTCCACGCCAAACAAACTGAGAGCCAAGACGGTAAAGAGCTGAGAGCTGCCCACGTTCGCCGGAGCGTTGGGAATTGCAGTACCGAGCCGAACGATCAGTAAGACAATAGTGCCGGCCCTCAGCAGCAAATCAATGCGGCAGCCGAGCATCACGAACCAGAGCGCCAGAACCTGGCAGCCAAGCATGGCGACGGAGAGCAGAGCGGCCAGAAGAATTCGATGCGAAGTCCTTATATCGCGAAGTCCGTGGGCGAACTGCGAGGCAAAGCGACCGACTCTTCTTAGGACGCGCGATGCGGAACTCTCTGCGGTGTGTTGCAATCCCTTTTCGTTTCGGAAAACCAGCCACAGAAACAACGAGGCCATGAGCAAGACGATTGCGCCGAGTGCGCACCCGGCCTTGATGAATTCCTTCGGTAGCGGCACGAGGATGGCGGCTAGCCCGATAGCGGCGGCCAGCCAAAATGCGTCGAGAAAACGCTCGACAATGATGGAAGGCAGGACCAACGTGAACTGCGAAGACAACCAGCGCGAAACCAGGAAAGCGCGAACCAACTCGCCCAAGCGCAAGGGAACCAACTCATTGATGAACAATCCGGCGTAAATACCCTGCGTCGATCGCAACCAACTGAGTTGTCCGACGGGGGCGAGCAGCAGCTTCCATCGCACACCCTGCAAAACATATGTCAGGATGTCGATGATGACCGCGAGCGTAACGAATCGCCAATTGGTGATCGACATGGCGGCCAGCAGCTGGCCAACATGGATGTCATGAAATACCCACACCAGGCAGGCGAGCGCGAGGAAGTATGCCAGGGCACGCTTCAACCAGAAATGGCGCTTGTCTGACGATCGCGCGGCCGTGCCACGCGAGGTCAACGGTGTTGCTGTTCGATCCAATTCAAACCCTCACGAAGCGCTCGGAAGAAGTCACCGGTATTGCCGCTGTATTTGTGGTCCCGGGCTTTGATTATGGCCAATCGCTTCGGTTCGCGAGCCGCAGCGAATAGAGCACGCGTGGCCTCGGTCGAGATGTATTCATCAGATGTGGATGCAATTACGAATAACGGTAGGGGGGCCACCTTGGCCATGAACGCAGCGCTCTTGAACGTCGGCTCGTGGGGCACCTTGTTTGTGATCGACGCTCCGAGATCCGTCCAGTGCCACGCCAGGAGGTTGGTTTCGGGCGTACCGATGGCAACCAGGCCATCAAAGATCGCCTGGTTTGTTGCATCCGCTGTCGCGGCCAGGCCCAAACCTGCGCCTTCCGACCAGCCCACTAACAGAATGCGCTCATGCCCTCCCTGCTGCACCCACCGTGCTATCTGGCCGAAGTCAGAAGCAATGTCTGCAGTGCTCAGTACTTGTCCTCCGGTGAAGCTCCCAAGATAATGGCGGGTATCGAGACAGTACGCATCGTACCCTGCCTTCGCCAGTTCCTCCGTGATCGTGATGGCAAACCTCCGGCAGCCGCCGTCACCGGGAGCAAACAGGATCCTGCGATGCTGTCCAGCCCCTCCAGCTGGATAGAAATAGATCTTTTGACGATGAGCGCGGATTGTTACCTCATTTTTGCCAGCTTTGGGTAGCTCGTCGCAAACACTTCCACCGGACGACAGAATGAGTGCTCCAATAATCAGAAATCCGGCACGCGGTAACATCTTCTTCCCCTACTCCTGCGCCTTCCGCCTGCGCTACTCGAATTTGGTTTGCTCTCTAAATCTCCGAGATCCGGCGCAATGCTACGGCTATGCGCGGAAGCTCCACGCTGCTCCGGTAGATCAGGTAACGCGGTTCCCAGGATGTGGCGAACTTAGCTTTGTAATGGCGCAAACCGCGGAAGCTAAAAATGAAATTCAGCTTTTGGAACAAGCCATGGATCAATCGTTCCTCGGCTGTCGCTTCTTCGTGTTCCTGGAAGCCCGTCATCGGCGCCATGCCCAGGCTGACCCGGGCATAACCTCGTTCCCTCGCATACTCGAACAGCTTAATGAAAAGGTAATCCATTATGCCGTTGGGCACGTCCGTGCGCCGGCGCATTAAGTCGCCGGTAATCTCGCTCGTGTTGACAGAGATAAGGTTGATGAATGCCAGCACCGCTCCGCCGTCGTCTACGACCGTGAGTATCGGTGTGGAGCGCAAGTAAACCGGATCAAAATGGCCAACTGTGAAGCTGCGCTCACGGCGTCCAGGAATCTCCAGCCATTGGTCCGATACGACCTTCAATCGCGCGATGACGTCGTCCGGCACCGGCGGTTGATATTCGACTACATGGATACCCATGTCTTCGAAATGGTGAGGCTTGGAACGAACGTCTCGTTTTGATTTGCCTTCGAGCGAGAATTCCTGAAGATCCACCATCGCATCATCACCGATCTTTAGCTTTTTTAGGCGCAAGCGGCGGTACATCGGCAGGAAGTCTGGAAGAGTTTGATAGAACGCAAGTCTCCACCCGTTCTCACCACACATCTGCAGAAATTGACACACCGTCGGCCCGATCTCTGTTCGCGGTCCAACCGGGTCTCCGAGGGCGATCGCAATGTTGGCTGCTACCCGATAGGCAACGACACTGCGCCCCGAAGGGGAAAAGAAGTAGCTCTTATCGGGCCACAGCTTGAACAGATCCAGCGGCGTGCGAGCGTACTGCTGAACGATGCTCCTCACCCGCGCAAGTTCGCGGGCCTGGAGGGTAGTTCTCGCAATTTTGGTATTTGCGGCCATCTTCCATACCTTCGGTCAGACTTAGTGCCTCTTTTCAGACCGATATGAGTAGAGAACCGCCAGGGTCTCTCTGCCCAGGGATAGATTCTCCTCAAAGCTGCAAAAGTTAACGGCTGTCCATATTAGATTGGATGCTGGCCCCTTGCCCCTTAGGTCATGATTTCGACCCTCCCGGGGGTTTTGGGGGTGACTCCCCATGGATACCCTCAAGGGCAAGTGCTCCTGCTGGATTTTTGGGACACGTGGGGTGCACCTGCCGTGCGTCTTTGCGTCGGCTGAAGGACCTCGCGGCGAAAATGGATCCTGGTAACGACGCGATCATCAGCATTGATGAATGCGATCCAAAGCCGAAGTGGAGCAATTTATTCAAGAGACGAGATGAACTGGGGTCAGGTGTATGATCGCAAACCGCTAGCAGTTTCTTCGCGTCGTCAGGAGCGGCCGCCATCAAGTTCGCTCTATTTGAGTGTTGGGAAGGAGTCGTGCGGATGTGGACGTTCCGAAATCTCAAAGGCGCGAGCCGCGCAGGAGCAAAAGGCGAAGGGCTGCACCCCGCCGAAGCAGCCCCTGACCGTGCCAAATTCGTGCCAAGTAGCGGCGAAAATTCCGCTAAATAGCCCTATCGCCCTTAACTAAGTTGTTTGGAATCATTGGCCGGCCTGTTCGGGATTTCCATGCCATGGAAGCGCGCTCCCAGCTGCGCCACAGGCCCACAATCGCGATCACTCTGTTGTCGCCGACCCCGGAAAAATCGTCAAACAAAACAAAAGGGCGCGAGTCAAACCCAGAGAGACTCCGTTCCTTAACAAATCAGGGAACTTTTTGTAAGAATTTGCGTCTCGCGGCTAGAGGGAATGTAGACTTAAGCGTGAGATCCTTAAATTAAGCGCCATGAATTTGTCGTCGAATTCGGCACAGGGAACTCCGGTGCAGGCCGCATCTCCGGCGGTCAGGTCGCGAGGGATCTCTCTGAGAGAGCCGATGCTGATCGCGCTCGATACTCTGCGCGCGCACAAGCTGCGATCGTTTCTCACGTTGCTCGGGGTCATTCTCTCGGTTTCCACCCTCATTGTGGTTACGTCGGTCGTGAAGGGAACCAACAAATACGTGGCCGATAAGGTGGCCAACTTCGGGGCTAACGTCTTCCTGGTTGAGCAGTTTCCTCTCATCACCAGCCGGGAGATGTACGTCAAGCTGCAGCGCACCAATAAGAAGATCACGTGGGATGATTTTGAGTACGTCCGCGACAACATGAGACTGGCGCAGGCGGTTGGCCTGCAGGTAGACCACAACGGCATCGTCAAATACAAGACGGAATCGATTCAGGATGTTGACGTCCGCGGAGTGACCGCGAACATGGTTGACATCGATGTGGAGGAGCCCGCGATCGGGCGCTATATCGCCAATGCCGATGATGAGCACCGAGCCAACGTCACCATGATCGGAACCGACGTGGCCAAGCGCTTTTTCACCGGCGTCGATCCCCAGGGTAGGTCGATCTATATCGACGGCGAAGCTTATGAAGTCGTGGGTGTGGCCAAGGAACAGGGCAGTGCCTTTGGCCAATCCCAGGACAACTTTGTTTATATTCCGATCCGGACCTGGTTCAAGGTGTACGGCAGCAATCAGAGCGTGCACATTAATATCAAAGCGCTTTCCGCCGAGATGATGCCCGCGGCAGAAGACGAAGCGCGCATGCTGATGCGCGCGCGCCACCATTTGAATCCCAAACAGGAAGACAACTTCGGGATTCTCGAGCCTTCGGCGCTGATGGACCTTTTCCAAAGCCTGACCGGCAGTTTAGCCAACGCTTCGATTGGAGTAGTTCTGATCTTTATGGTCATTGGCGGGATCGTGATCATGAACATCATGCTCTCGAGCGTCACGGAGCGGACGCGGGAAATTGGCGTGCGCAAATCCGTGGGGGCGACGCGCCAGGACGTCTTGTTGCAGTTCCTGATCGAATCCGGAGTCATGGCCACGATTGGTGGGGTGGTGGGAATCCTGGTCGCGATGGCCTTGTCGTTTGCGATTGGAGCTCTCACGCCCTTTCCGATGTCGTTGCCCTTGGGTTGGGTCGTGGCCGCTGTAGTCATCGCAGCCGTTATTGGCATGATTTTTGGTGTCTACCCGGCTTACAAAGCGTCGAAGCTCGATCCGATCGAAGCCTTGAGGTTCGAAATCTAGCCATGATGCGCTCCAACTTGATTGCCGAAGACATGAAGATGGCGCTGCAGACGATTCGCGCCCACAAAGTACGGTCGTTTCTGACGGTCTTGGGCGTGGTCATCGGCGTCAGTGTAGCCATACTGGTTTCCTCGATTCTTCTTGGCGTGCAGAAGAACGTCCAGGATTCGCTGAACGAATTCGGCGTCGACAACCTCTTCATTTTCAAGTTTGATCCCGGCTTTCGCTTTGGGAATCTGTCCCCGGAAGAACGTGTGCGCAAGTCGCTGACCTTTGAAGATGGTCAGGCGCTTCTGGACCTGCCGCATTTAAAGAATGTGACCGTGGAGGCGCTGTTTCACATTAGTGGTCAAGGTCCGCAGCCCATCCGCACCGCGCGCAATAAGAACCATGAGCTCACCAGCATTATCTTCCGCGGCGTGACGGCGAGTTATTCCGAAGTCGTCAACGGCAAGATGAAGGAAGGGCGCTTCTTTACCGACCTGGAGGATTTACATCGCGAAGATATGGTCATCCTCGGCTTCGACGCGGAAAAGGCCTTGTTTCCCGATGAATCGGCAGTGGGTAAGCAGCTGCTGGTGGACGGGAATCTGTACACCGTCCTGGGCGTGTTCGCGAAAAAGAAGAACACCTTTGCCCACCAGGGCGACGTTGAAGTGCTGATTCCATACCGCACCTATCGGAAGCACTATCCTCAGGATGATGAGAACTTCGTTATCGCCATGGCGCAACCCGGAAAGAAGGAAGTCGCCGAAGATGAAGTTCGTGGTCTGCTGCGCTTGCGCCGCCGAGTCCCCTTGAACAAACCCGACAATTTTGGGATCAGCAGCGCCGAGTCCATGGGAAATCAGTTCGCGGACATCATGGCCGGCATATTGAAGTATGTCGTGGTGGTGGCCTCGATCGGGTTGCTGGTAGGCGGCGTGGGCGTAATGAACATCATGCTCATGTCGGTGACGGAACGGACGCGCGAGATCGGCGTGCGCAAAGCCATCGGCGCGCGCAAACGCGATATCAGCTTCCAATTCATCACCGAGGCCATGACCCTCACGGGTGTCGGAGGCATCCTGGGCGTGATTCTGTCGCTGCTCATCAGCTTGCTATTGCAGGCCATACACTTTCCCTCGGCGGTTCCCATGTGGGCAATCACGCTGGCTCTGACAGTCTCCTGCAGCGTGGGTCTGTTCTTCGGGATCTATCCGGCCATGAAAGCCGCCCGGCTCGATCCGGTGATCGCGTTAAGGTACGAGTAAGCTTTGTTCTAACATCCCGAAGCGCAGCGAGGGATCCCTATCACAACGATTAACTCGAATCATCATACCCTTGAGGATTGTCGTGGCTTTTGCGGGGCAAGCCCTAAAGTGCGCGGTTCCTATAGGGATCCCTCGCTGCCGCTCGGGACTTCGGAGGGAACATATCCATACGGACAGTGCCGGCAGCCGGAACGGCAGCAGTAGCCGCGTCGCAACAGATACTTGGCTGTAAAGACCCAGTTACCGTCTTCCATGTAAAAATCTTCGCCTTCGATCAAGTCGGGATGTTCCTCGTTCATGACCTGGCCACCAGGCTGAGAGGCTGGACCTCCGGGGTTTGGACCAGCACGCCATCACGGAAGCTTACTTGTCTTCCGGAAATCGCGGGTACGCGCTCGCCGGGGACAACGATGCCGGCAAGGTTCAAGGGATCGGCCGCGGCAAGGGTGATGGTCTCACCACTCGGAGGCAGATTTTTCATCGCGCGCAAAGATTCCACGGCGATGGGCAAGGCGAACTGTTCGCCGATAAAGCCGCTGATAAAGCGGCCGCCACGAATCTCACCGCGATCTTCCAGCCGGCGGAAGGTGATTAGCAGATCGCGCCAGCGCGGCAGCATGCTCTCGCGCACCAGCAGCTCGCGAAACACCACGCCGTAACGTTGCAACAGAACGCGACACACGGTTTCCAAAGCTTTGCTTTCGTCTTGACCTTCGAGCGGGTAGAGCAGCGACCAGCGCCCGGCGCTGTGGCGCGGACGGTTGGTCTTGCCCGAACCTTGGCCGGCGCGGCGCTTGGGATCGATGAGAGCCCGCAGATTGTCGAAACCATCGGCCGTCACCAAGCCCGCGGCCACGAGCTCCCACAGGCCGGTCTCGACTTCGGATTTCAGTTTGCCGCTGCCGCGGACGATGTCGGCGAAGAACGACGCGCCACGAGAGCGCAGAAAATCCAGCACCGCACGCGCAATCGGACTCAACCCTTTGATTTCTTGTTGTGCTTCCCGATGTGCCGAGTGAACGCTGGGCAACGCCATCCACTCCGCGTCGTCGCGGACGAAGAATGTGATCGGCGCCACGCTGGTTGGCACCACACGTCGCGCGCGGCCCGAGGATTCCTCGAGCATCGCCGGGTGCGGCGAAAGACGTCCCCAGCCGACAGCGCCGGTGAGACAGAGCTGGTCGAGGATCTTCGGATCGTAGTTGCTAACCCGGCGGGACAAAACTTGGCGCTCCCAGGAGCTAGCCGGGATTTCAAAACTCTGCAGCTGGCGCAGGACCTCGAGCGTGCCGCGCTCATCGCGCAGCTGCGATCCCGGAGCCACATGCTGCCAGCGCAGCAGCCAGCGCATGAAGGTGGCCGCCGTGACCGGTTCGATTTGCTTGCGCAACGATCCCAGGGTCAAGCGATGAATACGCGCCAGCAGCCTTCTCTCGCACCACTGTTGCTCATCGTTGTTTAGCTTCTCGAAGTTCCCCCGAAGAATGAGGCCGGTCGATTCAATGCGCAGCAACGTTTTGTTGATTTCAGCGACCGGCAAGCGTAGCAGTTGAGCGAGGGTCAAGGCTGTGGTAGGTCCAAGATGGGTGAGCCAGCCCGTGAGGATGGCTTTCAGCGCGTCTTCGCGAGAAGGTATCTCGCCCGCAACCTCAGGTAGCTGTTCTTCGAATTGCGCTGAGGGATAAATTGCGTGAAATGCCTTGGCTTTCTCGGCTGAAACCCAGAAACGTCCAGAATCGGGTGATCGGGTGATCGGGTGATCGGGTGAACTGAAATCGTGATCTTGATGGCCCGATGATCCGATGATCCGATCTTCCGATTCTCTAGTTTGCTCAGCGGTCGAAATGCTGACCGTTGCTCGGGTTGCGCGGTTAACTTGACGGAGCTGTTCAAAGAAAGGCTCCCAGACAGCACAGCCGGGGGCGGCTGTGCCACAGGCTTCCGGTAGCGCGATCAATGTGTGCAGGACATCGGCTAATTCATCGGCGTCGCGGACGTCGGGCCAGGCGTCGGAACGCACCTCGGCAATCGCAGCAGGATCCAGACCGCCTACTTCTTTCAATACCGATTCCGGCAGCGCTCGCCGGAGCTCTACCGCCCGGGCGCGACGTTCTTCGAGGGGCGCATCGTCGAGAAACGCGTAGGGATTGCTGTTAAGAATCTCGTGCGAGAAGACGGAAGGCACTGGAGTATCGACGGCCAGGCACTTGATCTCGCCGGAGCGAATTCTGCGCAGAACATCTTTCAGGCCTTCCAGGTCCATGGCTTCCTGAAAAATGTCCTTCATCACCTCGCGGATAAGAGGATGGTCCGGTATCTGGACCGGTCCATCTACATTCTCTTGGCAGGCGGCAACGTCGGGGAAGACAGAAGCCAGCAGGTCGGCGGCGCGGATGCGCTGGACCTGCAGCGGAATCTTCTTGCCGTTCCAGTAGCGGAGCAAGGCCAGCGAGCGGTTCGCGTCCCAACGCCAGCGAGTCTCGAGCAGGGGAGAGAGCAGCGCCGCCTGTTGCAAGACCTCCTTGACGGTGTTCTCGTGCAAAAAGCTGAACACATCGGCGAGCGGGAAGCTGTGCTGTTCAGCTAGGGCGATGTTGATTCCATTGTCGGTGGCTGCGGCCTGCAATTCGAAGTTGAAGGAGACGCAGAAGCGTTTTCGCAGCGAAAGTCCCCAAGCTTTGTTGATGCGCGCGCCGAACGGGGCATGAACGATGAGCTGCATGCCACCGCCTTCATCGAAGAAGCGTTCGGCAATGATGGTGTCGAAGCTGGGTACTGCGCCCAGGACGGTCCTGCCGGTGACGATGTACTCGATGGCTTGCTCGGCGCCGGAATCATCCAGGCCGCATTCGCGCTTAAGCCAGTCCACGGCCTCATGCACTTCGTCCGACTTTTGGTTGACGAAGCCGGGCGCAACGTTGGGCGTGAGATCGCTGATCTTCTGGCGCAGCTCGCCTAGCTGGCGGGAAAGCTCTTCGGTCCGGCCGGGAGCCTCGCCCAGCCAAAAGGGAATTGAGGGGGGAGCGCCATGCGCATCTTCCACCAGGATGCGTCCTGCGCTCTCCACGCGGCGGATGCGCCAGCTGGTGTTGCCCAGCAACACCACGTCGCCCTTCATGCTCTCGACGGCAAAATCTTCATGCAGTGTGCCGACAACCGTACCCTCAGGCTCGGCGACCACGGTGTAAAGGTTGGTTTCCGGGATGGCGCCGCCGTTCATGATGGCGGCCATGCGCGCGCCCCGGCGGGCTTTGAGCCGCTGGTTGACGCGATCCCGATAAAGGTAAGCACCGAAACGACCACGCTCGGCAGCGATGCCGTCAGAGAGCATTACCAGCAGATCGTCGAAGTCCGTGCGTTCAAGCTGGCGATAGGGATAAGCACGGGCGACCGTCGCAAACAGCTCATCTTCATTCCATTCGTCGGCGGAACACATGGCCACGATCTGCTGCGCCAGAATGTCTAGAGGAGCCTCGGGGATCATCAGCCGGTCAAGTTCGCCGAGATGAATCGCGCGCACCAGGGCCGCGCATTCGAGCAGCTCATCGCGCGTGGTGGGAAAGAAGCGGCCCGTGGGAACGGCGCCACGCCAGTGACCGGACCGTCCAAAACGCTGCAGGGCCACAGCCACGGACCGCGGCGAGCCGATGTGGCACGCCAAGTCAACGTAGCCAACATCGATGCCCAGCTCCAATGAAGCAGTGGCCACCAGAACCTTGACTTGGCCGTTCTTGAGCTTATTTTCCGCGTCCAGGCGCAACTTGCGGGCCAAGCTGCCGTGGTGTGCGGCGACCGCGTCCTCGCCTAGCCTTTCAGCGAGACTGAAAGCAATTCGTTCCGCCAGTCGTCGTGTGTTGACGAAGACCAGCGTGGAGCGATGCTGTTCCACGAGCCGGCAGATTCGGTCGTAAGTCTCATCCCAGAGTTCGTTGGTGGCAATCGGTCCCAGCTCCTGGCCGGGAATCTCGATGGCGAGATCCAACGCACGCTTGTGGCCGATATTGACTACCACGGGGTCGGGCTGCCCGTTGCCGGTAAGGAAGTGCGCTACTGTCTCAATCGGCTTCTGCGTGGCTGAAAGACCGATACGAACTGATCGCCGGCCAGTCAGGACGTCGAGGCGTTCAAGTGAAAGCGTGAGATGAGCGCCGCGCTTATCGTCAGCGACTGCGTGAATTTCATCGACGATCACCGTCTTTATGTCGCGCAGAATGTTGCGGCTGCGCTGAGCCGTGAGCAGGATGTAGAGCGATTCCGGCGTGGTTACCAGAATGTGTGGAGGCCGCCGAAGCATTTGCCGGCGCTCGCGCATCAGTGTGTCGCCGGTGCGGACGGCCACGCGAATCTGCGGCATCAGCAAGCCTTTGGCGCCGGCCAGAGCCGCGATCTCAGCTAAAGGTCCCTCGAGGTTCTTCTGGATGTCATTTCCCAGCGCCTTGAGTGGGGAAACATAAAGGATCTCAGTGCGATCGATCAGGTTTCCGCTAAGCGCTTGACGCACGAGAGAATCGATGCAAGTGAGGAAAGCCGCTAGCGTCTTACCCGAGCCGGTTGGCGCAGAGATGAGAGTGGTGCTTCCGGCGAGGATGTGCGGCCAGCCTTGTTCCTGAGGCTCAGTAGGTGTGCCGAACTTGCCGACAAACCACTCTTGAACCAACGGGTGAGCCCAAGCCAGGGGATCAGAAACGGCGGAAACCATCACGTCATTGTAGATGATATTCGTAAACCTTTCGCCTGGAAATTTATGCTCACCCGCTGATCCTGGACTGAAAAATCTTCTCACTTGGCCCAAGAGACATGCCCAAACATGGCTTTTAGGATTAAGTAGGTCGCCGCCTGCGAGTACATGTGAAGCAAGGGGAAACAACCCGCATTATCAGCGACTTATGCACCTGCCTCTCCGTGGGAATTGCCGACAGCGGGAACGTTTGGCCCTCAAGCTGCCTTTAGTACGGATAGTACGGAACAGCCACTTCTCTACCAGTCGTTTCCACAATTGCTGGTTGTATTTCAGGGCTCGTTTCCGAAGACCAACGTTTCAAAACAGGGCGTCAAGGGTCCCCAAACATCAGTGTGGAATGAGGGCAGAGAATGATAATGAAAGATACTTCTGATCGGATCATACGAATCACGGAGGAACTCCGCGCACTCACGGTCCAGTTGCAGTGGAGTACCTTTCAGAAATTCAGCCGTGATGACAAGACAAAAATCCTCAACGGACTACTCAACAGTGGGTTGGTCGAAGACATGAAGACGGCGATCGACCAGCTGAGCCGTTTCCTGTGGTGCTATATCAACTCCGCGGCGGCAGCACATTCGATCCTCGAATCCGATCGCGAATTGCAAAACATGCGACTCGGACAGATAACGGAGTTGCTGCGCGCGCTGCGCCAACCTGCTATTGCGTCGGAAACCCCGACAGGCTTCGTCGAACGCATTACAGCTTCGGTGGATCAGCACCTGCAGGCGCACGACTCTCAAGACTTGCCTAGCCAGCGAACTGCATGAACGATATTTCGGACGAGGTGGTTCCAGCATGAGCCGTCGCTGGTAGAATGTCGAGCTATGTTGAAGCACATTCGCTGGAGTGACGTTGAACTGGAGAAGCTGAATCCTTTGCTCGACCGGCAGATGATTACCGGAGACGAGCTCATGCTGGCACGCATCCTGTTGAAGAAGGGTTGTGTGGTTCCGGAGCACAGCCATGTGAACGAGCAGCTCACCTATGTCGTAGAGGGTGCGCTGAAGTTCTGGATTGACGGCAAGGAGATCGTGGTGCGCGCCGGTGAGGTCCTATGCATTCCTTCCAACATGCCGCACAAAGCTGAAGCCATTGAAGATACCGTGGACATGGATGTCTTCTATCCACCGCGGCAGGACTGGCTCAACAAGTCCGACGCATATCTCCGTAACGCAGAACCTGCGCGTAGCCGGTGATGCAGTTTCCCGCGTGAAGAGGGTGGAGCAGGCCTTCTCTCTGAAATCTCGAGCCCGCGATGCGGGAGAGAGATCCCTATGGTCTCTAGTATCACGACTGTTTGAGTATGGGGAGTGAGCCCTTACGACGAATGGTCCTAAGGGCAGCACGGAGCCGTCTGGCAACAAGTCCTGAGCGCCGTAGGCGCGAAAACAGGTTAGCCCACCCTGAAGGCGGAGCGGCGAAAGCCGCGAGCCGGGAAGTTAAGGGCCAACATGATCTCGAGCCCCGGAGGGGCGACACTGAAACTAGCCCAAAGGCTGAATCTTGCTGTGCGCCGTCAAGTCCTCGGCTGATCTGGAGTCGCTCCTTGACCAGCCGCGTCTCTTTATCCCGCCTCCTCTAAGAACATGCGGGGCCACCTCACCACTGTACCGCCCCGCTGGGGCTCGACCGTTTTGGGATGCCACCCACCCTTCCCGGCTCGCGGCTTCGCCGCTCCGCCTCCAGGGTGGGCTAACTCTTGTCGCGCCTAACGGCGCTTGGAGTATTCAGAGGCGCTAAGTCATCCCACGTCGAGAGCTTTCGCAGTTTCGGTACGGCTCACGACAAACGGCCAGAGAGCTAGCCTCGCGGTTCCGTGCGATCTTTGTCGACAGGATAGGGATCCCTAACTGCGTTCTGGATTTCAGAAAAGAGGTCCTGCTCCACGCCATCCTCACCAAACTCTGCAAGCATTGGCTGCGACCATCGGTTGGCCTGCCTTGCAGCCAAATGCCTTTTGGAACTCCGGCATGTTTTGCACGACGCCGTTCACGCGGAAGCGTCCCGGCGAGTGTGGATCGGTGCGTACCGCAAGTCGTGCCAGCTCCGGGGTGATGTTCTGGCACCAGACCCGTCCAAAGCCGAGAAAGAAGCGTTGGTCTGCGGTGTAGCCGTCGATCTTCTGGCCTGGATCTTGCTTGGTTTGCGCCATCATCTCGTGGAGGGCCATCAGCGCGATACGCGCGCCACCGTTGTCCGCCGTGTTTTCGCCCAAGGTCAACTTTCCGTTCAAGTGCTGATCATCCACGGCGACGAACCCGCTGTATTCGCTGTCGACACAGGCGGCGCGCTTTTCGAATTCCTGACCGTCGTGCGCGGTCCACCAGTCGCGCAGGTTGCCCTTGGGATCGAACTTGCGCCCCTCGTCGTCAAAGCCATGCGTGAGTTCGTGGCCGATCACCAGACCGATGCCGCCGAAGTTCACCGCGTCATCCATGCGGTTGTCAAAGAACGGAGGTTGCAGAATGCCGGCAGGGAAGACAATTTCGTTGTGGCTGCCACTATAGTAGGCGTTGACGGTCGGCGGGGTCATGCCCCACTCCAGCTTGTCTACGGGTTTGCCGATCTTCTGCAACTGGCGATTGGATTCGAATTCGCTGGCGCGAAAGAGATTGCCTACCATGTCACCGCGCGTGATGGTGAGCTTGCTGTAGTCGCGCCATTTGTCGGGATAACCGATCTTGTTACGGATGGCGGCCAGCTTGATCAGCGCTTGCTTCTTGGTCTCTTCGCTCATCCAGGGAACATCCGCGATGTCGCGATTCAACGACTTTTCCAACGCATCCACCATCTTGAGCATGCGTTTCTTGCCATCGGGGCCGAAGGTCTTGTCCACATAAGGCTGGCCCAAAGCTTCACCCAGGGATCCGTCAACCACGTTGACGCAGCGCTTCCACCGCACGGGAAGCTCCTGCTGTCCGGTGATGGCTTGCTGGAACTTGAAGTCTTCCTGCACGAAGTCGTCGGAGAGCCAGGTTGCCGCGCTGTTGAGGATCTGCCAGGTCATGTATACCTTCCAGTCATCTAGTGACGTCGATTCAATGACCGGGTTCACCTGCTTGAAGTAGTCCGGATTTCCGACGTTGAGCTCTTTGAAGGACGGAGCCCCGGAGATCGCGAAATAGCGGTCCAGATGGAAATTGGGAGCCATCGCCTGGAGCTGAACGACACTCATCTTATGATCGCGAGTCTTGGGATCTCGCCGCAGCGTGCGGTCCATGAAGGCCTTCGCCAATTCGGTTTCGATTTTCAACACCGTCTCGGCGTTGTGCGAGGCCTGTTCCGAATGTTGTCCCAGCAATACGAACATCTTCTGCATGTGCTCCACGAAAGACTTGCGGATGGCTACAGTGGGAGCATCGTCTTTCAGGTAATAGTCGCGGTCGGGAAGGGTGAGGCCGTTCTGATCGACAAAGGCCTGGGTGGTGTCGGCATCGTGTAGGTCCGGCGCCGCGCCGAATCCCAACAGTGGATTCGGTCCGATCAACTGCTGGTGCGACATGACTTCAATCATCTGCACCTTGTCTTTCACGGCAGCGATGTGATCGAGCTCCGGCTTCAGAGGCGTCCAGCGCTGCTGGTTGGCGGTCTTCTCGTCCATGCAAGAGGCGTAGAAATCGCCGATCTTCTGCATTACCGGGGAGCGTTTGGCGTCGTTCGCGCTGGATTCTTCGAGAATGCCGTGCAGAATAGCCAGGTTGTGCTCGTAGACCTCCGAGAAACTAACCCAATCCGAATAATCGGGAGGAATGGGATTGTTCTTGATCCAGGTGCCGCAGGCGTATTGGTAAAAATTAACGCAGGGATCGGCGGACTTGTCGATGTTGGCGATGTCGAACTTGGGAGCAGGCCGGGAAGCAGCAGTATCTGCGGCGCCAGCCACAACCCCAACCAATTGTGACGAAGATTGGGTCTGGCCTGCACCGACAAATACAGCCAACATCAGAATTCCGCTCATGCGGATCAAGAAACTACGCATGGATTCCACCTCCGTGATTTTCCGCAAACATTGTATCGGATCATGGAAATTGTCAGAATTGCCAGGATTGCCAAAATCGCCGGGATTAAAAAAC
>WNFJ01690571.1_pt7 | contig 16875 bp, 14 predicted proteins | sample 5400461 | NCBI WGS metagenome assembly WNFJ01 (sample SAMN13153349, study PRJNA577476) | soil metagenome | isolation source: 115 cm saprolite on Douglas fir-dominated hillslope | place: USA:California | collected 2013-09-17 | reverse complement strand
AACCTCAAAGCCTTTTGTGGGAGCAATGGCGGTATTGTCTGCACCTCTTCCAATGCTCCTGCCGTCATCAAGTGGGCATTCAGCCAGGGTAAACGCGTCTTGTTCTTCCCCGATGAGCACCTTGGCCGCAATACCGCCCTCAAGTATGGCATAGCAGAAGAGCAGATGGCTGTATGGAATCCCAAAGACCCCATGTCCTCGATCGATGCCGAGGAGGAACTGGAGCGTTCAAAGATCATTTTGTGGAAAGGTTACTGCACCACCCATATGCGCTTCAATGTGCAGCAGATCGCCAAAGCCCGCTCTGAATATCCCGGCATCAAAGTGTTGGTTCATCCCGAGTGCCGCCGCGAGGTCGTAGAAGCCGCTGATCTCTACGGCTCTACCGAATATATCATTCAACAGATTGAGAAAGCCCCGGCCGGGAGTCAATGGGCAGTCGCGACCGAAATAAACCTGGTGCATCGCCTGGCCAAAGAACATCCAGAGCAGTTCATCTTCTGCCTTGACCCTATCGTGTGCCCCTGTTCCACCATGTACCGCATACACCCCGCCTACCTCGCCTGGGTATTGGAAGGTCTGGTGCAGGATCAGGTAATCAACCAGGTCAGTGTAGATGAAGAAATCGCGCACTGGGCAAGAGTCGCCCTAGAGCGCATGCTCTCACTTTAATTAAGTGGTAAGTTCTCCTTGAGAGATGACCGTTTCGTAGGAGCGGGGGCGGTGTGGAGCGGAGCGGGGACCCTTGGGTCGCCCACGTAGTCCTGTCGAGATAATAGCACGCCTGTCCCGTATGGAATAGTTTTCAAAGACAGCGTGTTTCCACGAATAGAAGCGAAACACGAAAAGGTAATACCTGTTTTTGCCTTCTCTATTCGCCAGGAAAACGAATATCCCTTCGTAATTTACCTTGAGAGGTGATTTGTGAGCGATACAGCAATACAGGAGCAACAACCCGCCCCTGATTTTACCCTCCCCGCCGTGGGAAGCGATGATGTTGTTCATAACGGCCAGGTTCAGTTAAGCGCATTACGCGGCAAAAATATTGTTTTATACTTTTATCCAAAAGACGACACCCCCGGCTGTACAGCCGAAGCGTGTTCGTTCCGCGATGCCAATCATGAGATGCAAAAACGGGGAATTGTCGTGCTAGGCGTAAGCGCCGATGATATTCCTTCGCATCAAAAATTTGCCGATAAATACGGTCTACCCTATCCGCTGCTGGCTGATACAGACACAACTGTTTCACAGCTTTATGGTGTCTGGAAAGAGAAGAACTACGCTGGTAAGAAATATATGGGCGTCAACCGCGAGACATTTCTCATCGATAAAGATGGGATTGTTCGTAAAGTCTGGCCAAAAGTTCAGGCAGCCGAGCACGCTCAAGAGATTCTGGAAGCAATCGAGTCATTAGGACTCTAATCGTATCAAGGCGTATGATGTATGGGTTAGATATTCGGATATTGAAAAACAAGATTTTGAAAAGGAAGGTGAGCTAGTGAGTCTCATCTTCCTATCTTCATTCTCATCCGAGTTATTACCAATATTGCATGTTAATACCCGTGGACGATTGCTTCAGAAAGTAAAGAGAGATTGGCTTGATGAATACGTAGGGCGCTATTTGTTCACGAAACAACTGCTCCCAATTGAGGTTTCTTACCAGCCTGCTGCGGTTGAGAAATCGACCCGACTCCACTCGACTTCATCGCTGCCAACGTCTTCGTTATGCCTTCAGAACTTGTATGACCTTTGTCATGATGGATTGCTTATTCTTGGCAGTTCAGGTGCAGGAAAAACTATTGCACTTGTCGAGCTTGCTCGCAAGCTGCTGGAACATGCTAAAAACGACGATAAGCAACCAATTCCGGTGATACTTTCTCTCGCATCATGGGACGTGAAACGTGCCCCACTCCATGAATGGTTAGCTCAAGAACTACAAATATGGTATCAAGTGTCTCTAGAGCTTGCGCAATTTTGGATCGAAACAGGTCAGGTTTTGCCACTTCTGGATGATTTTGATATGGTTGCTGATACCTCCCGTGCCGCATGTATTAGCGCAATCAACACTTACCACCAACAACATGGGCTTATTCCTTTCGTTGTGTGCAGCCGGAGTGAGGAGTACCTCGCACAACCCGTGCGCTTCCACCTCCGCCACGCAGTAGTGCTGCAATCGCTTTCTCCCTCACTGGTTGAGAGGTACATCGCACAAGACCATCAAACGCTCAAACCCATACGCACTCTTTTGAAGAGATACCCTCAGCTTTTCAATTATGTACGTTTGCCCCAATTCCTTGAACTGCTGGCCCGCTATATTACGAAACACTCCACCTCATCACTAGCATATAAATCACTGTTACGGAGTAAGAACTCCTGCCTTGTAGAACAGGAGCTAGTGAACAGTTATGTGCAACAGCAATTGCAGCAGATACCCGCATCGTCTCATGTAACTCCGCTTCAGGTATGCCAAACACTCCACTGGCTTGCCCTCGGTATGAAGGCCCATCATCAAACATTATTCGCTCTCGACGAATTGCAACCAGATTGGCTGCCCGATAAACAGCTTCGCCAAGAAGCGCAAGAACGAGTGAGAATGCTGGTTATCGTCGCTTACATGATAGTAGGGCAACTGAACGGTATACTTCTAAGCCAATCTGCAAAGGCACCCTTGCTGACAATTTCTTTTTTGTTCGGTCTCGTTGCTGGCCGTCGGGTCTTTCAAGCAATAAAGGACAAAAAGATCTCACCAAAGCCTGTCTTCAATATGTCGGTGATGGAGGTAGTTGCTTGGGCATGGAAACATGAGCGTAAGCGTTTAATAAAATTTGCCCTTCGTATAGGGGGCATCTGCCTGTTGATAGTAGGGGGATGTGTAACGATTGGAGGCATTCTCTTCGGTTTGTTGAGCGGATGGGCATTTGGACTGCTCACTGGTTTCCTGATAGGCATATACGCTCTCATATGTCTCTTTGGAGGGGGGATCGTTGCAGCACTGAGAATCGGGCTGGTGAGACGCCATGTTCGCCGACCACAAGATAGCGTATGGCGATCTGCTCGTCATGGTATGCTCTATGGCCTGCTTTTAGGAGGAGGGACTGGTAGCATTGCGTTTCTCATAACTCAATCGCTTCAATTCGGCCTCAAATCCTCTCAGGGGTTTGCTATCGCCATTGGTATCAGTAGTGGCTTGTATGTTTGGCTACTCTGCAGTTTGCTGAATGGAGGATATACATTTCTTCAGTACTATGTGCTTCGTTCATTACTAAAGAAGGCTGGAGCCATTCCTAAGGAGCTTCCATCCATCCTTAACGTTGCTGTGCAATGTCGCCTTCTTTGCCTCATTAATAGCAGCTTTATGTTTCCCCACTGTTGGTTGCGTAACTACTTTGCGTCTCATTTGGGCAAGGAAGAGAACCGTAGGAGCCACTGAGACTTGAGTATAATGACTTCTCTGGACATTCTTTGTGGGCGGGACTGGCTACGGCTGCGGCTCAAGATGGGGCAAGCGAGCGGGTGATCGCCAACAGACGGAGCATAAGTCGCTGCCGATGCTACGTGGATATATCCGCGAGGGATCGCTGTTTACTGAGAATGCGGCTGCGAAGGTAGGGTTATAGGCAGATGAGCGGACTGTGCTTGATACTTAACAATAATTGAGATCAGCAATCAGACAGTGTACTCCCAATCTGGACATGAGCTATTTAATTCGCAAATTCACAGTGAGGTAGCAAGGAAAAGCATACATAGTAAGAGTGCCGTTTGGTAGTCTAACAATAGTGTCTTTAGGTAGAAGGCATACTGCAACGTTTTATTAGATGGGACGTATCTTAAGTAAGATATACCTCTACTATTATCTTGAGGGAAAAACTATGCAAGCGACAGATATTATACGAGACGTTGTTGCTGTTCTCAGTAGCCCAGCCTGGGGAGGGGTGGGTGGTATAGCTGCGCTTGTGAGTGTTCCCCTTTCGATTTTCCTCGCTCGCCAACCTCAGCCGCATGCAAGGAATTCCCCTGCTCTTGCTGCTCCTAAAAAAAGTTATTAGATGTCACCATCTTGATTAAGTATTGATTTCAAATGCTTTCAGGGTATTCTGAAACGCTATAGTCATACATATATTATTCGTTCTTGCTTGTTCTTAGTGTAAAAGCATGTATGAAGATACTGTTGTATCGGGTAAGTGATAGATGGAAAAACAGCTACCTGCGCAGGCATATGGGCAAAGGCTCAGCTATGAGCGGAAATTGAGAGGGTGGAATCGAGATACATTAGCCGAAAAGCTAGGTGTTTATAAGACCTATATAGGAAGGTGGGAACGCGGAGAGAGGCTTCCTTCTCTTTTGTACCAGCAAAGGCTAGGCGAAATTTTTGGTAAGACAGCCCAAGAACTCGGCTTTATATCAGAAGTTTCTTCCCAAATGTTGCCAACTCCTGCTAACCCAAATCGTCATGCGACTGATCTATTTCGTCGTCAGTTGAGGCATGAGCGAGAATTAAGAGGCTGGTCCCAAGCCGATCTAGCACGCACGTTGGATGTACCCTACGCTAATGTCAGTCGGTGGGAACGTGGAGAGACGCTTCCAGCTCATGATTATTGGCAAAAGTTGACTGGGTTGTTTGGCAAGACAGTCCAAGAGCTAGGGTTGGTACCGAATACGCCAGAACAAGAAGATATAGAAGATTCATCTCCTAACTATGGACAAAGGCTTAGATACCTCCGTAAGTTAAAAGCTTGGAATCAGATACACTTAGCCAGTGAAGTAGGCACCACGCCAAGATCAATTATGAGATGGGAACGAGGTGAGGCACTTCCTGAACTTCGCTTTCAGCAACGTCTTTGTGAGCTATTCGGGAAAGATCCCGAAGAACTCGGCTTTATACAAGAGCAAGTAGAGCTAACAGACGTAACTCCACTGCCTTCGCATAATGATAGAATACCAAATATTTTGTTGATTCGACAACGTAGGGTACGTGGATGGACTCAACGAGATGTAGCAGAGAAAATAGGCACATATCCCATGAATATCAGTAAATGGGAACGAGGTGAGGCGAACCCAAGCCAGGAATTTCAGCAAAAACTTTGTGAACTCTTCGGATGTAGCTATGATGCTCTAGGATTATTGCAAAGCCCGCAAGCTCAACTTTAGCGCAATACATATAAGGATACCGCCCCGATTTCTACCCCGAGGGCTCTCACTAATACTTGACAATTAGCAAATGTCCTGCTACGATCAGCGCCATAGCGCCGAGTGACAAAGCCAGAGTGACAAAGCCATAAGAGAGGCACAGAAGATTTGGACACAACGGACATCCAGGCTCCCATCCAGCGACGTGATGGAATAACTACTGCCGCGCGCTACTTAAAGCAACTTAGTGATCGCTCATTTTTATCACTCTGGAGTTACGCTGGCGTTTACCGCGACCAATTAGATTGTCCAACCGCAAAAATTGGCAAGGAGGTTTGTGACCTCCTTGTAGTAATCCAAAACCACATCATTATCTTTTCGGATAAGGACTGTGTCTATCCTGATGGGGACGATGAGCAACTCAACTGGCAGAGGTGGTTCAAGCGTGCTGTCCGTAAATCAGCAGAACAGATATGGGGTGCTGAACGATGGATCAAGGCTAACACGTACCGGCTCTTTCTTGATCCAGCTTGTACCCAGTGTTTCCCGTTCCCGCTTCCCGATCCTACTATCGCTACCTTCCATCGTATCGTCGTTGCTCATGGTGCTTCTGAGGCATGTAAAAGGTTTTTCGGGGGAGGGAGCGGCAGCCTCCTGATGGATTCGACCGTTATCGGCCCTGCGCATATGGCAAAAGAGAGCAAACCGTTTACTGTTGGACAGGTTGATCCAGCAAAGGGGTACGTCCATATGTTTGACGATACCTCTTTAGACATTATCATGAGTACACTTGATACAGTTACTGATTTTGTGAGCTACTTGACGAAAAAAGAGCGCTTCATGACAAGTGGAAAGGCCATCTTCGTTACCGGGGAGGAGGAGCTTCTTGCATTTTATCTCAAAGAGATAAATAGCGACGGTGAACATGACTTTATCGTACCAGCTGATGTGGATGGGCTTGGTATCGAAGAAGGGATTTGGGAGGAATATCTGTCTAGCCCGGAACGCAGGTCACAGGTACAGGCTAACAGTGTGAGCTATCTCTGGGATGAACTCATTGAGCAGTTTAACAAACATATACTGCATGGTACCCAATACTATATATCACATCCTGGCATTGAGTCCTCTGAACAAAGTATGCGCCTCCTCGCCCGCGAACCACGTACTCGGCGACGGATGCTGGCGCAAATCCTTTTGAATGTGCTAGAAACTACCTCAACTACCCAGCGACGAACGCAGGTTGTGCACCCTTCACCGCTAGGCGATTCTCACTATGTGTTTCTCCTGCTTCCTCATCTGCCTAGCATATCTGATGAGGACTACCGCGAGGGGCGGCGATACTTTCTGGAAGCCTGCTGCCTGATCACGAAACTTGTGTATCCAGAGGCACTCGATATTGTTGGTATTGCTACAGAAGCAAGTCCCGTACTCACAGAGCGTCGTTCCGAGGATGCGATGTACTTCGATGCACGCAATTGGACAGAGGAAATGCAAAAAGAAGCGAGGAGTCTCCAGCAAGATACAGGCTTGCTTACAAATCTGACGAAACATGCTAGCGTTGTACGGGAATATCCTTATCAACCGGAGAGAACACAACATACTTCGCATGCTTCATCTGCGACACGGGTGAAGGGAAGAGATAGGAATAAACCTTGCTTCTGTGGAAGCGGAAAGAAATTCAAGAAATGTTGTGGAAAATAGACTTAGTGAGCATATTATGAACGAAAGGCTTATCCCACGCTCATCATCTTCTCTCTGCTCCACAGAAAGCCATCACCGCAGGAGGAGAGACGTCTCCTCCCTCCTCCTGACCCATCAGAACAACGTAAAAGAACACACCTGGACGGCCACCGCATCCTCTGGGTGGCCTTCTTTATTGGAAAGGAAGAACGTAATGTGTACAGGTGTCCAGTTATCCAAAAACGATACCCCAGGTTGTACAAAAGAGGCATGCAATTTCCGCGATGCCAACCATCTCATGCAGAAACGTGGTATCGTCGTACTGGGTGTGAGCACTGATGACGTTCCTTCTCACCAGAAATTCGCGGAAAAGTACGGCTTGCCCTTCCCTTTACTCTCCGATACTGACGCGACCGTTTCGCAGCTCTACGGGGTCTACGGAGAGAAGAACATGTATGGTAAGAAGTACATGGGCGTCAATCGAGAGACCTTCTTGATCGATAAAGACGGCATTGTACGCAAGGCCTGGCACAAGGTAAATCCAGAAGAGCATGCCAACGAGGTACTGGAGACAGTAGATTCGCTACATCTTTAACCTTGGCACGGAAATATCATAACTGGTCGAACGAAACCTCAAGGTATCGATGAGTAGCCCGCTCAGGCTCGCCTGCACGTACAATAGTGTATCGTCGATAGTATCACTTTCCAGCACCTTATGATGGCCAGTAGCTCGATAGAGAGATTCAAGGGCTTGCACCAGGTACTCATCATTCTCGCAGGTGCAAGCCTCCACCTGGCTGGGGTAGAGCCGGAGCCAGCTAAGCAAATCTTCGCTTAAACATGCGCGCAAATGTTCTTTAGTCCCGGGATCACTTTTTTTCAAGATACGACGGAGCGTCTCCTGATAGCTATCATCATTACCCTTTGTCTCAGTATCGACAGCTGAGAAATTGTTCTGGCATGCTGTACAACATGTATCCGCTTCATCCGAACTGGAGGAGGAGAGTGAATTGACCTTCATGACTGTGCTCCTTTAATTGCCGTATCTTCTCTATATATAACGTTTCAGGAGCCCAAAACCTTTCAAATCTCCCTCCAAATAGGAGTTTAGGTGCCCGTATCTTTCAAGCCATCCGTTTGCAAACTGGCTTTTTCCAGGTTCTGGTCGTGCTCTAAACCATTTATTCCCTGAACTTCGTTTGCTGAGTCGCCTGTTCCAGGCGTATGCTCCTCGACCTCCTCTTGCTCTGGTTCCTCTTCTTTCAGTTTTGCACGGTCAATGCTGCCATTGCTCTTTCCCTCGTTTTCAACCTCGCTCGTCTTAGTACCCTCAACAGGAAAGGCAGGATGCTCACCTTGTGCGGCAGCGGCGGCTGGTCTGGAACGGTGGCGAACGATCAACAGGGTGATTGCAGTGACGATCGCAACGGCGGATAGCAGGTGAACGACGTTGAAAGGCGTGCCAGGAAAGAACCAGGAGTCCGTGCGGAAAAACTCGAGCCAGAAGCGCACAAATGGATAGTATATCAAGTAGATAAGAAAGAGATCCCCATTGCGAAGGCGTTTCTCGAAACGTCGTGAAATCCAGAAAATGAGCACAAAGCCTAGCAAATTTGCGATTGACTCGTATAGGAACAAGGGGTGGAAGCGCACACTCTCAGGATAGCGTGTCATATTGTTATAGGGAGGAATACGGTGCGCATCGTCAATGCGCAATCCCCATGGCAAGGTTGTTGGCGGACCATAGAGTTCCTGGTTGATGAAATTAGCCCATCGCCCTATTGCTTGACCCAGGGGCAGAGCCAGCGCAACCGCATCCAGATAGATCAAGAGCGGTAATTTTTTCCATAAGGCATAAAGGGCAAGGGCGGTGCCGCCAAAGATGAAGGCGCCATAAATATGCAAGCCACCGCGCCATATCTCTAAGATTTCTATGGGGTTAGCCAGGTAGTGCTCAAGGCCGTTGGGACCTCGTGGTGATTGAATGAAAACGTAGTAAAGTCGCTCACCAATGATGGCTGGTATGATTACCCAGAGCAGCATATCCCATATGGTGTTACTTGCCTGCCCATGACGCGTCACATAGCAACTGGCAACCCAGGCCGCGACCACGATGGCTGCAACCATAATGACTCCGTACCAGTGCAGGGAAAGTGGTCCTAGTTGAAAAATAATGGGGCCAAATGATGGATACATAACAAACAGTCCTCGCTCATTTCTTTTTTATTCGATATAGCCCAGTTCACGCAGCCTGCGGAGCACTTCTGGATCATCATCGTCATCTGCTTGCTCTTTGCTGGATTCCACAACACCTGCATGACTGACAAATGTGTGCAAATGTTCTTGTAGGGTTTCAACCTTCTCAGGCAATATATCACGCAAATTCATGCGTTCATTGGGATCATCAAGAGCGCTGTATAACTCAAGGCGATTCTCTCCTGTCTGGATAAGCTTGTGCGTTTCGCTCCAGACGGCGCGCCGTGTTTGATCACAGCCCAGTTCCTCTGTCTCGCGTGGGCGGCGCTGATGAAGCATTTTCACGACGTTGCGCGGTGGTACTCCCTCGGAGAAAACAGTTCCGCTATCAGCGTCGCTTGTTGAACTCTGGGCCAATGTAAGTACTTCTTCGATGCCGTCAGCCAGGTTTGCGGCTGCCAGTACGGTATGGAATATGCGACGTGTCGAGACGAAGTGCTCGATCGTAGTCCCGCGAGTGAGGTCATTGCCTGGATCCCGTATAATCAGTGGCACTCGTACCAGTTCATTGTAAAGCGAGAGGGAATGACCGACCAATCGTTTCTCGCCAAGATGCTCTCCGTGGTCAGCGCAGACGATCACCATCGTATTATCCAACCTTCCGCTCGCGCGCAGCTTTTTGAAAAATGCACCTACCAGTTCATCCTGGGTAGCAACTTCAGCGTTATACATGCCGTCGAGAGTAACCTTGTCCATTTCATCCATGCTGCCCGACAGGGGAGCGTACCAGCCGAAGACGTCACTGTTGAAGTGGCGCAGGTAGCGCTGTGCTTGTTTACTTTGTAAGAGATGTGGAGCGTATCGCTCAATAAATTTTTGCGAGGGATGGTAAGGCATATGCACGCCCATTAAATTGATAAAACTGAAGACTGGTTGGTCCTCGTCTACATCTTTACGCTCGATGAGTAGTCGCGCTGCATCATTCAACGATTTTCCCGTATTGCCCTTGAAGCTCAAAGCTGTTTGCCACAGGGGAACCATCACGGGAGAGAACGAGAGGTTTAAGAGGAAGTCGGAACGTGCAAAGACATCCTGCATTGATGAAATGGTATCGGCCAGCAAACCTTTGAAGACCTGTCGGTAGCGGTCATAGAGATTGCGCTTGGCGCCTGCCTGGTTCGGGCGCGAGGTCATCAGTCCGCTATAGTTCAAGAAACTGAGAAAGCCACGGCGCAGTCCATTATTGACCACTCCTACAAGAGGATTGTTGCAAAAAGCTGCTGTGAAATACCTACCGTCGCGTAATCTTTCGGCCAGCGTAGAAAGTGTATCTGGAAGCATGGAGAAAGACTGCATAGTGTTATGTGTCGAAGGATAAACGCCCGTAAACATCGATGCGTGGGAAGGAATAGTCCATTGGGCGGGAGCCACGGCACATTCAAAGAGCGTGGCGTCGGCTGCAAGTTCATCGATGTAAGGTGATGTTTCAACCGCGCAGCCGTAGCACGAAAGGCGATCGAGGCGCTGTGTATCCAGTACCAGTAATACAATATCGGGACGAGTCGTCACTATCGAATACCTCCGCGCTATTTTCAAAGCTGTTGATGCCCAGGGAAGAAAAAGCCTACACCATCGACATAGCAGTATAAGCTGACTCTATTATGACCTGATTAAGCGAATGAAAAACATCTTTTAACCATGACAAATAAGAACAATAATAATAGGGATAAGACGTTGAGCCGGGTCAGTCTGTATCTGCAACTTCGCTCCATTTTAATACGACAGAACTCAGCGATTCGTCACGCGACCCTATTCTATAAAAGGGCTGCCTGCATTATTGCATTAGGAAATGGGACATATGACACTCTCACTCAACAAACAAACTCACGTACACTTGCAAGTGAAGCTATCTTAGCGGCTTTCATTGATGTTCCTGCCTTATTCATTACTCGAGGTGAATCACATTCTTTTAGCATGGATTGTGGAGGGAAATGTAATTATGACGCAGCAAACTGTATTACCAATTTGTGACTGTTGCGGGCTGCCCATTATTCCTGGTTCGGAAGAAGACTGCCCGCGATGCAATTATCCGATCAACCGGATCAAAGAAGAGCATTTTTTAGAATCCTCTCTTCGCGACCTTCAGCGTGTCGCTATCAATGGTGGAGCAAACATGACAGTTAGCGGGCTGATTGGTCGCTATAGAACACGCCTGAATTACCTTCGTAGCCTCCATGCAGCTATGCCGCTGGTTGCCGTAGGAGGTAAACAATCCGAGAATGCGCCTGCTCCAAAACCACCCTTTGCGCCTGTGTTGAGTGCTGTAGTTGTAACGCCAGAAGAAAAACCTCAACAGCCAGCGCGTCGCGGTTTTTCGTTTTCCTGGCGGTCATTTGTGGTAGATCAGGCCATCACCATAATTGGTTTGCTTGGTGCATTTCTGATCTTAATGGGAGCGCTCAATTCTGTTGTCACTACGGGCGGTAATCCGCTGCTCTCCTTCCTCATCGTCTTTGGCGTCCACGCCTTTTTTGGCATCGCCGGGGTAGTCGCCTATCATTTTACCAATTTCAAACTGATTGCACGCCTTTATAGTGGCATTTATGTGCTTCTGGTACCTCTGGTCGGTTTTACGAGCTATAACTTGATGCTTGGCGCCCACATAACACTTTCGTTGCCAACGCTGATCGCCATAGCCGCAGCGTATGCCGCAATTGTCTATACATTACTGGCGATCTACCAGGACTTCTCCATCTACGGCTACCTCGGAGCAATGGCCCTGATCGTTGCCGATCTCGCCGTTGCTGCCGATTTGCACCTCAACTACTACTGGTGGCCTGCTATGCTCATGCCGCTGGCCTTCGCTGCGCTTACCTCCATAGCGCGCTCGCCTTCCACAAGACGTGAACGCTACTTTACAGGTATGCTCCTGGCACTGCGCCAGCCGGTGCGTGTCTTCATGTACTCAATTGTCGGCATTTGTCTTTTAAGCGCTGTTGCCGTAACTGTTCTATCTCTTTCACTGGGGAGCACGTTCTTCAATGCACCGATGGACGAGATTCGTTTCTCGATCCTGAGTATGTCGGTTCTCCTGCTGATTTGGACCGCCGTATGGTTCTGGCTAACGAAAAGCACTCGTGAGTTGCCCGTGCTGGCCTTTTTGTTCCTGGCCTGTGCGCTCGCTTTCTGCTATGCCTTCGACTTTTCGCAAAGTGGCTACACCCTGATGTTGGTAAGTGTTGCGCTACTCTATCACGGACTCAACCGTTTCGCTGTGCCTCTACTTCAATCACTCGGTAAACTCGGCCGGTTACTGGATCAAGTCGCGCTTGTACTGGTGTGTCTCGCTCCTTTTATCAGCTCGCCCCTCTTGCCGCAACAACTCTTTTCTGCGGCCTATCAGATACCTCTGGACAGCAATCCAAATCTATATGTTTACCCAAATTGGGCTGCTGCAGCTGAACTGATTGCCGTAGGTGTGGGCTGTCTCCTCACAGTGAGTATCAGCTTGTTCCATGCAAACCACCGGGGAGAGGCTGACAATCAGTACGCTAATTGGCCGTGGCCCCTTTTGCTCAGTGGCTTCCTGCTCAATTGGGAATTGAGTACTATTGTGCTTTCCTTGAATCTCGTACCAGCCTGGTTCTTCGTGGGGCTGACCCTTGCTTTGATAGGCATCGCAGTGCATGTACGCCAGCGTTTTGGGCCCTACTGGGCAAACCCCATAGATGTGCTGGTACTGGGCGAGGCGCTTCTGGCACTCTGCCTGAGTTTGAACCAGGGCGACGATCATCTATCGACGCTTTTGCTGGGCTTCGCGGCACTATTCTATGCTGTTGCGCTGTACCAACGTCGTCTGCACTTGCTTTTCCTGCCGTTGGTTTTTGCAGTACTGGCTCTACCAATCCTGCTTTCTAGCCGTCCCTATGTCGCTCTCCTGATCGGTGCGCTGCTTCCTTTTGCCGCTGTAGCAATTCGCCGCATCATGGCAAACAGCACACTCGTTGTAAGCGGAGAAACAGCGACAAAGTCGGGACAAGCCACGCTATGGGAGTGGCCGCTGGTGGCCATTGGACTGCTTTATGGAGCAGCAGCCGGCCTCATGGATGTCCTCATTTCTCAATATAGTGGCCTTCCACAAAGTATCGTGGGAAACTGGTTGGGAGTGACTTTTCCTGTTGCCCTGGAATTGGCAGTACTCTCCTTGGCATGGTACGAATCTGCCGCATTGGCTAGGATCAAATGGTGGCTCATCCCGGTTATTAGTTTTGCCGGCGTAGCGGTGCTTCTCCCCAGCAACCCATTCTGGGTTCTGGTAACTGTGACTCCTGTGGCAGCTATTCTCGGCTTTGGAGTCAGCCGCAGCTTTGATAGGACATGGGCTTCTCCTCTCTATATCGTAGCGTTGCTCAGTGCTGTCATGACAGGGATCGTGGGATACCTGAATCCGGCTCAGTTACTCGCTACTAGCTGGATATTGGTGGGCTTTGGCCTGTTATTCTACACCATTGGTCTTCTGGAAGGTCTTGAGCCTTGTTTATGGCTCTTACCAGCATTTACCACCTGGGCGCTGCTAGATGCAGCTCAACTGGGAGACCTGTATCGCCCTCCCGTTATTATTGTCCTTCTCTATGCTGGTGTCGGGGTGGCTATTGGCCTGCTACATTCCGTTATATTGCCGTTCCTTGGGTCGGCAAAGAAGAACAATTTCCTGAAGTCTGCCTTACCCTTCTACGCTACAGCTTTTGCCGCTGCGATATTGACGGGTATGGATGGCACATTTACCAATTCGAATCCCCTCTTCTACCTTGTGATGATGTTGCTCTATGCGCTGATAGCTTACGCTGTCGCGCTCTTTGAACGCCGACCGTACTGGCTATTCATCGTGGCTGGTTTTGCCATCTGGGGAACATTACTTGCCCCTCGGGTGTCGATTGAGTGGGTGATAGGGCTCGCTATAGCCACCGCCTTGATCGGTCTGCTGTTTGGACGAATGACGAAACGGCCGCTATCGCTTACTGGTGGACTGCTCTCTCGGTACAGGCTGACATCATTCGTATGGGGCTGGCCTTGGTACCTGATTTCATTGATTGGGATGGTCTGGACTGTAGTCTGGCAACAGATCTTTGGCATGGAATCGCATGCTGGCATAGTTGTATACAGTCTCTTGATCTTCACTGCGGTTGCTGTCTGCATCATGCTGGTGGAGCGCGTGCCGGAGGTGCTGGTATTACCCGCGATTTTCGCGGCCCTCGCTATATGGCTCTGGCAGCCGCACCTGGATATCACAACTATGATGATGGCTTTCTCCATACTATGCGTACTGATCTTTGTCTCGCAACTAATATGGAAAGTTATCACACCATTAACAAGGATAGTATCCGCGTCACTCTTACACAATGTCGCAGGGATAAGCGGTCAGTTCCTGGTCATTCTGATCATCATCGGCAATGGCGGTCTTTTTGCTAGTTCTGGCCCGCTTGCTTTTGTGGGAGCAGGTTCGCTGTTTGTACTGGCACTGATGGCCTTCTGTTACGGCCGTATCCAGGAGAGCAAGATTGTGCAACGCTGCTGTGACTATTCGGCGGGTTTGCTGGTGTCGCTAGTAGTGAGTTGGACTTTGGCGGCATTTGGACAAGCAAATCTCGATCTGCTCACCCTGGCTCCTGCTACATACCTCACTGTAATAGCGCCGCTACTGCTCCGTGATAAGACATTGCCAGAGCATCGTATGATTGGCGAAGGTGTTGCTGTTCTGGGTGCAGCGCTGCTTTTGCTGCCAACTCTCTGGTTGAGTTTCACACATAGCGAAGAAAACTTACTGTATACGCTGGTCTTGATAGGTGAAGCTTTGGCGCTGCTCCTGCTGGGTATTGGAGCAGGCGTGCGTATCTTTGTCCTTACAGGAGCAGGCCTGATCGTTGTGGCGGCTCTCCACGCGCTCTTCTTGCCGACATTGGGGATTTCGACGCCGCTGGCACTAACTATTCTTGGCGTAACGCTCTTAGGCGTTGCTACAGGTTTGAGCCTTGTACGTCGCCGATTACGCACTGCCTGGTCTCAGTGGGAGTAGTCGATCATAAAAGAAGGGCACATGCATTTCTCCCTTCAAGTACTCGAGGACAGGCAGGACCGGTCGCGCGTCCCGATGAGGTTAAGCCTGTCCTTTGTATGAATCTTTCTCCCTTCGAGGGAAACTTACAACATCATTGCTACTGTTGATTTTCGGGCACCTCGAACGTATATGTATCTCCGGCATCCAGGTACTTGATGCTGTTTTCGAGATCCGCTGCTTTGACTGCTTTCACAAAGTCTTCGAAAGGCGACTTGAATCAGTTTTATGACAGGTTGCACTCCCCTATTTCCTATGGTATACTCAGGTTGACTAACTATGTCTTTGCCTGGCACTCTCAGTAAGTACGGCAATCCGTAGAAAGGCGTCCAATATGGCCCTGAGGAGTGATGAACTACACTATAGCCTGCAGCACCTCAACGGAATGTTGACCACACACGAAGCAGCGAAACAGCTTGACCTCAGTTACTGGCATTTTATGCACCTCGTGGAAAAAGGGCGTATACCGGGTATGCGCGTTGTCGACCGCTGGCTCTTCTCTCCGATCGACCTCGATGAGTATAGACGTAGTAAGTATGGCGAACTGGAAGATATGGCAAAAACAGCCCTGGAGCATCCAGCCGTAGGACTCACCGAAAAGCAAGAAACGATCTGCCGCTATCTCGTTAACAGCGAACGTCCCTCTCAGATAGCCCGCAAACTCCAGCAATCCCGTCAAGCAGTTCACTCACAAATTACCCTGATACGCGAAAAGGTTATACGGACCCAATCCCCGAAGCCATCCAGGAACCAACCCACAGATACTCAATCATCATCCGACGAAAAACCTCCCGCACAACCCATAACAAAAAAGCACCATTCCTAATTTACCCTCACCTTTTTTGAGTTGGATTCAGATGTACTCTGCCTCTTCACGCCCAGCAGTTCACAGACCTTACTGCTTCCCAAGTAGCGACGGCTCAATCAATGGAGCTAGTCCTGACTCATGGTCTGCCAACGCACGCAAAAGCCCAAAACAGCCTGCAAGCATCATATCGCCATGAGGGGTTGCCTCGTAGGGATGTAATTGAGAGCCTCGCAACATTTCCCGCCGGGGACCGGTCACTGCGAGAAAGGGAAAGCCCTCGTTATCGATGGAAGAAGGCGTACCGAGTATCAAAGCGCCGTGGCCGCTGCTATTAAAAACCTCTTCATTCGTAAGCGTTCCATGTGCCAGCCTCACCAGCATATCCTCGAGTTGAGCGCGATCGATCTCACCCGTGTGATGCTCAAAAATACCCACAATGCGCCCCTCTACAAGGTGGAAAGCGAGCGTGTGAAAGTTGCCAATATTGCACAGCAGGCTGTTTTGCTGGTCGCGCACCTGCGGGTCCTCTAAGGAACCCAGTACCGCAGCGGAACCGGTATCCATTAAAATGAGGGGTATAGCAGGAGACGAACCACTCAACTTTACGTAACGGCTTGCACTGGAGGCAATAGCACGTAAGCGAGTCAGGTCGGCAGGCGTATGTTCAACAGCATAAGCAAAAGCGCTAGGCGTCGGTTCTTTGCGTACCGTTTCGGTGATGAAATTGAAGCGAAAACGACGGTCGCTAATCCCAGGAGGAGCCGCACCGTGGTCAAAGGCTGCGATGGCAAGGGCATCCACCGCAGGATCTACATCAAAGGCCTGCATGGCGCTAATAATGGCATGTGCATTAAAATCTTGTAACTCAATATGTACCAGCGTGGGATTCTCTGCCCGTCGCGCTGCCTCGTCCATGTCTATAATCTCAAAACCCATCTGTTCAACCATCGAC
>WNFJ01056653.1_pt2 | contig 16878 bp, 18 predicted proteins | sample 5400461 | NCBI WGS metagenome assembly WNFJ01 (sample SAMN13153349, study PRJNA577476) | soil metagenome | isolation source: 115 cm saprolite on Douglas fir-dominated hillslope | place: USA:California | collected 2013-09-17 | reverse complement strand
TCACGCGCGTGTGAGCGCCGCGTAACGCTGTAAATGGGTGTCGCTGTCGCCGAACATCAATTGAGCGGCGGTGAGCCGCTTGAACCAATGACTGACTTTCAACTCGTCGGTCATTCCCATGCCGCCGTGCAGCTGCACCGCTTGCTGCCCGACGAATCGGCCGGCCTGACCGATCACGGCCTTGGCCGCCGACAACGCCCGCCGGCGCTCGCCGACATTGTCGTCGGTGCAGCGCATGGCGGCGAGATAACTCATCGAGCGTGCCTGCTCGAGATGAATCAGCATCTCGGCGACGCGATGCTGTAACGCCTGGAAACGGCCGATGGGTTGGCCGAATTGCTGGCGCACGCGCAGGTACTCGACGGTGGCGTCGACCAATGCCTGCATGACCCCCACCGCGTCGGCGCACAGCGCCGCGAGACCGATGTCGAGGGCGGCGTCGACGGCGGCCAGCGCTTTGCCCTCAGGCCCCAAGCGGCTGCCGGCCGGCAATTCGACGTTCTGCAGGTAAACATCCGCGGCCCGCTGGCCGTCGACGGTGGGATAGGCGTCCAACACCACGCCGGGCGCCGCGCGCGGCACGAGAAATAACGACACGCCTTGGGCGTCGCCCGCCTCCCCGGCGACACGCGCCGAGACCAGCAGGGTGTCGGCCGCGCCGGCATGCATCACCACACCCTTGTGTCCGTCGAGCCGATAGCCGTCGCCGATGCGCCGCGCGCGCGTGGTCACCCATTGGCTTTCAAAGCGCGCATCGCTCTCGAAATGTGCGAGCACCGCAATCTTCTCGCCCGTGGCCATGCCGGCCAGCAGTTGGGCGGCCGGCGCGTAGCCTGCGAATGCGCGCAATACGGCGGTCGCGATCACGGCGCTGCTCAGCACGGGCTCGAGCAGCAAGCTACGGCCGCAGTCCCCCATCATGGCCAGCGTTTCCAACGGCCCAAACCCAAGCCCTCCCTGCGCCGCCGGCACGGTGATGGCCAGCACCCCTAATTCCGCGAGGCCGCGCCAGATCGAGGGATCCCATCCCGCAGCCGATCGATTGATGGACTGATAGCGGTCAAAGCTATATTGCTCGGTCAAGTAGCGTTCTACTGCATCGTGCAGCTGCCGCTGTTCGTCGCTGAATTCGAAGTTCAAAAAAATCTCCTATAGACCGACGATCATCTTGGAGATGATGTTCTTCTGGATTTCGTTGGTGCCGCCGAAAATCGACAGCTTGCGCTGATTGAAGTACGCGGCGGCCAGTGTCGACGCGTAACGCGGTCCCGGCGGCTCGCGCGTGGGGTCGAACTGCCAGCCCGCTTCCATCGCTTCGCGCCGAAACGGCAGTGCATACGGTCCGACGGCGCGCATTAGAAGTTCGGAAATGCTCTGGTGTATCTCGGTGCCTTTGATCTTGAGAATCGACGCCTCGGGCCCCGCTGCCGGAGAGCGGCGCTCCGCGGACAGCACGCGCAGATTGGTGATCTCCAAGGCCCACAAGTCGACTTCGGCCTGTGCGATCTGGGCGGCGAACAAAGGATCCTCGATCAGCGGCCGTCCGTGCTGGCGCTCGCGCGCCGCGATGCTCTTGAGCCGCGCGAGCTCGCGCTTGGCGATGCCGATGCCGGCAATATTGGTGCGCTCGTGGCCGAGCAGAAACTTGGCATAGGTCCAGCCGCGGTTTTCTTCGCCGATGCGGTTTTCGATCGGCACGCGCACGTTCTCGAACCACACCTCGTTCACCTCGTGGCCTCCGTCCAGCAGCATGATGGGACGGACGGTGATGCCGGGACTCTTCATGTCGATCAGCAAAAAGGTAATGCCGGATTGCTGCTTGGCTTGCGGATCGGTGCGCACCAGACAAAAGATCCAATCGGCGTATTGACCGAGCGTATTCCAGGTTTTCTGGCCATTGACGACGTAGTCATCCCCGTCGCGCACGGCACGCGTCTTCAATGAGGCCAGATCCGAGCCCGCGCCCGGCTCCGAGTAACCCTGACACCACCACTCCTCTCCGGCACTGATCTTCGGCAGGAATCGCTGTTGCTGGGCGGCGCTGCCGAAGGCCATGATGACCGGCGCCACCATCTTGGTGCCGAAAGGGATCAGGCGGGGGCCGCCCGCCAGCGCCGACTCTTCCTCGAAAATGTATTGCTGGACCGAGTTCCAGCCCGTCCCGCCGAATTCCACCGGCCACCCCATCCCGCCCCAGCCGCGCTGGTGCAGGCGACGCTGCCAAAGCAAGTAGTCGTCCCGGCCAAGCTCGTAGCCGTTCAGCACCTTGGCGCTGATGTCGGGGGAAAGCTGTTCCCGCAGGAAGCTGCGGACCTCTTCCCGGAACGACTGCTCTTCGTCGGTAAATTCAAGGCGCATGGTCGCTGCCGGGAATCATAGTCTTGGTCGCCTCTTGTTCTGCAGTACAGAATTTAATTCCGAATTAGTGCAAAATTATGCCCGCACGCCGGAGCTTGTCAATGAATAAACCCCAAAGAGCCCAGCCCGCCAGGCGAACGAAGCCCTCGCCGAAGGCGGCTATTGTCGAACCGCTGGTCACCAAAACGGACCGTCATTTCGTGACCGCGCTGGCGCGCGGACTCGAGGTGCTGGCCAGCTTTCGCCACGGCGATCGCATGCTCGGCAATCAGGAGCTCAGCAAGCGCTGCGGCCTGGCCAAATCCACGGTGTCGCGGCTCACGCACACGCTCACCAGTCTTGGATATCTGATCTACGTCGAGGAAAGCGCCAAGTACAGTCTCGGCACCGCTACCTTGAGCTTGGCCAGCGCCATGCTGTCGAAACTGGACATCCGCAAGCTCGCGCATCCGCTGATGCAGGAGTTGGCTGAGTTCGGCCAGTGCTTGGTCAGCCTTGGCAGCCGCGATCGGCTCTCGATGATTTATATCGATGCGGTTCGCGGTTCGGCGGCAATCACGCTGAGTCTCGACATCGGTGCGCGAATTCCGATCGCCACCACCGCCATGGGCAGGGCGTATCTGACCGCGGTATCGGAGCGCGAGCGGAACGACATCCTTGAGCGATCCTGCGAGCTGGCCGACGTGAGCGATCAGCCCGAGCTGCATCGCGGCGTCGCCCAGGCGATGCGCGACATCCGTGAACTGGGGGTGTGTTGTTCTTTTGGCGATTGGCAGAAGGACGTCAACGCGATCGCAGTGCCCGTGATGCCGGGCGGCGGCCTGCCGCCGATGGCGATCAACTGCGGCGCGCCGGCGTACATGGTGTCGAAGGAGTTCCTATTGGGCCAGGTTCGGCCGCGGCTCATCGCACTCGCCAACGATCTGGAAACGTCCTTGGGCACAGCCCGCTGAACGCCTGCCCGCAGCGCCTGGGAGCCGGACGGGCTCAGGCGCGGGGAGTCGAATTCGCCGGGGAGTCTGCCGTGATCGCCCCTGCGCCTGCGCGCCAGTCGGACGGCGACCGTCCGGTCCAGCGGCGGAATGCGCGCGTAAAGGAACTGCCGGCGGAGAACCCCAGCAGGTACGTCACGTCGCTGACCGTGTGCCTCGGCGCGCAGAGGTAGGCGAGGGCTAGAACCCGGCGGGTCTCGTCCAGTATCTCCCGGTAGGGTATGCCGCAATCGCCCAGCTTTCGCTGCAGCGTACGGGCGCTCATGTTGAGAAGCTCTGCGACATCGTCCTGGGACGGCTCGCCGTGGGCCAGCCGCTGGGTCAGCACCTCGCGAACCCGCCACTGAATGTTGTCACGTTCGATCTGCGACAGGTATTGAAGCGCGATCGCGTCATTATGGCGCGCCAACTCCGGATTGCCGCCTTCCAGCGGTCGCTCGATGGCGTCGCGGTCGAACACCAATCGGGTCCGCGCGGCGCCGAATTGCAGCGGGGCGCGCAGCAAGCTCTGGAAGTCGTCGATTCGGGCGGGGCGTGCGCGGCGAAACTCGATGCGCAGAGGCGAATAGTCGTGCCCTATCAGGGAGCGGCACATCCTGAGGTATGCGGCGACCAAGGCGTCGACCGACTCGTCGGCGACCCCGGCGGCGGGCTCGATCACGAAGTAATACTCCGAACCGCTGCGCCAGAATTCGTACTCGATGGCGTCGCTCGCCACGTGACAATAGCGCTGCACGCGTTCGAAGGCTTCCTTGAGGGTCGAACTGGCAGAGAGGCCGTAGCTGAGCGCATGGAAGGTCGTCTGTTTGATGTGGCTCGCCACCTTGATCCCGAAAGCCGGGTCGCCGGTCGCCGCCACGGCAAGCTTCCAAAGGCGCTCCGTATGGGTCAACGGAGCGCGGGCATTGGGACCATCGAGATACCTAAGATCGAGGCCGGCCTCGGCGAGTAAAGCCGCACTGTCGCATCCGGCAGCCTCCAAGGCGCGGCAGATGGCCTTTACCCAGGTTCCCAACGTCGTTCTAACGCCCTGGCCATCCTTGACCGGCACGGAACCCGAGGGCGTAGGGGCCTGTGTCTGCATGTCTGGTACTCCCTTGATCTACCTTCTCGCAGCAGAGGCCAGCCCGCCCCTGCACCCAAGTATTTCCGTAGACGCACGCGTCGGGCGCTAGAAGGGGATATCGTCGTCGAAGTCCTCTTTTCCGCCCGCGGGCGCCGGCGCCGAGGACTGGTCGTAATCGTCCCGCGGCGCTGCCGCGCTTCCCGTGCCGCGCTCGGCGCCGCCGCTCATTGCGCCGGCCCCGCCGGCACGGCCGCCCAGCATTTGCATATTGTCGGCGATGATCTCAGTGGTAAACCGATCATTTCCCTGCTTATCTTGCCATTTTCGAGTGCGCAATTTGCCCTCGACGAACACCTGCGAACCCTTGCGCAGGTATTCTGCGGCGATTTCGCCCAATCGCCCGAACAGCGCGATGCTGTGCCACTCGGTGCGCTCCTGCTGCGCCCCGGAGGCCTTGTCTTTCCACGACTCGCTGGTGGCGATTCTGATGTTCGTGACCGTCATCCCACTCGGCATGGAACGGGTTTCCGGGTCTGCGCCGAGATTGCCCACCAAAATGACCTTGTTTACGCCGCGCGCCATTGTCTATCCCCCGGAAACAATTTGATGGCGACCATTGTACACGCAGGGACCTACCCCAATACCCGGCTTGTCCCATGCGCTCATGCAGATATTCACCGAAATCGGCCGATGCCGAGCCGCCAAATCCCACCCGTTGGGCGCGTTCTACCCGCACTTGACGCCACGGGTATAGTAGTCGGTTACATGCAAAATATCCGCATCCGGGGTGCCCGGACCCATAACCTGAAAAATATCGATCTCGACTTGCCGCGAGATCGATTGATCGTATTGACCGGCCTTTCGGGTTCCGGCAAGTCCTCGCTCGCCTTCGACACCATCTATGCCGAGGGTCAGCGGCGCTATGTCGAATCGCTGTCGACGTACGCCCGGCAATTCCTCTCGATGATGGAGAAGCCGGATATCGACACCATCGAGGGCTTGTCGCCCGCGATTTCGATCGAGCAAAAATCGACCTCGCACAACCCGCGCTCCACGGTGGGAACGGTCACCGAGATCTATGACTACCTGCGCCTGCTGTACGCCCGTGCCGGTACGCCGCGCTGTCCGGATCACCACATCGACCTCGCCGCCCAAACCGTGAGTCAAATGGTCGATGCCGTTCTCCAACATCCGGAAGGGACTGCCCTGATGTTGCTGGCGCCCGCCGTTGCAGAGCGTAAGGGCGAGCATGCCGAACTCATCGAGGAATTGCAGGCGGGCGGCTTCGTGCGCGCGCGCATCGACGGCCAGGTTGTGGAGCTCGATCAAGCGCCCAAACTCGATGTGCGCCGCAAGCACACCGTTGAAGCGATCGTCGATCGCTTCAAAGTGCGGCCCGACCTGGGCCAGCGCCTCGCCGAGTCCTTTGAGACCGCTTTGCGGTTGGGTCAGGGCGTGGCGCGCATTGCCTACATGGACGGGCCGGAACGCGCCGAGCTCGTGTTCTCCGATAAATTCGCATGCCCCATCTGCAACTATTCCCTGAGCGAACTCGAACCGCGCCTGTTCTCCTTCAACAGTCCGACGGGGGCTTGTCCGGCGTGCGACGGTCTCGGCACCCAGGACTTTTTCGATCCGGAGAAGATCGTCGCGAATCCGCATTTGTCGCTCGCCGGCGGCGCGGTACGCGGTTGGGACCGGCGCAACGCCTATTACTTTCAGCTGATTCAATCCCTGGCGCGGCATACCAAGTTCGACATCGAGGCTCCCTTCGAAAGCCTGCCGCAAAAGATAAAGGACCTGGTGCTGTTCGGCAGCGACGATGTCGAGATCGAATTCAAGTACCTCGACGGCAAAGGCGGCACGGTCAAGCGGAAACACACCTTCGAGGGTATCGTCAGGAATCTGGAACGCCGCTACAAAGAGACGGAATCGGCGACGGTGCGCGAAGAGCTGGCGAAGTATCGTTCGTCGCGCCCCTGTCCCGAGTGCCTGGGAACCCGGCTCAATCGGGCCGCGCGAAACGTTTTCGTCGACGGCAAAAGCGTCCCCGAAGTGTCCTCATTGTCGGTGGACCACGCCCTGCAGTTCTTCGGCAAACTCAAACTGCTGGGCTGGCGCGGGGAAATCGCAGTCAAGATCGTCAAGGAAATCGGCGACCGTCTGGGGTTTCTAGACAATGTCGGCCTTGGCTACCTCACATTGAACCGCAGTGCCGATACTTTGTCCGGCGGAGAGGCGCAGCGCATTCGCCTCGCGAGCCAAATCGGCTCAGGGCTGGTCGGCGTCATGTACATTCTCGATGAGCCGTCGATCGGACTGCATCAACGCGACAACCAGCGTCTGCTCGACACGCTCGTCAATCTGCGCGATCTGGGCAACACGGTCATCGTGGTCGAACACGACGAGGACGCAATCCGTCAAGCCGACCACGTCGTGGACTTAGGTGTAGGCGCGGGCGTGCATGGCGGCCGGGTCGTGGCGCAGGGTACGGCTGACGAGGTCGCCGCGCATCCCGAGTCGATCACGGGACAGTATTTGAGCGGCCGTCGCCGCATCGAGATTCCGGCGAAGCGGCGTGCGCCGGACCCGAAGCGCATGCTCCGGGTGGTCGGCGCGACGGCCAACAATCTGAAGAACGTCACGGCGGAATTTCCGTTGGGGTTGCTGACCTGCGTCACCGGGGTTTCGGGATCGGGTAAATCGACCTTGGTCAACGACACCCTGTTTCGGGCGGTGGCGACGCAGCTCAACCATGCCTCGGCCGGAACCGCGCACTTCGACCGCATCGAAGGCCTCGACTACATCGACCGGGTGATCGAGATCGACCAGAGTCCGATCGGCCGTACGCCCCGCTCCAACCCGGCCACGTACACGGGGCTGTTCGCGCCGATTCGGGAGATCTTCGCCTCCGTCCCGGAATCGCGGGCGCGGGGATATGAAGCGGGACGATTCAGCTTCAACGTCAAGGGCGGACGCTGCGAAGCCTGTCAGGGCGACGGCGTGATCAAAGTGGAAATGCATTTTCTCGCCGACGTTTACGTGCCCTGCGATGTCTGCAAGGGCAGGCGCTACAACCGCGAGACCTTGGAAATCCGCTTCAAGGGCAAAAACATCCAGGAAATTCTCGACCTCACGGTCGAGGACGCGCTGCCGTTCTTTTCCGCCGTGCCGACCGTGCAGCCGAAACTGCAAACCCTGCTCGACGTGGGGCTGTCGTACGTTCGCTTGGGACAAAGCGCGACCACGCTGTCGGGCGGCGAAGCGCAGCGCGTCAAGCTCGCGAAGGAACTCTCGAAGCGGGCAACGGGACGCACGCTGTACATTCTGGATGAGCCGACCACCGGACTGCATTTCGCCGATATCGCGCAGCTGCTCGTCGTGCTGCAGCGCCTGCGTGATGAAGGCAACACGGTCATCGTGATCGAGCACAATCTCGATGTGATCAAGACGGCGGATTGGGTGGTGGATTTAGGACCGGAAGGCGGCGATGGCGGAGGTCGGATCATCGTCGTCGGGACGCCGGAACAAATCGCGGCGAACAAGGCGTCCTACACCGGGCATTATTTGCGGTCCACGCTGACCTCACCTACGTTGCGCAAACGCGCATGAGCACGCAACGGCGCCCCTGGGTCTCGGCGCCGCGATTCTCGCCGCTGTTGGGCGTCGTGATCGGCGCGGTGGGGGGCGCCGTCTACTGGCTCGGGGCGCAGCTCTGGCCAACCAGCATTGCCGTGGTCCTGTGCTTGCTGGCGACCGAAGTGATGCCCGGCGGAGCCTACGAGAACACGGGCGCGGACCCTATGCGCGGCTTCGGCACGGCCGGTTTCGTGTTCGCTCTTCTGCTCAAGTACAGCACGTTGATGGCACTGTCGGCAGCCAGCCTTCCTTTCGCCGTGCCCGCCAACGTCGCGCTGGGATTGATCATGATCTGCGGACATGCGGCAAGCCGCGCCTTGGCGGTATCGCTCATCGCATCGCCGGACCCGCTCGTCGCATCGCCCGACCGTGATTCGCTCGCGCCGATATCGAACGGCGATCTGGTTCTGGCCTTATGTTTGGGCTTTGCGCCGTCGACGCTGTTGGGCATCCCCGGATTGATCGGGCTCGCCATAGCCGTTGTCGCGCGCGTCGCGTTCGGCGCCTACCTCAAGCAGAATCGCAAAATCGTGGCGCGCGGGGCGTTATACGCGACGCAGCAGCTGACCGAAGTCTGCTTTTACCTCGCTGCGCTCGCGAGCTGGCCTTTCGTTTGACTTGGAAATTAACAGCGAGGCTAGCGCTGCTCCGGCGCCCCGGGCCTTAGGGTCGGTACCCTCGTAGCCGTCTGGTAGTCGTCTATAATGGTGACGGGCGGCGTCACAACAAACCAACAAAGGGCGATTCATGAAGTCATCCACTCTGTATTCCTGCGCCCTGCTCCTCTTCGGATGGTCGGCGCTCGCCGGCGCAGCGCCCAAAGACGACATCAGCCAGCTCGAAACAGAGTTCAACGCGGCCTATGCCGCCAATGATCTCGATCAGTATTTCCGTTACTACTCGGACGATGCCATCCTGTGGTTTCCGGAAGGCCGCACCGACATCCCGAGCTACAAGAAAGAGTGGACCGAGTTCATCAAGTCCGGCGGGGAGATTCTGGCCGGCACGCTGTCCGACATGCACATCCGATTCAGCCCGCAAGGCGACGCCGCCATTGCAAGCTACCTGCTGCATCTGAAGACCCGGGAGGCAAGCCAGAAAGTGATTGATGAGGTTTACCAGGAAACCGATGTGTGGTTCAAAGGGGCGGGCGGCGGTTGGAAAATCGCCCACGTGCATTATTCGCCGGCGCCCGCGCACAAATAGCGTCGGCAAGGAAAGTGAACCCGGATCCGCATGAACAGACGCGAACACGTTTCCGCGGAAACGTCGCTACGTCCGCCCTGCGGATAACTAGGGCGTTTCCGCGGAAACGTCCGACGGCGTCAGCCCCGACATAAACTCCTGTTATGCGCCAAGTACTCGTCTATTCCGACTCGCTCTCCTGGGGCATCGTCCCGACGACGCGCAAGCGTCTGCCCTTCGATGCGCGTTGGCCGGGAGTGATGGAAACTGCGCTGATCGAACGGCGCTTGTCGGTACGCGTCATCGAAGACTGCTTGAATGGCCGCCGTACCGTCTGGGAGGACCCGTTCAAACCGGGACGCAACGGCCTCGTGGGTCTCGCGCAGCGCATCGAAATCAACTCGCCCCTGGCGTTGGTCATGCTGATGCTGGGCTTTTCGCGTCCGGCCCAAGGATGAGGCATCGCGCGCCATCGGCCATCGCTCGCACCGCGTTGGGTATTGCCCGCGCCTCGCTGCCCATCCTCACGCGTTTGGATCCGGAACTGGCGCACGATCTTGGGCTGGCCGGACTGCGGTGGCTGCGGCCTCTCTGGCCGGCGCCCCAGGTTCCGGCCGGCTTGGCCGTGCGCTGCTTTGGCCTCGAGTTCTCGCATCCGCTTGGGTTGGCGGCAGGGTTCGATAAGAACGGAGACTACTTGGATGCATTGGGTACGATGGGCTTCAGTCACGTTGAACTGGGAACCGTGACGCCGCGCCCGCAACCGGGCAATCCCAAGCCTCGCATGTTCAGAATCCCCGAGGCGAGCGCGCTCATCAACCGGATGGGGTTCAACAACAAGGGGGTCGATCATCTGGTCGCGCAGATTTCCCGCAGCCGCTATCCTGGGATACGGGGCATCAGCATCGGAAAGAACTTCGACACGCCGCTCGAGAATGCCGAGGACGACTATCTGATCTGCCTGCGCAAGGTCTACGCCCTCGCGGACTACATCGCCGTCAACATCTCCTCGCCCAACACGGCCCGGCTGCGCGAGTTGCAGGGCCGCGACGGTCTGGAACGAATCCTCGGCACGCTGCTCGAAGAACGCCGTGTTCTGCAGACGCGCCACGGGAAACGCGTCCCATTGCTGGTCAAAGTCGCTCCCGATCTGACTCCGGAACAGATTTCCGCGCTGGCGCGGGATTTGCGCTCGCTCGAGGTCGATGGAGCGATCGCCACCAACACGACGACCGACCGGAGTGCGCTGACCAACACGCCGGCCGCCGCCCAGGCGGGGGGCTTGAGCGGTGCGCCGCTGCATCCCCTGTCGGTGCGGGTGATCTCCCAACTGCGCGCCGAATTGGGAGCCGGCTTCCCCCTCATCGGCGTTGGCGGTATCGTCAGCGCTGAGCATGCCCGGGCAACGCTGAGTGCGGGTGCCAATCTCATTCAGATCTACACGGGCTTCGCCTATCGAGGATCCGCGCTGCTTGAAGAAATTGTCGATGCGTTACCCACATGATTGACGCCGCCACTGTGGACCGGTTTCAGCGCGACGGTGCCGCGTGTATCCGCCGGTTGTTTCGGCCGGAGGAAATGGCGGTGCTTCGCGCCGGCATCGATGAGAATCTCGCTCACTTGAGTCCTCGCGCCAAAGTAGCCAGCGGCGCCGATGACCCCGGGCGTTTCGTCGAGGACTTCTGCAATTGGCAGGACATCGCGGACTACCGGCGTTTCATCTTCGATTCGGCGTTGCCCGAAACCGCGGGGCGGCTGATGCAGAGCACCACTGTCCGGCTCTACCACGATCATATGCTGACGAAGGAGCCCGGCACCCGGCAGCCGACGCCCTGGCACCAGGATCAGCCGTACTACAATGTCGAAGGGCGCCAGAACATCAGCTTCTGGATTCCGGTTGATCCCGTGACTCGCGAATCCACGTTGGAATTCGTCGCCGGCTCCCATCTCGGACCCTGGCTGATGCCGCGTTCCTTCATGGACGCGCAAGCCAAGTGGTTTCCCGAAGGCACGCTGGCCGACCTGCCGAATATCGAGGCCGCGCGCGACGCCTTTCCCATTCTGGGCTGGGAGTTGCAGCCGGGCGACGCCGTGTGCTTTCACATGCTCACGTTGCATGCGGCGCCCGGCGTCGCGGGCACGCAGCGCCGCCGCGTTTTCTCCGTGCGGTTTCTCGGCGACGACATGAAGCACGCGCCGCGCCGTTGGCGCACGTCGCCGGAATTTCCCGGTTTGCGCGAAGAATTGCCGGCGGGAGCGCCGATGAATCATCCGCTCTTCCCGGTGCTGTGGCGGGCGCCATGAAGCCGTCGCCGCCCCGCAGGGGCGAGGCGCGAGCGCCGAGTAATAGTCCGCGGACGCCTCGTCCCTACTTCCGCAAAACCGCGGTGAGGGTAATTTCCGGAACGCCGGCCAAGGCCTTCGACAGCGGACAATCCTGCTTCGCCCCGGCGGCCAGCTTCTGGAACGTCGCCTCATCGACGCCCGGCACGTTCGCCTCCAGCCGCAAGCTGATGCGATCGATCTGGAATCCGCCCCCTTTCATCACCAACCGTACGGCGGCCTGGGTATCGACGGCGGTGGTAGCGAATCCCGCTGCATCGCAGGCAAACGAGAACGCCATGGTGAAGCAGGCGGCATGCGCGGCCGCCAGCAATTCCTCGGGATTCGTACCGCGGCGGTCGTCCTCGAAGCGGCTCCCATACCCGTAAGGATACGATTTCAAGGCATCGGTTTGAGTGCTGATCTTACCGACGCCCTGCTTGCCCCGGCCTTCCCAATGAATGTTCGCGGTCTTGTCGGTCATACAATGCTCCTGGTCAGTAATGCGGCAAAGGGATGAATTCGGTTTCTCCTGGGACCTCCGGAAACTGCCGCCGTTCCCAACGCTCTTTGGCGCGCTCGATGCGCTCTTCCGACGAGGCGACGAAATTCCACCAGATGAACCGCGGCGTGGGGAAACGTTCGCCGCCCAGCAACATCGTCCGCGCAGGCGTCAGTGCGCGCAAGGTGACGTTCATTCCCGGCTCGAGCACCGCGAGCTGGCCCTCCGTCAGGGTGGTCTCGCCGATGGCGAGTTCACCCTGCACCACGTACACCGCACGCTCGCCATGCTCGGCCGGGACCTCGAGCGTCGCGCCGCGCGCGATCTGCGCGTGAACATAGAGTGTCGGCCACAGCGTGACGACCGGAGAGCGCAGTCCGAAGGCCTCTCCCGCAATGATGGTCAGATCGATGCCGTCGCCTGCGCGGCGCGGCAGGGTCGACGCGGCGTAGTGCACGAAGGTCGGCTCTCCATCCTCGTGACCGTCAGGCAATGCCACCCAGCTCTGAATGCCGTGGACTTCATGGCCGCCCGATGCGCGGGCGGCCTGCGGCGTTCGCTCGGAATGGGCAATGCCGCGCCCGGCCGACATCCAGTTCACGTCGCCGGGGCGGATTTCCTGCACCGTGCCGAGGCTGTCGCGATGCTCCAGGGAGCCCTCGAAGAGATAAGTCACCGTCGCCAGTGCAATATGGGGGTGCGGCCGCACGTCGATCCCATAGCCCGGTGCGAATCGCGTTGGGCCCATATGATCGAAAAAAATGAACGGCCCCACCATCTGCCGGACCCCGGCCGGCAGCACGCGGCGCACGACGAAGCCGCCAAGGTCGCGTTGGCGCGAATCAATCACTTGCAGAATCGTCATGGGCGGCCCCGCGTCAACGCCTCGAGAAACCGATAGTAGAACTCGACGCCTGTGTAGTAAGAATCGACTTTGACCCTCTCGTCCTTGCCGTGCATGCGCACATCGTCGCGATCGATCGCGATGCCGTTGATCCCATAGCTCGGCATGCCCGCATACATCGTGTAAATACTATCCGACGATCCCGTTACCATCGTCGGTATCACGGGCGCGCCGGGCCATAGCTTCGCCGCGACCTTGCGCAGCGAGTCCATGACGTCGGCGCGCAGCGGCGGCGGCGCCATTGCCTTGCGATCCGAGCCATGATCCGACAATTCGCCCGCATCGCTCCGGTACCGGACGGTGAGCTTCGGATCGTTGAACAGGCGGATCAATTCCAAGCGAATTTCCTCCTGAGAATGGCCGGGAAAGATACGGCAGTTGACGTTGGCCTCCGCGCGCTGCGGCAGGGCATTGGGCGCATGACCCCCGCTCAGCATGGTCGCCACGCACGTGGTGCGCATGGTGGAATTATAGCGCGCGTCCTGCGACAGCCGCCGAACCGCCGGGGAATCGGGCGGCTCGCCCAGGATTGCACCCATATCGGCCGCTGTCTGGCCTGTTTCGATCTTGGCCATCTGGCCGAAATACTCCCGTGTCACGGCATTCAACTCGAAGGGAAACGGTGATTTCTCCAATACCGCCAGCGCATTCGCGACGTGATAGATCGCATTGTCCGGTTTCGGCAGCGAACTGTGTCCCCCGGGATTGGTGGCGAGCACCTGGTAGTCGGCATAGAGCTTTTCTGTGGCTTCGAATTCCACGCTCAACGGTTTGCCACGATCCGTGGTGACGCCGCCCGAGTCCGGGTTGAGCACGAACTCGGCATCGATCAGGTCGCGGTGATTCTGCAGCAGCCAATCCACGCCGTTCGACTTTCCGCCCTCTTCGTCGGCGGTGAGCGCCAGGATGATGTCGCGGTTCGGGACGTAGCCTTCCTGCTTCAAACGAATGAAATCGGTGACGGCGATGGCGTCGGCTTCCTTCATGTCTTGGGTGCCGCGCCCGTAGAAGTAGCCGTCTTGCTCGACGAATTTGAACGGATCGGTGGTCCAGTCCTCACGCCGCGCTTCCACGACATCCAGGTGCCCGATGATCAAGATCGGCCGCAGCGTCGAACCCGGCTTGCCGCGGTAGCGCGCAACCATGTTTCCCTTGCGGTCATTGGGCCCGATGACCACGACGTCGGTCTTGGGAAACCCCGCATCGAGCAATCGCTTCGCCATGGCCTGCGCGGCCACCGTGGTACTTCCGATGGAATCGGTGGTGTTGATCTCGATCAATTGCTTGAAGATGTCGTGCGCCATCTCGCGGGTGGCGGCATCCTTCTGGGAGGCCGCGGGCCACGCCGCTTGCGCGCACAGGCCGCAGACGAGGACAATGATGGGCTTCAGGCGAGCGCGATATATCAAATTTGCATCTCCCCATAAAAATACAAAATCAGGATTCAGATTGTGCCAGTTCAAGTCAATCGAGGCGCTCGTCTGCGGAGCGTAAGTTGTCTAATAAACGATGCTATTCTGCGCGAGTTGCGGCAAATGCCCGGAGCGATGTGACATGGTGAAGAAAAAGACACCCGGGGTGACCCGCGCCGCCGCGGAAGCCGCCGTGCGCACTCTCCTCACCTGGGCCGGCGACGATCCGACGCGCGAGGGTCTGCGCGACACGCCGAAGCGCGTCGTCAACGCCTACACCGATTGGTTCTCGGGATACGCCATCGACCCCGGAGCGTATCTACGGCGCACCTTCGAAGAAGTCGAGGGCTACGACGAGATGGTGGTGCTGCGCGATATCAGCTTCGAATCGTTTTGCGAGCATCACATGGCGCCCATCATCGGCCACGCGCATGTCGGTTACCTCCCCACCGACCGCGTCGTCGGCATCAGCAAGCTCGCGCGAGTCGTCGACGGCTATGCGCGCCGCTTCCAGGTGCAGGAAAAGCTCACCTCGCAAATTGCCGCGTGCATCAACGATATTCTCAAGCCGCGCGGCGTCGGCGTCGTGATCGACGCCGTGCATCAGTGCATGACCACTCGCGGCGTTCACAAACGCGGGGTCTCGATGATCACGAGCAAGATGATGGGCACCTTTCGCGCGGATGCCAGCACACGCGCGGAGTTTTTGCGCTTCATCGACATCGAGGGCCGCTCTCTGCGCTGATCAGTTTCGCTTGCGCTCGGCGGCGGAGCGTACCGGCATCAAGTCGACCGAGAAGCTGTATTTGTGTTTCTCGCCGGGCTGCAGCGCACCGACGCCGACCACTTGGCGCGCAATTTTCTCGCCGCGCTCGTTGGTGATCGAGATCACCACGACGTACTCGCAGCTCTCATCGCGCACGGTGTGGCGAATCGTTCCTTCGATTCGCATCGCCGGCTTCGACTCCGCCTGCGGTTCCGCATTCCCGGAATTGAAGCGTAGATGGTGCTGGCACCCCGGACAAATATTGGCGCTCTGCAGGACCACCGCCTTGCAGTGCGGACATATTCGAGTCGCGCCTAAGGTGCCGGCTCGAGCGGCGCTCACGGCTAGCTGCCGCCGCCCACCAAGCCGGGTTTGATCTTCACCTTCTCGTCCTCCCAGCCGAATTCGACGTGCCCGCGCATGCGGGAGCCTGCGGCGACGGTGATCGACCCGGCCTTCACGTCGCCGACGATGATGCCGCCTTCCGTTACATCGACCCGCTTGGCGGATTCGATGTTGCCCTGAAGCTCGCCGCCGACCACGACGATGCCGGCCAGGACCTGGCCGGTCAAATGGGCCCCCGGCTCGATGCTGAAATTGCCGTCGATACGAACATCACCCTTGAAGCGGCCCGCCATACGCACATTTCCCGACCCCTCGATCTTGCCCTCGATCGTCAGATTCGCGGCAATGACCGATTCGCCCCCCTCCGATGACGTCTTGGGGGTGGGGCGGCGCGGCGAAACGGCCAGAGCCGGTTCGCTTATATTGCGCTCCGGCAAATTTCGTTCCGGCGGAGGCGCCGACGGGGGGACAACAGAACCCGCAGTGGCGGGCGTGGGTTTTTCGTTCCAAAGCGCCATGACTTAACTCTCCATTGAGATGGTGGCTAAAGCGTACACGCTAACGCTTAAAAATGTCATCGGACACTGTCTTTTATTAGAGACGGTGACCCGGAGCGGCGGCCCCTACGGGGGTCCCCTACAGACGGTTGATCGCGGGCCGCGTCGAGCAAGCCGCACACCTCGCGCACGCCCTGCAGGATGCGCGGCGCCATTCGGCCGACCAGCGAGGGATCCACCGTGAACACGTGATGATTGCGCACCGCTTCGAGGTTCGAAAATCGACTCCATTCGAGAGCCTGCCGCGCACCCTCGGCGCCGGCGGCGGCGACGAGTATCACGTCGGGGTTGCGCGCGAGCACTGCTTCCTTGTCGATTGCCGGCGCCAGCGCGGAGAGATCGGCAAAAACATTGTCGCCGCCGCACAGCGATAAAACCTCGCTGACCACATGCTTGCCCGACAGCGTGTACAGCGGCCGGTCCCACACTTGGTAGAAGACCCTGAGCCGCGGGCGCGCCGCGTAGTGTGAACGCAGCTGCGCGAGGTCGGTCCGGTAGCTCCGTGCGGCGGCGGCCGCCACGGGAAGGGTACCCGCGAGCCGGCCGAATTCGATCAGCGTCGCGCCAATGTCGTCCAGATGGTGCTGGTCCGTGACGTACAGCCGGAGCTTCAGCCGCTCCAGCTCGGCCTTGCGGCTTGCGGGGGTGCCCGAGTCCCACAGCACGATCAGGGTGGGCCTGAGCTTCAACAGGCCTTCGACATCGAGCGCTGCCGGCTCGCCGACCCGTGTTATGCGGGCGACTGCCGGCGGGTAGTCGCTGGAATCGTCGACACCGACGATTCGGTCGCCGGCACCGGCGGCAAACAACAACTCCGTAATGTGCGGACT
>WNFJ01140127.1_pt1 | contig 16886 bp, 14 predicted proteins | sample 5400461 | NCBI WGS metagenome assembly WNFJ01 (sample SAMN13153349, study PRJNA577476) | soil metagenome | isolation source: 115 cm saprolite on Douglas fir-dominated hillslope | place: USA:California | collected 2013-09-17 | reverse complement strand
ACTCTTGACCGCAGCGCCCCGCTCCACCACCCGGCCTACGATCTCGTGTCCCAGGATCAGTGGCTTCTTTACGATGCCAGCCAATTGCGTCCAGTCTCCGTCAGCTACGTGCAGATCGGAATGACATACACCACAAACCTCCACTTCGATCAAGACCTCGTCCGCACCAGCTTCCGGCCGGGCCACCTCTTCCAGCGATAACGGTGTCTTGAATGCGTGCAGAACAGCGGCCTTCATCGCGTTCTCCTCTCTGACAGGCCTGCCACACCAACAAAGAAAGTGCTGGCGCGATCCCGGAAAACCTTACGGCTGGACGCCGCGCAAGAAAAAATCCACCGCGCTCCGCACCCGGTCCGTGAGCTTATGCGGCCCGGTTAGATCCACCGCCCATTGCCGCACCACAGTGTTGTAAAGCCCTTCCATGAATTCCGCCAGATGCACGACCGGAAACGCGTGCGTTACTTCGCCCCGCTTCTGTCCCTGCGTCAGAATTTCCCGCAGCACGCTGACGGCAGCCTCCTCGTGCCCCCGCAGTTCCGAGGATCGCACCGGATCCATGGCGCCCGACAACACCACCGCTTGCCACAGTTGCCGGTCAGCTTCCACCTCCCGCGCCATGGTCACGTACAGCCGCCGCAAACGCTCGCCCGTCCCCGCCTTGCTCGAAAGCTCCGAACGCAGCCTTTCGCAGATACAGGCATACCCGCGTTCTCCGACCTCGCGTAGAACCGCATCCTTGCTGGGAAAATATCGGAAAAAGGTGGGCTGGCTGATTTCGAGCAGTTGCACGATGTCGTCGACCCGGGTGCCCTCGTATCCGTGCTTGCGAAACAGCTTGATCGAGGTGTCGATAATCTGCTGCCGCAAGCGCGCTTTCTTCCGCTCCCGAAGCCCGACCTCGGGCTGCTCTCCAACTGTCTCTGCGGCCGCATTCCGTGTCACGAGCGCATGAGCCATGGCCTCTTTCCTACTGTATCGATCGCCGGGACGTCAACAATCGCAGTGTCCGTGAAATATGAGGGTAACTATAACAAAATAGCGACTAACGTCAAGTGCCGTTAATCAACTCTCGCCTCATCGCGGCGACCATCGGGATCAGCAACTCGCCCACTCTGAGGATCCAGCTTGAGCAGAAGGACCTAAGGAAGAGCAAGGCAGGGGGAGCTTCCGTCTGCAATCTTGCCCAGAATCGTAGCGAAGAACCGGGCACCTGCCAACCTTCGCGGACGCCCTGTCAGGCACCGGAACAACTCGATCTGGAGCGCTGGTTCTGGACCCCGTTTTTTTTCAAATCCGAGTCGAGCGCACGCCGAGGTATGCGCATCTAATCGACGTGGCAATTTGTGCAAGAAGGCTTTCACGAGAAATGGCGTCCACATCGTCGAAGGCTTAACTTGGCCCAAATTCACAATTACGACTCACAAGGAGAAGCCATGCCTCGTACCATCAGAATATTCTGCGTTGCCTTGTTGACGATCGTCGGTTTGGTGGGCTCGTCCCTCCCGGCAAGGGCCAACGACAGAGACGACCGGGACGACAGACACGAAAGATGTGAAAGACAAATTCACCAGGCGGAAGACAAACTGCGTGACGCGATCCAGCGCCACGGCGAGCACAGCAGACAAGCCCACAAGCGGCACGAGCAACTCGAAGAAGTAAAGCGTCGTTGCGGCGACCACCACGACCGGGACCACCACGACGAAGCGGCTGCTAAAGCCCGGCACCTCGATTGCCTTATGTAAAAACGGCCCACGCCACTGTAGCCGCACGTGGGCCAAACTAAACGTATTGGCATTTTTGCCGACGTATTGTTGCGACGTAGCCTCCTACCGCCGGTCCCAATACAGGTCGCGCCGATCCCGGTGCAAGTCGCGATACTCGCGCCGCAGCTCTCTTCGTTCATGCCGTGCCGCCGCATAGTTCCCGTTGTACAGATCGCGCCGCAGTTCCCTCCGGTCATGTGCAATCTTCGCCTCATCGCGCCGGATGTCACGCCGATCCCGCCACCCATCTTCGGCAAACATCGTTCCCGCACCCAGTCCGATCAACAATAGAATCCCAGCGATCATGCGTTTCATATTCCGTCCTCCTTTCGATCGCCACTCTTCGCGACTCCCGCGCTTTTGCTTCCCGGAAACCGCATCTACCGAATGCAAACCCATCCCCCGGACCCAAGTTGCTGCGGCAACAATCCGCAAAACGTCGGTTTACCCGGGCAACCATTTTTCTGTGAATTGTCATCGCGAGGCGGGCCGAGTCCCCAGCGCGCCCGCTCTTGGCGTGATGGAGAGGGATCGAGGGGGTTGCGGAAAACCGAGCCCCGGAGGGGCGAACGAACTCGGCTCAGCGCTTCAGCGCTGGGAAAGGTGGGAGGAAGATTCAAGTCCCGGACGACCGAGTCCTCGCGCCGGGTGAGGGCCTCGCTCTACGAGAACGCCAACTCCTTCGCCCGTTGCACCGCCTTCACCACCGCCTTAATCAACGTCACGCGCAGCTTTCCTTCTTCCAGTTCCATGATGCCGTCAATCGTGCATCCCGCCGGAGTCGTCACCGCATCCTTCAGCAGCGCCGGATGATCCCCCGTCTCGAGCACCACGCGCGCCGCGCCCATTGTTGTTTGCGCCGCCAGCAGCGTTGCCACATCGCGCGGCAGCCCTACCTTCACTCCCGCCTCTGCCAGCGATTCCAAAATGATGTAGATATACGCCGGCCCGCTCGCCGACAATCCCGTGACCGCGTCCATATGTTTTTCGTCAACGACCACCGTTCGCCCCACCGCATCGAAGAACTTCGTCGCCATTTCCAGATGTTGTTTGGTCGCGAACTTCCCCCTACACAGCGCCGTCATGCCCGCGCCCAGCACGCAAGGAGTATTCGGCATTGCCCGCACCACCGGCACTTCTTTCTCCATTGCCCGCTCAATCATCTCCGTAGGAACCGACGCCGCCACCGAAATCACCAGTTGCTTCCCATTCAAGTGCGCGCGGATCTCCCGCACCACGTCGGCCACCACCTGCGGCTTCACGCAGAGAAATATAATGTCCGCGGCCTTCACCGCCTCGGAATTGTCGGTGCCCGCGTGGACCTTCAACTTCTCCTTCAGCAGCCGCGCCCGCTCCGGATGCGCCACCGTTGCCCAGGTCTGCCCCGGCGACAACAATCCATCGCGCAAGAACGACTGCAGCAGAATCGACCCAATCTTTCCCGCCCCCAACACCGCCACCTTCTTCTTCCCGCTCAAGCTCTGTGCCATGCGAATTCCCCCAGGAAAAATTCCGTGTAGAGACGCGGCTCGCAGCGTCTAACGTCGGAGACGAGGCAAGCTTCGTCGTCTCTACAGGAAGACTATACGAGAGCGGCGCTCGAAATTGCGTAAGGGGAGAAATTTGTCCCAAAACAAGGGACGACTCAGTTCTCACGCAGCCTCTAAAGGGCCTCTCTTCCGACAGGGTCCACACATTCCTGGTGTCGCTTGGACAGCCGAGGGCGGCTGTCCCTACGTTCGCTTCGCTCCACAAACCCGAATCCTCCGGTCATAGTAAAGTAGTAGTACACGCCCAAAGGCAAACCCTGAGGAGTTTTCGATCTGAACCCAAGTATTCGCAACATCGCCATTATTGCCCACGTGGATCACGGCAAGACCACGCTGGTTGACGCCATGCTCCGCCAGAGCGGCACCTTCCGCGATAACGAGACCGTCGCCGAGCGCGTCATGGACTCGAACGATCTGGAACGCGAGCGCGGCATCACCATCCTCGCCAAGAACACGGCTGTGTTTTACGCCGGCGTAAAGATCAATATCGTGGACACGCCCGGGCACTCCGATTTTGGCGGCGAAGTGGAGCGCGCTCTCAAGATGGTCGACGGCGTCATGCTGCTCGTCGACGCCAGCGAAGGCCCGCTGCCGCAGACTCGCTACGTGCTCAGCAAGGCCCTCGAAGCCAACCTGAAACCGATTCTCGTCATCAATAAAATCGACCGTCCCGACGCGCGCCCGCAGGAAGTTCTTAACGAGGTTTACGACCTCTTTATCGATCTCGACGCCAAGGAAGAGCAACTCGACTTTCCCGTTCTCTACACCAATGCCAAGACGGGCACTGCCGCCGTTCATCAGGGAGCGGCGGGCGAAGACCTGCGCTTGCTGTTTGAAACGATCGTCGACACCATTCCCGCGCCCCAAGGAGACATGGACGGGCCGCTGCAGATTCTGGTCGCTAATCTCGATTACAGCGACTATCTTGGCCGCCTCGCCATTGCCCGCGTTTTTTCTGGAACCATGAAGACTGGCGAAGACGTCGCGATCGCCAAGCGCGACGGCTCCTTTCACAAGACAAAAATCACCAAGCTCTTCAGCTTTTCCGGCCTCAAGCGCACCGACATCACGGAAACTTCGCTGGGCGACATCATCGCTGTCGCCGGCGTCGAAGGCATCACCATTGGCGAGACTATTACCGATGCGGAGAATCCCGCGCCGCTTCCGCCCATCGTCATCGACGAGCCGACGATTGCGATGCTGTTCACCATCAACACGTCTCCGTTTTGCGGACGCGAAGGTACGTACGTTACTTCTCGCAACCTGCGCGAGCGCCTGGATAAAGAGCTGCTCACCAATGTCTCCCTCCGCATGGAGGAGACCGGGAGCATGGATTCGTTCAAGGTTCTTGGCCGCGGGGAGTTGCAGCTATCCATCCTGATCGAAATGATGCGCCGCGAAGGTTACGAACTGATGGTCGGCAAACCCGAGATCGTCACCAAGCATATCGACGGCAAACTGATGGAGCCAGTCGAGCACCTCACCGTCGATATCCCAGAGGAATTCGTTGGCGTGGTCATGGAGCATGTCGGCTCGCGCAAAGGCGAAGTCGTCAACATGCATAATCACGGTTATGGCCGCGTGCGCGTCGAATTCCGCGTGCCCAGCCGCGGACTGATCGGACTGCGCAGCACGCTGCTCACCGACACGCGCGGCACCATCGTCATGAATGCGCTTTTTGACGGATACATCGAGTGGCAGGGAGAAATCCCGCATCGCCTGACGGGCGCGCTGATCGCCGACCGGCCCGGGCTCACGACCTCATACGCGCTCTACAATCTGCAGGAGCGCGGCACACTTTTCGCCGGCCCCGGCGTGGACGTTTACGAGGGCATGATCATCGGCGAGAACGCTAAAGACACGGATCTTGACGTCAACATTGTGCGCGAGAAGAAGCTGACCAACATGCGCGCTTCAACTTCCGACGAGGCGATACGCCTGGTGCCGTATCGCAATCTGAATCTCGAACAGGCGATTGAGTTCATCGCCGACGATGAGTTTGTCGAGGTCACGCCGAAATCGCTGCGTCTGCGGAAGAAGATTCTGCAATCGAACAAGCGGAAGAGAGGGTCGCTCGCCACGGTGGAAGGTTGATCGCCGGAACGTCGTGGAGTGACGGGCGTCTCGCCCTTCCAAGGTTGCGCAGGGACAGCCGCCCTCGGCTGTCCAAGCCGAGCAAAGCTCGGCGGCTGCTGGTAGGCACAGCAACTCTGGACTTTTGAGAATGAAGCGAAGCGCGCCCAAGGACAAGAAGGAAGATGCGGAAGTCAAGAAAAACCTTCGCATGTTCCTCATCCCGTGCAGTTGCGGCGTGAGCTTTGCGGTTGCTGAAGGCTTCGACCGCAAGGGAATGCGCCTCCGCAGCTTCATTTCTTGCCCCAACTGCGGCAAGCGTCACGATCCGCGCAATCGGCTGCTGACGCTCGACTACCAAAATGAACGTTTCTGGAAAGTCGGCGGCTGCTGAGCCGCTTCATATAGGGGATTCGTATCAGGGTGTCGCTTCAGCGATGCCGAAAATCCTCCAAATCAAATGCCCCTTCAGGGGCTGGCCAGCGCATGCGGACGATTGAGGCACTCCACACCCACGATGTACACTTGCATTACGCGCGCCCGTAGCTCAGCTGGATAGAGCGGCAGCCTCCGGAGCTGTAGGTCGGGAGTTCGAATCTCTCCGGGCGCGCCAGTTTTCTCGAAGCCTTAATGGTCCTTCACAATTCCTGTTTAAGAGGGCAAGCGGGAGAGGATGTTCTTCTGGGAGACTAGCTTTGCGACAGCACGAAGGCTGGAGAAAAAGGTAAAGGCTGTGACATTGGTTATGCTCTAGCCACCAGCTCCTGCGAGGGAGCCAACAGCGTGGAGGCATTCCCAAACCCCAACTGCCCCTCGCAGAGCCGTCGGTTTTTTCAGGTCTGGCTGCTCTTCGGGTTGCCCCGCCGAGCTGATCACTCAGCCTACTTCGGACCGGCAAAAGTTTAATTAAGCCAACCCTTTCAGCCGTCGACGTGAGCCACCTTAGAGAGTTGGTTGAAGATTGTCAATGCCCCTTTTCGGTGCAATCGGTCGGTTGCGACGGATCGAAAACCAGAAACGCAACCCGTTGAATCGTTGTTGCTTAATGAATGGGAGATTAGTTGTTTTCCATTTTTCCACAGCAACATCCACAGATGCCAGGGACGCAGTGCAACTACTAGAGACGCGGTGCAACTACTGATGCTAGGGACGCGGTGCAACTACTAAGCAGTGTGTGGAAGGAATACGTGAGCGTCTTGACGTCGGAAAATACAGGCTGTGGATCCTGAGTTCGCTTGTCTTGTTCCTTTTCTGCTGGTCGGAATTTCCCTGTTCCGATGAGCCGATGTGCCGCCAAAAGGCGGCGGCGAGACATTACTTCCGTATTGCCGACGATCCTCCCAGTACTCGTAGGCAGGAAACAGAGGCCATTTCACTGGCTCAAGGATTTGTTTGACAATTTCAAGAAGTGCCAAGACTAGGAAGGAAATTCTGTGACCGGTTAGCGCTGGTGGGACTGGCGCCCGAGGGAAGGTCGGCTCTTTCTAATTTTTCCGGAGTAGAATGACGTGCTGCCGCCCCCACGTCACACGTCCCTGTGATCTTAGTTACTGCGCGATTGCTCGCTTGTCACAGACTAAGTGGTCTTCAGTCTCTGAAGGCCCATGCCAGAAGACTACAATCAAAACCCCGACGATCGTAACGGTGCCGCGTTGGATCGCCGCCAGTTCGTCAAGGTTGGCGCAACCTCCCTGGGCGTAGCCGGGCTAGGCGCGTGCGTGTTCGGATTCCGTTATCTGTCACCAAACGTGCTCTACGAGCCCTCTCCGATCGTCAGCATAGGCCGGCCCGAGCGTTACACTGTCGGCTCCGTCACGCTTGACCCCCGCTTTGGCGTTTTTGTGGTGCGAGCCCCGGAAGGTTTCTATGCCTTGAGCGAGGCAAGCAACTTTTTTATACCAAGTATGCTTGCCAGTCGTGCCACATAGCCGATGGCAAGAAGGACAAGGGTTATGTAGGCCCAACGCTTGCGGGCGTGGGCGACCGGTTGACTCTTGTCTGGATCTACAAGTGGCTAAAGAGTCCGAACGCGCTCAATCCGGGCACGCTGATGCCGAACCCCAACCTGCCGGATGGCGATGCGCGATCTGACCGCCTTCCTAGTTACATTAAAGGCGCATCAGAAGGGAGTCACAAAATGAAGCGCACTGCGACTTCGGGCCTCGTCTTCATCCTGATTTTCTCGGGCTGTACGAGGCGCCAAGCGGCCAATCCGTTGCCCCCCACCAAAGCCTATGGAACCCAGATCGTAGAAGTCAGCGGCGGAAAGCAGATCGCCGGAGTGGGATCGAAATTATCCGACCCTCTGGTTGTCCAGGTGAACGGCGCTGACGGAAATCCTGTGGCGGGGGCGCTGGTGTCATTCCGCTCCGCGGGGGTCACGTTCAATCCACCGGATGCTCTCACCGATTCAAGCGGCCAGGTAAGTGTCGTGGTGCAACTCGGGGGCATTCCCGGCAGCTACCAGGTTCTCGCCGAGACACCGAAGTCCGCCGGAGGAACGGTGACGGTGACCTCGCGGGAGATTGCGCTCGGCTACCAGGAGAAGCTCGGCAAAGAGGTGAGCGAGAAATACTGCGCTGTTTGTCACGATCCCGAGTCAACTTCGGAGAGAGTCTCCAATTTCGACAACCTGGCCCCGCCTGCTCCACACCTGTTCACGGATGGAAACACACTCAACCAAATGTTGGACGGTGACCTGATCAAAATCATCGCGGACGGCGGCCCCGCCCTGGGGAAGTCGCCGCAAACGCCGGCCTATCGAGGCACGCTGACCATGGCCGAGATCAAGGCGGTGGTGGCATATCTGCGCGCCGTCGCTGACCCTCCTTACTCTGGTGCCACGGGCAAATAGCGCACCAGAAGCGCTCTTGTTTTGACGCACAACGGGCTAACCGACAGTTATTCCGGGCCAGAAGTCCCAGAAGTCTTAGTGCTGTATCTGAAGCGCCCCATGAGTGAAAGGTCGACCGCTAAGTTACTGTGTATGGGCGCTTCAGATACAGCGACTTGAAGGAAGCCTAGTCGAGAGCTATGGATATGGATCCGGCGTCGTGAGGCAGCCCCGGTCAGTCGGAGACATTGTCACGGGGCCAATTTGTGCAAGAGATCGACAAATGCCGTGGAAGCGCAGGAGAGTGTCCGGTCCCGGCGGTAGGCCAGGCCCAGTTCGCGGAAAAGTTCCGCATCTTCAAGGTCAAGCAGCTTGGCTCTGCCAGACGCCACTTCGTCGCGCGCGAACGACGCGCTGACCAGAGATACTCCGAGATCGGCGGCCACAAAGCTCTTGATCATGCCGATGCTGGGCAGTTCCATGCGCACTTGCAACTCCTCGCGATAAGGGCGGAATAGTTTGTCCATCAGCCTTCGGGTGTGGCCGGCCTTCGGGAGCAGCACCGGGTGTTTGACGATATCGCGGACCGCCGCCGTCTTATGCTTAGCCAGCGGATTACTCGAGCTCACCATCAACTTCAGCTTGTCGCGAAAAATGGGCTGGATTTTCAGGCTCGGAGACTGAATCGGTAAAGTGAGAATGCCCACTTCGATGGAGCCGTTCTCCAGCTTTTCCATGATCTTGTAGCTGAAGTTCCGGTAAATGTCGATCCGCACTGGCGGATAGAGCCGGCAGTACTCCGCGAACACTTCCGGCAGAACATAGAGACATGTAGCCTCGTTGGCGCCGACGCGAAGCGTGCCGTGGGGCGTTCCACTGTGGTCCGCGACCGCCATCAGAGATTCCTCGCGGAGTTGTTTCAGCCGCTCGGCATAGTCGTAGAACACCTGTCCGGCCGGGGTCAGTTTCACGGTCTTGCCCGAACGGTCGAGCAGGCGTTCGCCATATTCCTGCTCCAACTGCCGGATTTGGGCGCTGACGGCCGATTGCGAGCGGAACACCTTCTCGCCGGCGCGCGAAAAGCTGCCCTGTTTGGCTACTTCCAGAAACGTGATGAGCTGATCGAAATCCATTGAATTGATGCGGAATTATAGCGGACACCGGGCGGTTTCACGAGGAAGGAATTTAGAACGCAGTTCCGCCCGGACCGCGAAGTTCTTATTTTTGCATCCTTCCAGTTTTTTGCATCGTTCCCATCGAAATTCTGGATTGTACTTCCCACCGCGTCTGGCGGAAAGTAAGAAGTTGCGGGTTTGTGTTCCTGCCCCGTACGCCGCAGATGCCACGATGCCAACGATGGAATGATGACGCGTCAAAACAAAACGAATGCTCCTCCGCCCGCTCAGGGGCTGTACCATCCTGCCCAGGAGCACGACGCTTGCGGCATTGGATTCGTGGCCAACGTTCGCGGCCGCAAGAGTCACGAAATCGTAAGTAAGGGAATCCAGGTACTGCTCAACCTGACGCACCGCGGGGCTTGCGGATGCGATCCCGAGACCGGCGATGGCGCCGGGATTCTCCTCCAGATCCCACACCAATTCTTCGTGCGGGAGTGCGGCAAATTGGGTTTCGAGCTGCCTGTGCCCGGGGCCTACGGCGTGGGCATGACATTTTTGCCGGTGGAGAAAAACCCACGGCTGCAATGCGAAGGGATTCTGGAACGCATCGTGCGCGAGGAGGGCCTGACGGTCTTGGGCTGGCGCGATACGCCTTGCTTCGCGTCCGCAATTGGCCGCGTGGCGCGAGGTTCGCAACCCTACATCCAGCAGATTTTTGTAGGCTGTGGCGCCTTTACCGACGAAGACGCCTTTGAGCGGAAGCTATATGTGGTGCGCAAGCGCGCCGAGAATGAGATGGCGGCGTCCGGCATCGAGGATGCGAGTGTGTTCCACATTCCTTCGCTCTCTTGCCGCACCATTGTGTACAAAGGTCTGCTGCTCGCCCCGCAAATCACCAATTTCTACAAGGAGCTTTCCGACCCCGACGTGACCAGCGCCTTGTGTCTGGTGCACCAGCGCTTCTCCACCAATACGTTTCCGAGTTGGCAACGAGCGCATCCCTATCGCTACATCGCGCACAATGGCGAGATCAACACGCTCAAGGGCAACGTCAACTGGATGCACGCGCGCCAGTCGCTGCTCCAGTCCCCCTTGTTTGGCGACGATGTGAAGAAGCTCTATCCCATCATTGCGCCGGATGGCAGCGATTCCGCGAACTTCGACAACGCCGTGGAACTTCTGTTGCAGGCAGGACGCAGCCTGCCTCATGCAATGGCCATGCTGATTCCGGAAGCGTGGGCTGGCAATCGCCACATGAAGCCGGAGAAGCGCGCCTTCTATGAATATCACGCGTGCTTGATGGAACCGTGGGACGGGCCGGCGGCCATTGCGTTTACCGACGGCAGAGTCATCGGCGCGATCCTCGACCGCAACGGCCTGCGGCCTGGGCGCTATGTCGTCACCCATGACGATCACGTCATCATGGCCTCCGAAGCTGGAGTGCTCGACATCGAGCCGGAAAACGTAAAGATGAAAGGCCGCTTGCAGCCGGGAAAGATGTTTCTGGTGGATACGGTGGAAGGCCGCATCGTCCCAGACAAGGAAATCAAGCACCGGCTGGCTTCGCGACAGCCCTACTCGCAGTGGCTCAAAGACAATCAGATCACGATCGATCAGTTGCCGCCGCCCACGCGCATGCATCACCCGGATAGCGAAACCCTGCTTCGCCGCCAGCGTGCGTTTGGTTACAGCGATGAAGACCTGCGCATGATCCTCGGCTCCATGGCTTCGAAGGGCGAGGAGCCGGTGGGCTCGATGGGTACCGATACGCCGCTCGCTTGTCTCTCGGACCGGCCACAGTCGCTGTTCAACTACTTTAAGCAGCTCTTCGCACAGGTTACCAATCCTCCCATTGACTCGATTCGCGAAGAGATCGTGATGTCGCTGATCAGTTACATCGGGGCCGAGCGCAACATACTCTCGGAAGAGCCCGAGAACTGCCACATGCTGAAGCTGGCTCATCCGCTTCTGACCAACGTCGACCTTGAAAAACTGCGCCGCGTATCGACCGGGGATCTGCTGGCCATCACGTTGCCTGCCCTGTTCCGTGCCAGCGAAGGAGAAGCGGGACTGAAGCGCGCGCTCGACGAGTTGTGCCAGCGCGCGTCGCTCGCGGGAAGAGCCGGTTATACGCTGCTGATTCTTTCCGACCGCGGAGTAAACAAGGATTACGCTCCCATCCCCAGCCTGCTGGCGCTGGCCGCCGTGCATAACCTGTTGGTGCAGGAGGAAACACGAACCCAGGTCGCTCTGATTACGGAGTCGGGCGAACCTCGCGAGGTGATGCACTTTGCGCTGCTGAGCGGATATGGGGCGAGCGCCATCAATCCTTATCTGGCGCTGGAGAGCGTCGAAAGCTTGGCACGTCGCGGCGAGTTAACGAACGGAGTAACTCCCGAACTTGCCGTGAAACACTTCATCAAATCGGTGAATAAAGGTTTGCTGAAGACCTTCGCCAAAATGGGCATCTCGACCTTACAGAGCTATCAAGGCGCGCAGGTTTTCGAAGCCATCGGACTAAGCAGGGAACTGGTGGATTCCTATTTCGCGGGCACGGCATCGCGCTTGGAAGGCGTCGGACTCGAAGTGCTTGCCCGCGAAGCGCAGTTGAAGCACGAGCACGCATTCCGTCCCCTGAGCGAATCCGAGACCGAACTCGCGGTCGGAGGAAATTATCACCAGCGCGTCAACGGCGAGTATCACCTGCTGAACCCGCTGACCATCAGTAAATTGCAGCAGGCGGTGCGGCAGGATAGCTTCCAGACCTTTCAGGAATACACCGACCTCATCGACAACCAAAGCAGCAACATGGCGACCCTGCGCAGTTTGATGAAGTTGAAGAACAGCGCCAAGCCGGCGGCGATCGAAGAAGTAGAACCCGCCAAAGAGATCGTGAAGCGCTTCACCACGGGAGCGATGTCGTTCGGTTCCATCAGCAAAGAAGCCCACGAGACTTTGGCCATTGCCATGAACCGCATCGGAGGGAAGTCCAATACTGGTGAAGGCGGCGAAGATGAAGAACGCTTCAAGCCCGATACTAACGGGGACTTACGGCGGAGCGCGGTAAAGCAAGTCGCCTCGGCGCGCTTTGGAGTTACTGCCAGCTATCTCGTCAATGCGGACGAGTTACAGATAAAGATGGCGCAAGGCGCAAAGCCCGGTGAAGGTGGCCAGCTTCCAGGGCACAAGGTGGACGAGGTCATTGCGCGGCTGCGGCATTCCATCCCCGGGGTGGGGTTGATCTCGCCGCCGCCTCACCACGATATCTACTCCATCGAAGATCTCGCGCAACTGATCTATGACCTGAAGAATGTGAATCCGCAAGCGCGCATCGCGGTGAAGCTGGTCGCCGAAGTTGGAGTGGGTACGGTGGCAGCGGGCGTGGCCAAGGCGCACGCGGATGTTGTGCTGATCAGTGGAGACAGCGGAGGCACGGGAGCCTCACCGCTGAGTTCCATCAAGCATGCCGGCATTCCGTGGGAGCTAGGTTTGGCCGAGACGCAACAGGTTCTTCTATTGAACGACCTGCGCAGTCGCATCCGCGTGCAGACCGACGGCAAGCTGCAAACCGGCCGCGATGTCGTGATCGCGGCGCTGCTGGGCGCCGAAGAATTCGGTTTTGCCACTACGCCGCTGATTGCGATGGGTTGCGTCATGATGCGCAAGTGCCATCTCAACACCTGCTCCGTGGGCATCGCCACGCAGGATCCCGCGCTGCGCAAGCAGTTTAAGGGGCAGCCCGAGCACGTCATCAATTTCTTTTTCTTTCTGGCGGAACAGGTGCGCCGGTACATGGCCGACCTCGGTTTCCGCCGCATGGATGAGATGGTCGGGCGCGTTGACATGCTCGACGTGCAGCCCGCCGTCAACCACTGGAAGGGGCGAGGCCTGGATTTGTCGGCCATTCTTTATAACCCTCCGGTGCCGTCGCGCGTGGCACGCCGCTGCGTGCAGGCGCAGGACCATGGTTTGGAGCAGGCGCTGGATCATCGGCTTCTTGCCGAGTCGCAGGTGGCGATCGAGACTCTGACGCCGGTCGAGATCAAGCTGCCCGTGCGCAACGTTCATCGCTCGGTGGGAACCATGCTGAGTGGAGCCATTGCTCGCCGCCACGGATCTGCCGGTCTTCCCGACGATACGATTCGCATTCAACTAGAAGGGTCGGCGGGACAAAGCCTGGGAGCATTCCTGGCCAAGGGAGTCACGCTCACCCTCGAAGGCGAGGCAAACGATTACGTGGGTAAGGGTCTCTCTGGCGGACGTCTGATTGTCTATCCGCCGCGACGGTCGAGTTTTGCTCCCGAGAACAATATTCTCATCGGCAACGTCGCGCTCTACGGCGCGACCGGCGGCGAAGCGTTTTTCGATGGGGTCGCAGGCGAGCGCTTTGCCGTTCGCAACTCAGGAGCGACCGCGGTAGTCGAGGGAGTCGGCGACCACTGCTGCGAATACATGACCAAGGGCTTGGTGCTGGTGCTCGGAGCCTGCGGCAGAAATTTTGCCGCTGGCATGAGCGGCGGCGTCGCCTACGTTTTTGACGAGCGCGGCGACTTCACCGAAAAGCGCTGCAATCTGGACTCGGTGGACCTCGAGCCGGTTCTCGACGCTCAGGATGTCCGGCTTGTCGAAGGCCGGCTTGTCCAAAACCCGCTCGTCGAAAAATCGTTCGGCGAGGTCAAGTTGGTCAAAGATCTGGTGGCGCGGCATCTCGGACTCACCCGAAGCCCGCGTGCAGCCTGGATTTTGGACAACTGGTCGGAAGCGCTGTCCCGGTTTATCAAAGTGTTTCCCCATGAACACAAGCGAGTGCTGGGAGTGAGCCGCAGACACCAGCCCTATATCCCAAGTCCGCCGCTGGCTGCTCCCGTGCCAGTCGAGCAGGTGCAACATGGGTAAAGACACGGGATTCCTGGAATACCAGCGTGAACTTGCCCCGCGACGTCCGGTGACTCAGCGTGTCAACGACTGGTTCGAAATCTATCTCGATTTTCCCGAACCGAAGCTTCGCACTCAGGGCGCGCGCTGCATGGACTGTGGCGTGCCCTTCTGCCAGACGGGATGTCCCGTCAGCAACCTGATTCCCGATTGGAACGATCTGGTTCACGGGCGTTGGAAAGAGGCGGTTCGCCAACTGCACGCGACTAACAATTTTCCGGAATTCACCGGGCGGATTTGTCCCGCGCCGTGCGAAGCGTCTTGCGTGTTGGGGATCAACCAGCCTCCGGTCACGATCAAGCAAATTGAGAAAAATATCGTGGAGCGCGGGTTTCTCTAAGGCTGGATCCGGCCCGAACCGCCCCAAGTCCGCACCGGAAAGAAAGTGGCAATCGTGGGTTCGGGCCCCGCGGGACTGGCCGCCGCCCAGCAGTTGTGCCGCGCAGGGCACGCCGTGACCGTCTACGAAAAAGCGGACCGCATCGGTGGCTTGTTGCGCTATGGCATCCCGCATTTCAAGTTAGAGAAGCACATCATCGATCGCCGCCTCGAACAGATGTCCGCCGAGGGTGTGAAATTCATGACCAAAGCGGAAGTGGGCAAGAATGTCGCGGTCGAAGATCTGCGGAACGACTTCGATGCCATCGTGCTCGCCGGCGGAGCGGAACATCCGCGCGATCTCAACCTCCCCGGACGCGAACTGCAAGGTATCCATTTTGCAATGGAGTACTTGCCTCAGCAAAACCGCCGCAATCTGGGTGATACCATCGACCCGAAAACGGAAATCCTGGCCACCGGCAAGCGCGTAATCATTATCGGAGGCGGCGATACCGGCGCCGACTGTCTCGGAACCGCCCACCGGCAAAAGCCTCTCTCCGTGCACCAGTTCGAAATCATGCCGAAGCCTCCCGACGAGCGCTCGCCGCTAACGCCCTGGCCACTCTGGCCGATGCAATTGCGCACCGAAGGCGCACACGAAGAAGGTGGCGTTCGCGACTGGAGCATCGCCACCACAAAGTTCACCGGCTCCAGTTCCGGCTCTGGGGAGGTCCAGCAACTGCACGCCTTGCGGGTTGGCCCGGCGCCAAGGTTCGAGCCGATTCCCGGCACCGAATTTGCGATGGAGGCAGATCTCGTACTGATCGCGATGGGATTTGTTGGACCGGTTCGAAACGGAATGATCGACCAGTTGGGAGTGAAACTCGATCCGCGCGGGAACGTGGCCACGGACCAGAACCATATGACGTCGGTGGCTGGAGTTTTCGCGGCCGGCGACATGCGACGCGGTCAGTCGCTGGTGGTGTGGGCGATCGCCGAAGGGCGAAAAACGGCCGCGAGCGTGGACCGTTACTTGCAAATGAACGCGACGCCTTCGGTCACACTCCAGGTTGCCAACACCGAAGAACAGCCGATTGCCTGATTCGTAGGCGCGGACGCGTGGAGCAGCCGCGTGACAATCGGCAGCACGCAAAATATCAAGCCATTCTAATCCGGATTGGCGCGCATCCGGATTTCGCAGGCTGTGTCTCTGCCGCGCCATCTATCTCACTCATCGCCTAAAGCGATCACCTGATTCGAAGCCCGAATGTTTCCGCAGCCTGTTGGGTTGGCCAAAAGGTTACTTGGTTTGATACGGCCAAAGCCTCACTCTGGATAAGTCAGATTTATGCTCCCCATAAATTGCCGCTATTAGCAGAAAGTCGTATGGGTGGCAGAAGAAATATGCGTTGGACGCGCGCTCGTTCGACCGCTAATGTCGAGTTGCTGGCAGAGGAAACGCACGGTCATCCGCTGCACGCACCAGGGGAGAAAGTGAGCCACTAAATGAAAAACCGCTCTCATCTCGGAGCCGCAATCGTACTGGTAAGTATTCTGTTAACGTCGTTCAGCCGTGCGCAGGAACCGGCAGGCACAGGCGCCGCTCCGCCCATCAATATTGCAAATGGATCGTTAGTCTGCAGATCGCAAACTGACGGCGCTCATCCATGTTCGGCGGATGCAGCGGTTGCCGCGAAAAATCCCAAGGAACCGGTTCTGTTGGCGCAAGCGACAGCTTCAGCCGCAGCGCCGCAGAATGCTGCCGCTCAGCCGGCGACTGCGCCCGCCAAATCTCCAGACCCGCCGGCGGCGCTCCCCACCCCTTCCATAACGGGTCCGTTGTTTGCGCTTCCACCAGCCATCTTCGACGCCGGGCCTTTCGGCAAGATCGCTGTGAACGGCATTCTCGACGGTCTGGGTATGTGGACGGGGAATTACGTAGCGGGCGATGATAGCCACCAGGCTGCGCTGAGTAACGGACAGGTATTTATTCAAAAGCCCGGCGGCTGGTTTCAGTTCTACCTGCAAGCGGGGGTGTACAACATTGCGGCTCTCGGAGCACCGTTCCTCGCTACCGACAAAACGATGACCAAGCTCTTCGGCCCGGTGCCAGTTGCCTTTGCGAAGCTCCAGCCGGGGAAAAACAGCCCCTTTAAGAACACCTCGTTGCTGATCGGCGCGCTGCCAACCTTGATCGGCGCCGAGTACACCTTCACCTTCCAGAACATGAACATCCATCGTGGCCTGTTGTGGAACCAGGAAAACGCTGTCAATCGCGGAATCCAGGTGAATCAGG
>WNFJ01224089.1_pt1 | contig 16893 bp, 12 predicted proteins | sample 5400461 | NCBI WGS metagenome assembly WNFJ01 (sample SAMN13153349, study PRJNA577476) | soil metagenome | isolation source: 115 cm saprolite on Douglas fir-dominated hillslope | place: USA:California | collected 2013-09-17 | reverse complement strand
GGTGGGGCCGGAGTCTGGACGACCAGCCTCGTATTTTTTCAAGTTACTTACCTTCTCGGGAATGCGTACGCCCACTCGCTGGTTCGCCTTCGAAATCCGCGTTGGTCAAGGCGGGTCCACGTTGCGCTTCTCGGTCTGAGTCTCCTTTTGCTTCCGATTATGCCAAGCACCGCCTGGAGGACCGTCGACACCGCGAACCCCGCTTTGCGGATATTCGGCCTGCTTACGGTGACCATTGGCCTGCCTTTTGTGCTTTTATCCGCCACGAGCCCGCTTCTGCAGGCCTGGTATGCGCAATACGCGCGGCTCCCATTTGAAGTGTCGATGGCTTGCGCTGGGCCATGTCTTTATGATGCTGCTACGCTCTTGACAATGCCTATAGATCCTGCCAAAATCGTCAAGGCGAATAAAAAGCGAATATAACTTCCTCTGCTCGCCTGTCGGTTCACCCATGGCTGTAAACGTTGCTGCTTTACGCTCCCAAATCGAAACCGCTCTTGCGGGACGCGTCCCTGCGCCCTTTGCGCGTCGTTCTATCCAAGTCGAAACTGCTCCTTTTAATATCGCGAAAATCGATCAGCTTACAGGCGGTTTGCCTCACGGCGGTCTGACTGAAATCTGCGGTCCTTCCTCCTCCGGCCGCGCTACTTTATTACTTTCCGCCTTAGCTTCCCGAACGGCCCAGACAGAGGTATGCGCGCTTGTGGATGGCCGCGACACCTTCGATCCTTCGTCGGCCGAAGCCGCCGGCGTGAAGTTGGATCGATTACTTTGGGTGCGCTGCCGCAATATCGACCAATGCCTACAGGCGACGGATCTTCTTTTGCAAGGCGGGGGCTTTGGCCTGATCGCGATTGACCTGAGTGTTCTCCCACCCAAGACGGTTCGTTACGTGCCGCTCAACGTCTGGTTTCGTTTTCGGCGTGCCGTGGAAAATACGTCCACAATTTTGCTTTTGCTGGATCAAGAGTCGAACGCCGGAAGCTGCGCGTCTCTGGTTTTGCGACTGGGCTGCGAACCTTTCCGCTGGTTGGAACCTGAGGCGCGGCGAGCGCCTTTTCCTCCCAATTCCTGCGCATGTTTGCTGGATGGCTCACAAATTCAGGTCGAACTCGTTCGTTCTCGCCTGCGCTCGGCAACAGGGGGACACAAAATCCAAAGTTTCGCGCGCATAGATGAAACGGGACGCGCGGCAAATTTCAGAACCAAAACCAAGTGGAGCGAATTCAGAGAAACAGTTATCGAAACGAAATGAGCCTAAAACATCGCGGAATTTTGTTTGTCAATTTTCGATTTGGCTCTTTTTATGGCTTTTTCTTCCATTTACGTTCCCGAATTTTCGATTCAGGCGGTGGTACGCGCCGAGCCTGTCCTCCGTCACCGGGCCATAGCGCTTATAGAAGGACATCCGCCGCTCGAGCGCGTGGTCGCGCGAAACGAAGCCGCCGCGCGAATGGGAATCGATCTGGGCATGACCAAATCGCAAGCCGCGCAATTCCCTTCCATCGAAATCCGTCAGCGTTCTCGCATCGAAGAACGATCCACTCACGCGGCTTTGCTCGATCTGGGCTGGTCGGTTTCTCCGCGCGTCGAAGATACGGCCGTCGATTCGATTGTGGTTGATCTTGCCGGGCTCGCTTGCCTGTTTGGCTCGGAAGAGACGATTGCCAATCTTCTGGCGAAGCGTGCTTCCGATTTAGGCCTGATTGTCCAAGTAGCGATCTCTGGCAATCTTGAAGTAGCGCTGCACGCGGCGCGCGGATTTCCGGGTATAACCGTGATTCCCCCGGGCGAGGAATCCAAGCGGCTTGGCCCCCTGCCTATCCAGGTGTTTTCGCCTCCCGCCGAAATTCTCGAAACATTCGAACGCTGGGGCGTGCGCACTTGCGAGGCGCTGGCAAAACTCCCTCTTCTTCAGCTTTCCGAACGGCTGGGGCAGCCGGGCGTTCAACTTCACCAATGGGCCCGAGGCGCAGGCGCGCGCTCGATGATCCTGGCCGAGCCTACATTGAGTTTTGAGGAAGAGATGGCTCTCGATTATGCCCTCGAAGAGCTGGAGCCGCTGGCATTTCTTTTAGGGCGTCTGCTCGATCAATTGTGCGCGCGGCTCACGGCACGCTCTCTGGGCGCCTGTGCTCTTCGGCTGAGATTCGGCCTGGATACTTCTTCTGACAACGAATCGTCGCCGCCCCCAAATCGCAACGCGTGCGCGGACGAGAAGAAGAGCTACGAAAAGGTCCTCACCCTTCCTGTGGCCATGCGCGATTCCAAAATGCTTTTGAAGCTGCTCCGTCTCCATTTGCAATCCGATCCGCCGAGCGCCCCGATTGTGCATATTTTTTTGGCTGCCGATCCTGCTCCACCGCGTGTGACGCAAGAGGGATTATTCCTGCCCTCGGCTCCCGATCCCGAAAAGCTGGAGCTCACCATTGCGCGCCTCGCAAACGTGGTGGGCAATTCTCATGTGGGCGCGCCGCGTCTGATCGATAGCCATCGTCCCGATGCATTCGAGATGTGCCGCTTTCTTCCTCCGCATGACGCGCCCCGGATTCATCAAAAAAGTATTCGTCAACAAATGATTGGCTTGGAAAAACGTGAACCTTTGTCCGCTTTCCGTGTTTTCCGTCCGGCTCCGCGCGTCAAGGTGACCTTACGTGAGGGGCGTCCGGCGCATATTTCTTTTCCCTCTATGCATGGCGAAGTGGCCGCCGCCTCCGGGCCGTGGCGCACTTCAGGAGAATGGTGGCGTGAAGATGCCTGGTGCCGCGAAGAATGGGATGTTGAGGTCCGCCGGCCATCCATATCCAGCGCTAACGTAATTGAGAATTCGTCTTCAGTAGAGCCGCAAAAAGGCGTTTATCGAATTTATTACGACGTGGCGCGCCAGGCCTGGTTTGTGGCGGGAATGTACGATTGATGTATACCGAACTTCACGCGCGCTCCGCTTTCAGTTTTCTCGAAGGCGCCTCCATCCCGGAAGAATTGGCCGGCGCCTGTGCGGAACAAGGAATGAAAACAATGGCCCTCCTCGACCGCGACGGCGTATATGGCGCTCCGCGATTTCATCTCGCCGCCAAAAAGCTTTCCCTCAAAGCTCACATCGGTGCGGAGGTCACCTCATCGGCCGGCTGGCGCTACGCCTTACTCGTAAAGAGCCGCGCCGGATATCAGAATCTTTGCCGCTTGATTACGCGCATGAAATTGCATGCGAAAAAAGGCGAAGGCCGGATCGTCTCTGAAGACCTTGCCGGCCGCACTGCCGGCTTGATTTGCCTTACCGGCGGCGAAGAAGGGCCGCTGGCGCATGCGCTTATGCGGGGCGGAATAGAGCAAGCGACGCAATCAGTCCGGCAGCTTTGCGATCTTTTTGGGCCTGAGAATGTCTATATCGAATTGCAGCGGCATTTCTGCCGCGAGGAAGAAGCTCGCAATCAGGCGGCGCTGGAGATCGCCCACAAATTGTCATTGCCGCTTGTGGCCACCAATGCGGTCTGCCATGCCCTTCCCCACCAGCGTGAAGTGCTGGATGTCTTCACCTGCATCCGCCATCATCGCAATTTGAATACCGCCGGACGCCTTCTCGCGCGCAATTCCGAACGCCATCTGAAATCGCCCGCCGAAATGGAGCGCCTTTTTTCGGATCTTCCCGAAGCCATCGCCAATACGCAGGTTCTTGCGTCTCGCCTGGAATTTACCTTGAAGGATTTGGGCTACCAATTTCCCAAATATCCGGTGCCCGAGGGCCAGTCAGAAATGCAATTCCTGCGCGAACGCACCCATGAGGGAATGATTGCCCGTTACGGCTCCCGCGATGCCATCGGCAACGAACGCGCGCGCAGGCAGATCGAACGAGAATTGGCCTTGATCGAAAAACTCGATCTTCCCGGCTACTTCCTGATCGTTTGGGATATCGTCCGCTTTTGCCGCGAACACAATATCCTCGTGCAGGGCCGCGGTTCCGCTGCCAATAGCGCCGTATGTTATGCGCTGGGCATTACTGCTGTTGATCCGATCGGAATGGACCTGCTTTTCGAACGGTTCCTTTCCGAAGAACGCGGCGAATGGCCCGATATCGATCTCGATCTTCCCAGCGGAGATCAGCGCGAGCGCGCCATTCAATACGTCTACGATCGTTATGGGAAATTGGGCGCCGCCATGACCGCCAATGTAATCACCTATCGCGGCCGTTCGGCGGCCCGGGAGATCGGCAAAGCTCTATCCATTGAACCGGAAACGCTGAATCGTCTGGCCGCCCTGGTGGGCGCCTGGGAATATAAAGATGCCAATGACACACTGGCGCGCCAGTTCAACGATGCCGGCCTCGATTACCGCCATCCGTTGATTCGAAAATTTTTCGATCTTTGCGTGCTGGTCCAGGATTTGCCTCGCCATCTGGGGCAGCATTCCGGCGGAATGGTGGTTTGCCAGGGGCAGCTCGATTCGATTGTTCCGCTCGAGCCCGCCACCATGCCCGGACGCGTGGTGGTGCAATGGGACAAGGAAGATTGCACCGATATGGGCATCGTGAAGGTCGATCTGCTCGGCCTGGGCATGATGGCCGTTCTCGAAGAGTCGCTAAAAATCATTCAACAAGATTATGGCGAAGTGATCGACTTAGGACGCTTGCCCGCCAACGATGAGATTGTTTACGACACGTTGCAGAAGGCCGACACCGTCGGCATGTTTCAAATCGAGAGCCGCGCGCAAATGGCTTGCTTGCCGCGCCTGCGGCCAAAGTGTTTTTACGACATCGTGGTGCAAGTCGCCATAATCCGGCCGGGCCCCATCGTTGGCAAAATGGTGCATCCGTATTTGAAGCGCCGTCAGGGACGCGAGCCGCCCAATTGCCTGCATCCTTCGCTCGAACCAGTCCTCGCACGCACTTTAGGTGTGCCATTGTTTCAGGAACAATTGCTGCGCATGGCCATGATCGCCGCCGGATTTACTGGTGGCGAAGCGGAAGAGCTGCGCCGCGCCTTCGGATTCAAACGCTCCGAAGCACGCATGAAAGAAGTGGAGGTAAAGCTCCGGCGCGGCATGGACCGAAACCAAATCGATCCCGAAACGCAGGAGAAAATCGTTCAGTCCATCGTTTCGTTTGCGCTCTATGGTTTCCCGGAATCGCACGCGGCCAGCTTTGCCTTGCTCGCCTACGCCAGCGCTTATCTGAAATGCCATTACTTGCCCGCGTTTACCGCCGCGCTTTTGAACAACCAGCCCATGGGTTTTTATCATCCGGCAACCATCGTCAAAGACGCCCAGCGGCATGGCCTCAAAGTCACGCCCATTGACGTGACCCGCTCCGACTGGCAGTGCAAGCTCGAAAAAAATGGGCAGGGCGTTGCTCTCCGGCTGGGAATGCGTTACGTCAAAGGATTGCGTGAAGAGGCTGCGCAGGAAATCGTCCGCCAGCGCGCGTTACGCCCGTTTCATTCAATTGACAGCTTGAAACTGCGCGTCCCTGCCTTGCAAAAATCCGAATTGACTGCGCTGGCCGAAATCGGAGCCTTGAATTTTATCGAACCGCCGTGCGGGCTTGCCCCGGCGGAGCCAAGGAATAAAAGAAAACCCCGCTCCCATCGCCGCGAAGCCCTCTGGCAAGTCGAACGCGCGGCGCGCAGCGCGGGTCCCCTACTCCAGGAATATAGTGAATTGGGATTCAATCCAGAATCTTTGTCAGATGCTCTGTGGCCTGACGCGAGCGCAAGCTCACCCCTGCTGCCCATGACTGCCGAGGAAAGGCTCGTCGCGGATTTCCGCGGCACCGGAATGACCGTGGGGCCTCACCCCATGGCCTATCACCGCCGCGAACTGCAAAAAGAAGGCATTCGCTCCGCCATCGAGCTCCACAGCCTTCCCGATGGCACTCCCGTGCGTGTCGCCGGCAGCGTGATCGCCCGTCAGCGTCCAGGAACCGCCAAAGGGTTCGTCTTTTTAAGTCTGGAAGATGAGACCGGAATTGCCAATGCCATTATCACGCCGCAGCTTTTCGAGCGGGACCATGTCACCGTCGTGCATCATCAATTTTTGTTGATCGAAGGAACGTTACAGAATCAGGAGAATGTCGTCTCGGTCAAAGCCGAATCTGTCCGTCCGCTGAACGTCACGCAAGCGGAAACCACTTCGCACGATTTTCACTAGACGGATGGAATTTTCCGGAAGCCCGAATCGTCACCGCGAATTGTATACGCCCAGATTATGCACGCCGCTACTCACCGAAACGACCGCGCTCACGGCCTGCGGCAGCCACCACGTATGCCGTGCCCACTCATGATGGCTATTCATCATGCGCCGGCTCACGAAATCCAGAACCGTCGGAAGCACCTGAACGGCAGCATACATCGACGCGTTCCCGGCAAAGGGCCGCAATAATGGATTCATCTCTTGCGCGTTGGGTACGGACGAAATCACACGGCGTGTCGACCAGGCGTCAAATCCGGCGGCGCTATGCGTGGCGATGCTCAAGCCAAGCCATTTCCGATTTTGCCAAGGGTCGGAGACCGCCCTCACAGGCGGATTGTAGACGGGCCTGTAGATTGGCGTGACCGGTGCTGGCTCAATCGCAACAGGAGAAGCAGGATTCGCAACCGCAGCCGCTGGCGCCGAATTCACCGGTGCCACCGGCTCCGGAACGAGCCGTCCCGGCTCAAAAGCCACAGAGGCTTCCGTATCGGCCGGCAATTTTGCGGCGCTAAGAACTTCCCGTTTTTCGGAAGAAGCAGAGCTGTCTGATTTACCGGAGACCGCCGGAGCTTCGGAGACCCTGGCGACCGTCGACATATCCCTAGCTTTCTCGGCAGCTTGAATATTGCTTGAAGAGAAAATCGGAAGTTGGAATAAGAGCGCCGCTACGACGATTAACATTCAGCCTCCCTCAGTACGCCGGAGCGTTCCGCGAAGATCAGGACGCGCCGCCCGAGGGCAAGAGTAGTGGCTGGGTCCGCTAGCTCCAATGGGCGCTCAGTTTCAGTTCTACTCACCAACGGTCCTAGAACCTTCGTGCCACACGGTCCTGATACCGCTGGCGAATCGATTTTTTCGCGGGGGAGTATATAACTGATTCCCAAGCGGGAAGGATCAATATGGTGCAGCTAGGGTTAACTGTTTGGACAAAATGGAACGGCCTGGGAGTTCGACCGAATCATCCAACACTGCCCCAAAAGCTACTGCCGAACGCGTTGCCCCGGTTCGGGAAACTGCGTGATCAGAAACTTCCCGTCGGGCTGACGCGCGAGCGCTGGCGCATAAAGGCCGATCAACTCGCGTCTCCACCAAATCCCGTGCTTCTTTTCGGTAGGGTCGCTGAACCAATATTGCCAAACCATCGCGCGTAGTTGGGTTGGCGGAGCGTTCGGAAAGGGATTACCTGCGAAGAGCGCGAGTACCGAAGGCGAGCCCGTCAGGAGCCTCTCTTCGGCATAGATCACAAATCGATTTTGCTGCCAGTTATCGAGCGAGGCGAACCACAGATTCCAGTCGAAGCGCGGTTGATAGGGAGCGAATATCCGCGGCTCCGCTCGCGGATCCTGCGGCTTATAACGAAAAGGATATGGCCTCCACGTCCTGCCGTCATTCGAGCCTTCGAACTCAATCTCATAGCGGCCTCTGGTCATAACCGCAAAAAGACCGTACCGGTTCGCGATTCGATACGGTTCCAGTTCCGCTACCGGTGACGTCGGAAGCGGGGCCCACGGAACGATCATCCATATGAGCTGCGCCGCGATCACGTAGAACACCCAAATTTGCAGAAATGCCGCCACCCATAATCCGATTGGAGAGAGGGCTTTGCGCAGAGCCGCCCAGCTGCTTTGGCGCAGATTTTCATCGGCAGGAGCAATGCCGGCTTGGGCTAGCGGGACGGCTTGCCTTGCCTCGTCGCGCAAATGGCGTGGCAAAAACGCAGCGAGATAGTTGTCGTCGAGCAGCAGGACTCCGAGCGCCAGCACAAGATAATTCAGGAAGGCGTAGTTGCTGGTAATGATGATGCCGACTTGCAGCGGCGTCACCAGCCAGAACAGCACGATGCGAAATCGCCGCGGCAGCAGCGCCATCCAGACCAGCACAAGCTCAAGGGCCAACGTGAAGCCGGCGGTTCCGACGTGAAACCAGTGTGGCAGATGATTCGCATACCATCCGATCCAGGTGGGTAACGGCCCGTTTTGATAATAGTCCTCCATCGCGCTCAGATTGCGCCACTCGGGATCGCCGCTGGCGATCTTGGCCACGCCCGATTCGAAGTAGATCGTGAACCACACGAGTAGCAGCAGAAACAGGCTCGCGCGCGGACCCGGGTGACGCTCGCCCCATCGTGGCCAAAATCCCGGCGGTGCAAAGAACAAACTTATGAACCCGGCGCTCAATAACATGCCGTCGGATTGGTAGGACGAAAATGTCTGCAGCGTGCTGATGAACGAAAGAAAGGCCACCAGGCAGACGAGAATCATTCCCCGCGGCCAGAAATTCAGAACCAATAGAATCGAGGCAATCAGTCCCAGCCAGGTCACGAGCAGCAGGGCGCGCGAATCGCTCCTCAGCCAAAATAGCGTGGGCACCTCCCAGAATCGCGAGGCACCCGCCACCTGCCGGATCGCTTGCAGATATTCCTGCGCGGGAAGAAGCCCATCAGGACCAATCAATCCGCGCACTTGCCGCAGGAGGGAGCAGAAAGCCGAGAAGAAAATCAATCCCAGCGCGCGCAGGAAAAGCCAGCGGGCCGCCAGCCGGCGCGGCGCCTGCGCAGGACCCGAGTCAAATAACCAGTGGAAAATGGCTGCGGGAGAACGCGGCATGCCGCCGCTATTATAGCCATAGCGGGATTGGCCCCTGCGGCGCTCGACGCGTAAAGATGCGTGAAGGAGGAGAAGAAACTAGGCTTCCGATTCCCTAACCGTCAGCCAACGTCTGCGAGGAATGTGGCTCAACACGCGGTGGCGAAGGAACCCGCACATGCGGTTCAACACGTGAGCCCGAGGCAAAAATCTCAGGACCGGCGGCCGGCGGGTTGCCAGCTTGCCAATCTCGCTCTGCAGCCGCATGTCGTCTGGCATGTAGTGCAGACCTCGCGCCAGCGCGTCGGCTGCCGCCTGCTTCCGTCCAGAGGCCTGATAGACTTCAGCCAGATTCAGATAAAGCTGTGCCTGCCGTCGGCTGCGGCATACGGCTGTATGGCATAACCGTTCGGCGTCGGCCCACTTGCCCTCGGCATACGCCAGACTCAACCCGTAGTAGGAGAGGTAATAAGGATTTTCGGGATCGCGCTCTGAAGCCTGACGCAGTAGCCCCATGGCTTTTTCCGCTTCGCCGTCCCGCATCTTTGCCAGTCCTTCTCGGAACTCTCTGAAAGCGAAGAGATCAAGCATGGCGCCTCCCGGCAGCGAAGCAGAACGATGTAAAGAAACTTGAGGCTATAGGGCGTAACGCATTAGAACTACTGGTCAAATGGACAAACTAGGAACAGGTACCGCTGGTCAGTTTCGGTTGTTAGTACTTTTGAAGAATCATCCGTATCAAGGTTTGTACCGCAAGTCTTTGGACGCGATTTCGGTCAACGCTGCTCTCGTTTTCCGTTCGAAAGAAAAAAAACTTGACAGCCTGGCCCTGCCAGGTGTTGAATGGTCCAATCATTGGACCAAGACACACAAGGCAGCACATGCCCTTAGCCAAACCCGAATTTGAAGCTGTCCGCAGAACCAAGGTTTACGAGCACGCCGCGCAGCAGCTCCAGCGGATGATCCGCGACGGTCTGATCAAACCAGGCGAAAAACTGCCGCCCGAACGCGAGCTCGCCGAAATGTTGCAAGTCAGCCGCGGTTCCCTGCGCGACGCCATTCGCACCCTGGAACTGATGGGCCTAGTCGAGCCCCGCCAGGGAGAGGGCACCGTGGTTTGTGATCCCTCGGCCAAATCTTTGATCAATCCGCTGGCCACCGTGCTTTTCCGCCAGCGCGAATTGATCGGCGATCTGCTTGAATTCCGGCGCATGATCGAACCGACTCTCGCCGGGCGCGCCGCACAGAATGCCTCGAACGAAGAGCTGGCATATCTGGAAGACATCCTGCGCCGCCAAAAAGAGAAGGTTGCTCAGGGCGAGCTGGCTATCGAAGAGGATTCGGAATTCCACTACGCCATCGCTGAAGCAGCCAGGAATAGTGTGGTGCTTAAGGTGCTCGATGCCTTCATGGACCTTCTGCGAGAGACTCGGGAGCGCTCACTGCAGTTGGAAGGCCGGCTGCAAAAATCTTTCGTAGGTCATCGTCGGATACTGGATACAATTCGCAAACGTGATGTACGGGCGGCAGAAAAGGCAATGCGGCAGCATATCGATGAGGTTGAAGGCATCGTCTTAGATCAAATGGAATCGTAAGGGAGGTCCTCATGGGCCGGTTATTCGCAGTTGAAATCGTTTATCGCGGGATTTTTCAGAAAACTCTGGCCAAGCACATTAGTCGCGCCATCGTCCTGGCGGCGCATCGTGAAGGCAAGCCGGGCATCTCTTTCGGCCGTTACGGTGACAGCCCGGAACGCAATGGAATACCCGCGAAAGCCTTCGCCATCGTGGCCACGGACGACCTCACGCTGGAAGAAGGAATGGCGAAGTACGAGCCTAAAGAAGTCGATGTCAGCATCAACCTGGACGACACGATGTGCAAGGGTGTGGAGTCCTGGGCCTGGTATGGTTTGCAGCCCATCAACAAGCTTGTCAAGCCTAATGGCACTCTCATCGTCACTTCTCGCGAAGAGCCTGAAAAATTGATCGACATGTGCCATCGTAAGGAGACGCCTTACAAACTTGCGATCGTCAAAGGCATCCCGAGCTTCTCCGGGCTCTGGGTTTTCAAGGACGACCACACCGATGTGCGCGTCCTTGGCGCAATTGCACGCGCTCTCCCGGAGCTTTTTTCCATCGAATCTTTGAAGCAGATGATCCTCGACGACGGCGAAAATCCCCTGAAGGCAACTTCAGCGCAGCGTTCCTACGACCGGCTTACCACCGTCACTGTCAAGCCGAACCAGGGCAATCCAGAAAAGCCCTACGAGTTCGAGTTGCTGAAGTGGACAGAGATGCGCGACGGCATCACCATTCCCAGCATCGCTCCCGGCCATGCCATGAAGGATCCCATCACCGGGCAAACCGGCGGATTCCAGCCGGAGCGCAATACCACCTTCAAGAAATTTTCCACGCGCACCATGCGGCCCGTGCTGAACTTCGACACCTGTATCAAGTGCACCCTCTGCTGGCTGCAGTGCCCCGACTCTTGTTTCGACGTAACCCCCGAAGGCTTCTATGACGCGAACATGGACTCCTGCTGCGGCTGCGGTGTATGCGAGGCGGTCTGCCCGGTGCCGAATTGCGTCACCATGGTCAACGAAATCGGCTTCAGTGATAATGCCAGCCAGTGGGAAATGTGGCGCAAAGACAAAGACGGCTATATCGCCTGGTTGAAGGATACGATCGAACATCACCCGGTACGTTCTCACGGATTCCGATATCGCGGTCAATACGAAGAGCAGGTCCCCGAGGCGCTCGCAGCCGCCGAGGGAGACTGAGCCTTCCAGGAGAATCTTCCATGACACCGACAGCAGTAGCCGAAAGCCCAAAGGGAACCGAACAAACTGCCCTGATCACCGGCAGCGAGGCCATCGCCGTCGCCTGTAAATTGGCCGACGTGGACGTGATCACCGGCTATCCGATCCGTCCGTATGACACGGTGATTCAGTACATCGCTCAGCTCATCTCCAACGGAGAGATGGATTGCGAATACGTCGTTGCGGAAGGCGAGCATTCCCAGTTCGAAATCGTCAAGCATGCTTCCACCGTCGGCGCGCGCGTGTTCTGCGGGAGCAGCGGCGTGGGCTGGATGTACGCCTTCGAATGCCTCACGGTCACGCCGGCCCTCCGCGTTCCCATGGTCGTCATGGTGGGTAATCGAGCTCTCGACGACCCCGGCGCCTTCGGCGTGGAACACAATGATGCCCTCGCCGTCCGCGATTTGGGCTGGCAGCTTGTCTGGGTCGACAGCGCGCAGGAAGCTCTCGACACCGCGCTCATTGCCTACCGCGTCGCCGAAGATCGGCGCATCTTCCTCCCCTGCGCCATCAGTTGCGATGGCGCCTTCCTGACGCATTCCCAGGCGCTGGTAAAGATTCCGGCGCAGGAGAAAGTGAACGCCTTCCTTCCCCGCTATGATCGCGGCGATTTGCTTCTGCATCCCGATAACCCCATTACCGTCGCGCCCCAAGCAAACGAAGACTGGCTCATGGAGATTCGCCGTCAGACCGCTGCAGCCATGGACCGCTCGATGGGCGTGATTCGCGAAGCCTATAAGGATTACGAGAAGATCATCGGCCGTGGTTACGGCAATCCATTTTTCGAGGAATACATGACCGACGATGCCGACGTCGTCCTCGTAGGAATGGGCACGCTCTCCACGCCGTGCAAGGTAGCCATCCGCAAAATGCGGCAGGAAGGTAAGAAGGTCGGCCTCGTTCGTGTTCGTTGGTTCCGGCCGTTTGCCGCCGAGGAATTGGCTCAGTGCCTGTCGCGATTCAAGGCTGTCGGCGTGATCGATCGCGATTTCTCTCTCGGCTCGCCGTATTCAAGCGGCGTACTGGCCACGGAGGTTCGCGCGGCCTTGTATGCGAGTGCCAAACGACCCCCGCTGGTGGGCTTTATTTGCGGCCTCGGCGGGCGCGAGGTTTTGGTGCCGGATGTCGAGAAGATCACGGGAATCGTGTACGACGCGGCGGCAGGAAAGCCGCAGCCTTTGACGCACTGGATCGGAGTTCGCGAATAGGATTTTCGCCGGTCAACCGGCGAGGAGGTTACAAGCGATGGCAACAATAGATTATCCGCTTCCCAAGCTGGAGCCATTCAAGGGACAAAAGAAAATTCCGCTCGAGGAGTTCTTTACTTCGGGTCATCGCACTTGCCAGGGCTGCGAATCGGCCCTGGTGATGAAGATGATGGCAAAGGCAGCAGGCCCCAGGTCGATCATCTTGGGCAGTACTGGATGCATGTACGTCGCGAACACGACGTACTACAGCACCTCCTGGGTCATTCCCTGGATGCATACCCAGCTCGGGAGCAGCGGCTCGGCGGCACTTGGCACGGCGATGGGTCTGAAGGCGCTGATGCGTAAGGGCAAGATGAAGAAGGAGCCCATCAACGTTATCGCATTCTGCGGCGATGGTGGCGGCGCGGATATGGGCCTCGGAGCTATTTCCGCCACGCTCACCCATCCCGACTACAACCTGCTGATCTTGATGTACGACAACGAATCCTACGCCAACACCGACATCCAGCTTTCCGGCAGCACGCCTTACGGCGCAAATACTACCTTCAGCCCGCCAGGCAAGGTGAAGCGCATCCTGCATCACCGCTGGAAGAAAAATATGGCCGGCATGCTCGCCGCCGGGCACCCCGAGTGCAAGTACATTGCTACGGTTGATATGTCCTATGGCTTACAGGCCATGAACTGCGTCCGCAAGGCGCTGTCGATCGGCGGTCCCACGTTCATCCATTCTCTCGATCCCTGCCCCAAGGGCTGGGACTACGACCCCATGATCTCCCACGATTTGGGCGAGTTGGCGGTCACCACGGGCGTCTGGCCACTCTATGAAATCGAAAACGGCGTGCTCCGGCTTTATGGCAAGACCAAGGAAATCGCCGAGGGCCGCTACAAGCGGCTTCCGGTGCGCGACTACCTGCTCAGGCAGGGGCGTTTCGCTCACTTCATCGAAGAGGACTTCGACTACTTCCAGAGCAAGATCGACCAGATGTGGGAGAAGTGGCTGTACCCCGGCATCATTCCTTTCCGCGCTGAATTGGAAAAGGAATAGCTCAAGCTACTCCCGCTAAAATTAAAAGGCCGCTCGCATCGCCGAGCGGCCTTTTACATTCGCCCCCTGGGTCTATTCTTAATTCAATCCGCTGGTGACAGCGTTCTGGCTTCCTGCCTTCTTCCTTCTCGCATCCGCATAGGACGCACCAGCCCGATCATGATGAATGCAGCGGCGATATCCGCGAGCGCCGCGACCAAAAGCGTAGTGAACCAACTCCCCGTCCTAAGCGCAATCACGCTGCCCAACGGCACAAACAGCGCCGCGCAACCCTTGGCCGTGTACAGCAGTGCATAATTTGTGCTCGCATATTTTTTGCCGAATTGGTCCGACGTGAGGGCCGGAAAAATGCTGTAGATATCGCCCCACACCAAAAATGTGAGCGCCGCCACGATCACAAAGCTCACCGGACTGCCTCCGTATCTGGCCAGCGCCAGCACTGCGAATCCCTCCGCCAGGAAGGTTAAGAAGAGCATCGATTCGCGCCCGATTATGTCGGAGATCCAGCCAAAAAGCGGTCTGCCGATCCCGTTCATGAGGTTGTTGAGGGAAAGCGCGAAAGTAAGCGCTGGAATCGTAAATCCGAGCAGCGTGACCGGAACTTTGTCGATTTTGAAGCCTGTCGCGATCGGCGCAAGTTGCGCCGTCACCATCAATCCGCTCGCCGCTACCAGCACAAATGCCGCATACATGACCCAAAACACTCCGCTCTGGAGCGTTTGCATTGGCGTGCTATCCACTTGAGTTTGCAGCAGATTGGGATTGGACTGCCGTACCGCTGTGCCCTTCGGCGGCTTCTTGAGCGCGAGCGCCGCCACCAGGACTACCGCTCCCTGAATTAGCGCAAATTTGAAAAGCGTCGCCTGATACCCGCTCGCGCTCAGTGAGCGCGTGAGCGGCACGATGGTCAGCGCCGCGCCTGCGCCGAACCCCGCTGCCGTCAGGCCGGCGGCCAGGCCGCGCCGCCTCTCGAACCACTTCACCGCGTTACCGATGCACGTCCCATACACCAGGCCGGTTCCGATGCCGCCGGTCGCCGCCCCCACATAAAGCGTGCTGAGTGTCGCGGCGCGCGAATAGATGATCCAGCAGAGGGCAATTAGAAATGCCCCCACCACAACCAGAGGACGCGGTCCGAAACGATCCGCAAGGTAAGCCTCGAAAGGAACAAGCCACGTCTCCAGCAGAATGAAAAGTGTAAATGCCACCTGAATGGCCGCCTTGCCCCAGTGATAACGCGCGTCGATGGGATTGACAAAGATCGTCCAGCCATATTGGAGGTTGGCGACCATGGCCATGCAGATCACTCCAAAAACCAGCTGTATCCAGGGATTGGACCTAAAGCCCGAGGAGACTAGCGCGCGACTCATTTCGCCGTCGGCGCTTGAATAGCCGGACTTTGCCGCTGAGAGTTCCGACATTGATGTATCTCCTGCCAGTGGATTCCCGTCCGCCCTTGCCTCCTGATCCCTAGGGCAAGTTACGGAAGGGAAGAAAAACTAGGTGGCACGCAGCACGATAGTGTCTCGATTAACTGCCTTAGTCAACGCATTTTGTAATCCCCAGGGGTTCCGCGTCCCGCCGATTCCAGTACAGTCCTAGCCTCGCGCCACCGCTTCCCCACAGCGTTTCCCTCCGGGGCATTCACAAGCTTGTAACACGGCTTCAATATGCTTTGCGCCGCCCAGTGGTCGCCCCTACTTATTGAGCCGGACCGTGGATTAGCTTGGCTTAGCGTGTAAGATAACTCTCAGAGACCGCAGGGAGGGAGAAATTTGAAGCGTATCCTCATCATTGAAGATGACCGGGATATCGTGGAGTTGGTGCGCTACAACCTGGCGAACGAAGGGTTCGAGGTCACCGCCGTCGCGGATGGTTCAGTCGCGTTGTCATTGTTGCGCAAGAGCGCGCCCGACCTTGTGATCCTCGACCTGATGCTGCCGAAGATGCCTGGACTGGAAGTCTGCAAGGAGGTCCGGCGCGACCCCTCGCTCAATCGCTTGCCCATCCTGATGCTCACGGCGCGCGGAGAAGAGGCCGATCGCGTCATCGGGCTCGAAATGGGAGCGGATGATTACGTGACCAAGCCCTTCAGCCCCCGCGAGCTGGCCGCGCGAGTCAAAGCTCTGCTCCGCCGCTCCGAACCGGCGGGTGAAGTCGAGCGCGCCATCGAAGTGGGCCGGCTTTTGATCGATCCCTCTTCCTATCGCGTCATGCGCGCCGGCAAACCGCTCACACTCAGCACGCTCGAGTTTCGTCTCATTTACTATCTGGCGGCCCGGCCCAATCGGGTGTTCACCCGCGATCAATTGCTCGACGCCGTGTGGGGCACCGATCGTTTCGTCACGCCGCGCAGCGTCGATGTATACATTCGGCGATTGCGGGAAAAGATCGAGACCGATCCCGAAAATCCGGTCCATTTGAAAACGGTGCGTGGTGCTGGTTACCTGTTTGAATCGGCCGCGAGCCGGCCAGTCTAATCTTCGGGGATTTTCCCAGGGGAGCCCTTGAATTTCTTCTGGCGATCGAACCTTGCCATACTTGCCCTGTTGTTCATCGTTCTAGCCGCCGGAGATCTTCACTCCTGGCGGGCGGTGCGAAACCAGGCGCAGGAGGCGGGTTTCGAAGACCTCGCCGCCCTTGCGCGCGTGGCGCGCTCGCATACCCCTGATTTGATCGATCCCTCCGCCGTCCATCATTGGGTTGCGGAGGTCGCCGCAAGCGGCGCACAAACCGCCCTCGTTCGAAGCGATGGCCAAACGCTGGCCAGGTCCGATCCCGATTCGAAGCCAGGGCCAACGGACCCCGAAGTTCAGCAAGCACTCTCGAAGGGACAGGGGCGCTCGATACGTCATAGCAACCCGCTCAATCGCGACGTTCTGTATTACGCTGTTTCCTTCCCGGCGCCCTTGCCGGCTTCAACTGCCCCGCTGGGATCTTCGACGACATACGTCCTGCAGCTGGCTCTCCCTCTCCCCGACGTCGACCAGCAATTCTCCGCCATGCGCCGGCCTGTGTGGACTGTATTCCTCGTTCTGTTCGCATCCGCCATCA
>WNFJ01027088.1_pt2 | contig 16905 bp, 15 predicted proteins | sample 5400461 | NCBI WGS metagenome assembly WNFJ01 (sample SAMN13153349, study PRJNA577476) | soil metagenome | isolation source: 115 cm saprolite on Douglas fir-dominated hillslope | place: USA:California | collected 2013-09-17 | reverse complement strand
CTGGGCATGAAGGTCGTCGGATGCCCTAAAACCATCGATAACGATCTCACCGGGACCGAATTGACGTTTGGCTTCGATACGGCTCGGGCGACCTGCACGGACGCCGTCGATAAGCTGCACAGCACCGCGGAGTCCCATGACCGGGTGATGATCTTGGAAGTGATGGGCCGCCACGCCGGTTTTTTGGCGCTGGAGAGCGGCGTCGCCGGGGGAGCAAACATCATTCTGATCCCCGAAATCCCATATCGCGTCGAGCCGATCGTCAAAAGGATCCAAACGCGACAGGGTCGAAAGCGCAGCTTTTCGATCATCGTCGTCTCCGAAGGTGCATTCAGCGTGGGCGGATCGCCCTCCGTGGTTGCCCAGCCCGAAGAGGTCCCAGGACGCGGAGTCGTTCGCTTGGGCGGTGCCGGCCGGGTGGCGGCGGACAAAATCGCTGCTCACGTCGATGCGGAGATCCGCGTCACCGTGCTCGGCCACCTCCAGCGCGGGGGAACTCCCACCGCCGCCGATCGGCTACTGGCGAGCCGCTACGGCTACCACGTGCTCGATCTGGTCGCGCAGCGCAGATGGGACCACATGGTCGGAATGAATAACGGGCAAATCCATCCCGTCCCTCTCTCAGAAACCACCAAATCCCGGCGCGTCGACCCCAGCGGCGAGCTGGTGGCGGTAGCGAAGAGCCTCGGAATCAACTTCGGAGATTGATCGCCAATGACTGTCGTGGGTCAGAACATTGGCCGCTATCGAATTCTCGAGCAGGTTGGCTCAGGTGGAATGAGCGTCGTTTACCGAGGTCTCGACACCGCCTTGGAGCGGGAGGTCGCGGTCAAGGTGTTGCATCCGCACCTGGCCCGCAAGGAGGATTCGCGCCGACGCCTCACTCGCGAGGCGAAGGCGGTCGCCAAGCTGCAGCATCCCAACATCTTGGAGGTGTTCGATTTCGCGGCCGCCGACGAGGAAAACGCGTACATCGTCACCGAGTACATCCACGGCCAAACGCTGGCCGAGTACTGCGCGCGGCGTCCGTTCGATCCCCCGGAGCTTGGAGCGATGGTCATTCACCAGGTGGCCTCCGCGCTCGCTCATGCTCACGAAGCCGGAGTCATCCACCGCGACCTCAAACCCGAAAACGTGATGATTCGGGACGACGGCGTAATCAAGCTCACCGATTTCGGAATTGCGAAAGTGATCGATCGCGACGATCGGATGACGATCACCGGCACCTTGGTCGGCTCTCCGGCTCATATGGCGCCCGAAATCATCGAGGGTCAGGATGCCGGCGCGCAGGCGGATGTGTTTTCGCTCGGCACCATCCTTTATTTCCTCACTGCCCGCCAACTTCCATTCAGCGCGCCGAGCACCACCGCGACCCTCAAGCGGATCCTCGACGGTTCGTATCCGGACCCCCGATCATTGTCGCCCACGGTCTCGGATGAGCTGGCGGGAATCATCGCGATGGGCCTGGCGCGGGATCCCGCTGCCCGATATCCGCACGCAGGCAAGCTGCGAGATGCTCTCGCCGAGTACCTCTCGAGTCTGGGAATCGACCACGTCACCGAAGAGCTGACGGACTATTTCGCGGATCCAGACAGTTACGGACCCGAGCTGAGTCGGCGTCTTTGCGACAAGTTGGTGCTGCGCGCGCAAACCCTTTGGAAAGCCACCAGGCCCGCCAAGGCGCTGTCGAGCCTCAATCACGTCCTCGCACTCCAACCCACTCACACAGAGGCGAAGCAGCTGCTCGAGCAAATCGATCGAGCTCGCAGGCGGGCGCGGACCCGCCGCCAGAGGCTTGTCATGGCGGGAGCGATGGCGGGTGCGGCGCTTTTGCTCGTGGGTGCATACTCGGCATTCAATCGCCGCAAACGGCTTCCGGACTATCAACCGGGCGGAAGCCGCCTGGCAGAAGTCCAACTGCCCTCCAATGCGTATCGTCGGATGGAACCTCTTCCGGCGCCGGTAAACAGTCCGCCCCTGACGGCGCAAGCCCCACTAGCCATGACCCTCTCGCGCCCCCCGGTCGGCACGCCCGCTGCGAAGTCTCCCAAACCTAAATTGGTCAAGTTCACCATCCAGTTTCGGCCCTACGGCTATGCGCGGGTGGATGGCGGACCCGAGGGCGCCGAGCTGCCTCATCACGAGTTCGATTTGACGCCTGGCCGACATCGCCTCGTCTACGGTTGCCGTTTCTGCGAGGAAAAAAGCACGGTCTTCGAAGTCGACGGTCAGAGTCCCCTGCTGAATTTGCTCGTCCAACCGAAGCCGGCCGAACTGCGGTTCAACGTCGACCCGCCCGATGCGCTGGTGACGATTGGAAACGAACAGCGGGTGGCGTCGGAATCCGCACGTCGGCCCTTTCGGGTGCCCTTTCCTCCTGGAATCACCCAACAGCGCGTTTCCGTCCAGATCACCCGCCCTGGATTCAAGGCGCGAACGGACGTGCTCCCACTGCTTCCCAGCGATCTGCGGACGATCAACCGGATCTTGGAACCCGAATGACGCTCCGCTCGCGAGTGGGATGCCTGGTGGTTTCGCTCTTTGCCGTCCGCGCTGTCTGGGGGCAGGTACCGCCGCCTCAAGAGGATCCGGAAGTCGTAAGCCTGCGCACCGAATTCGAGCATGGAAAGTATGATGACGTTCTGCAGCGAGCCAACAGCCGAATCAACCGAGGCAACCTCAGCGAGCAGGAGCTGACCGAGCTGCACAAATTGGCGGGCCTGTCCGCCTTCTATCTGAAGAAGTTAACGCAAGCGGAAAACCACTTGGTCGCGGTCATTCAACTGGACCCCGATTACAGCCTGGATCCGTTTCTAGTTGCGCCATCGGCGATCCGGTACTTCGAGAAATTGCGGTCCGATCACAGCGGAGAGCTAGAAGCGATCCGCGAACAGAGGCGACTGCGCGCCGAGCGGCTTCGTCGCGAGGCGGAAGATCGCGATCGGACCCGGCGTGAGGTCGAGGAGCAGCGCCGGCGGATCCAGCAACTGTCCAATCGCGTCACGGTGGAGCGGGTCGAGACTCGCAGCTATGTGGTGAACTTCTTGCCGTTTGGGGCGGGTCAGTTTCAACAGGGTCGCACACAGCTCGGCGTCATTTTCGCTGCGACCGAGGGCGTGCTCGCGGTCACTAGCATCATCGCCTACTTCGCTTACCCCGCCGCCGCCGAGATTACCGATCGGACCACCACACTCAATGGCTTCGTCGGAAACACCGGAAGCTACTCGTTCACCGAACAAGGCATTCCCGTTGCGCGATGGCGGCATGCCAATGCGTGGCGAATCGCAAAGTACAGCGCCGGAGGAGGATTTTGGCTCACCTATGCGATCGGCGTCGTGGACGCGCTGGTGCATCACAAGGACCAGGTCGTTACCCGCAGGGTCGTTGAACCTCTGGTCGAGCCGACCCCGGCGACTCCGACGCAGGAGCGTCCCAAGGCGAGGCTCATCCCCGCTCCGGGGGGAGTCGGCGCAGGGGTGTCGCTCACGTTCTAGCAACTGGAAACTGTCCATGGCCCACCTCACCCTTGTCAGCCCAGACGGAACCACCCGGACCATCCCCCTGCTCAAGAAGATCACCACGATTGGGAGCGGGCGGGCCAACGACTTGAGAATCGATGATGGGCAGATTCCCACCGATGCCATCCACATCGTTTTTGACGGCGTTCGCTATCAGGTCGGCAGCCACGGCACTCCCTTCTTGATCAATGGCAAGCACAAGGACGCTCATATCCTTGAGCCGAATGATCGGATCCGGCTGGGCGAATCCGAGCTGTGCTTCGGGCTGGATCCTCAATCCGCCGAGAAGAGCGCCGAGCCCGCGCAAGAAATACTTCGCGAGCTGAATATGCTGCGCCGACTCACCCAATTCTCCGAGAGACTTTTTGCCACTTACGATCTCAACCAGTTGCTTGAAAAGCTGATGGACGAGGTGATCGAACTTACCCGCGCCGACAAGGGTTTTCTCATCCTGATGGAGAACAATGAGCCCAAGATCAGCGTGGCGCGGAATATCTCACGCGAAAACATCGAAGATGCGATCGAGCGGGTCTCGGACTCAATCGTGGCCAAAGTAGTCCGCTCTCAAAAGCCAGTGATCATCAGCGATGCGCTGGATGATCCCGAATTCAGAGCGTCCGAGTCGGTGGTGAATCTAAAATTGCTTTCAGTGATGTGCGTGCCACTCATGCACAGCGGGACGCTCTTTGGGGTGATCTACGTGGGAAACGACCGGTTGGCCAACCGGTTTGACCCGCACAGCCTGGATACCCTCACCGTCTTCGCGGCCCAAGCCTCGCTGATTTTGCAGAACGCGATGTTGGTGAACGACCTGAAGCTCGACAACACCGAGCTGCGAAAGCAGCTGGAGACCCAACGCTACGGAGAGATCGTCGGCACCTGTCAAACGATGAAGGAGGTGTACCGGCAGATCAGCAAGATCGCGCCCACCGACATCTCGGTGTTGATTTCCGGCGAGACCGGAACCGGCAAAGAATTGATTGCGATGGAAATTCACCGGCGCAGCCAGCGGGCCAAGGGTCCGTTCGTGACAATCAACTGCGGCGCAATTCCCGAAAACCTTCTCGAAAGCGAGTTGTTCGGCCACGTGAAAGGCGCTTTTACAGGCGCGGTCACCACCAAGGTCGGAAAGTTCCAGGCAGCAATCGACGGAACCCTATTCCTCGACGAGATTGGCGAGCTACCCCACGCGCTGCAGGTCAAGCTGCTTCGGGCGCTGGAAGAGAAGGTCGTCTACAAGGTCGGCGAGAATCGTGGCGATCCCGTCGACATTCGAGTCGTCGCGGCCACCAACAAGGTGCTGCAGGAGGAGGTCGCCAAGGGCACGTTCCGGGAGGACCTCTACTATCGGCTCAACGTGGTGACTCTGCAGCTTCCCCCGCTGCGCCAGCGCGGAGAGGACATCCCGCTGCTTGCCAAGTACTTTTTGCAAAAGTATGCCGCCGAGTTCAATTCAACTGTGCGCAGCTTCAGCCCGAACGCGATTGCCGCGCTCAAGAGATACGGTTGGCCGGGAAATATTCGTGAGCTCGAAAATCGAATCAAAAAGGCTGCCGTTCTGGCGGAGCGGACGATCGTCGGTCCGAAGGACCTCGATCTCAAACCCGAGTACTTCGATGCCGTCATCCCTCTTGCTCAGGCCAAGGAGGAGTTCGAGGCTCGGTACATCATGGAAGTTCTTGAGCGAAACAGCGGGAACAAAACGAAGACCGCCAAAGATCTTGGCGTAGATCCCCGAACCGTTTTCCGACATCTCAAAAAGCAGGGCGTCGAAAACTCGGATTCACCGACTCCCGAGGACGAGCCGCTCGAAGAAGCCAAGGTAGATGGCCGTCCAAGCAAACCGTGACATAAATGTCGTTGTGCTTCGTTAAAGCCCAGTGAGGACTTGGGATACAGTTTCTAAGTGGGCTAAATTTCGCATGTTTTGCGGCCGCTCTCTGGCAAGCCCGTTGCTGCGTAGAATCCCAATGAGAGCGGGGCTCACGGCCTGGTTGCTCACTTCGAGCGCCTGCTTGGTGCCCCAGGAGAGTCGGGTTTTGCAACCAGTGCCGGCAGCACAAAACAGGCCGCCGACGATAGTCGAGCAGCAGGCCTTGCCGGCCCGCGTGGTGCACACCGGCAACGGGGCTGGCTGCAGACTCAACTTTTCGCTCAAGGTGTCGGACCCAGACTTGGGTGACACCCTATTCGTTCGTTGGTGGGCCTACATGACTTTTGATCCCACCCAGCTACCTCAGAACGAGCAGATTATTCAGCCCGACACCCCTGGCAGCGAGATTCGCAACACTTCGGCGGTGTGGAACATCGACCTCAGTGGGCCAGGCAACCCATTCCCTTTAGACGGGGCCTACGCAGTTGAAGCATTGGTGGCCGATGGACCCTTGATCGGCCGGGATCCCCAGCCCCGAACCGTAGATGGCACGCTCGTGACCACTTACGCCGTGAGCTATGTGTGGGTCGTCGTCGTGCAGACGGGACCGTGCCCATGAGGGGCACCTCGCTCTTAGTGCCATTGCTCGCAGTTGCCGCCTTGGGATGTGGCAAGAAAACCACCTCGTTCCACCACTGCGCCAACGACTCCGAGTGTGCCGCCAATCAAGTCTGCTTCCCGGACGGCTGCGGCAATCTTGCGCAGGGCCTGCGTGTGGAAATCATCCCGAATGCGCGGGAAGCTCTTTACGCGCAGGACTTCGTGGTCGGTACCCTAGCCAATAAGCAGGACTTCACATTAGCCGGCGCATCCACAATTCAGGGCGCGCTGCAACAGCTGATCGATGGCCAGGTTGGAACGGCGTATCCTCGGTCAGTCTCAATCCAGGCGCTTGGCGAAAGCACGCTGATTCCTGGCGTCGTCCGCTCGTTCGAGCTCGGCGCTGCTCGCGCTACTTACGTCCTTCCCGTGGCGACCGGAACCTATAGCTTATTGGCGAATGCGACCGAGGAACCCCTTCCGCCGATCCAGCTGGACACCCGAGTGATCGTTTCTATGGGCGAAGCCGCCAGGGCCGATGTCCTCTTTCCTTCGTCCACTTCCTTGTCTCGAATCGACGGACATCTGTTCATCGAAGGCCTGCCCCCCACCGCGGATCGATCGATGTTGGTTCAGGCATTCGACCCGAACACGCAGCGACCGCTGTCCCAGCGCGCTGCCGTGGATCCTTGTGGTGCGGGCTGCCCCCGGTTGGGTCAGTTTCAGCTGCAAGTGGCGCCATCGACGAGTCGCCTGGTGGTCCGTGCGTCTCCCGTTAACTCAGACGCCATCGTTCCTCGGAAGAGTTTCCCGATCAGCCTCCCGACCGGACCTGTGATTCTCGAACTCGGGGCATTTGGCTCCGCGGTGGCAGTGACTGGAACACTTCGCACATCGTCCGGTGACCCTCTTCCGGGCGCGACCGTCTATCTCGAAGAAGAGGTTACGGGCGGGGGCAGCTTCCGCACCCAAACCGGCGTCAGCTCGTCCACGGGCTCATTCAGCCTCACCGCGCTGCTTACCGCTGTCGGTCGCTCCGCGACCCTCTGGGCCTTTCCTCCTCCGGAAAGCGCCTGCGGAATACTCAGCGCGCCTGTCCCAGTCATAGGCCCTGCCGACTTGGGAGCATTTTTCTGCAAGGCGAAGGTCCAGGTGCATGGCCTGGTTCACTTGCCCAACGGCGCGGACGCCGTGGGAATTCAAGTCACCGCGCAGCCCATTTCCAGCACACCCGGGTACCCGCTTCCGTCCAACCTCGTACGCGGCGTGACCGACAGCGCTGGCATGTACACGCTCTACCTGGATCCGGCAGTTTATCGCCTGGACTTTGTTCCGGGCGGGACTCGACCAAGGTTCAGCCGCTTCGTTACGATCTTGGGCGAGTTGGCGGATTCCGGATTCAAGCCAGTGGAAGTTGAATCCATTTCCCTCTCCAATGGCCGGCGGCTGACTGGGACTTTGTACTTTGCGGCGACCGCCGGCACCAATTCGCCGGTTGCTGCGCTTGCTTCCATTCGTTTTTTCCGCTTGAGCACCGATGCCATTGCGCCAGCGTCAGTGCTTCTGGCGGAGACTGTGTCTGATCAGGCGGGGACGTATTCGGTCATTTTGCCTGCGCGCTAGGCTCGGGGACGGATCCTCCAGCCGGTTCGCTTCCTAGCGGTCTCTTCGCCGCGTCGAGGGCGCTTCGAAACTCGTCCAGCGTCGGGCCAATCTCTCCCGCGAATTGCACCGCGTGGGTCATGTACAGGTCCTGAAGACGCTCGAGCCTCTCGAACGCCAGCCGGAGGGGCTTTCTCGCCCGACTGTCCAGCGCGCAGAGCGATTGCACTTCGCGCAGTCGACCCAACCATCGAACCCGAAAGCGGGACCATTTTTCATCGGTGGTCTTGGCGGGAACTTCCCGGCTCAGTTGTTGCCTTTGCGCGTCCAGGTCCTGCCAGAGCGCACCTGCCTGGTCCATGCACTCCTGCACGGTGAGAACCCGTTGCCCTCCACTCGTCACTCCAGGGCTCATGGCGATCACCGAACGCACCACGCTGACGATCAACATTCCGCAAAAACCGACGACCACTACCAGATACAGGGCATAGGCCGCGATTCGGAACGGGCGATAGCGCGGATCTCTGAGCGATTCTTTGGCGGGCCGAGCCACCTTCTGTGCTTATGACCGCGCTGCCTTCGGTGCAAGTGGCCGGCCGCGGACCTACTGCTGGGGAAGCGACGGGTCGGCGGCGTTGGCGGACTCCGGCGGCTTTGGCGGCTTTGGCGCGGAAGGGGCATCGCCAGCGTTGGCGGCCAACACCCGCTTTACCGCTCCCAGTCGAGAGCGAAACTGCGGGGCGAATTCGCTGTTGGGATAAGAGGCGAGCGCCTGCCGCGCCACGTCCAGCGCTTTCTCAAGCTGTCCCGTCTGTTCGTAAGACTGCGTCAGCAACAACATCGCGTGATCGCGCACTTTGGAGCGCTTTTCTTCGGCGACAAACCGCGCCAAAAGCGGAACGGCCTGCTGGTGTTGGCGGGTCTGGTTGTATGCGGCGCCTAAATAGTACGAGGCTTCGAGCATCTCCGGCTTCGGGGGATTGAGTGCGGTGAAGCGGGTAAGCTCAGCAATCGCACTGCGCATGTCGCGCTTGCGAAAGGCCGCCTTGCCTCGGTCCAGGGTGATCTGCCCTACTTCCGTTCGCACCAGCTCCGCCCGGTCGTTGAGCGCTTGTCTCTCGAGCGGCGACAGGCGGGCCTGATTCACCTTCGTCAGCTGCTCGATCGCTCTGAGGCGGTCCTCGCCGCTCCCGGTGTTCAGTTGGCGGTATGCGTCGGCGGCGACGCGGCTTGCAACCTTCGCCACCTCCGCGTCCGCCTGCAGCTTGTCAAGATGCGCTCTCATTTCGGAGACGCTCTTCTCAAGATGCTCTCGTTCGCGACGGGCAGCGCCGGAACGTGAGACCAAGAGCATGATCGTGGCGGCCACCAGCAAAGTGGTGAAGACCAGGTAGGATACTCCCGAAGATACCCAAAGATGCTTCTGCAGATCGTCCTGCTTCTTGCCGAACATCTTCAGCTCGACGTGCAGGCTCTTCAACAGATTGTCGGTCTTGATTACCAGGTTGCGAGACTCGATCACCTCGCGCCGAATATCGCTAAGCTCCTTTTCGACCTCGGATTTGGTTTCAAAAGTCATGGAACCCCATCCTAGTGCTTGGCGGCCTTCGCGGCTATCGACACGATCAGCGGCCGCGGCGCTCGAGCTCCAGGAACGGGATCTGAAGGAGCACCAACGCCGGGTGAGCGCAGGAGGCGTTCAGATCGGCTCCTTCGAGGCGCTGCAGCCCCCGGTGAACTTCCTCGCTCGAAAGCTGCCATTTGTGAGACGCCGCAGCACGACACGCGAGCACCTGCATCGCCCGACCTTCACCCGCAGCGTCCGACATCCGCGCCGGTTTAGAAAGCTCGGCCGCGAGCGATTCCAGGAGAGGCTTGACCTCCACCCCGATTAGCGAGGAGGGCAGCGACTTAAGCGCCAACCCAACGCGGCCAAATGGCTCCAGTTCAAGCCCGAGCCGCTCGAGGAGCCCCTGATGGCGGATCAGGACCGCGCTTTGCTCGTGGCCCAGGTCGACCGTCGCTGCGAACAGAGAGCGTTGAAGCGGCTCGGCTCGATCCAATTGCAAGGCGCGCTTCATTCGATTGAGCTCCAGCCGTTCGATGGCCGAGTGAGGATCCAGCACTACCAGGGTGGCTCCAGCCCCCTCGCATATCCAATACCGCCCGCCGAGAGTGCCCAGATAGCGAAGCGCGCTGAAATACCCGGGCGGTGGGGCTTGGTTGATATCGGGGCGCGCTTCTCCAAATGCCAAACCTCGCGCTAGACCGTCGCGGGCCGGCTCCGCGGCGGATGACAATGGGAGCGCGCCGCCCCACCCGGCCTGCTGTGCACGGCTGAGAAAACTCTCCACCGCGAGTGCATGGTGGGAGCCGAGCACGGATTCCGTGCCGACCTCTCCTTCGGCCTGGGCGGGCGAAGCCGTCCTCCGCAAGGCGTTGCGCAAGCCGGCGAAAAGGACGTCGTACACCATCCGCGGGTTTACAAAGCGGACCTCCAGCTTTTGAGGATGCACATTGACGTCCACGGCGTGAGGCTCGAGCTGGATGAAACCGATCACCAGCGGATGCCGGCCGCCTGGAAGGAGATCCTGGAAGGCTCGTTGAATGGCGTGATTCAGGCCGCGATCGCGCACGTAGCGTCGATTGACGTAGGTGTATAGCTCGCGGGAAGTGGGAAAGCTGAGATCCGGAGAACCCACGTAGCCGCTCACCCACAGGCCAAGCTGCTCTTCATCGATCTCGATCAGATGGTGATACACCTCCGCGCCCAGCGCGAGCCCAATCCGCTCCTGGAGATCGCCGTCGGCTGCTGGCGCGGACAAGAGCGTCTTCCCCTCATGCTCGAGCGAAAAGCCAATCTCTGGATGGGCGAGCGCCAGACGGACGATTGCCTCCTGCACGTGAGATAGCTCCGTGCTCGGTCTCTTCATGAACTTGCGACGCGCGGGTGTATTGAAGAACAGGTCTCGGACCTCGACCCGGGTGCCGGGAGATGGCGGCGCGGCACCTACCTGCAGCCGACCCCCTTGCTCCACGGTAACTTCGGTCCCACAAGCCGCTCCAGCCTCCGAAGTGGTGAGCCTAAGCCGAGAAACTGCTGCGATCGCGGAGAGGGCTTCTCCGCGAAAACCCTTGGTCCGGATCGACGACAGTCCCTCCACGCTCTTGAGCTTGCTGGTGGCATGCCGCATCAACGAAAGCGCGGCATCCTCGCGCGACATCCCCATTCCGTCGTCGCGAACATCGATCTTCGATAGGCCGCCTTCGTCAACGGCTACATCGATCGATCGAGCTCCAGCGTCGATCGAATTTTCCACCAATTCTTTCACCACCGACGCGGGACGCTCGACCACCTCGCCGGCCGCAATCTGATTGACCAGCTCTTCGCTCAAAAGCGCGATCCGCCCCACGGCGAGCAACTTAGGGGGCAGCCCCGCGGGCTGACAAGAGATGTCGTTTGGGATATCAGCTGATCGGTGGCTCGAGATCCTGCGATGAGGAAGAGCGTGCTTGGCAATGACCCCTTTCAACGCGGAGCAGCGCCGCTTCCGTCTCCGCTCGCTGCCGCCCCCGAACCCGCCGCAACCAAGCGGGCAAAGACCCCGGCCCGCCAGCGCAAGGCCGACCCGGCTCGGGAGCCCGCGGCCGAGACCGCCGCCTTGCCGCTGCCCGCGCCATCGACGCCCGAGCGGCCTGAGTCGCAGCCAAGTCCCCCGCGGGGTTTGCAATCGGGGTCGGTGGTGGCGTCGGTCTTCAACTTTCTGTTTGAGCAGTACTGGCGGGTTCGCGTTGAAGGCGCGGAGCAGGTTCCCAGGGGACCCGCGATTGTGATTGCCAACCACGTCGGTGCTCTGCCGGTGGATGGACCGATCGTCACGATGGCCCTACGCCGTGCCCGGCCGGATCTTCTGGAACCGCGCTGGCTCGCGGAAGATCAGCTTCTCAATTTTCCGATCCTCGGGGGCAGTTTGTTTGAGCTAGGAGCGGTGCCTGCCTCGTTTCAAAATGGCCTACGCCTCTTGAAAGAGGGTCGGCCGGTGCTGGTTTTTCCAGAAGGCACCCAGGGCTTGAGCAAACCCATATTCGATCGGTATCAGCTGAAGCGCTTTGGCCGGGGAGGATTTCTTAAACTGGCGCACGAGGCTAGCGCTCCGATCGTTCCGGTTGGGGTGATCGGAGGGGAGGAGGCGATGCCCACCCTGGCCAGGCTCCCCGGCCTTTTGGGTCTGCCTTACGTTCCGCTCACCCTCCCGCCGCTGCCGACCCGCTGGACGATTCGCTTCGGAGCCCCGCTGAAACTGGATCTGAACGGAAACGAGTTAGAGGGAGAAGCTCTGCAGGGCCAGATTGAGGTTGCCCGGCAGTCGGTGGAAGGCCTGGTGAAGAGCCTGCGGGCAGCGCGCCACTCCCTTTTCTGGTGAGGAATTCACCTCCGGGAGCACACCCTCCAGATTGGGCTCCAGACTCCTTGGCATCCTCGCGGCTTTTTGGCGATGATGCGCCATGACCAGGCGAGAGCCGACGCAGGTGGGCAAGCTGTTGCCGGGTGTATTGGCTCAACTCGCCCGCTCGAGTGGCAATGCCACCCACCTGAAGACCGCTTGGGAGAAGGTGGCCGGTCCGGGAATTGCCAAGCATAGCGCTCCGCTTCGGATCGAGGGGGATACGTTGGTGCTCTCGGTGGCCGATCGGAATTGGGCCAATGAGCTACGTAAGCACGAGGCACAGCTCAGGGCTCGATTGAATGCCGCGAGCCCTGGACTTCGAATCTCGCGGCTCGAATTCAGGGAGCCTGCGTGTCCGCGCTGATCGCCGGCGTGTTTAGCTTGGCGATTTCGGCCTCGGCCTCGGACCTTGAAGAGAAAGCCGGCAAGTACGTCACCGAGCAATTCGGGCGCGTCGGGCGAACGCCGCCACAGGTCGATCCGAAGCTTTCCGCGGCGGCGAGAAGTCTCGCCAAGAAGGCGCTCGAGCGCGGCGCGGCGGAAGCCGTGAAGATGTCTTCCGTCAGCGAGGCTGTTTCCAAAGCGGAGGGATCCGATCCGAGCCCGCGCGCCTTCGTGGTTCGCGCGTCGCCGCCCGAGCACGCGCTAGAGTCTTTCTTCAAGCGTACCGACCTGAACCGGGACGCGGCCTCGCGGATGGGGATCGGAGCGGCGCTCGCCAATGGCAGCGGAGCGATCGTCGCGCTGCTTTCGGTTCAAAAAGCGGAGTTGAAGCCCTTCCCGCGCTTTTTCGCCAAACCGCGCAGCGCCGATTTGTGCGGCAAGCTGTTGAGCCCTTTGACAACCCCCAAGGTGTTCGTCACTCAGCCCAATGGAGAAGTGGAGCGGGTTTTGCCGTTCAAAGACTCGGCGGATGGGTTTTGCGCGCGAATTCGATTCTCCAGGCGGGGCCATTATTCGGTTGAGGTGGTTGGACAGAGCGATCGAGGGCCCGAGGTGACAAGCCTTTTCAGAGTGGCGGTTGGCTCCTCGGAGCAGTTCGAAGAGTCGGCTCGTTTTTCTGAGCCCAGGAGTCCGGCCGAGGCAAGGACTGCGATCCTGGCGCGAATCAATGGAATGCGCGCCGCCGACAGTTTGCCCCCGTTGGACGCGGACCCCGCGCTGGACCGGGTGGCGCAAAGCTATAGCGAAAGAATGGCCGCCGAAAATTTCTTTTCTCACGTGACTCCCGACGGCCTGGACCTTAAAACCCGCTTGCAGAAAGCCGGCTATGCGTACCAGAGGGCGGGAGAGAATCTCGGGCTCGCCGCCGGAGCGATTGCCGCGCAGTGGAGCATTGAGCAAAGCCCCGGCCATCGCCGCAACCTGCTGGATCGAAACTTCAGTCGAGTCGGGATCGGGATTGCATTCTCCAAAGGCGAGCATCCGCAAGCCCTGGTGACCGAAATTTTGGCCAAGCCCCCCGCCCAGAGCCGGGACCCGGTCGAAGAGGCCTATCGGTCGTTGGCGCAGAAGCGGGCCGATCTGCACCTTCCGGCGCTCAAGCGAAACGAAGTGCTAGAGCACCTTGCGCTGGACCATGTCCAGCGCGCCTTGGAGCTGGGTCAGCCCAAGACCGAGCTTCCGGGCGATTCGCTCCAGGAACGGATCTTCTCCTCATTGCTAGACGTCTCGAGGACGTCGGTTGAGTTCTTCGTTTCCGACAGCCCGGCCCAGGTGGCGACTTCGAAAAGCCTGGCCGATCGAAGGAATGATCTCGTCGGGATCGGAGCGATCCGGAACGATGCCTCGAGCCACGGTCGAGGCAAATACTGGGTACTGGTCATCTACGCCGCGGGACGAGAGTCGGCCAGCCAGCACCGCGACGTGCGCTAGGACGCTCTATCTCAGATCGCCCGCCGCTGAGTGGCGTAGGCTTCGATTCCCATCTGAGGCGGCGAGGTGATCTGACACAGCGGACACTTCAGACAAGTGAAGCTCGCCCAACCACGGCGGACAGCCTCATCTAGACAGTGGTCGTAGTACTGACAATGGAGATTCCGATGGGTCTCTACGCCCGCCCGCTTCGGTCCCGCCTCAGGGTTGATCGTTTGCGGCAAATTGGTTGGACACGGCTTCATGTCGGCAAGGCCCTCCGTTGGTGCAACGTTCAACGCCCCCTTGACCTGATTACACGGTTCCGTCTTTCCACATCTCCTCGTACTGCAACAAAGTCGCAGCGACAGCTAACATGCAACCATTCGATGCCCTCAGTCCCCAGAGCCAGCTCGAAATCCCGCGGGTTTAAGACGCGAGCGCCGGGATGTCAAACGGGTCTTGATTTGTTGTTGCGAATCAAGTCCGGGGTTGCTCCTTTGCTGGTGATTTTTGCCCTTTCCGCTCTGGCTCAGTCCCCCAGCACTTTGGAAGCAATCCGGGGTGCTCGGGAGGACGCGCTCGAGCGCGCCGAGGCTGATCTGGCGGCCTGTCTCGCTGTTTCATGTCTCGGTGTAAATCGAGTTTCACTGCTGGTCGGATACTTGCGATTGTCGCGTGGTGATCCAAGCGGCGCGCTCCAGCAATTTTTGTCGCGCCCGCCGCCCCCGGAGCTCGAATCGATTCACGCCTACTACTCCGGCGAGGCGCGATTTTATCTGCGGGACTATCGCGGCGCGGCAAACGCGTTTGGACGTGCTACCCTTGGCGCTCCGGGTTGGCTCGTTAGCCGCGCGCAGCATCGGAAGGGTGAGGCCCTTTTGGCTGCCGGCGACTTCGCCGCCGCCCGTCCGTTGCTTGAAGCGGGGGCCTCAGCCGCGCCGTCGGGGGAGCTGTATTACGAACGCTCGCTGGTGCGCCGCGCGCAAGACGATCTAACCGGCGAACGGGAAGACTTGCTGCGCATCATCACGGGCTATCCACTGCATCCCTATGTGGCGCCGGCATTGGCCCGACTGACTCAAATCGATCAGCGGCCGATTCAATTCACGCTCCAGCAACGGCTCGCCCGCGCGAGACTTTTTAGCGAGAGCGGAGACTTCGAGGCTGCAATTCGAGAGCTAAGCGAAGCGAATCGCGAGCAGCTTGCCGTCAGTAAAGAAGACCGGGCGGAGCTGGCCCGCCAGTTGGCCGCCGCGCTCTTGGCGCTAAACCGGGTTGAACTCGCCGACGCGCAAATTGAGGTTGCACGCACTGGCCCTCCTTCGGTGGCATCGGAGGCGGCGCTGCTTCGTGCTCGGTGGGCCCTGCGCAAGGAGGAACATTCGAGAACCCGAAGCCTGATGGTGCAGATCCTCCGCCGCTATCCGAATCAGCCGGCGGCGGAAGAGGCTGGCTTTTTCGTAGGATGGCTGGATTTTCAGGATGGTCGGCTCGATGCCGCGATTTCCGCCTTTGCGCGACTGGAGAAGCGATCCGGACATTCCCACCGGCTGGGAGACACTCTCTGGTTGCATGGCTTGGCGTTGCTCCTCAAACGCAACTACGCCGCGGCGGAACAAGCGTTCGAGAAGTTAATTCATGCCGTCCCCAACTCCGACTTCGTACCTCAGGCTCGCTACTGGTCGATCCGCTGCCAACAGCTACGTGGATCGACTCGAGACGATGTGCCGAGCCAGTATCTCCAACTCGTGCAGCTGTTTCCCGGGACCCTCTATGCATTCCTCGCCCAGGAGCGACTGCGCGAGTTGGGGGGAGATCCGCCGCTTGCCTTCACCGATCCGCCCCGGGTGGGTGACGAGCCAGTGCCGATCAACCTTCGGCTCACCGCGGAGTTGGTCGCGGCAGGACTGTTGAGCGACGCGGACCGCGAAATCGAGGCGCAAGTCCGCGGGGTGCGTACCGAAGACCAGGCCCGACATCTTGGCTATGTTCTTCAACGCCTGGAGGCGTACGGACCCGCGTACGCCTTGGGAGCGCGTTGGCTGTGGAAGAGCGCCTATGTCGACCGGAATGGCGGCGCGTTGTCTCTGCTCTATCCACAAGCCTATCGGGACACGGTGGACAGAGATGCCGAAGCGGAGGGAATTGACCCGTTCTTGGTCTGGGCGGTGATGCGGCGCGAAAGCAAGTTTCGAGCGGATGCACACAGCACCGCGGATGCGCGCGGGCTGATGCAAGTCATCCCCTCCACCGGGGTGTCAATTGCCAAGGAACTGGCGCTGCGCCGTCCCGCTCCCAACGAGCTGTTCATCCCCGAGCTCAACCTTCGCCTTGGGGTCTGGTACCTCACCCGACTGGTGAAGCGGTTTGGGCACCCGGCACTGATCGCCGCCGCCTATAACGCCGGCCCGCTGGTGGTGGCCCAGTGGCTGGAGAAGTACGGGGACGCGCCTTTGGATCTCTTTATCGAGCAGATCCCTTACAAAGAAACGCGCAACTACGTTCGGCAAGTGGTCGCCGACTACTTCATCTACCACCAGCTCTACGGAGATCCCGCGAAAGCACCGCGCTTGTCGCTCGAGATTCCGCAGCCCTCAAGCGCGGGCGTGAATTTCTGACGCGAGGGGCGTTAGACCGGGCGCTCTGCCGTCAGCAGGCGGCTCATCTCGTCTTCCTCGAGCGTCTTGCCGTCTCGGCCCAAAGCGATCGCATTAATTTGGTCTTCCTCTACTTCGACGGTGGCGCTCTTTCGCCACTCTGTGGTGTGGGTTCCACCATCAACCAACTTGCCGACCAGCACGTGATCGTTCCAAGTGAGAATCTCAAACCAGAGATCCTCCTCCGTGGTTCCTGCGGTTGGGTGGATGTCGAACGACGCTCGGGCCAGGAACGTCATTGGCTCCATCAGGCCTTTGCGATGAAACCTCGCCTTGAACGCCGGCAAAAGCTCCTGCGCTTGTTTGCGTAGAGCATCAGCCTCTTCGGGGGACTCCTGATCGAAACGGTC
>WNFJ01688965.1_pt1 | contig 16906 bp, 16 predicted proteins | sample 5400461 | NCBI WGS metagenome assembly WNFJ01 (sample SAMN13153349, study PRJNA577476) | soil metagenome | isolation source: 115 cm saprolite on Douglas fir-dominated hillslope | place: USA:California | collected 2013-09-17 | reverse complement strand
TGCAGGATGTGCTGCCCGACCCGCAAGGTGACCTAATCTTCACCTGGGGTCCATAGCTTTCGCTCATACACTACCGGCGGGCTACATGCTTCCAGAGTGCGCATTGCCTCATCTAACATCTGCCTTTACAACCGGTTCCCTCTCCACCCACTGAAAAGGCATCCGCTTCAAAAAAAGGGGAACTGCTTGATGAGATTGTCTCCACAACGGGATACTGTTAGTAACAGCGATATACTTGTGAGGGCGAAAGGGGGATGGGTTGCGTCGTCCATTTAACGGTTCTTATAACGCTCTACGGCTATTATGCGGGTAGAGAAGCTACAGAGAAGAGAGCTGACTTCACAGCTAGGAGCAAAAAGATGCCGCAGCAGGCCAAACTGATCGAGGTACTGAACCGCGCCGCTTAGCCGACGCCATCGATCTGCAGTTGCAAAGCAGGCAGGCCTATTGGAACGTCAAAGGGCCTCATTTCATGGCCCTGCGCGAGCTGTTCGACAAGGTCGCCGGGGGAGCGGAGGAGTATGCGAACCTCATAGCACAGCGTATCGTGCAGCTTGGCGGCAAGGCCGAGGGAACGGCGCAGACAGTCACTAGTCGGTCTTCGCTCGACGGGCATCGGCTTTCGAGTGCAGATGGGAACAGCCACATCGACGCGCTTTCGAGGACACTCACCGACTTTGGGAGACATACACGCTATGCCAGCGCACAGTCGACCGAGCTGCAAGATGCTGATACGGCTGTCATTTTCACCGAGATCGCCCGGGGCATCGATACATGGCTCTGGTTCGTCGAGGCGAGTCAGCAACCAGGGAGTTGAGCAGGGAGGAACGGCACTTCATGCTTGGATAACGCTTTCTATTTTGCGCCTGCTCAGGTAAGCGAACTACGAGGAGTGGATACTCGGCTGCAACAAGGCCACTCGAGTATCCAACCGTTGCCTACTTACGGTTGTGCCACCTATCGCGTAGCTGCGAGGCGTGGTTGATAGCGCCCGGCAGTGCCATAAGAAGCGCAAGCACCGCGATAAGTGTAAGATTTTTAGTGGAGCAATGCCTATCCTTGGAAAAAAGCTCCTTTCTCTGCTCTGCTGCTTATTCATGCAGGTCTACCGGCCGCAGAGCCGCATCCACCTCCCTACCGATGCGCGTAACGAGGACTGGCAAGGCTTCGATATCTTCCAGGGAGGTGCGGAAGTTGACGATACAGGCGCGCAGCAGGAACGTCCCTCTCACGACCGCATTAGAGAGGAACGCTTCGCCGCTTCGCTGTAAACGGGTGAGCAGTTCCGCATTCAACTGGTTGAGGTAGGCTTCGACCTGTTCCGAACCAGGGGTGAAATTGGGCGGGACATAGCGGAAGGTCGTAATGCTGAGTCCTCGGGTAAAGGCTTGCAGTTCCGGCTGCGCCTCCACGAGCCGGTAGAGTTCCTGGGCGAGCTGGATATCGTCGGAAATCATCTCCTCATAGCCTTCCCGCCCAACCTGGCGCAAGGCCAACCAGACCTTCAGAGCCCGGAAGCCCCGCGAGTTCTGCGGCCCGTATTCATGGTAATCGATGGTTGGTTCGGCCTGGGAAGCCCAGTGGTAATAGGGAGGATGGTAGCTGAATGTCTCACGCAGCGTTTCAGGCTTGCGCACCAGGGTGCAGCCGGCCTCCAGTGGGGAATATAACCACTTGTGCGGGTCTACTGCGACCGAGTCGGCTTCACCGATCCCCTGAAGGTCTGCTGGCACCCTTTCCTGGCCAGAATTTCGCAGCGCAGCAGCAAAGCCACCGTAGGCCCCGTCCACGTGGAACCACAGGTCATACTCCCGGCAGATCGCAGCAATGTCAGGGAGGGGATCCACCGCGCCCGTGCTCACCGTGCCTGCTGTCCCGATGACCAGGAATGGCAGATCACCGGCCTCAATGTCTGCTCGAATCTGTTCCCTTAATGCAGTCGTGTCCATGCGGAGGTGTGTATCCACAGGGACCCAGCGAATGGCCTCGGTGCCCAGGCCGAACATGTCGGCTGCCTTGTGAATCCAGGTGTGCGCCTCGACTCCAGTGTAGACGCGCAGGCGGCGGGCTCCTTCGCCCAGCAAGCCTGCTGCCCGCACATCCCAGGTGGCTTTGGCCTTGCGGGCCGCGAGAAAGCCGACGAAATTGCCCATATTACCCCCGCTGACGAGCAGGCCACCACAACTAGGAGGATAGCCAATCAGTTCGGCAATCCAGCGCACCGTCTGCGCCTCGATTTCATTGGCCATCGGCCCACCAATCCAGCCACCCACATTGGGATTCACGGAGGCTGCCAGCAGCTCGCCCAGTGCGCCAATCGGTGCGGCAGACGAGGTAATCACTCCCCAGAAACGCGGATGGCCGTTGAAGGTGGAATGCGCGAACAGAAGGGTAGCAGCTTCTTCGAGCAGGTCCTTCGCCTCGCTGCCCTCTTCAGGAAGCGAGCCTGTGCCCAGCGCTTCCCGAATCACCCTGGGTGATTCATTGGGAACAACAGGAAGGTTGGGGAGCGTACACAGGAATTCGGCGATGCGCTCGACCAACTGGCGACCCACCTTGCGGAACTCACTGGGTGTCATTTCGAGCGGTGCGATGCGATAGCGCAGCGCGTCTCGTTTGTCCATGACTCGTCATCTCCTTTGCCTGAAGAGGCTGCCTCTGCCATGTCGCATTCCCGCTTCATTTAGCGCAATCCCTCAAACAGAGCGGTGGTCAACTGGCAAATGGCGATATGGTCTGGATGCCCATATGCCCCATCGGGCCCAAACGTCACCACCACATCAGGTTGCACGCGGCGTACATGTCCCACGATCTTCGCGATCGCCTCCGCTGGATGAGCCTGATCCAGGTCACCATCGATGTAATCCAGGAACTCGACACGGCGGATACCAAGGACGCTGGCCGCGGCAAGTAACTCGGCCTCACGTCTCTTGCCCAGTACTTCCAGGCCCGGATACTCACTCTCGGAGCCTGTCCAGCCACGCTCTCCTCTCGTCGCTGTCACGAGAGAGGTTTCAACCCCCTCGGCGGCATCCTGGCGAAGTATGCCGCCGGTGCCCAATGATTCATCGTCAGGATGTGCCAATACACACAGCAATTTCAATTGGTCCGTCATCTGCTCTGTCTGCTCTCATCCGTGCTGGTTACCTTCTTGTACTGGGTCCAGGTAGGGGTAGCTGTCCTGGTAGCTGTCAAGGGGTGCCAGGACAGGCATCGTTCTCCTACATTGTCGCTCGCGCCTGCTGCGCATAGCCGCCGACGATTTCGCCATCATGCCATTCGGGTTCACCTGCGAGCAGTGGCAGCCACTGGCGATAGCGGGCGTCCTGCTCAGCACTCTGCGCGTTCGCCCAATACGCCTTTCGGCTCTCGAACACCACCGCGAGAGAGTAGTCGTTTGGGTCAGCATCCATGCGGTAGGTGTAGCTTGCTACGAACCCCGGTATTTGCCCAGATTCAAACGCACGCGCTTGCCCCTCGAGGAGCTGTCTGAACTGATCTTCCATTCCTGGTTTGATGCGTAAACGCCCGATTGTTCCGTACATGTTTGTCTCCTTTCTTTTCTATGACTCATTCCTGAGAGATCCGATTGATCTACCCTCTGGATGGCCCCTGGAACGCGAGACTCCCCACCGTGCGCATCGCCTCCAACATCTCCTCAACGGTGAATAACTTGGTCGTCTTGATCGCTTTGATGTGCCCTGGGGCGACTGCCGCTACACTCGTGGCGATGGCAGCAGTATCATCAGGCAGGTCGATGAGCCCAACTCCATCGTACTCCCCAAAACAGTAGTAGAAGCCGACCAAGCGACCCCCGAGCTTCTGTGCCAGTTCCCTCACGGGTGCACTCCGGTCTTGTGGGTTTTTTGCCAGCGTTGCCCACGCTTCGGCAGTGTACGCAAACTGAACCATGTAAAGAGCCATAACATTCGTCTCCTCTCCGGCGACTCGTTCATTTCTGATTTCGTGGGGCCTGATTTGTACTGCGCGACTTTCTTACAGATGCGAGGCATGGTGCTGCCAGAGCGTGACCTCGTAGAGGATGTTGAAGGGATTCTCCATCGGAACGCGGCGCACATTGCTGAACCCGGCTTCTGCGCACAGTTCGCGCATTTTCGACTCTGGAATGCCGACGGTGCCCAGCCCTTCGCCATGATGCGCCAGCGAGGTGGTCATGCAGTAGAGTACGCTGCAACTGTAGAAGAACGCACCGAGCAGCCCGATGTTCTCCTCCAGCTTGTCGGAACTGTTGATTTCCAAACACACATAGCGCCCGTCGGGGCGCAGTCCATTGCGGATCGCACGCAGCAACCCGCGTGGATTGACCGCGTCATGCACGACGTCGAAGGTCGTGATCACGTCGTACTGTTCAGGTAGACCCTCTGAGACGTCCTGGTGCTCGAAGCGCACGCGATCCGCCACGCCTGCTGCCTGGGCATTGGCCGTGGCTTGCTGGATGAAGGGGGCGAAGTTGTCGTAGCCGACGTAGCGCGACTGCGGGTAGGTCTGGGCCAGCTTGATGAGCGCCTTTCCCTGACCACAGCCCACGTCGGCGACCGGGGCGCCACGTTCCAGTTTGGCCTGTACATCTGGCATGGCTGGCATCCACACGGGTACCAGTAGATTCTCAAACCAGCCACTGGTAAAGCGAGATATGCCTTCCCAGGCGCTGGGGTCGTAGGCCTCCATCGGGACACCGCCACCGCTGCGGAAGGCTTCCATCAACTGGTTGATCGGTCCGGCCAACCCCACTATTTCCTCCTGTACCCCACCGAAGAAGACGGGACCTCCTTCCTGGGCAAGCACAGGAACGTGCTCAGGTGGCAGGGTGAAGCGACGAGTGACAGGGTTGTACTCCAGATAGCCAGCGCTGGCCATGGCGCTGAGCCACTCGCGTGCGTAGCGTTCGTTGATGCGCGCACGCTCTGCTAGTTCTTCACTCGTGGCTGGTCCCTGCCCGGCCAGGTTTTTGAACAGGCCGAGCCGGTCCCCGATGCTCGACATCACCGTCACGGCCAGGCCAGCGGTGTCAGCCAGTACTTTGCCCACGAATGCTTCGGCCTTCGCCTGATCGATAGTCTGTTGCGTTGTCATGTCTTTTTCTCCTTTTTCTGCGTGCTTGTATCACCTCAGCGCGGCGGCTATCGTGCCCGTATCCGTGTACTCCTGAAAACGAATCCACCTGCCGTCGCGGAAGTCATAGACATGCGCAACGGGTACCTGGAACGCCGTTCCGCTGGCTTTTCCTTTGCCACGATATTCACCCAGGACGATCACCCGATCCCCATTGTCCACCATATGCTGGGGGATGGCGGCGAACTCAAGATAGTACGACGGGATGACGCTAAAAAATTCGCTGGCGATACCCTGCGGCCCCCGGTGGGTGCCGCCAAGGGGATAGTCAGGTGCCTGGGGTATGTCCCACACGATGTCGGGGTCCATCGCCCCCAGGATGGCGGGGATGTCGCCTCGCGCGAAGGCATCGTACAAACTCTGGACAAGGCTCACATTCGCTTGTGACATAAGCGTACCTCCTTTTTCTGCTTGCATACTATTCGTCGGCGCGGTTGTCACTGTCTGATTCCAACCGTTAGTCGCAGTATGCCCGAAAAAGGCGAGTTTGCCATCGTGGAAAAGTACGGAGATGATGTTAAAGCAGTACGGAGATTTCTACTTTAGTGGTAGGATGCCAACCCCTTTTCGAGCGCCCATGCCCTGATCTGCCTGCGCGATTGAACGCCGAGCTTGTACATGATATTAGCCACGTGGGTTTCGACGGTGCGTTCGGTGACCACGAGCAACACGGCGATCTCGCGGTTGCTATTCCCCTGTGCGATCAGGGCTGCTACCTCGCGCTCCCGCATGGTCAGTCCGCCGTAAGCCTGCCTGGCGGCGCGGTCCGGTGAAAGCGAACGCACTTGCGGCAGCATGGCCGTGGCCTGGCGGAGGAACCGCTCCTGTACCTGTCCGTCCGGGAGGTTGGTAGCGAGTTCCTCAATCAGCGTGCGGGCTGTCGAGAACGCTTGCCCAGCTTCTTCCTGCCGTGCCTGGGACTGATAGAGCCTGCCCAGGGCAACGCAAATACGCCATAGCAGCGGTCGCAGCCCCTGGGTATGCGCAGCTTCTTGCGCGGCTCGCAACATCGTTTCGGCTTCCTCTGTCCGGTGAAGCGAGGCCTGCGCCTCACCGCGCAGTTTCCAGAGGCGAGGGATGACGCGCTCGTCCGACAGGTTGGTAGCAGACGCGATCAACTGCTCCGTGATGTCCAGCGCCAGGACGGGGTCACCACCAACAAGGGCGAGGTCGGCGCGTGCTGCCCAGACGAGTCGCTGCCCGATGGTTTGCATGGCCGCATCAGCTTCAAGCGCGGCAGCGAGAATTGATCTGGCTTTCGCGAGGTCTTGTTGAAGAAGATATACACAGGCAAGAAAGCCCGAAACGATACGAATCCAGTTCGACGAGCCGACCTCGAGGGCAAGGGCGAGGGCCTGTTCGAGATGCTGCTGCGCCTCTGGCAGCGCGAGCAGGTCGAGATAGAGTGTCCCCAGTATCCAGTACCCAAAGGTCATCCACTGGCGATGCTCTATCTGCTCGGAGAGAGCGAGACCCGCTTGCGCCATCTCCAACGCCCGTGCATACTCGCCGTGTGGGCCCAGGTAGTGTGCCAGGCTAAGGAGTGTGTAAGCTTCGGCAGAGCGCTGACCACTCTCACGCGCGGTCTTGAGGGCCTGCTCACCAAAGTGGAGGGACTCGGCGAAACTGATGGAGGCTGGGACCAGCGTTTCGCCTTGATAAATCCCACCGAGTTCGGCCAACAGCGTCAGGCTAGAGGCCAACCCCTGGAGGTCATCGAGTTCCCGGAAGAGGATAACAGCTTGCTGGCAATAAGCTGCCCCTTGAACCAGATCACCGCCAAGAGTAGCTGTCATGCCCAGCAAGTCATTGGTTTGGGCGATCCCCTGCGGATCATGCGCTTGCTCAAAGAGCGCGAGCGCCTCATGATGATAGCGCAGCGCTTCGTGGGGCTGTTCGATATTCACATGCCAGTTACCCATGCGGTTGAGGCTATGAGCCAGGGTGACCGGATCGTCCATGTGACGGGCCAGCGCCAGTGCCTGCTGGTAATAGCTGCCTGTTTGGGCGTAATCGCGCTCCGCCCACAGGGAGCCAAGGTCCATCAAGGCCTGCCATTGCGCATGGCGCTCTCCGGTTCCCTGGGCCATGTGCAGGGTGGTCTCATAATCCAGGCGGGCATACTCGAAGTCTCCCAGGGTCTCGTACGCCTGGCCACGCAGGCGATAGAGCGAGGGTCGGGGCGGAATCAATCCGCGCTGTGCTGCATCCAGGGCTCGTGTTACATGCTCGATGGCAGCACGCGGAGCGTAGAGGCGCTGCGCCTGTTCCCCGGCACGCTGCCCATACTCCAACGCTTTCTCCCATGCACCCGCCTCGTAAGCATGATAGGCCAGGTCTGCCATGTGTGCATCGAGGCTTGAGGCATAGAAGTGCTCCATCGTGTCGGCAATGCGAAGGTGCAGCGCCTTGCGTTCGCGGACCAGCAGGTCGGCGTAGATGGCCTGGCGTGTCAGCGCGTGGCGGAAGGCGAACTGTTCCGCCGATTCTTCAACGACCACCTGGGCAGCGATCATCTCCTTGATCAACGGGAGCAGGTGCAGTTCGTCGTTGTGGGTGAGTTCCTGCAGGAGAGCAAAATCGAAGCGGCGTCCAGCGACTGCCGCCAGGGTCAAGATCTGTCTGGTGGGCGCGCTCAACCGATCCGTGCGCTGCTGCACTGCATCCTGCACGCTGCGCGGAATGTGCAACTCGCGCAGCTCCTTGCGCTCCCAGCGGCCATTGGCGTAAAAAATCTCCCCAGAGGAGATGAGAGAGGTGAGGATTTCCTCAACGAAGAAGGGATTCCCATCCGTCAGTGTATAGATAGGATCAACCAGCTCGATGCGTGTGGTGTGGGGCAGCGCGAAGATGGCTCGCAGCATGGCCTGGACTCCCTCTCGTCTGAGGCGTTCGAGCGAGCGCTCTTGGGCAAGCCTCTCCCGGTCCAGTTGCGCCAGGAAATGGCGCAGGCTGGGGCTCACCTCGTCGCTGCGGTAGGTCAGCAGGAGGAGGAGAGGGTGAGCAGAGCAGCGGCGGGCCAGGTAATGCAGGAATTCCAGGCTGGTGTCGTCACTCCAATGCAGGTCCTCCACGATCAGGCAGACAGGGCGCTCGACCGCTTGCGCCGTCAGGAAGTCTGCCAGGGTCTCAAAGCGGCGACGCTTCTCCTGTTCAGGATCGAGCGATGGGAGCGGAGACACAGGAGGGATAGCTGGCAGCACGTGACCGACATCAGGGAGCAAGGGCAGGAAGGCCTGCGCGATCTGCTGCACCGCGGGAGCGGGCAGGGCGAGGGAGTGACCGGAAAGGTGTGAGCGCAAGCAATCCAGGAGAGGTGCGTAGGGGATGGCGTGATCAGTCGGAAAGCAACTGCCTTGCACAAGCAGAAAGTCGTGAGCGAGAGCCTCGGCTTTGACCTCAGCCACCAGGCGCGATTTGCCAATCCCGGCTTCGCCAGACAGCAAGACGACCTGCCCTCTGCCACTCTTCGCCTGATCGATCAGCGCGCGGAGCGTGGCGAGGTCATTGACACGGTCAATGAGGACCGGGCAGACCACTGGCTTCTGAAATGGTGTCACCATGATGTTCGCTGCTTTCCGATGAAGTCCTGGATCACACTGCACAGTGCTTCGTCAGCCTAACAGGTGACGCGCAGGTGTCGTTGTGCACCTTTATGCAAGATCACGGCCTGTATTATAGCATCTGCACCCGTAGAAGTTAACCAGATTCTTATATCTATCATTCAACTCTCGAAGTCATATGGCATGTTTTTACGGTAAAAAACGCCGGTCAGCAACTCCGCGGTCGCGAAAAAGTGGGAAGCTCTCCAAAGACGACTCGACAGCCTGCAATGCTGGGCTGAGGAAGCTCACAAGCGGATGCACAATGGAAGTCAAACTGTACAGGAATTGGCGTGAAACAGAGGAATCGACCAGCAAGACACTGGAGAAACCGCTCCCCATCTAGGGTATCAACATGAAATGTTGTAAATAAACCGAGCGCCTCGGGCAATCACCGCGTCTTTGTCGTCTGGATATGGTCTGATCATTGGCTCATCATCTGAGTTGGCCGATACACAAGAACGACACTCTGCCATACCCTGTCCAGGGAAAACGGGGACGCGCAAAAAGCCCTGCATCTTTTTCAGGGCGTAGTCGTTATCTCCTCATCTCTCGATGACGACTACGCCGTGTCTCCTTTTCACATCACAGAGAGGCTTTGCTTTCTCTGTTGTGGATCTACAACTCGAAGCGCGTCCCGACGCTACTCTGGATGAAGGCGTCAGGGAGCAGAGTGGCCAGTCGATGAATCGCTCGGAAACCCGTGCAGTGGGTGGGGACAATGATGGCGGGTGCAAAGGCGGCCAAAGCGTCGCAGGTCTGCTGGATGAGCGGCTCCGGGGTCAAACCACCGAGGTGGAAACCACCGATGATGGCGTAGATCTGCTCGATACCGGTCAGCTGCCGGGCATAGCGCACGATATTGACGATGCCCGCATGACCGCATCCGGTCAGGACCACGAGCCCTTTCTCTCGAATATGGAGTACAATTGCCTGGTCATCCAAAATGAGGGGGTCCCATTCCCACTCGCCGCTGCGGAGTGCCTGCTGCCCCGGCATACCACGCTCGAAAGCCGTCGTCCGGTCCACTTCCCCGGTCACCAGCAGGGCACCGTCGAGTAAGAACGAAGGCTGGCGTTCCTCGATGATCTCAAAGCCCACCCCTTGGAGGGCGGATTTGCTGGTGGTGGGAAGCTCAAACGGATCACGCCCTGGAATGACGATGCGGCGACGATTCCAGAACTCGGGATGAATCAACAGAGGCAATTTGGCGCGGCCCAGCGCGCGAGCCAGCCCATCCAGCCCCGTAGTGTGATCGAAGTGGCCGTGGCTCAGGACGACGGTTTCAATGGCTTTGGGTGAAAGATCAAACAGTCGCATATTCTCCACCACACCATCCGGTGTCACGCCCGTATCGAAGAGGATCTGATGCGTGCGTCCTGGCTCGGTGAGCGTCAGCAGGGCAGAGAAGCCATGCTGTGCCAGGAGCGGGACGAGCGTTTCCCCATCTTGCATAAGCGGGGCCGGAATACGCGGTATCTGTGGACCAAACTGAGGCCGCTTCGCCGGTCCCTGATCAGCAAGCAGGCCATCGAACAGATTATCAGCCAGAATGCTGATCGTGACGCCATCAACTGGCTGCAAAGGAATGCGTTGTAGTGGCATCCTCATTCATCTCCTTGAACGTATCCCACGTCTTGCTTGGTTCGCAAGTGTGTTCTCTGCACCACTGCTTGTTAGTACTCCTTGCGCTCCACCACCTCAACGATCCGTGTCTGCGGGCTGCCGGCCAGGGCTGGCGCAGCTGCTGCTGATTGCCAGACCTCGCGCATCGTCGCGAGAAAGGCCTCCGCTGTCGTTGTACTCTCAAAGTCCAGGTCGATCATGACGTAGTTCGGATCATCAACAGGTCGCAGAATCTGGTAGCGGCGCACCCCCGACCGCTCCCGGCCAGCAGGATCGCTCTCGAAGGCCTTCTTCCAGGTGGCGAAGTCGCGGATTGGGTGTTCAATGTGGAGAATAATCATTGTAGTTCCTCTCATTTTTAGGCGAATGGTAACTGTTGTCTAAGTAATGGCGGTTCCTCTCGCATCGCGAGAGCACATGAGCGCTGCCTCCGTTATGCAGTCGCGATCACATAGCGGTACGTGTTCTCTTCCCGGTAGCCTCCATTACTCGTTCTGAAGGGCAGCAGGGAGTCAAGAACGACCTGCTTGACCTTCTCTTCCCCTGCATACCGCACCGCCATGACCGTCGGTCCCGCCGAGCTGATGGCCTTCCACGCTGTTTCGGAGTCCGCCCACACAAAGGTAGAAGCGATCTCCCCACTGTCGTCGGCTCGCAGTCCGGCCTGTTCCAGGAGTGTCTCCAGTCGGCCTGGCTCAGAAAGCGCAAACGGACTGCTTGTTCCCGTCAGTTCCGGCGGAAGCAAGGCTCTGATAGCTGTGAGCACTGCGGCATGCTCGCAGTCCTCTGGTCTCCCCCAGACGACCATCGCGACCCGGCCTCCGCGCCTGACAACTCTTTTGGCTTCCGAGAGTGCCGCGACCAAGTTGGCTGCATGCTGGAAGGAGTTGAAGCCCGTTACCACGTCAAAGCTGGCATCTGCGTAGGGAAGCTCTTCCATGTCTCCGACACGGAAGTCCCCACCAGGGAGGCGCTCACGCGCTATTTCAATGAATGCAGGGGCGGCGTCAATCCCGCTGACCTGGGCTCCGAGCTCTGCGGCCAGCTGTGCCGCCAGTCCCGCTCCACAGCCGACATCCAGCAGGCGTGTGCCGCGGCTGATACCGACCCGATCAAATACACTCTTGTAAAGAGGTACATGCCACGTTTCTAGAAAATTGGCCCAGTTGCGCGCCTGTGCTGACCACAGTTCGCCCTGGACTTGTGCTGTACTCATGAGGTGACTCTCCGATCTCGTGTGCTTTCGACTTTCGTCACGAGAGGCCCATTGCCTCCCATCGTTCACAAGAGAAGTGTAGTCGAAAAGCGTGGTGTTGCCACCGGGGAAAGTACCTGGATGCAGAGGCGGATGGTACCTGGATTTCTAGAGGAGTACTCGCGATGCCAGTACCTGGAAATTTAGCGGGTCGCCAGCCCTGTTTCGACGACCCAGGCGGCGATTTGTGCCCGCGAGGTAAAGCCCAACTTCCCAAGAATATTGTTGACATGCCCTTCGGCGGTGCGTTCGCTGACCACCAGCAGATCAGCAATCTCCCGGCTCGTTCTGCCCTGAGCAACGAGTCGCGCGACTTCGCGTTCACGTGCCGTTAAGCCGCCAAAGGCTTGCCTGGCAGCCTCCCTTGGGAGCAGCGGTTTTTCCTTTGGCAACGTACCAAGCGCTGTCTGCACAAACTGTTCGCGCAGAGACGCATCATCGATGGTGGTCGCAAGTTTCTCAATGAGCTGCCGCGCCGCGGCAAGTTCCTGCCTGGCTTGCTCTTCCCTTTGGAGAATCAGGTATGCTTGTCCCAGGACACGATGGATCGTCCACAGCACAGGCCGGTCGTTCCGCGCCACGGCTCCCTCCCTTGCCTCCTCTAACGCCGCAACTGCTTCATCCAGGTGCGAGAGGGCCAGCAGAGCCTCGCCTTTCAATTTCAGCAGATGAGGAATGGGCTGTGCGGGCTGGCCGGGTACCAGACCTGGTACCGACGCAAGCAAGTGTTCGGTAATGTGGAGCGCTCTCTCAGGTTCTCCCTGTGCTAGAGCGAGTTCTCCCCAGGTCAGGGCAATATGCCGTTCTGCCATCGTCCGTGGGTGCTGCTCGCGTGGCATCACCGCTTGTAATGTGGCCTGGGCCTGTGGCAGATCGTGGTTCAAGAGGTATGCCCATGCCAGGTCAGCCATAAGCGTGACGATCCAGAACGCTGAGCCCAGTTCCCGCGCCAGCGACAAACCCGCTTGCAAGGCGGTCACTGCTGGGGTAGCAGGACCAAGCAGCAGCAAGTAGATGTTGCCAAGGGCGAAATAGCTGGAGACCATCCACTGCCGGTGTTCGATCTCGCTGGCAATGCGCAGGGCTGCCTGCGCATGGGAAAGTACCGGACCGAACTCTCCAAAGGAGAGCAGGGTATGAGCCAGGGCAGCTTCGGCAAAGGCCTGCCCCAAGAGCGAATCGTTTTGGCGTGCGAGGCGCAACGATTCTTCTGCATCGTGGACACATGCATCGCGTGTCCTCAGCGGACACAAGGTGGTGATACTTGACCCCGGTATGGACTGGATGGCACGCATGGCCAGGCTCGAGATGAGGCTCTGCGAGTCACCCAGCGTACGGAACAGGGCAATCGCTTGCCCAATGTGTTCCACCGCTTTGACCCTGTCTCCACGCATCCCATATGTTGGGCCAAGCAAGTCGAAGCTTTCAGCCATCCCCTGCGTGTCTTGCTGTGTCTCAAAAATGCGGAGCGCTTCGTGATGGGCTTGCAACGCCTCCTCAATCTGTCCGGTATTGGCCAGCCAGTTTCCCAAGCGATTGAGGCTACGCGCACGCAGCGCGGGAGCGTCAAGGCTCTCGGCCAACGCGCTGGCACGCCGGAACCACGCCCCGGCCTGCGTATAATCACGCGCCGCCCACAAAAAGCCGAGTGCCATCAAACTGCGCCACTGCATCACGCCATCGGAAGCCGTGTGAGCAATAGCTAACGCGCGCTCGTAATCGCTATACGCGCGCTCGAAGTCTCCCAGGGTTTCATAGGCTTGCCCTCGCGCATGATACAGCTGACCTGGTGGTGCGATGGACAGGCGATGGGCCGCATCCAACGCATGAGTCAGGTGCAGAGCAGCCGTCCGCGGTGCGTACAGGCTGAGCGCCTTTTCCCCGGCCTGCTGTGCATACGAGAACGCTTTCTCCCAGATCCCCGCCTCGTAAAAGTGATGAGCCAGCTCGTTGAGATGGATATCAAGAGAAGAGACAAAGCGTTGCTCTATCGCCTCGGCGATCGTGCGATGAACTCCCTTGCGCTCGCGCAGCAGGAGTTGGCTGTAGATGGCTTCTCGTGTCAGTGGATGACGGAAGGCAAACTGGTCCTCCGATTCTTCCACCACCAGTTGCGCGGCGATCAACTCTTTCATCAGCCTCAACAGTTCCTGTTCCTCATGGCCCGTGATCTGCTGGAGTAAGGCAAAATCGAAACGCTTGCCAGCCACGGCTGCCAGGATCACCACCTGCCGTGCAGCTGGGCTGACTCGATCAAGGCGAAGCTGTACCGCAGCCTGAATGCTGCGTGGGATGGGCAGTTCATGAGGTGGAAAGCCGTCCCACGTCTCGTTCGCGGAAACAATCGCCCCGGCGAGCAGGAGTGATTTGAGGATCTCTTCCAGGAAAAAGGGGTTGCCCTCTGTCAGTTCATAGATGGCATCCAGGGTTGCTGTCGGCATCGGGGATTTCCAATCAAAGATGCCCCGCAGCATCGCCTCGACCTCGCTCCGCGAAAGGGGGACCAAGCAGATTTCGTGCGCCAGATGTTCGCGGTCTAGTTGGGCGAGAAACTTTCGCAGTTCGGAGTGGATCTCGTCAGTGCGGTAGGTCAGAACGAGGAGCAGTGGGTGGCGAGCCGAGCTTCGCGCCAGAGAGTGCAGGAACTGCAGGCTCATTTCATCGCTCCAATGGAGATCCTCCACCAGGAGCAGAACCGGTTGCTTGGAGGCCAAGCCCGTGAAGAACTGGGTGAGAGCCACGAACAAGCGGCGTTTTTCCTGTTCTGGCTCGATCCCACGCAAAGAGGTGTCGTCAGAGGCGCGATCCACCAATCCAGGGAAGAGCCTCGCCAGTTCTCGTGCGAGTGGATCCGGGTTGGCGGTGGAGAGGGAGAGCAGCTCTTGCGTCTGCGAAGAAGAGAGCAGATCGAGCAGCGGGGCATAGGGAGAGGAGCGATCAGTGGGGAAACAGGTGCCCTGGAGCACCAGAAACCCTTGCTCGCTCGCCTGCCTTCTTCCTTCGTCAGCCAGGCGTGATTTCCCGATCCCTGCCTCGCCGCTGAGGAGAATCGCCTGCCCATGTCCCTGCCCCACCTGATCGATGAGCGCGTGCAGGTGAGCTTGCTCTCTCTCTCGGCCAATCAGGACGGGAGAACTGATTGGCTGGTTGGACACGATCGACATGAGAGACGATACCCCTTTCCCTACAGGATGGCTTCCTGTCATTACTCAACTGGTAAAGGCGGTCGAAGTCGACTCCATGCCATAAGCACGCCACAATCCCGGATCTTGAGGAGGCATCGCGTTGGCCCTGGTCACCTCTCGGAAAAAGGCTTCCATTTTCCCGGCAGGAAAAAACGCGACCAGAACCCGCCCCCGCCCCTCTCCGACAAAGGCCCAGACATGGGGAACCCGGCGGGGCGCCAGCAGCGACTCCCCTGGGTGGAGCTGGAACCGTTCTGCTCCCACCTCGAAGAGAAACTCCCCTTCGAGGATGTAAAACCATTCCTCCTGCTCGTAATGCAGGTGACGGGCCGGGCCACCTTTGGCCAGGAAGGTGTTTTCCAGAATACAGACATCGGGTGTCGTCGGCGTGGTCACCTTGAAGGCAATGGTGCTAATGCCCAGGCCGCGCTCTTCGCCAAAACGATCCGCACCAGCGGTGAGAAGCACCACCTCTGGCGGGTCAGCTGATCTCGATTCGCTCATCTCTCTCCTCCTGATAATGGGCGACGGGCCGAAGCCACAGAAATACATTCCTCAGCTGCTATCTTATCCCGGATTGGTTCTCTCTACAAGAGGGTTTTCACCTACGCAGGGAGCAAGGTTTTTTTGCTCACGCCGACTGCCCAACTCTGTCAAGTACGTTGGAACTCCATCATATCTGATGAGTACTGAATGGTAGAGCTATTTTTTAAGCTTGGGCCTCTCCTGGCTGCCTCGCATACCCGATCTCAAGCGAATCGTCAGTGCCTATGGCTAGAACTTCTTTCCTAGAAAACATTGCCAAAGATGAGGGGATAAGGTAGAGTGTATACAGCAGCGTGACCACCTGCCTCGAGATGCGCATTGCCTCACGAAGAATCTGACTCTGTCCCATTCACTAAACGCTCTCTACGTGAATCATTTTCTGCCTGTTCAGCAAGGCCACAACGTCCCCAATCTCCCCTCGCCAAAAAGACAGGAAGCAGATACAATGCGTTCACAGAGGCAGATTTCTCGTGAGGCAACCAGGAGAGTATCCCTCATTTCGGCGGAGGTGTCTCGCGCAAGATTGTTCCAAGGGAAGTGAGCGTGGGAATGGAATTGAGTCTTCACACAAAGCACGCATTACTTCAGCAAATAGTGCCTCAGTATCGCCAGGTATCGTCTTCAAAGAAAAGGGTGCTGCTTGATGCATTTACCCAAGCCACTGCATAGCATTGCTGGTTTCCAGAGCGACCCTGGCGGTCGCTCTGGAAACCAGCAATGCTGCACCGAAGAAAGGATAAACCAGCTTTTATGCAGCAAGTAGCAAGTGCAGATACCAGAAACAGCTCCAGCTTCTTGGGGCCGTTTTGATGATGAAGACAGGCGAATTGTTGTCTCACCAGCGCTGCTTCAATCGGCCCTATGCTCATGCACGTGTTGATGGCGCTGCCTGTAGCCGTGGGTCGGGTACCAGTCGCCGCGCCCCCGAGGCAGGAGATCGAACAGATTCCAGACGGGAGTATAGGGGTCGATGCCGCGGTTGTTCTGCTCATCGAACTCCGCGCCGATCGTGTAGCGATGAAAGACCCCATCGTCTGGTGTGCGCGTGAAAACGCTCAATCCGGGATTCTGAGAGCCGTCGGCGTTCTCCATGCCAAAGTCGCGATTGAAGGTGCTGTCATGGCTGGAGAGGAGGCGAATGCGCTCCCAGCCTCGCTGCCGCGCGAAGTTGCGCAGTGTGCCGATTTCCGCCTTTGCCACGAGTACGAAACTCGCCCGCTGCATGATGTGGGGTGCGACCGCGTTGTAGCCGTCGGCCCACATGCTGCACATCACGCACGGCTCGTCGTCTGCGGCCCCAAACATCAGGTGATCAACGATGAGCATGTCGTGTCCGTCGGTAAAGAGGTCGGCGAGCGCCACATCGACTACGTCCGCCGGGTCATTCTGGCCGAGATCGGGTGGCCCTTCGCGAAAAATATAGTTCGGGACGCGCCTCCCAGGTGGCAGCGCACGACGCGTCTCCGCCACGCGCTCCACCTGGTCCTTCAGCGCGATCTCCGCGGCGAGCAGCTCTTCCCTGCGCCGCCGGTAATCATCGCTCTCACCCGCAAAAACAA
>WNFJ01433562.1_pt1 | contig 16907 bp, 16 predicted proteins | sample 5400461 | NCBI WGS metagenome assembly WNFJ01 (sample SAMN13153349, study PRJNA577476) | soil metagenome | isolation source: 115 cm saprolite on Douglas fir-dominated hillslope | place: USA:California | collected 2013-09-17 | reverse complement strand
CTCGATTTTTCCGACAGCCCACGCGGCCGAAGAGCATCGCAAGATAACGGTAGTGTCATTCGGTCTGTTCGGTAGTCAGAGCGTATTTCGCAGTGAGGCAACAGGGGCAGCGGAACTCGTCGCGACCCGGTTCGGAGCTGACCCAGTCGTCGTACGATTCAACAGCAAGACGGGCGGGAATGCGACGGTCGAATCGCTCGCTGAAACGTTGCAGATGCAAGCAAGAAAGATGAACCGCGATGACGACATTCTGTTTGTCATCTTGACCTCGCACGGCTCCAGGGACGGCCTTGCTGTCAACGCGGGTAAGCTGGCTGAAACTCTCAAACCGTCCCGCCTCGCCGAAATACTCGAGCGAACCGGCGTGCGATATAAAGTGGTCGTTATTTCTGCTTGCTACTCCGGCGTCTTTATTCCACCCATCGCCAACGCTGACACCGTTGTCATTACCGCGGCGGACGCGCACCACCCATCATTTGGCTGCGAGGACAGTGCGAAGTGGACCTATTTCGGCGACGCATTTTTCAATATTGCCCTGCGCCGGACGAAAAATCTGAAAGAGGCTTTTCTTCTCGCGCGCTCCATCGTTTCTAAACGAGAACTCCGCCATGGCTTTGAACCGTCCCACCCGCAAATGGCCGGAGGAGGAAACGTGGAGCCTTTGCTCGTGGCCCGACCATGAAACTTGAGGATCCCATCTGGCGAGCATTGTGTCGGCATGCAATAGGCGCGATACGCTGAGACGAGCTTATTCTGTTGGAGCTCGCATGCGGGGTATGCGGGGAATCGAAACGGCATCTTTATGGAACAATCATCATCTCTGCAGTTGATCGGCCGCGTCGTGCTCCTCACGATATTAGTCGTCGCGGCGATCTTGATCTTGTGGCGCTTCTTGCCTGCGCTTGCGTGGGCTGGTGTGCTCGCCCTGGCAACATGGCCCATTCGCGAATGGCTGGTCGGCAAAGGTATAAAGGCATCGATCACGGCGATGTTGCTTGCCCTCATCGTCGGCTTTTTGATTCTCGGCCCTCTCATCCTGGTCGCTATTCAGCTGGCGAGGGAGGCGAGCGTGGTCGTGCAAACGGTACGAGAACTGACAGACGCCGGTCTCGGCACACCAGAATGGGTGCCGCAAGTTCCTTTCATAGGGATATATATCGCAGCTTGGTGGCGGGATCATTTGGCCGATCCGGAGGCAGCCAAAGAGCTGTTGGGCCGAGCCGACTCGCTGGACATCGCCCACTGGACGCGAAGCCTCGGCAGCGAAGCAGTCGGGCGCGCAGTGACACTTGCATTTACGTTGCTCACACTCTTTTTCGCATATCGGGATGGTCCGACGGTCGCTAAACAGGGCCGAATCGTCGCCGATCGTCTCTTCGGCGCATCGGGCGAGCGTCTCGGCGAAGAAGCCACTGTTGCCGTTCGTGCGACTGTTAACGGCCTTGTCCTGGTCGGGTTGGCGGAGGGAGCAGTCCTCGGCGCAGCCTATGTAGTGGCGGGCGTGAGCCATCCTGTTCTGTTCGGAGTCGCGACAGGGCTGCTCGCAAGCGTTCCATTCGGGGCATCGCTCGTCTTCGTGATTGCCTGCTTCTCCCTCATCGCTCAGTCCCGCATGACCGCTGCCATCCTGCTTTTCGTCTTCGCGTCAGCCGTGGTTTTCGTGGCCGATCATTTTGTGCGTCCCGGTTTGATCGGCGCGTCAACTCGCCTGCCTTTCCTATGGGTTCTCCTTGGCATCTTCGGGGGTTTGGAGACGTTTGGCCTGATTGGATTGTTCGTCGGCCCGGCGATTATGGATCTGGCGAGACGCCGCCGAGGCGGAGACGCGGCCATAGTCGCCGGCGCAGTGAGTACAACCGCCTGCCCTGCGGTTGTCGCGGGACCGCATTGCCCGCATGACCCGGTGGATGACGAATGCGGCCTACAGGCGACATCTGCTCAGCGCTTGTAGAGGCCCATGATGGCTGCCCTGGCCAGCGTGTTGAAATGGAGTTGAAATCCAATGACGGCCGCCGACGTATCAGCCGTCACTTGCAGACGGTCTATGGCAACAGCAAAGACCGTGAACAGATACCGGTGCGGGTGATCGCCCGCCGGCGGACATGGACCGCCGTAGCCGGGAGTACCGAAGTCGGTTCGCGTCTGCAGCGCTCCCTGCGGCAGTTTCGCGCTCCTCCGATTACCGGCGTCCACATCAAGCTCCGTCACGTTGGGAGGAATGTTCACCACCAGCCAGTGCCAAAACCCGCTGCCGGTGGGCGCATCCGGATCGAAACAAGTGACCGCAAAGCTCTTCGTGCCGGTCGGCGCTCCCGACCAGGCCAGATGTGGCGATTGATTGTTGCCCTGGCAGCCAAAGCCAAAATCGGCGGACAGAATGTGGGCGTTGGCGAGATAATCCCCGTCGCTGAAGCTATTGCTCCTGATCGTGAATGTCATAGGTGTCTCCTGTTGCGGTCTTCTCGCAAGCTGCGGATAGTTCGTATGCGAGTCCAACTCACTTGATTTGGCCTGCGCACCCGAAGCGTTCGCGGTTATCTCGTCGCGGCAACCATAGCTTGAACTGTTGCCGGATGTCGTCAAGGCGGAGCGCCGCGGTATCGGCAACTGGCCAGCCCATCGGCGCGACCCGGATAGTGCTGAAACAAATCGCAGAGTGCTGACCATCGGCAGCAATAGGTTCCTGCTCAGCCATTGCCCCAGCACCGTTGCGTCAAAAAATGCACCAGCGTACCGTCACATCGGCGACAAACGGGAGCAACGTCATGGCGCAAGAACCCCTCGCGACAAAGGGCAACTTTCTGCACATTTATGATTTTCGCGTGAGCAAAGGCAAAGAGGAAGAATTCATCCGTTCGTTCGAGGAATTCGACTACTCCGACGGCAACCCCATGCATAAATCGTGGGCGCAAGTGAAGGACGGTGTGCTGTGTCGCGACACCCAGGATCCACAACGTTTCTTCTTGATCGCCGAGTGGTCGGACATTGAAGAGCACGCGCGCATCCGAAAAGTCCTCGCCAACGAGATCAAACCTGAATTCATCAAATACATCGAAGGGGGCACCTTCATACCCAAATATGTCGAAGTGGTCTCGTCTACCCCAGACGAGATTCTCAATCGGGCTGCTGCAGCGGAGTAGAGAGCCACCGGCTGTTTGGAGATTGCACGCCATGGCATGGCAAAGGGTCGCATCCTACAGCGAAATAGCCGTTCATGGCGTTCTGGGATTGGATGTGGACGGCTCACCCGTCGCGCTCTATCGGCTGGGCAACGAGGTCTTTGCTACCGCGGGAATTTGTACCCATGCCCTGGCGGTATTGAGCGATGGCTTCGTCGAGGACGGCAAGATCGAGTGCCCTCTACACCAGGGTCAATTCGACATTCGTTCGGGCAAGGCGTTGCATGCCCCGGCGACAGAGGATCTGCGCACCTACGCCGTGAAACTCCAGGGCGATGAGATCTTCATCGATATGGAGCAGCCGGCCGCCTTTACGCAGGTCGTCCCGACGCCGATGCCAGATCGGCAAGCGGGGCGTAACGTCCCGGTCACGGATACTCAAACAATTAGCGCAATGAATTCCGACCCTCAGCTCTCGCTGAGGGAGCGGTACGTTTGGCCGGCGGAGGGACTTACGCGCATCCCCGACTGGGTCTACACCGATCAAACGATCTACGAGCGCGAGGTCGAAAGGATTTTTCACGGGCGCACCTGGAACTATGTCGCGTTGGAATGCGAAGTGCCCAAGGCCGGCGACTTCATCCGTTCCAACGTCGGTCCAACACCCGTGGTCGTCGTGCGCGCGGACGACGGCCTGATCAATGTCTTCGAGAATCGCTGCTCACATCGCGCCGCAGAATTCTGTCGCGACCTCAGCGGTAACGTCAGAGAATTCGTCTGCCCCTATCATCAATGGGCCTACGACCTCAATGGCAATCTCGCCGGAATTCCATTCCGCCGCGGCGTAAATGGGAAGGGCGGCATGCCCGCCGATTTCAATAACGCGCAACACGGGCTGCGTCGGCTCAATGTTACGGCTCATCGCGGCGTCGTGTTCGCTTCCTATGTCCAAGACATGGAGACCTTGCAGGATTACCTCGGGCCGGAGGTGCTCAAGGAGTTCGAAGCGACCTTTGACGGGCGCAAGCCGGGGCTTCTCGGCTACTACCGCCATACGCTCCCGGGCAATTGGAAACTCTATCACGAAAATCTGAAGGACCCCTATCACGCCACGCTTCTGCACACGTTCCTGGTGACATTCGGACTGCTGGTGGCCGGGAACCGCTCCCTCATGCTTGCGGATGCAACCGGACGGCACGGGGTGATGGCGTCCGCCAAATCAGAGCGCAAGAGCATTTCCAGCGACGCCAAGAAGGAAATGCGCGCTTATCGCGACGGCATGACGCTCGCAGAGCCGCGTTTGATGGACTTCATCGAGGAGTTCGACAGTCCGTGGTCGGTGACCATGGCGACCATCTGGCCGAATCTGATTATCCAGCGCGAGATGAACACGCTTGGCGTGCGCCAGATCGTGCCGACCGGTCCACATGAGTTCATCATGAAGTGGACCATGTTCGGCTTTGAAGGTGACGACGACGAGATGACCCGCCATCGCCTTCGCCAGGGTAATCTCATGGGCCCAGCCGGCTTTCTAGGCCTAGAGGACAACGAGGCGATCAAGTTTGTGCAGGACGGAATGCAGCACGTTCCCGGCGGGCAGCATCTGGTCAAGCTCGATCCCGCGGTTGCGGCGGGCACGTCCGACAGCTTGATCTCGGAAGCATCGATCCGGGCCATGTACCAGCATTGGCGCGCTGAAATGGGCCTCTAGAACCATGGCTGATGCCGCTCCGATCCGCGATCACCTCCCCGACTCCGCAGCGCCGGATGCGCGGCTGGAAGCTCTGCTGTTGCATTACGAAATCGAATCCTTCAACGCCCGATACGCACAGGCGCTGGACGAGCAGCGCCTCGCAGACTGGACAGACATGTTCACCGACGATGCACTCTACGTTGTTCTCTCGCGCGAAAATTTTGACCGCGGACTGCCCGTCGGCCTGATCTATTGCGAGAACAAGCGGATGATCCACGACCGCGCATTCGCGCTCATGGAAACCTCGATGTTTGCGCCGCGCTACCTACGGCACATCATCGGCAGCCAACTTGTCCTAAGCGTGGAGAGCAATAGAACGGTCAAGTCGCGTGCGAACTATGTCGTGCTTCAGGTGCTCCTCGATCGGCCCGATGCGGCGCTGCATCAGGTCGGCGTCTACCACGACGTGTTCCGTCGCGTAGGTGGCACCCTTAAGCTCGCCGAGCGCCGTTGCGTCTATGATAATCTTCTCGTGCCGAATGCCCTGTGCATTCCAGTGTAAGGGGCGAACATCTCGATCGACTAGGCGATCCGGCTGCCATTCCTCGCTCTTATCGGGAATATATTTGCCCTCGGCCGAACAAGACATTGGATACCCGCGACAAGCGCCGGCATGACGGAGAGATTAACGGGCATTGATACCCTTCAACAGAGCCTCATGGAACTGATCCGGCGCCTGGATCTGCGGCGCGTGCTCCAATTCCGGAAACTCGATGAGCTTGGCGTTAGGGATGCGTCTTGCGGCGGCGCGGCCCAACTCGGGATAGTTTCCAAGCTGCTTTGCGAGTCCTGCCGGTGCGCGGTTGGCTCCAAAATAAACTGATGCTCGCGAGCTAATCGTCGCTTGCAACACGATTTGAACATCGCGATGATGATATCGGACTCGCCAGCGAACTCCCGATGACTGCATCCCCCCGGCGTATTCGCGTCATCAATCCGAATTCCAATGAGGACGTCACCCGGGGGCTCGACGAGGTAGTGGCGCCGCTGCGGTTTGCAAACGGTCCCGAGATCGTGTGCTCCACTCTCGCGGAAGGTCCGTTCGGCATCGAGACCCAAGCCGACGTGGAAAGCGTGGTGATGCCGTTGCGGCGGCTCGTGCAAGCGGACAATTCATCGGACGCATTCGTGATCGCCTGCTACAGCGATCCGGGCTTGCACGTCTGCCGCGAGAGCACCACGCGGCCGGTCTTCGGCATCGCTGAATGCGGTGTCCTCACCGCGCTTGCGCGTGCGGACCGCTTCGGCGTCATCGCCATAAGCCAGCGGTCAATCGCCAGGCACAAGCGCTATTTGCTTCAGATGGGGCTCACCGACCGCCTCGCTGGCGAGCGCCCGCTCGAAATGTCGGTCGCGCAGACGGCGAGCGGCGAACAGACGCTCGGGCGCATGGTCGAAGTCGGGCGGCGCCTGAGGGATCAGGACGGCGCGGAGGCAGTAATAATGGGTTGCGCCGGGATGGCGCGCCATCGTCAGCCGCTCGAACAGGCGCTCGGGATCCCGGTGATCGACCCGACGCAAGCCGCCGTTACCATGGCAGTCGGGGCTGTCCAGTTCAGCCGCGATTGACCCAACTGAGGGCGACCCGATCAAGATAGCTGTGCTGCAAAGCGCGAACATCTGCCGAGCCGTGCATATGGATTGACGAAGAGCCGCGCCGGCAGCCGCCTTCATGTCTCCGGCGGCAGAATGATGCCGGTCTGGCTGACGATGCGGCCGTAATGCTCGACCCGGCGGTGTCGCTCGAAGTCGAAAATCGTCTGCTTGCCGAAAATGGTGGCGTCGAGGTCGCAGTCCGTCCTAATCAGTTCGTCGTCCTCGGTCCTCGCTTCGACGACGATCTCGCCATCAGGGTTGATGATGATGCTGCCGGCGATCATGGGATAGCCGTCCTCGGCGCCGCCCTTTGCCACGGCGACGACCCAGGTGGAGTTCTGATAGGCGCCGGCCTGGAGCGTTAGACGGTGGTGGAATATGCGTTTCTGCGGTCCCTCGTCTGCTTTCTGCGAATTGACCGAGGGCGTGTTATAGCCGAGCACGATCAGCTCCACGCCTTGCAATCCCATGACGCGATAGGTTTCGGGCCAGCGCCGGTCGTTGCAGATACACATCCCAACAATGCCGCCCATGGTGCGCCAAACCGGAAAGCCGAGATCGCCCGGCTCAAAATAGCACTTTTCCAGGTGTTGAAAGGCACGCTGAGGATCATATTCCGAATGTCCGGGCAAATGCACCTTGCGATATTTGCCGACGATTCTTCCATCCCGATCGACCAGGATCGACGTGTTGAAATGATGACCATCGGCGGTGAGTTCGGCATAACCGAACGATAAGCCGATGCGATAGTCCGCCGCCTGTTCGAACAGCGGGCGGGTCGCAGCATTCGGCATCTCGCGTTCGAACCAGGCGTCGACTTCCGCTTGATCGGTCATGTACCAACGCGGGAAGAACGTCGTCAGCGCGAGCTCCGGATAGACCACGAGATCGCATTTTTGGGCGTTCGCTTGCTCGAGCAGATCGAGCATCCGCCGCACAACCGCCTGCCGGCTGTCCGCCTTATGGATCGGGCCCATCTGGGCGCCGCCAATCCGGAGCACTCGGCTCACGAAGTCCTTCTCCTGTTCACGCGGCGACCCGCCGCTCCAGTCGGCTGATCAGACGCACGATCGGCCACAGCATAACAAGGTAGATGGCCGCAGCCAGCACGATCGGCGAGGAATTGAAGGTCACCGAGCGTGCCATGTCGGCCGAATAGAGCAGCTCCGGCAGAGCCACCACGCTCGCAATCGAGGTCAGCTTCACCACTTCGACAGTGTTGGACACGAGATCGGGAAGCACGTTGCGCACTGCCTGCGGTAGCACGACAAAGGCCAGCGTCTGATAGCCCTTCAGGCCCGTCGAGCGGGCAGCATCCCATTGACCCTGGCCGACGCTTTCGATGCCTGCACGATAGATCTCGCCGTAATAGCTCGACGTGTTGAGCAAAAAAGCGATGGCGACTGCAGTCATGGGCGACGGCCGCAAGCCCGCGAACGGCAAGCCGGCATAGATGAAGATCAGGAGCACGAGCGGCGGAATGGCACGAAAGAAATCAATCACGGCAACCGCTACCCACCGCGCGATGCGTAATCGCGAAAGCGAGATGATCGCGCATGCGAGGCCCCCGGCCAGGCCAAGCGGAATGACGAGAAGACAAATAAGGATCGTTTCCCTGAGGCCGGAAAGGATGAGCGGGAAGGCTCGCTCCATGATCGCCAGATCGAAGAATTGCTGGACGATCGCTTCCATCACACCCTGCGCCAGGCGAACCGGGTCTCGAGGAAGCGCCCGAACAGCACGACCGGGATGAACAGGATCGCATATGCGATTGCCCCCATCATGAGGGGCGTGGCATTGCCCGAAAAGGATTGGGCCGTCGTCGCCTGGTTGAGGATTTCACCGACGCCGATCACGGTGCCGAGCGCGGTATTCTTAGTGATGGCGATCGTGCGATTTGTGAGCGGCGGCACGGTCAAGCGGATGGCCTGCGGCAACACGATATAGGTGAGCGTGGCGAGAAAGCCCAATCCCGTGGAACGCGCCGCCTCCCATTGACCCTTGGGGATCGACAGGATGCCGGCCCAAAAGATTTCCTCGGCGAAGGCGGCCAGCACAAGGGACAGCACAAGCCAGAGCACCGCGAAGGACGGCAAATTGAGCCCGATATTAGGCAAGCCAAAATAGACCAGAAGAATAAGCACGAGCGGCGGCAGCGCCCTGAACGCGTCGACGAAGATCACGATCAGCGCATTTACTGGAAGCATTCGGAATGTCCGCACGATCGCCAACACAAGCCCCAGCAGCGTACCGGTGACTACGACCGCCCCTGCGATCTCGATCGTCACCACCACCCCCTTCATGATGGCGGGAAAATACCGTTCGATGACATTCCAGTTGAAGAATGTGTCGAGAAAGCGCGACCAAGCCTCCATGGCGCTCTCAGCGTCCGAACTCGGCGATGAAGGCGCGGGTGCGCGTCTTTGTGGGCGCCGAAAAGATCCGTTGCGGCGGCCCCTCCTCGACTATGACCCCGTGATCCATGAAGATCACGCGGTCGGCGGCGTCGCGTGCGAACCGCATCTCATGGCTGACCACCAGCATCGTCATGCCCCCATGCTTGAGCTCGCGCATGACGTTTAGGACGCTGCCTACGAGTTCCGGATCGAGCGCAGAGGTGGGCTCGTCGAATAGCATAACCTTGGGTTCGAGCGCGAGCGCGCGAGCAATCGCCACACGCTGCTGCTGGCCGCCTGAAAGCTCGCCGGGATAAGATCGCGCCTTGCTGGCAAGGCCGACGCGCTCGAGCGCCGCCATGCCGAGTCGCTCGGCTTCGGCGCGCGGCTTGCGGAGCACCTTAGCGAGCGCCAGCGTGACGTTTCGCAGCGCCGTCATGTGTGGATAGAGGTTGAACGACTGAAACACCATGCCGATCTGGCGCCGCATCGCGTTGATGTCGGTGGAGCGTGCCGTGATATCCATCCCGTCGATGCGGATCGAGCCGGCCGATGCCTCCTCCAAGCGGTTGCAGCAGCGCAGCAGGGTGCTTTTGCCTGCTCCCGAGGGCCCGATAACAAACACCATTTGTTGCGGCAGTACGGCGAGATCTATCCCGCGCAGCACTTCGACATCGTGGAAGGTCTTGCGGAGACCGCGGATCTCCAGGATGGGCGGGGTGCCGGTCGTCATCAACAATTGCGGCGCCCGCCGCGCCCGCGGCAACGCATCGCGCCGGCCCCGTTCAGCTGCACGAGGGCGTATGCGCGGTGGGATCGTAGCCTGGCATATCGGGAACGCCGTAGCCGGGGAACACGGTCACCGCGGCGGAAGCTGCGGGCGGCGCAACGCCGAACCACTTTTGGTGCATATTCGCGATCGTGCCGTCGAGTTTCATGCATTCGATGGCCACATCTAGGGTCTTGCGCAGCTCGCCGGAGTCCTTGCGCAACGGCGCAGCCCAGACGAGGCCCGTCGAATACAGATATGACAGCTCCAGCTGCGGGATGTTCTTGACCGCCCATGCGATGACGGTATTGCCGGCGACATTCGCGTCGGCGCGCCCGACCAGGACCGCCTGCACGGCGTCCGTCTGCGTGCCGAAGGATTCAACCGTCCAGCCGATTTTGCCTTCAAGCTCGCGCGCCCAAGAGTCGTAGGCCGATCCCTTGTTGACGGAAATAGTTTTACCCTTGAGCTCTTCGAGCCTCGTGACTTTGGGCGATCCCTTCTTGATCAGGAACTGAAAGTCCGTATTGAGATAGCCCTCCGTAAATAGCATGCTCTCTGCGCGCTCCTTGGTCACAGTCGTGGGTGCCGCGAGAAAATCATAGGTTCCGGCCTGCAGCGCCGGCACCAGGCCGGAGAACTGCGCCGCATCCAAAATGATCTTGCGTTTGAGACGTTTGCCGATCTCGTTGGCGAGATCGACGTTGAACCCCTGATAACCGCCAGAAAGATTAGGAAACGCGTGCGGCGCGAACGTGCCATCGACCGCGGTGCGAAGCGGCGGCGGCTCCTGGGCGCACGCACACGTGGTGACCAGCAGCGCACCGGTAGCCGAAAGCACAAATCGGATCATGCAAATCCCCTCGAGCCGGCCCGGCGAACATCCATTGGACTATAGCAATCAGATCATACCGGACAAGATGAACGCGCAGGCAACGAGCCGATATTGTGCTCGATGCCAATTCACAGGGTGCGCATTGGTTGCCCCGCGCTGCGTGCGAGGTATAGATTTGGTCCGACGACACTCTCGGCCGGTGACAAATTGCAGCCATCTGAAGAAGCGCGAACGATGAACCACCTGCTCGATGCATCGGCAAAAGGCGTGTACGCGATCGCGGCAACGCCGTTCGCCGCCGCGGGCGATATTGATTGGTCGAGCGTTGAGAGCTTGGTCGCATTCTATTTGCAATGTGGCGTGCAGGGCTTGACCGTTCTCGGGATGATGGGCGAAGCGCAAAAGCTCAGCGACGAAGAGGCAGCCGAACTCACGCGCCACTTCCTGCGCTGCGTCGACGGCAGGGTGCCCGTCATCGTCGGCGTGTCGAACCCTGGCAGCTCAAACCTCGTCAGGCTCAGCAAGATTGCGATGGACGCCGGCGCTTGCGGCGTCATGATCGCGCCGCTCACCGGCCTGCGGACTGAAGCGCAGATCGTCGCCTATTTCGATGACATCATCGCGAAATTGGGTCAGGAAATTCCGGTGGTGTATCAGGATTATCCGCAGTCAACGCAAGCCGACATTTCTGCCGAAGGCTTTCTCAAAATTATCGATGCACATCCGAGCGTGGTGATGTTCAAGCACGAGGACTGCCCTGGCCTGAAGAAGCTTACGCAAATCCGCAAAGCATGTGATGGCGTCGCGCGGAGATATATCAGTATCCTGGTCGGCAACGGCGGACTGTATGTGCCGCAGGAACTCGCCCGCGGCGCAGACGGCATCATGACGGGCTTTGCGTATCCGGACATGCTGGTGTCCGTGTTCACGCTGTTTTCAACCGGCCGCAACAGCGAAGCGGAAGATTTGTTCGACATGTATTTGCCGCTCGTACGGCATGAACAGCAGCCCGGTTTCGGGCTTGCGGTGCGCAAGGAAATTTTGCGCCGGCGCGGCGCCATTCGATCGCCGGCAGTCCGAGCGCCAGGTCCCAAGCTCGACGCCTACGACCTCGCCGAGCTTGACCGCCTGCTGGGCCGTCTCGAAGTGCGCTTGAGAGAAAGCACCAACGGCCGCGAGCGCGTTGTGGCCTAACATGAGCGAATCGATAACGCAGTGCCGTCTCGCTATTGCAGGAAAACGGGCATTGTTGTCTGGCTGGCGATTTCATTTCCCATGTGACTGAAGCTCGCGGCACATGGACGGGGCTAGGTCCCGTTCGGTCTGATATAGAGCGGGAGGTATAATGGCCGAATACGATATGGTCGTGCGCAACGGAACCCTATCGACGGCATCCGATGTCTTCCGCGCCGATATCGGAATCATCGACGGCCGCATCGCGACCATCGGCGCAAGACTCGGCGCCGGCCGCCGCGAGATCAACGCCGACGGTCACATCGTTACGCCGGGCGGTGTCGACAGCCACTGTCACATCGAGCAGCGATCTTCCATGGGTGTCATGACGGCGGACGACTTCTTCACCGCCACGCGCTCTGCCGCTTGCGGAGGCACGACCACCGTCATTTCCTTCGCCGCACAATACCGCGGCATGTCGCTCCGGCAGGTGGTGAACGACTACCACGCGTGCGCGGATGCGAAGGCGACCATAGATTACGCCTTCCACCTGATCATCTCTGATCCGACCGAGCAGGTCACGGGCCAGGAGCTGCCGGCGCTGATCAAGGCCGGCTACACCTCGTTTAAGATCTACACCACCTACGATGCGCTCAAGCTTAACGATCGGCAGATTCTGGAGGTGCTCTCGGTGGCGCGGCGCGAGCGCGCGCTAGTCATGGTCCACGCAGAGAACCACGACATCATCTCATGGCTGACCGAAAGACTGCTTGCAGCGGGCCACACCGCACCGCGGTTTCATGGCCTGGCGCATGCGCCGCTTGCCGAGCGCGAGGCGACTTCGCGGGCGATCTCGTTGGCGGAGCTGGTCGACGTGCCGATTCTCATCGTGCACGTCTCGGCACGTGAGGCGATGGAGCAAATCCGTTTGGCGAAGGCGCGCGGCCTCAAAGTTTACGGCGAGACCTGCCCCCAATATCTGTTCCTGACCACGGACGATCTCGACCGAGCCGGCTTTGAGGGTGCGAAATACATGTGCAGCCCTCCGCCGCGCGACAAGGCCAACCAGGAGGCGATCTGGCACGGACTTGTGACCGGCGTGTTCGACGTGTTCTCGTCCGACCACGCCGGCTACCGCTACAATGATCCCGAAGGGAAGATGAAGCACGGGCGAAATGCGTCTTTCAAGAAAGTGGCGAACGGCGTTCCCGGTCTCGAAGTCCGCACCGCGCTTCTTTTCTCGGAGGGCGTCGGTAAGGGGCGCATCGACCTTCCACAATTTGTCGCGCTGACCGCGACCAACGCCGCCAAGCTTTACGGGCTTTATCCGCGCAAAGGCACCATAGCAGTCGGTAGCGACGCTGATCTGGCGATCTGGAATCCGGACAAGGAGGTCACCATCGAGCAATCAATGCTCCACGATGCGATGGACTATACGCCCTACGAAGGCAAAATGATCAAGGGTTGGCCTGTCACCACGCTTCTGCGCGGAGAAATAGTCGCCGAAGGGGGCGAGTTCGTCGGCGCCGCCGGCAAGGGCCGCTTCCTCAAATGCGATATTTCACCCGCGACGGTGCCGCTCGGTCGTCGCACCATCGCTTTCGATCCGGAGACGGGATCGCTCGAATCCGTTAGGGAAGCGGAGAATCCTCACTGACGCGATCCGCTCGACTTCGCTCGCAAAGCGATCCGGCCGTGCCGTCATGCGAGTTTGCCGCGACGGCGCGATGCATCGTGTTGCGATCGATTTCAAGTTTGATTGCTGGTGTGGGCCGCAGGGCCGTAGCCCGCATCGTCGATGCCGCAATATTCCGAGCGCCTGCCGCTGCGCCTGCGCCGGTTCTTGCTTTTTGGCTCTTCTTCGCGCCGGCGCCTCCCAATACCATCGAGGGAATCGCTAATGCGGTCATGGTCCTCGTCCACGCCAACATCGCCAATGTCACCTTCATTTCCGCCGCAGAGGCGCAGCCGGCCCCACTCGCGAAACCACAGTTGGATGCGCTCAATACCTACGAGAATGCATTGAGCCAATTTAAGTCGATCCTGAGGGAGCGGCGCGCTCAGATTAATTCAAAACAACAACTGCCGAACTTGCCGGGACAAGCACTCTATCTTGCTCGCAACAACATGATAAGCGCGTATAAAGATCTTACCGACGCGCTTCCATCCAAAATCGGCAGACCAAACAAATTCGGCCTTCCTCCGGCATACTTCGATGCCGACAATGAGCCGCTTCTCGAGGAGTATACGAACCTCTTCAACATCATGCAGGCGCCACCCGCCAATGCGCAAAAATCGGATACTCCATTTAGCGACGTTGTCGAGTTGGGAACCGCTATCGCACGCGCGAAGGGGCTCGATGCAGCAAATGCCGAAGTCGCGGGCCGTATCAGCTTGGCCATCTTCTTTGCCGAGACGAATGGTATTCAAAACATGGGGAATGCGCGCTCGAACAAGTACAAGGGAAGTCTGCAAACAGGTCTATCTGAAGACGAAAACGGCAAGCGGAAATGGGCAGCGATTAAAAAGTCCATCGCAGCCTTTGATCCTGCACTGAGCGCGCGCGACGACAAAGAAGAAGCGCGCGCGGGCAATTTAGATCATCGATTCAACCACTGGACTGCGGCGCGAGACGGCCTCGTGAACGCACACGCAGACGTTTTCCCGCGTATACCGGCGATCGTGAAAGCATTGCCAAATCCGATCGATCAAATGAAGGTTTTCGAGCTCATCCAGATCATTCCCAGTCCGACCAAATCCGCGCTCAATTCAGGCAGCTTAGCCAACTACAAAATTTCCGACCCCACGATCATGGGATTTTTGCGCAACAACAGCATCTTCACCTTTGGGCAGGTCGACAGGGCAAAAACATCTGCAAGCTTCCGCGAAATTCTCGATGCCATGTGGCTCTTCGACAGCAAATTTGAGCGAGCGCTGTCCAAATTTCAGGAGATCAAACTTCAAAAGAGGAACGAGAATAGGCCGTAACGTTCGTGATTGGCGGCGGCAGAAACGTTTTGCTCATCGCCCGGCATTGGCATTTGACCTCTCGTTCGTAGGCTGCTTAACCGGATTTCTGCCTGCTGACGTGGCTTACGCCTGAATCCCCATTTCTTTGTTGTGCTATGTGAGTTATATTTCCCTGTGGGCTGGGATCCCCTTCCTGCTTTCAAAGCCAACTCAGCCCCGGCGACACGAAGAGCAGCGATGTTCACATCCCGCTCTGGAACGCAACCGACTCGCGCCTTCATGCAGCTGCCAGTTTCCATGTCACGGCGGCCAGCATTCCTTTTGCAGCGGCAACCTCTGCCCTGCCGCATGTCGGTTGCGCTGATCGTTCTCCTCTCGGTGAGCGGCTGTTCAGGCGGCGTGTTGGACGCGCAAGGACCGGTCGGCGCGGCCGACGCGAAAATCCTGCTCAACGCATTGGGCATCATGTTGGTGATCGTGGTGCCCACCATTATCGCGATATTGGCTTTCGGGTGGTGGTTTCGAGCATCCAATACACGGGCGCGCTACCGTCCCGACTTCGTCTATTCCGGCGGCATCGAGCTCGTCGTCTGGAGCATTCCGATCATGGTCATTCTGTTTCTTGGTGGAGTGATATGGATCGGGTCGCACGATCTCGATCCGTTCAAGCCCATCAGCTCGGCGGACAAACCGACCGAGGTGCAGGTCGTCTCGCTCGACTGGAAATGGCTGTTCATCTATCCCGATCAGGGCGTCGCGAGCGTGAACGAGCTTGCCGTTCCCGCGGGAATACCGGTGCATTTCTCGCTGACCTCGGCTTCTGTCATGAACATGTTCTTCGTGCCGCAGCTCGGCACCATGATCGCCACGATGAACGGAATGGTCACGCAGTTGCACTTGGCGGCCGACAAGCCCGGCGAGTTTTATGGCCAATCCGCGCAGTTCAGCGGCGACGGGTTTTCCGACATGAATTTCATCCTGCGTGCCGTCCCGCAAGACGCGTTTGCGCAATGGATTGCGACCGCGCGGCAGAGCGGATCGGCATTGGACCGAACGAGCTACCTCGCGCTTTGCCAGCAGAGCAGCAGCGTACGTCCCTTCACCTATCGCACCGTCGATGCGAGCTTGTTCAATGCGGTCGTAAACCAACAGCTTCCGCCCTGCCCCGGCCCAAGCATCGAGCGCGCAGGCGCGACGGTTCGTCCACGGCTGGAGCGCTGAGATGTTCGGCAAGCTGACCTGGCAAGCGATCCCATGGGACCAGCCGATCCCGCTCCTCGCCGGCGCCGTGGTGGTGCTGATCGTCCTCGCGGTGCTCGCTTGGGTCGTCCTCAAGGGCTATCTGCCGTACCTGTGGCGCGAGTGGATCACCAGCGTCGATCACAAGCGGATCGGGGTGATGTACACCCTGCTCGGCATGGTCATGCTGCTGCGCGGGTTCATCGACGCGATCATGATGCGCTCGCAGCAGGCGTTCGCGTTTCGCGCCGCCGGTTACCTTCCGCCCGAGCATTACGACCAGATCTTTTCCGCCCACGGCACGATCATGATCTTCTTCGCCGCCATGCCGATCGTGATCGGTCTCATGAATTTTGCGGTGCCGCTGCAGCTCGGCGTGCGCGATGTCGCCTTCCCGACGCTGAATTCGACAAGCTTCTGGCTCACCGCGACCGGCGCGCTGCTGGTCAACATCTCGCTTGTCGTCGGCGAGTTCGCGCGCACAGGCTGGTTGCCCTACCCGCCCTTGTCCGAGCTTCCCTACACCCCCGGCGTGGGTGTCGATTACTACCTGTGGGCGCTCCTGATCTCGGGCGTCGGCACGCTGATGACGGGAATCAACTTCGTCACGACGATTCTCAAGATCCGCGCGCCCGGCATGAGCTATTTGCGCATGACGATGTTCTGCTGGACCGCGCTTGCCGCCAACCTGCTGATCATCGCGGCCTTTCCGATCCTCACCGCCACCTTGGGAATGCTCGCCCTGGACCGCTATCTCGGCTTCCACTTCTTCACCAACGAGGCCGGCGGCAACATGATGATGTTCATCAACCTCATTTGGGCGTGGGGTCATCCCGAAGTCTACATCCTGGTCCTGCCGGCGTTCGGCATCTTCTCCGAGGTGATCTCCACGTTTTCCGGCAAGCCTTTGTTCAACTACCGCTCGATGGTCGCAGCGACCTTGTTCATTTGCCTCGTCTCGTTCCTGGTCTGGCTGCACCACTTCTTCACCATGGGCGCGGGGGCCGACGTCAACGCCTTCTTCGGCATCGCCACCAGCATCATCGCAGTCGGCACC
>WNFJ01333094.1_pt1 | contig 16908 bp, 9 predicted proteins | sample 5400461 | NCBI WGS metagenome assembly WNFJ01 (sample SAMN13153349, study PRJNA577476) | soil metagenome | isolation source: 115 cm saprolite on Douglas fir-dominated hillslope | place: USA:California | collected 2013-09-17 | reverse complement strand
GTGGATGGGTTTCCACTTTCCTGGCTCTGTGTTAGAATAGTCTTGTAGAGCTTCATGCGAATAACCGTGTTGGTAGCGCTCAGCAGGTACGGTACAAGCCCGTTGGCCTGCATCCTTCCAGACATGCACGGCATTGGAGTGTTTCGCTTGCTCAAAAGTTGCCTCCTGTGTTGGCGCAGGGTCAAGGCGTAGACTTGTAGCACCAACGTATCTACATAGACTCTTTGAGTCGAAGTAGTAGTAGGGCCGGACACGCCCCTGAGAACTTTGGTTCTCTGTTGTCTGAGTCAGTTTGTTTGTGCAGCCACCTGCGTTTGGCAGCCACCTGCGTTTGAGCGGGGTTTCCACGGGAGCACGGCCAACGAACTTTCGATGCTCAGAAGCTCATCCCGTTCTACGGGATAGAGAGTGTCACGAACAACTACACTTTTTCGGCCACCAGTTGGTGTTGTATCAGTCGGGCATAATAGCCATGCTGTCCCAGGAGCTGCTGGTGGGAGCCACTCTCCACAATATACCCATCGTCAAGCACGAGAATCAGATCGGCATTGCGAATAGTACTCAGCCGGTGCGCAATAATGATCTGTGTACAGGATAGTGTATTGAGATTCTGCTCAACGATCCGCTCTGTTTCGACGTCAAGCGCACTGGTAGCCTCATCCAACAAAAGAATGGCTGGTTTATGTGCCAGCCCTCGCGCGATAGCCAGGCGTTGGCGTTGTCCCCCGGAGATCGCAGTACCTCCCTCTGCCACGAATGTCTCATATCCCATCGGCATGTGTGTAATGTCGTCATGAAATGCAGCTGTCTGTGCCGCTACGATCATATCTTCTTTGCTGATGGCAGGGTTATTGAAGGTAATGTTTTGTTGGATCGTGCCGCTGAAGATATTGGCATCCTGCATGACTACTCCAAACTGGGCTCGTACCTCCTGGTAGTTGAGGTTGTGCAGAGGGATACCATCATAGAAAATTTCGCCCGTTGTCGGCAGGTATAGGCCCAGCAGGAGCTTGCCGAGCGTGCTTTTCCCTGATCCTGTCTTGCCCACAATCGCGACCTTTTGTCCCGGCTCAATATGTAATGTGATATCTTTCAGGATGGTTGGAGCCTGCGAGTTCATTGGATCATACTGAAAATTTACCTGTTGCAGCGTAATCTGTCCCGTCAGGCGTGGGGGATGCTGCGTGTTTTGCGGATCTTGCTCTGGCTCAGCGTCTAAGACATCCGTTATACGATCAAGATGAGATTGCACCACCTGAAGTTGTTGCCCGCTAAGGACCAGTGACATGAGGGGATCCAGGCAAGTTACACCGAGAGAATTGAGTGCCAGCATCGTACCGACCTGCATTGTACCATGAAGTACCTCGCTAGCACCTAGCCATAGCAGCAGTAGTGGCGAGAGCATACGTAGTCCCGTTAGCAATGTATTGATAATCGCTAGAAGGTAGCTCTGACGGACAGAAATGGTGAGTTGTTCGGAAAAAAGCTTGGACCAGTGGAGAAAAGCACGCTTTTCTGCTCCAGCTGCCTTAAGCGTCGTGATGCCTGTTAAAATCTCTGTTACATACCCCTGGGATTTTCCTATGGCCATAAGCTCTCTACTAGCAAGTATACGGGTGGTACGTGCAGTTACTAGTAGCAGTATTATCTGGGGTACGGCGATGGCAAGCACCAGGATACCAAATAATCGTGAGAGTGAGAACAAAATAATTAGGTAGACGGTAGCCAGACTAGAATCCAGGAGCGTCGAGACCAGCTGAGTACTGACAATATCGCGGATGGCTGTATGGCTCTCCACTCGGGTCAGGATATCTCCACTTGCTCGCTGCTGAAAAAAATGCTCTGGCAATGTGAGTAGATGCTCGAAGAAGCTTGTGGTGATCTGTATATCGCTGTGGGTCCGGAGGTACACGAGTGCACACTCGCGTAACAGTGTGACTACTAACTGCGTTAGTAACAAGACAAGAAACCCACTTACCAGCAGAGGCAGAAGCTCGATCCTGCTGAGAGGAATAACCTGATCCACAATCACTTCTGTGAGGGCGGGAGTAGCTAAGCCAGCTAGTTGGAGAAAGAGGGTTGTGCCGATAATCTGTAGCAGCACCAGCGGAGCCTGTTTGAGATAAGAGAGGATATATGAGCGTAAGGTAATGCGAGGTACTGTTCTTCGGCGTACGAAGTGTTCACCAGGGCCAAGGATAATTACGACACCACTGAAATCGGTTGAGAATTCCTCGAGCGTTATGCGCTTGCGTCCCTCCGCCGGATCAACCACATCAATATAACGAGCCGACCATCGCTCGACAACTAGGAAATGATTGCTTTTCCAGTAGACGATGGCAGGCAGTCTGACAGCATGTAGATCAGAGGCTTGCAGTGAGAATGCTCTAACCTGTAAGCCGTACTCCTGCGCTGCTGTTACAATACTTAACGCCGAAAGGCCATCCCGACCAAGACCATAACGCTGACGTATTTCTGCTATACTGATCTTGCATCCATAATACCTGAGAATCATTGCTAAGCAAGCTGCTCCGCACTCTACCGCACTCAATTGCAAGAGCAGCGGTACACGCCGTCGTTGCAACCTATGCGATGTTCCTTGTGTCATCTCCTATCTCCTGAAAGATAACCACCCCTTAGTCTGGAAATTCAGGACTAAGGAGTGGCACATAGAATGGTGGTCGACTACTTCGCCACACAGGATCGCCTAGGACCTGTGTTTAGTTGTAGTAGTCGCCGCCGTAACCGCATTTGTGGCCGTAGTACTTTTTGTACCGTTTTTCATGGCTATAATCGCGATTATAGCCATATTCATGTCCATAGCCGCATTCGCTCTTATTGCCATAGCCACCATAGTAGCCATGACCACCGCTGATCTGTTTCAACTCGCTAGTTGTCAACTCTGTTGCTTCCTGTGGAATCTCCAGAGTGGCAACACTATCAAAACTCATGTGACTGTTCCTTTCTTTCAAGTGTGAGAGACTGAATAGTTAAGAGATGTGACTTCAGTTAGCTATTTATGGGGTTTCGAAGGTCGCGACATCATCGACATCCCCATCACTACACTTCGCTGATGTGAGTGTGCAGATCTTTTATGGTTAACCTAATATGCAAGTTTTTCTGAAGTGAGGTTCCAAGGGACAGCTAGCCCCTTGGTGGGGATGGGATGTTCCCTACCTCTCTTCCCCCTCTTGCCACCTGCAGTGGCGCCAAAAACTTGCACATGGTGTTAGTGATGTCCCTCTTTCGCTGGAGGGGGAGATCTCCTATTGTAGAGTATCGGAACTCAGCAGTTATTCTTGAGGTTTATCAAAGATGTTTGTTGAGATGGTTGGTTTAGTTTCATACGATCTGCTTTGAGGATACTGCATTAGACAAGTCCCTGCTGGACGGCATACACTACAGCGGCAGTCCGACATGAAACTCCAATCTTGTTATAGATGTGCGTCAAGTGATGCTCAACTGTTTTCCTGCTAATGCTTAGAGTTCGCGCAATTTGAGGATTACTCTTGCCTTGTGCCAGTAGGCGCAGCACCTCGGCCTCTCGTTCTGTCAGGTTGCCCAGCTGCTGGCGCTTGGATGCCGTGCTTTTAGTAAAATATCCATTTGTCAGCGACACCACAAGAGCGTCATAGCACGATCTATCGAATTGGAGGTCGAGTAATGAGCGCATTCTATTCAACGCCTCTGACGAGTCTACACTGTTTCCTTGCTGCATATATCGGGCATAGGCATTAGCAACGGCCAAGATTCGGCCATGAAGCGGAATCTGCTCACCGCTGAGCTGTCGATGGTATCCTTGGCCGTTGATCCACTCGTGATGTGCTGCCGCAACTGTCGCGAGCTCTTGTAAGGGGCTTACTTGCTCCAGTATCCGGTATGTGTAGTAAGGATGGAGATAATACGTTTCCCATTCACTTTTTGAGCGATGATCCCCTTTTGCTAGAATACCATAGGGAATCGCTACTTTCCCGACATCGTGGACAAGCGCTGCGCATCGTAGTTTGGTCTGTTCAGCCGCACTGAGTTCCAGACGGTCTCCTATACTGACCGCTAGGTCGGCAACCAAACGCGAGTGGTGCCATGTCTCACGGGTTTTGATATCGACTAAGTCCGCCAGAGCTTCGCACACATCCTCTTTCTGATCCGCCATAAAGTGGTCAGCGGATGTCGGTGGTCGCATTGCTAGAATTACATCTTGGCATGACTCGTGCTCGAATATTTTCCAAAAGTCGGATTGTTCCGCCAGAACGAGAAACGCATCCACTATCTCTGGATCAAAACGGGTTCCACGTTTTTCGCGAGCCATTGTTTTGGTCAGTGACCGATCCCCAAAAGTATATGTCACTTCGAGCACCTGCGCGAGATAGAGAATGCGTGCCGCTAGAGGCACTTCAATGGCCTTGAGACCATAGGCCAAGCCATTGCCATCCCAGCGTTCCCATTGAAACCGAACAGTGTGTTGGACATATTCCGGAAAACCAAGCCGTCGAGCAAAAATCTCTGCGACCTCGCAGTGGCCCCGCATGAGTTCTTTGACGGTCGGGCCACACTGGACTAGGAAGGAAAGGAACTTGGCAATGCGAATGGGAAGACGTGAGTCCACTGGTACGTTTCTAGATAACCACCCAACAATCTCATTGAACCGGGATGGGTCAATGACTAAGGCATCCAACTGGGGTACCAATTCATCATCAAGAAAGAAGGCAGAGATTCCGGCAGAGCAAGCAGTACACCCTACATCCTTGAGGAGCGCACCGTAGAAAACAGCTTCCTGTGCCTCATTTGAGAGGTTAAGTGCAGTAGCGACTTGGAGTCCAATGTATGCACTCTTGAGTCCATGTTCCATATGGTCGCCGAGTCCCATGCCTGTTGCGAAAGACAAGGCGCATAGTAGGGCCGCAAGATTCCCTTCGGATCGTTCTCTGTCCATGATCTCCGCTTCCTATTTAAATATAGGGGAACTCCCCGATGCTGTAACTGAAAACTAGCTCTACACTGTCATAATAGCACTGATTGTGCTCTTTGAACAAGTGTGTGAGTGTGATTAAAGCAGAGAAGGAAAAGATGTATGAAGGAGCAACATCTAGAAAAGATTCTATGGCTTTTTCAGTATAATACTGGTTGCCGTCAAGCCTCGCATGTCAAACTAATTTATGCCTTGGATCTGGAAGATGCAAGAATACAGGTACAGTATTTTATTAACATGGTTGATCGTGTAGTGAATGAGGAGCGTCTAGAGCCAATGCCATCGGGGTTTTCGATTGCTTCCAGATTCTTTCCTGGAAGAGTCTAGATCGCCTCTGATTGCTAGCGGGGATAAAGCTCCCCGCTTTTTAGTTGAGAATTGTCTTTTCTATTCAAGATACTACCTTTGTTGCCGGAATATCGCATTTTTCTCTAGAACCCCTCCCCCCCTCTTATCAGGTCTCTCTCTTTGCACTTTTTTGGACTGAGCTCAAGAGTGGAAACATCTCCAAAGTGTCGCCTTTTTTTAGGAAAAAAGGTTATTAGCGACTCTAACAATTAGCCGGAGATTTTCACCGTATTTCTTCATCAGGTATGCTATACTGTCTGCAAATAGGTATACTTTTTAATAGTCTGTGGTCCTGCTGAGTTAAGAAAAGGGAGCACACGAGTTATTTTTCTCCTGCTTGCTGTGTCATCCATGGAATGCGCTGGCGTAATTTGGCCTGATGCAGTCTTAGCGTTTCGCCGGGCTACGTAGATGAGTAGGATTCAGAGAATAGGGACATGAAAGAAACAACGGATGCTGCGATGGGTGAGATGCACTATGCCGACTCGATACTAGAAAAAATCGGGAACACTCCGCTGGTACGGCTCAACCGAGTTGCCAGCGATGTACCGCCTCTCGTGTTGGCCAAACTGGAAATGCTCAATCCAGGAGGCAGTGTCAAAGATCGTATTGGCCTAGCCTTGATTGCCTATTGTGAGCAACATGGCTTGCTCCGTCCAGGCGGCACGATTATCGAGCCAACCAGTGGCAATACTGGCCACGGTTTGGCAATGGCTGCAGCGATCAAAGGCTATCACTGTATCTTTGTGATGACGGACAAAGCCAGCCAAGAGAAGCGTAGTCTGCTGCGTGCTTATGGTACAGAAGTTGTCGTCTGCCCAAGCAGTGTCACTCACGAATCGCCAGACTATTATAAGAACGTGGCACATCGGCTTGCTAAGGAAATACCTGGTGCCTGTTGTCCTGATCAGTACATAAATCCTGCTAATCCTGAGGCTCACTATGCCACAACCGGTCCAGAAATCTGGTCTGACACCGCTGGTCGTATCACCGCTTTTGTCGCTGGCATTGGTACGGGAGGGACAATCTCGGGAATAGCTCGTTACCTCAAAGAAAAGAATCCGAATATCAAGGTCATTGGCGCGGACCCTCCAGGCTCTGTCTACTCGGGGGATACTCCCAAACCGTACAAGATCGAAGGTATCGGCATGGACATGTTTCCCAAAAACTATGATGCATCCCTGGTAGATGAAGTGATCCGCATTGATGATCGCTCCTCGTTCTATTGGGCGAGGCGGCTGGCACATGAGGAAGGCATCTTGACGGGTGGCTCATCTGGCACGGCCCTGGCAGCTGCACTGACCTATGCGCGTCGCCTGACTGCTGATGATGTCGTTGTGGTTATTCTCCCCGACACTGGCCGTGGCTACCTGACCAAGCAGTTTGATGACACCTGGATGCGTGAGAACGATCTGCTTATCTCGGTCGAGGGTGATCAGCCAACGATGCTGGATGTGCTTACTTATCGCCGCAATAACTCCCGCAGCATGCCACTCGTCGTCAGCATTCCGACGCTGTCGAACTGCTACGCCGCTACGGCATCAGCCAGACCCCGGTGATAGAGCATGGGCAGATGATCGGGAGTTTGACCGAAGACCTGCTCTTGCGACGTCTTGCCAGTGGTGAGCCTCTGGATAAATGCGCAGTCGGCGAGATCCAGGGGCCTCCATTTCCCAAATTAGAGGCTGCTGCTCTTGCACGCGAGGCCTATACTATCTTTGCTAGCAACCAATCTGCCGTTGCTGTGATGAACGGGGGTACATTGGAAGGGATCGTGACCAAGAGTGATCTTCTTGAATTCTGGGCACACTCCTAATTTTCAGCCCGAGATTGAGAGCCACTCTAGAGAGGTTGGCTCTCAGCCTTTCTTCTCAGAAAAGCCTCTTTACCGCTTCAATGGCTCCAACCACAACTGTTACTAAGCCACTTGCGGCTGTAATATCCTCAATAAGGACTTTAACTGCACTGAGACGACCAATGATTGTCTCCTTATTAGGATTGGGCTGCTGAGCTTGCTGCACCGCTTTTGTTACTAGGCTCTGAGCAACAATTGTTGTCTTTTCATCGACGACACCCATCTTGCTTGCTTGGGCAAGCTGTTCCTTCAGCTTCTCTAGCTCTGCTATGAGGTCGGCAGGGGTTTGCACTGGATTTCCCCATTGGTTAGTATATGATGCCTTGGCTCCTGAGCCTATTGCGATTGAAGTCCCTTCGATATGACTACCAGATATAGAGGTACTGTGATTCGGATTACTCGTGTCCATATTGATCTCCTTATCTCAATAGAATGATCTAATCGAGTGGGCTGTAGCTATATTAATGTTTAGATAGCTATTCAAGCCCCTGCTGTCTGGGATTTACTAGCGTTAGTGAATGTTGCTTGTGCTTTTGCACCAATTGCGATGCCTGTCCCTGAAATGGTACTTCCAGTTATGATGGTGCTATTATTCTGAATAACTGCCTGTCGCTCTCTCAAACTACTCGTATCGATATTTTTAGAGTCCAGAAAATCTACGATGCTCTCCAGCATCTGTTGTTCGATGATTTTTGTGTACATCTCTTTGTCAAGCCTCTGGAAGAAGCGTCTGTAATCGGAAGAGCTAGCAACCTCGCGCAGACTGGTGCTCGCTCCATAATCGAAAGCTGGATTATCGTGGATTGATCGTTGAGTTCGCATATCTTCTCGCTGTACAAGCCAAGCTCCGAACAGCCAGGAAAACATGCTGATTGGTGAACGTAGCAAGAAAAGGGCAGAGGGAAGGAATGAGTGTTTCGCTAGTTGCCAGATTTTTCCAATTGTAGGTGTTGGCTCTAGCGTATCGATCTGGTAGTATTCTTCTTTGAGGGGGGGCAACAACAGGAAATTTGCCTCAATAAACAGATTTTTCCCAGCCATCACAAACCTGAAAAAGATTGAGAGTACCAGTTCTCCTCGCCAGGACGTTACACGAACGCATTTATAGTAGCGAATATCCTCAGTGGGATTCTTCATAAAATCTTTCATCTCTCTGAGATCCATCTCAGTACGTGGGCGGACAAAGGGGTCACTAAGAAAGCGTTTGTCGTCTCGTATCTCCTGCCCATTCACGTAGAGTATATCTTCAAGCCGTATATCGGCCCGTTTGGACAGTCCGAGAGCTTCAATTGCACTAACTATGTGATCATACATATCGGTGACTTGAAATGCAAGGGGAGTAAATGTCTCTCCTGAATCTTGCTTCTCTTTAGTGGTGTCTATAGCAATGGACCACCCGTCTACCAAGTAGCCTGCTCCAGTGAACGGTGAGGAGCCGCTGTATGCAATCACTTTCCCACCTTGCGTGTTAAAGGTCTGTCTAAGCTTGTGTTCCAAATTCGGGTTGGGCGAATCAGGGATAGCGTCTGGTCTGAATTTGCCTTTCGTTAGTTGTCTCATCATAGGCCCATAGTAAGTAATAGCCTTCTCTACTACGACAACAATCCAGGCCAGCAGGCAGTATGGTAAGAGTGGTAGGAAAAAAAAGAGCAAGAGAATCAAGTATACCAAATTCCGCATGAAGAGGGGAAGCTTGACAAGTCGCACAATCAAAGAGACTAAAGCGAAGAAAATCAGCAGATCTATAATCAGCAATATCCATACTATGAAAGGGATAAAGTAGATGAAAGGAAGAAAATAGATTGGTAATCGAAGCAACAGACTGTCAAATCCAAAGGGGCCAGTTGCAAAGAGGGTAAATACTATATAGAGCAGTAAGATGCTAAAGAGAATACTATCTCGAATAAAAGTTCTTTGCCTTGCTGCAAAACAGCATTTTATAACTGGGATGATATCAACCCCATATGCCTCGCCCACTGCTCTATGCTGCTCGTTGACAATGCTCTTGAGCAGATAGTTGCGAAATGTTACATCTATGTGAGCTGCGGCACATAGATAGCGTGTAGTCTCTGTGTGGGCCAAGCTTATGAAAGCGCTGCTCTGATGCGGGTAGGCATGGATAGTGTTAGGTTGCTGAGGCAAGGAGTTGGTCGATGCTGAATTAAGAGTCACACGGAACGCGATTCCTGCTTGTCCCAAGCCAACCATGTCACCATTCGCCAGAATATATGGTGCGCCCGAAATACTTTGCTGGTTTACTGTTACAAGGCCTTGCTGGTAACTTTCGATAATGAGGTGTCCTCTATCCCAGCCAAGATAGGCATGGAATGGTTGGATTGATGGAGCAGAGATACAAATATGACTTCTAGGGTCGCTGCCAATCCAAGTCTGCTGGTCACCGAGCCTGACGATCTGCTGGGCAAGAGGTCCACTAACGAATTGGAGGGATGCCTCTAGCTGTGAGGAGGATTGACTCATCATCTCTTTTCTTCTCCTAGGAGCTATACTTTACAAAAAAACAGCTACCTACAATGACAGCATCGGGACGTACTTGCGCCCAAGTATACAACTATACTAAGTTCATTGACTACCTCTATTTTTACTATTATACCATATATCTCCAGTTTTCCACATATTTGACAAGATAGGACTTTTGTCTGGACGCATTCAGATTTTAAACATGGAGGAGGGCTATCCTGTGATTTTCTTACTGTGCCCGTCCGTGCTATAATAAAATAGAATAGGGATATTTAGACAGAGAGTCATGTGGTAAGGGACTGGGAGATAACTGAATGGCGATCAATCGTGTTGGGTTGCAGTTGGGGAACTATCGTCTCCTCCAGTTGCTGGGAAAGGGAGGGTTTGCCGAAGTTTACCTGGGCAAACATGGCTATCTTCGGAGTTATGCCGCGCTCAAAGTCCTGCAAGTTTCGCTCTCAGAGAAGGAGGCACAACGCTTCCAGGCCGAAGCCCAAACCCTCGTTCGTTTGATTCATCCTCATATTGTACGGGTGCTCGATTTTTTCGTCGAACAGGGAATGCCAGTCCTGGTGATGGACTATGCGCCGGGTGGAACCTTGCGGAAACGCCATCCCTGCGGATCGCACCTATCACTTGCAACCGTTGTTGAGTATGTCAGGCAAATCAGCCAAGCTTTGCAGTATGCTCATAGTCATGGCATTATCCACCGTGACGTCAAGCCAGAAAATATCTTACTCGGTATGCACCATCGACTGCTGCTGGGAGATTTCGGTCTGGCCTTGCTTGCTCCCTCGCCTCACCTGTTCAGTACGCAAGAACTGGCCGGGACGCTACCGTATATGGCTCCCGAGCAACTGCGTGGTAAGCCATCATTTGCCAGTGATCAGTACGCGCTTGGTATAATGGCCTATGAGTGGCTCTGTGGGGAATGCCCTTTTACAGGGTCCTACTGGGAGATTATTCACCAGCAGGTATCTGTCGTGCCTCGCCCCTTGTGCAAGCGGTGTCCCGAACTTTCGGCGATGGCGGGAGCTGTTGTGCTCAAGGCTCTGGCAAAAGACCCAGCGGAGCGTTTTGAGAGCGTGCAGGCTTTTGCAGAAGCACTCGAACGAGCAGCTCAGGGTCATCAAGAAGAATTTGGGTTTAATCTATCCGATCACGAAAAAAAGTCAGGCACGGTCGTTCTGCCTGAGACGCTAGCGGCCTTCCCCAGAGAATCTACGAGTCTCTCTCTGTCTGAGATGCTTGCCGCGTTCTCCTCTAGAGAGCCTGGACTTATCTCTTCCACTGGCATTCCTGTCTCACCAGATATACACGTCTTTCTGTCTGCCCCTCCTGCTGATGCTAGCTTTGTTGCACGTCTGCAAGCTGACTTACAAGTATGGGGCATTCACTGCCTGAATGAGCAGAAGAGTTTGGCCTCGACGATATTCGATCACGAATCAGCTGTGGAGGCGATCCGTGCGGTTTCTGCTGTGGTAGTGGTGGTCTCGTCGCGAACACGTTCTTCACGCATGGTCCAGGACCACCTTCGTCAGGCTGCTATGTACCGCCAACAGATTATCTGTTTCTGGATAGAGGGAGGAGATATCGCTACTTTACTCCTTGAGTCTTGGGGACAGCTGGCAACAATTGATGTAATTGACGCTCGAGAGCGCAACTACTACAGTGCCCTGGATGAACTGGTGACCTGTCTGAAAAAGAACATCATGCTCTCGACACCGGAGATGACGTCGCTGCCAGCACAAGCATTTTCCTGGGAGCCACGCAATCCATATAAGGGTCTGAAAGCATTCACGCAGGATGACACTGGCGATTTCTTCGGGCGGGATGCCCTGGTCTATGAGTTGGTGGAAACCGTGCGGGAGATGCTGGCGGGGATGTTGCCCAGCATGTCTGGGACACGGCTGTTAGCTGTGGTGGGGCCAAGTGGGTCAGGCAAGTCGAGTGTGGTGATGGCTGGCTTGCTGCCGCGCCTGCAAAAAGATGCCTTGCCCGGTAGCTCGACCTGGGTATATCTCAAACCAGTGGTGCCGGGAGCGCACCCACTGGAAGCTCTCGCTGTTGCCTTTGCTCTCCATATGCCGCAAAGCAGTTTGAAGGCCATATGTGAGGATCTGCAAGGTGACTCAACGCGCGGCTTGCATTTACTGGCTCAACATCTGGTCTCTCAGCCGGATGGCAAGGTCGTTCTACTGGTGGACCAGTTTGAAGAGGTGTTCAGCAACATAGTCTCTGAACAGGAACGCCAGCAGTTCATCGATCTGCTGGTGACAGCTGCAACGGAACCTTCGGGGCCAGTGATTGTTCTCCTGACATTGCGTGCCGATTATGCCGATCGGCCAATGCTGTACCCGACACTGAGTCGTTTGATCGAGGTTCATCGCATCTCAGTCCTGCCGATGGACCTGCAGGATCTGCGTGCAGTGATTGAGAAACCGGCGGCGCTTCCTGCCGTACAGCTGGAGTTCGAGGAGAACCTAGTCGGGGACTTGCTCTTTGAGACACAGAAGCAGGCCGGGGCACTGCCACTCTTATCCTTTACATTGGAACTGCTTTTCCAACTGCGCGGGGGACATGTCCTGACAATGCAAGCTTACAGGCGTATTGGCGGGGTGAAAGGCGCTCTGGCAAAATGGGCGGAGCAGACGTATTCCAGCTTACCTGGAGATGAGTATCGTACACGGGCGAGAGCTATATTTTTGCGTTTGATAGATCCAAGTACCTCTGAACAGGACACAACGCGCCGTCGAGCCTCTCTCTCAGAGTTTGTGCTCAGTGATCCCCACGAGACTCGCCTGCTGGGAGAAACTATTGATGCTTTTATTACAGCTCGCTTGCTCACAGCGAGCGAAGTGGCTGGTGTTACCACAGTGGAGGTGAGCCACGAGGCATTAATCCGCGAGTGGGCTAGACTGATAACATGGCTGCGCGAGGCTCGCGACGATATTCACCTGCAGCAGGTGATCAGCCAGGATGCTGTGGCATGGCAACGACGTAAGAGGTCTCCTGACCGACTCTACCGGGGTTCTCAGTTGAAAGAAGCACGGACTTGGGCAAAGCGCAACATGCCGAGTGAGCAGGAGATGGCATTCTTGCATGCTGGCACTGTGCGGCAGATACGTACTCGTGTCATCCGTAGTATTGTGGCATGTATTGCATTATTCTTCGTAGTTTCGATAGGATTGTTCAGTGTCCAAGTGCGCCATCGCAATATTGTTACCGCCAATGGAGATGATGGGCCAGGATCGTTACGTCAGGTCATCGAGATGGCACATCCGGGCGATATGATTCGCTTTGACGCAAGCTTAAAAGGAAAGACAATTCATTTACAACATAGAAACCTGGATATTGATCGCAATCTGAGTATCATTGGCCTGGGAGAAAATGATGTTAGGATCACTAGTAATAGCGGCTCTACCGTAGTTGTTCATCGCGGTGTGACGGTTACCATAGAGGATATGAGCTTTCAAAACTCCTTTACTGGAGGCAACAGCTTTATTACCAATGACGGTAATCTGACATTGAACGATGTAGGTGTTACCCATAATACAACGTCTCTCGAGGGCAAAACTAAATTTGCAGGATATGCTGGCGGTGGTATCAAGAACAATGGCAAGCTCATCCTGACCAATAGTCTGGTTGCGTATAATACAGCATCAACCTGCGATACCGTTGGTGGTATCAATAATAGTGGGACGCTGGTGCTGGAAAATAGCAGTGTGATAGATAATGGTATAGCCCCCCCATGCGACTCGTTGCACATGGAAGCTGGTGGAGGCATTGTGAATGATACTCAGAGTCGAGTAACGCTGATGGGCAGTATTGTGGCAAATAACTGGGCATCTGGCGGTGGTGGTGGCATCACGAATAAGGGTGATCTCACTCTAATAAGCAGCCTGATTGCGGAAAATGAAGTGACTGGCAATGGTGGAGGGATTGACAATCAGGGAAACCTCACTGTGAGCAATAGTATGATCACTCATAACACGGCGATGGCAGCAGTCGAGCAATCAACTGAGCAGACAAAAGGCGTCGGCCTGGGGGGCGGTATTTATAACTCGCGAACGACGGTTGTGACCAATAGTACAATCTCTAACAATACGGCAACGGCCATCAATGTCTCTAGTTCCTTTGAGAGCCCTTCTACTTTTTTCAGCGGCGGAGGGATTTTTTCCGATGTGCTTGCTCAACTGACCCTTACGAACAGTACTATAGCTGATAATATGGCATACGCGAATGGAGGCGGTATCGTCAACAATGGCGGTCATATGACAGCAAGCTTTTGCACAATATACGGCAATAATGCACAGAGTAGTGGTGGTGGCATAGTGACGAGCGATGCAATAGTGAGGAGCGGAGAAAATGTTCCTGCACATCTGTCCGTGAAAGGGGACATTATAGCGGGAAACCAGGCCCTCGTGCAACCTGGCATCGCAGGATTAGTGGAGACAGATGGATATAACCTGATACAGAACTTTTTCAGTACGGTGTTTGCTGATCCACATCGCAAACATGCCACCGATCTTGCGGGAGAGAACTTCTCCAGTCTAGGTATCGATGCCATCTTACGAGATAATGGCGGGCAGTCGTGGCTACACCCCTGGACCCACAGATTGCTGCCTGGTAGCCCTGCTATCGATCAGATTCCGCTAAATGCCTGTGACCTAGGCGGCCATCCAACGGACGAACTGGGGACGAAGCGGCCACAAGGGAGAGGTTGTGATATTGGGGCCTATGAGTATGTGAACTGACACTCCCCGCCGATAATCAGGACGGGGGTTCTTCCTTCAGCGATCCGACTTGCCACGTCTCCGTTTGGATCGCGCAGTAGAGGCCAGGCCTCCAGAAGCGTTCGCACTACCGAAGCAGTGCCCGTTCCCGAGTGCCCCTCGGTACGGTACGAAAAATTGAAGAGAGACAAACAGACCGTTAGGCGTGTATTGCGCTCTTGTCGAACATCGACAAGATCTTACGCGATCTCTCCTACTGTTTTGATCTTTGGTGAACACGCTAGTGCTTTTACCCAAGCGAACGATTTAGCTTGGAACCCAGGAAACACTATTCCATTGTCAAAGTACTAGACGTAGTATAACATACATGTCAATAAATAAATATTCATGATAGAGGATAGGATAATGAACATTCTTTTATACAGGAGAGTATTCCCCTGTGCCCAAGCCCCAAAAAAGGTAGGCCCATTCATCCCCTGGTTAAAACCGAGGGGCTTTCTGGGCCGAGTTCTGTAATAAATGGCCCCTTACACGCCGACCGTATCGGCCTCTGTACGCACAGCAAAGTATACGGCCTGTTGATGATGAACCACAATAGCTGCTGTCGTTTGTTCTGGCACAAACTGGTAAGACTCCGTGATTTCAACATCGGTAGCGCTGCGGATCGGCAGCAACTCAAAGAGCTTGGTCTGGTCTTGTAGATCGGGAATGGCTGGGTAGCCCCAACTATAGCGTCTTCCCCTGGCTCCCTCGAGTCCAAGCTCTCGTTGCACAACGCGATTGCTGTACTCGGCCAGGGCTTCAGCCATCTGAACAGATAAGCCATGTACGAAGTATGCCTCTGAATAATCGCTTGCCTGTTGTAGGCGTTGTACTGCTTCGCTAGGAGGTGTTCCCATTGTCACAATCTGGAATGCTACAACATCGATCTTGCCGCTTGTCGTCGAAGCGAAGTAATCTGCCAGGCAGAGGCGATCCCGTTCATGCTGGCGTGGGAAGTGGAAACGTGTGATCTCACGCAGGATTGGTGATCCAGTTGTCTGTCGCTGAAATTCCTGGGGATCGTAGACAATCAGTTCGTTGCCACTGGACTGACAGGGGAAGTAACCGTAGACAACTCTTGGCTGCAGGTAGCGCTGCTGACGTGCTTCGCGCAACATGCGTTCCAGGCGTGGATGAAACTCCTGCTCTATCAGGCGCTTGAATTCCTCGCCATGAGCCGTAACTCCCCATCGTCCACGATAGAGCGCATTGAGATCCATACATTCGGCTACATCCTCCAGACCGATGCGTTCCAGTACCCGTGGGCCCCAAAATGGCGGCTTTGGGATAGAGAGAGCTGGTTTGATACTTGCTGAAGGGGTCATATCCTCCTCCTGGGTCCTGGTAGTCTGCTCTGTAGTCTTCGCCACTTTCTTGACGCGTTCTTTCAATGCTTCCTGCTTGATATGCTCTACAAATGTCTGGCGCGCTTCAAGAGTGCTGGTGAGCTTGTCAACGATATCCAGGCCTTCGAAGGCATCGCGGGCGTAGAAAACGCCGGGTTCGTAAGCAAGCGGTGCAGCTTCGGGCGTCTGATCGTCGACAAAAAGAATACGGCGGCCAAACGAGCGATTAATGGCTGCTCCGCCGATGATAACCGGGAAGGTGAGACCTCGTTTATGCAGCTCCTTGACACACAGTGGCATTTGCTTCGAAGTGCTCACCAACAGGGCAGAGAGACCAATAGCATCAGCATTGACCTCGATAGCTTTCTCCAGAATAATGTTAAGCGGTACCTGCTTACCAAGGTCGTAGACGGTATAGCCATTATTGCTTAAGATGGTATTAACCAGGTTTTTGCCGATATCATGAACATCGCCGAAGACCGTCGCCAGCACCACCTTGCCTTTCGTATAGCCTTCCTGTTTTTCCAGGTAGCCTTCCAGATGAGCCACAGCTCGTTTCATCACTTCGGCGGATTGCAGCACGAAGGGCAGAATAAGCTCGCCAGCACCAAAGCGATCTCCAACCTCTTTCATCGCAGGCAGCAGGACTGTATTAAGCACATTCACAGCTGTGTCGTTGCGCGAGAGTTCCTGGGAGCTTATGCGCTCAGCAATTACCTGATCTATGAGGGGCTCGATGCCCTCTTTGCGGCGATGGAGAATTTGCCAATGGATACGTTCGGCTGGCTCCATACCCTCGGTTGGGTCAACCTTCGTACTGCCATCATCTTTTTGGGGACCATGTGCCTCAAAGTAGGCGATATAGCGTGTCAGGGCATCGGGACGGTTGAAAATTAGATCATCGGCGAGCTGCCGTTGTTCTGTATCGATCTCAGCATATGGCGTAATATGTGTTGGGTTCACGATCGCCATATCGAGTCCAGCTTTCACTGCGTGGAAGAGGAAGACGCTGTTAAGTACGGCACGTGCGTGTGCTTTCAGACCGAACGAGACGTTACTCACGCCCAGAATAGTCATGACGCCGGGAAGCTCGGCCTTGATGCGTCTGATGCCTTCAAGTGTATCGATGCCTGC
>WNFJ01028757.1_pt3 | contig 16908 bp, 14 predicted proteins | sample 5400461 | NCBI WGS metagenome assembly WNFJ01 (sample SAMN13153349, study PRJNA577476) | soil metagenome | isolation source: 115 cm saprolite on Douglas fir-dominated hillslope | place: USA:California | collected 2013-09-17 | reverse complement strand
CGGAGAAAGACCAAGGTCCCTCACTTCGTTCGGGATGACGAGGATGTTTTGGTGTCAGGGATGTCTTGGTATGAGGCGTTCACGCGATCGGCAGTTCGAAGGAAAATACCGATCCACGGCCGAGTTGGCTGGTGATGCTGACGACTCCGTCGTGCGCTTCTACGATGGCCTTGGCAATGGCTAAACCCATGCCGGTGCCCTGCACGCTGTAGCGCTGATCGCGGCCGCGGTAGAACTTGTCGAAGACCAACGACTGCTCGAAGTCGTCGATGCCGTGCCCATGATCGGTGACGCTGGTCACGAGGCGGTCTCCCTTCTGTTCGGCGGTAATCGTAATCGGGGATGCAGGTGGGGAATATTTGGCGGCGTTTTCAAGCAACTGCTTGAGCACTTCCGCGATGCGGTCAGAATCCACTCGCACTCTCGGCAGCGATTGAGGCGCGCGGATGTCGAGTGAATGCTGGCCGAGAACTGTTTTGGATTCTTCTACTGCTGATTCGATCACAGTAACAATGTCCACAGGCGCCAGGTGCAATTCCACTTTGTGGGCGTCGAGTTGAGCCATTTCCGTGGCTTCGCCGACCAGCCGGTCGAGACGGTCGGCTTCTTCATTAATGACAGTGAGTAGTTCCTTCCGTTGAGAATCGTCCAGGTTGTAATCGGAGAGCAAACCTGTGACTGCAGCCTTGATGCCGGTAAGCGGAGTGCGCAATTCGTGGGTGACGGAATCGAGCAGGACGGCGCGCAGGTTTTCGCTTTGGTGAGATGCTTCGGTCTGCGAGAGCTTTTCGATGGCCCCGGCGCGTTCGATGGCAATGCCGATCATGCTGCCCAGGGCCTCCAGAGTGGCGCGCGAGAGCGCCGGGCCGGCGATACCCACCGCTCCAGTGGTGCGAGCTCCCAGATGCAAAGGAGTGAGAGAGATTCCGCGCTGAGAATCGATCACGGGTTCGCCGCGCGAACTCACCATTTGAAGATCGTGCAATGAAAACCAACTTGCATTGGGGTCGGTGCGATAGATCTGCTGCGAATTGAGCAAGTAAATGGCGGCAGCTTTGGCTCCGAATACGTCACATACGTAGGCGGGAATTGCATTCAATAATTCGGCAACGTTGTCGGTGGCGAGCAGACGCTGGCTGAAGGCGTACAAACGCTCGAGGTCGCGGCGTCGCTGAATGGCGTCGGCGGTTTGCCTGCGGGCGCGGTCGGCGAGTTGGCTGGCGATGCCAGCGGTTACGAGGAAGGCAAACAGCGCCACCCAGTTCTGCGGCTCGGCCACGTTGAAGGTTTCGATGGGAGGAAGAAAATAGTAGTTGAAGGCGAGAGCGGCGAGTACAGCGAGAAACACAGAAAAGCGAAATCCCCAGTAAGCTGCGATCCAAAGCACCATCAACAGAAACGTCAAGGCGACGGTTGTGGGGTTCACGTGAACGAGATGCCGGTAGACTTGGACCACCGATGCGGTCGCGGCGAGGCAGCCGCCGTAGCGCATCACTTGCTGTAGCCAGCGCCCATTCACGGGCACGATTGTACGCGCAATCGATAGCGATTCGACAATTGTTGCTCGGGCGTGGAAAATAGGCGGCAATGCCCAAGACTCCCGAGGAATGGCTGGCGGAAGTGGATACGGCCAAGCGGCCGGCAGTGTTCAAGCTGTTTCTGGGCTACGCCCCCGGCGTTGGCAAGACATATGCCATGCTGAGTGAGGGCGTGCGACGAGCCAGCCGCGGCGAAGAAATTGTGATTGGCGTGGTGGAAACGCACGGGCGCAAGCCGATTCTGGAACTTTCTTCACGCCTGGAAACGGTGCCGCGCAAAAAACTGGAATACAAGTCGACCACCTTTGAAGAGATGGATGTGGACTCGATTCTTTTGCGCCAGCCACATGTCGTGCTGGTGGATGAACTGGCGCACACGAACATCGAAGGCAGCAAGCACCCCAAGCGCTATGAAGATGTGTTTGAGCTGCTGGATGCCGGGATTAGCGTCCTCTCCACGCTGAACGTACAGCACATCGAAAGCTTGTCGCCAACGATCCGCGGCCTCACCGGCGTACAGGTGCGGGAGACCGTGCCGGATTGGGTGATCCGCCGGGCGGGCGAAATTGTGATGGCCGACTTAACACCGCAGGCGCTGCAGACCCGTATGAAGCGCGGAGACATTTATCCGCTGGAACGGGTGGAGCGGGCGCTGGCGAATTTCTTCCGCAACACAAACCTCGTTGCCTTGCGGGAACTAGCATTGCGGCAGGTTACGCAAGCGGTGGACCGGACACTGTCAGAATTGAAGACAGAGGACGGTCAGCCGCTGCAGGTTCGCGAGCGGATCGCAGTCTGTATCAGCTCGAATCCGGCGGCGCAGTATTTAATCGCCCGGGGAGCGCGCATGGCCCAGGCGATGGATGGAGACTTATTCGTCTTCTATGTGGACACAGGCTCGGATGAGACCGACGAAAACCAGAGGACGCTGGCGGACAACGTGCGCTTTGCGGAGAGTGTCGGTGCAAAGGTGGTGAAGAGTAATGGAACGATCGTTGCGGAAAAAGTTGCGGAGTTCGTGCGTGAAAATCACATCACACAGGTAGTTTTCGGACGTTCTGCCACGAAGGGATGGAAGCGATATTTCTATCTTTCGGCGATTCACAAGTTCCTGCGCGATACGCCCGCGGTGGATGTGCACATCGTGACCCAGGAAATGCGGTGAGCGGGATTGACGAACGGAAGACTGAAGAGCGGAAGATTGACGAAAAGAAGATTGACGAGCAGAAGATGACGGACGAGCACCGGCGAATCCTGGTGGTGGATGACGAGCCGCAGATCACGCGTGTGCTGCGCACCACGCTTACGGCGCAGGGGTACGACATCCGCGTCGCCAATGACGGGGAGATGGCGCTGGAATTGATGAAGAACTGGACGCCGCATGTGGTGGTGACGGATCTGGCGATGCCAAATCTCGACGGTGTAGAGCTGTGCCGACAGGTACGGAAGGTGTCGCAAGTGCCGATTATCGTGCTCTCGGTGCGCGGACAGGATCGCTCGAAGGTGGAGGCTCTGGACGCTGGAGCCGATGACTACGTTACCAAGCCTTTCAGCATGAACGAACTGCTGGCGCGGATCCGGGCGCAATTGCGGCGAACGCCGACAGTCGAAGAACAGTCCAGCGCAATCATCTCCGGCGACTTTTCCATCGAACTGGATGCACGTTCAGTAAGGGTGACGGGGCGTGAAGTTCATCTGACGCCGAAAGAATTCGATCTGCTGGTTTTTCTCGCGAGGCGTCCGGGCAAAGTGGTGACGCAGCGGACGCTGCTGGCAGCCATCTGGGGACCGAATAGTACAGAGCAGCCGGAATATTTGCGCGTATTCGTCGGGCAGTTGCGCAAGAAAATTGAGACTGATCCTGCCTCTCCGAAATATCTGCTTACCGAACCCTGGGTCGGGTACCGATTCGAACCAGGCTTGTAACCACTCTTCGTCTTTACGAATTCCTTAGGAATTCCTTAAACCACCCTTACGCCTGAGATGGTCTCCTATAAATGTTCGCGACATGCCGTAATGGAAATCCCATTTCGACGATTGCTGGCTGGCAGCCGGATCTTCGTAATACCGAGGATCGGGCTACCATGGCGATTCTGGTGAAGTTCTAGCCGAACTTGGGAGCGGAGCGCAAAACGATGCGGGACGTAGTCTTTCTTTGTGTGACGGTTCTATTCTTTGTGATTTCACTCGCCTACATCGTCTTTTGCGAGCGAGTGCGTTGAGGCGGATATGAACGCTGAACCGATCATTGTGCTGATCATTTGCGGGGGGTTGCTGGTGTATCTGGTGTATGCCATGTTGCGACCGGAGAAATTCTGATGACGGCAAATGGATGGCTTCAGATCTTTTTCCTGTTGCTGATGGTGTTTCTGATCACCAAGCCTCTCGGCGGGTTCATGGCGCGGGTGTTCAGCAGGGAGCGCACTTGGCTGGACCCGATACTGCGGCCGCTGGAACGAATGCTTTATAAACTGACGGGCGTGGACGAGAGCCGCGAGATGGACTGGAAGGAATACGCCTTGGCGCTCCTGTTGTTCAGCGGAGTATCGATGATTCTGCTGTATGCGCTGCAACGCCTACAACAGTGGGCGTGGCTGCCGTGGAATCCGCAAAGGCTGCCGGGGGTGCCTCCGGCGCTGGCGTTCAACACCGCGGCATCGTTTACGACCAACACGAACTGGCAAAATTACTCGCCCGAGACCACCATGAGTTACCTGACGCAGATGGTGGGTCTGGCTTATCACAACTGGGTTTCGGCGGCAGCGGGAATGGCGCTGGCCATCGCGTTCATTCGCGGCATTTCCCGGCGCGAGCAAAAGACCATCGGCAATTTTTGGGTAGACATGGTTCGAGGCACGTTGTGGATTCTGGCTCCGCTGTGTCTGGTGGGCGCGCTGGTGCTGGTGTCGCAGGGCGTGGTGCAGAACCTGAAGCCTTATGACACGGTGCAAATGGTCGATCCGTACCAGACGCCGCAACTTGGTTCCAATGGCAAAGCCGTGAACGGACCAGGCGGCAAACCGGTGATGCAGATCGTGACGCAGCAAACGATCGCGCAGGGACCGACAGCTTCGCAGGAGATCATCAAAGAGCTGGGGACCAACGGCGGCGGATTCTTCAATGCCAATAGCGCGCATCCGTTTGAGAACCCCACACCGCTCACGAACTTTCTGGAGATGTTCTGCATCCTGGCAATTCCTTCCGCCTTCACCTACACGTTGGGAAAGATGACGGGCTCGCCGCGCCACGGATGGGCCGTGTGGGCAGCGATGGCCTTGCTCTTCCTGGCAGGGGTGAGCACGGCATATTGGGCGGAAGCGCGAGGAAATCCTTTGCTCACGGCCGCGGCGCAACATGGCTCGCAACACTCGTCGTCGGCTTTGCAAACCGTGGGCAATCTCGAAGGCAAAGAGGTGCGGTTCGGCGTGGTGAACTCGGCGCTGTTTGCCACCGTGACCACCGACACGAGTTGCGGCGCGGTCAACTCCATGCACGATTCGTTCACACCACTGGGCGGAATGGTGCCGATGATCAACATCATGCTCAGCGAAGTGATCTTCGGCGGAGTGGGCGCGGGGATGTATGGAATGCTGGTCTTCGTCATTCTGTCCGTATTCATTGCGGGTCTGATGGTAGGGCGTACGCCGGAATATCTGGGAAAAAAGATCGAGGCCTACGACGTGAAGATGGCGATGCTGGTAGTGCTGATCTTCCCGTTGGTGATTCTGGGGTTTGCGGCGATTTCGGTTTTATACAGCTTTGGAACTTCTTCCATGGCGAATGCGGGGCCGCACGGATTCAGCGAAGTGCTTTATGCCTTCACGTCCGCCGTGGCTAACAACGGCTCGGGTTTTGCCGGGATAAACGGAAACACGCTCTGGTACAACACTTCGCTGGGAATCGCGATGTTGCTAGGTCGTTTCATGATGATTCTGCCGATGCTGGCTATCGCCGGCAATCTGGCGGGCAAGAAACAGACTCCGGCAACGCTGGGAACTTTTCCGGTGACGGGACCGCTGTTCACGGTTCTGTTACTCGGCGTAGTTGTGATTGTCGGAGCCCTGACGTTCTTTCCAGCGCTCAGCCTGGGGCCAATTCTGGAACAGTTGCTGATGCAGGCGGGTAAAACCTTTTAGGCAAATATGGCAAGCAAGAAATCAAAACGCAGCTTGTGGGACCTGAAGATTGTGCGCCGCGCGGCATGGGATTCGCTGGTCAAACTGCATCCCGTGACCATGATGCGCAATCCGGTGATGTTCGTGGTGGAGGTGGGCAGCGTGGTGAGCACGGTGCTGCTCATTCTGGAGCGAATACACGGACGGCCGGGATTCGGATTCAACCTGCAGATCACGCTCTGGCTTTGGTTCACGGTGTTGTTTGCGAATTTTGCAGAGGCGATGGCGGAGGGTCGCGGCAAGGCGCAGGCAGATGCGTTGCGGCGAGCGAAAGCGGAGACGATGGCGAACCGCCTGCTTCCCGACGGGAGAATCGAGACCGTGCCGGGGTGCAAATTGCGTTCAGGAGACATGGTGCTAGTAGAGGCAGGCGAGTTTGTTCCCAGTGATGGCGAGATTGTGGAAGGCGTGGCCTCGGTGGATGAGTCGGCCATTACTGGTGAGTCCGCGCCCGTCATTCGCGAAGCGGGTGGCGACCGATCGGCCGTGACCGGCGGGACGCGCGTGCTTTCGGACTGGATCAAGGTGAAGATCACGTCCAACCCCGGCGAAACATTTCTGGATCGCATGATCGCGCTGGTAGAGGGCGCAGAGCGGCAGAAGACTCCAAATGAAATTGCGTTAAACATTTTGCTCGCTGGGCTGACGATCGTTTTTCTGCTCGCCGTGGTCACGCTGCAACCGTTCGCCATTTACGCCGGAGCGCCGCAGACAGTGTTTGTGCTGGTGTCGTTATTGGTATGTCTGATCCCAACCACAATTGGCGGACTGCTTTCCGCGATCGGGATTGCGGGCATGGATCGTCTGGTGCAGCACAATGTGCTGGCGATGTCGGGCCGCGCCGTCGAAGCAGCCGGCGATGTGAATACGCTGCTGCTTGACAAAACGGGAACCATCACGCTGGGTAACCGCCAAGCTAGTGAGTTTGTGAGCGCGCCGGGTGTGACCGAAGCCATGCTAGCGGATTCAGCGCAACTTTCTTCGCTCGCCGACGAAACTCCCGAAGGCCGCTCGATTGTGGTGTTGGCGAAGGAAAAATACGGATTACGCGGCCGCGAAATGAGTTCGCATGACGCCGAATTCATTCCTTTCAGCGCGATGACTCGCATGTCGGGCGTGAATCTCGATGGACGTGCGATTCGTAAAGGCGCGACGCATGCGATTGCCAAGTATCTGGGGGAGCAGGGGAAGGCGCTACCCGCCGAGGTTCGAGAGGCGGTGGAAGCGATTTCGCGCTCCGGGGGAACCCCGCTGGTGGTGGCGGAAAATGGCCGTGCCTTAGGAGTGATCCACCTGAAAGACATTGTGAAAGGCGGAATACGGCAACGTTTTGACCAATTGCGCGCGATGGGAATCAAAACCATAATGATCACGGGGGACAATCCCTTGACAGCAGCGGCGATTGCGAGTGAGGCTGGCGTCGACGACTTCCTGGCGCAGGCAACGCCGAAAGACAAACTGGACTTAATCCGCCGCGAACAGGGCCAGGGCAAGCTGGTTGCGATGACAGGGGACGGCACAAACGACGCGCCGGCGCTGGCGCAGGCCGATGTAGGCGTTGCGATGAACACCGGCACGCAGGCGGCGAAAGAAGCCGGAAACATGGTGGATCTGGATTCAAATCCAACCAAGCTGATTGAGATCGTCGAAATCGGTAAGCAGTTGCTCATGACACGGGGCGCTCTGACAACTTTTTCGATCTCAAATGACGTTGCCAAGTATTTTGCTATCATCCCTGCAATGTTTGCCGGGACATTTCCGGTTCTGCAAGCGCTGAACGTGATGCGGCTGGCGACACCGCAGTCCGCCATATTGTCGGCTGTCATCTTCAATGCGCTGATCATCGTGGCTCTGATCCCCCTAGCCCTTCGCGGCGTGAAATACGTTCCGCAGGGTGCGGCAGTCTTGTTGCGCCGAAACCTGTTGGTTTACGGGCTGGGCGGAGTGATGGTCCCGTTCATAGGAATCAAACTGATCGACTTGCTGATCGTGCGGGCCGGGCTGGCGTGAGGCGACTATGAAAAACAATCTGATCACCGCTGTGCTGATGACGCTGGTGACCACAGTGTTGTTTGGTCTGCTGTTTCCCTTGCTGATTACGGGATTGGCGCAGATTTTGTTTCCCAATCGGGCGAATGGACAATTGCTGACTCGGAATGGCGTCGTGGTGGGATCGCGACTGATCGGGCAGTCATTTTCCTCTCGGGGATATTTCCACTCGCGTCCGTCAGCTGCGGGGACAGGCTATGACGCGGGCAATTCCAGCGGGTCAAACCTTGGACCGACCAATCAAGCCCTTATTGCGCGGGTGCGGGGCGATGCCGATCGCTTGCAGGCGGAGAATCCAACCGCCGCAATCCCGATGGATTTGGTGACAACATCGGGTTCCGGGCTTGATCCTCACATCTCACCCCAGGCGGCTGAATTTCAGGTGCCGCGCATCGCAAAAGAACGCGGGCTGAGCGAAGATGTAGTTCGCGAGGCGATTAACCAGCATACGGAGAATCGGCAGTTCGGATTTATGGGCGAGCCGCGAGTTAACGTGCTGGAGCTAAATCTTGCGCTGGATGAGATCTCGCCGAAGCCCATGGCTCGCTGAAGTCCTGTCATGTTTCACAATAGTTATCATCAGCAACCCGCAGCGGCACGCTGCTTTGTTTCCCCAAGGTAAGAATAGCCTTTCAAGAAAGCACATTGACGCGGACTGGTTTCGTGCGGTCTGATAGGTTCGCATGGGTGCGACTTGCAAGCGGACCAGTAAAAATGGAGGAACGAGTCTAGCGCTGAGGGCGGCCACAAGACTGCTTCCTGCGCCGTTATAGTCAGCAATCTTGCCATGAACGAACAGAAGCGTTTTTCGATCAATTGGATGGATATTCTCTGGCTGTTATTTCTGGCAGGGCTGGCCGCGCTTCCGCCGGTGCTGGAGATTCATAAGCAGCTTACGCTGCTGGCCATTGGCGTAGTGCAGTTCAGCGAGGGCTGGCTTCTGGCGCGCTCGCCGCGAAGAGGGGCTGCCTATATCGTTTTACTCAAGATCGCGCTGGCGACGTTGCTTATCGACCACACGGGCGAGCTTGGGATCAACAGTAGCTACTACCCAATTTTTTACCTGCCGGTGGTGACCGCGGCCGAATATTTCGGGCCTTGGCTCACACTGCTATGGACAGCGCTGGCCTCAGCCGCGTATTGCTCGTATCTCTACCCGGTGCTGGAGGAATACGAAGTCACGGCGGAGAGTTACAGCATACTCGCCATTCGGATTCTTTTCTTCTTTCTCCTGGCCATGGTGGTGAACCGGTTCGTAATGGAAAATCGGCGGCAGATCAAACGTTATCAAGAGTTGGCCGAGACTTTGGCGGAAACCAACCGCAAGTTACAGCAGGCGCAGGAGGAGGCGCGGCGTTCGGAGCGGCTGGCGGCGCTGGGGCAGATGTCCGCCGGACTGGCGCACGAAATCCGCAATCCCCTGGGGGTGATCAAGGGATCGGCGGAGATGCTGCACCAGAAGCTGGGGGAATCGAATCCACTGGCCAGTGAGCTGGCGGGTTACATCAACCCGCTTGAGCGCACTGGTAACCCGATTTCTCGATTTTGCCCGACCGCTGCATACCGAACTTGTGCTCCGGGATGTTACCGCGGTGCTGGATCGCGCGCTGCATTCTGTTTCGCTGACGCGGAAAGACGAAGACGCGTCAGTGCGCGTGGAACGGCAATACCAGTCGAACTTGCCGCCGGTTCCGCTCGACGACAGTCTTTGCGAGCAAGCGTTCGTGAATCTGATTCAGAATGCTTATGATGCGATGGGTAGCAATGGTGGAACCTTGCGTGTAGCGGCGGCCAGGGCAGACTCCGCGAACCGGGATGGAATCGAGGTCCGGATCGAAGACACGGGTCCGGGCGTTCCGCCGGAATTGCGAGAGCAGATCTTCAACCCGTTTGTGACAACAAAGAAAACCGGGGTTGGTTTGGGGCTGTCGATCGTCTCAAGAATTATCGATGGCCACCACGGCACGATTCGCGTGGAGGGGAGCAGAGAGGCAATGGGTGAGCAAGGAGCCAGGTTCGTGGTCTTTTTTCCGGCCCGCGAAGAGGACGCCCTCAATCGAGCTCTTAGAGAGCAGCTTCAGTCGACTCCTATGTGATCGAAAGAAACGCTAGCAACGAATAGGAATATGCCCACAATTTTAATTGTCGAAGATGAAGCGAAGATGCGCCGCCTGCTCGAATTGAATCTCGGGGAAGATGGCTTCAGTACGCTGTCCGCCGGAGACGCAGAGACGGGGCTGAAACTTCTGCGAGAGAACACGGTGGATCTTGTGGTGACAGATCTCAAGCTGCCGGGGATGAATGGCCTGGAATTCCTGCAGGCGGTGAAGCGGCAGAATGCCGCGCTGCCGGTGGTGGTGATGACCGCCTTCGGCACAGTGGAGACGGCGGTTGAAGCCATGAAAGGCGGGGCCAGCGACTATGTCTTGAAGCCGTTCTCGCTCAGCGAGATGCGCATGGTGATCCGCAAGGAACTGGATGTCCGCGATCTGCGAGAGGAGAACCGGTCGCTGCGCGAGGCACTGGGCAAGCGCTACGTCCATCCCAACGTGGTCGCTCGCAGCCCAAAGATGCAAGAAGTGCTGGCGACGGTGGACCGCGTGGCGCCGACGAATTCGACCGTTTTGTTGGGTGGAGAAAGTGGCGTAGGCAAAGATCTGATCGCACGAGCGATTCATGAGAAGTCGCGGCGGGCTTCAGGACCTTTCATCAAGATCAACAGCACAGCGATTCCGGAAAATCTCTTGGAAAGCGAACTGTTCGGCTATGAGAAGGGTGCATTTACCGGCGCTACTGCGAGCAAACCGGGCAAGTTCGAGATGGCGGACAGGGGGACATTATTCCTCGACGAGATCGGCGATGTACCGCCAGCGATACAAGTGAAGTTGCTGCGCGTGTTGCAGGAGCGCGAGTTCGAGCGTTTGGGCGGCACACGAACGGTGAAGGTGGATGTGCGCCTGATCGCTGCGACGAATCGTGATCTGCGCGAAGCGCTGGAACAGGGAACGTTCCGCGAGGATCTTTACTATCGTTTGAACGTCGTTCCTATCGACATTGCGCCTCTGCGCCAGCGGAAGGAGGATATCCCCGATCTGGTTAATCTTTTTATTTCGCGCTTTGCTGGAGATTCCGGCAAGCCCGTAAAAAGCATTACACCCGAGGCCATGCAGATTTTAGTGAACTACCACTGGCCGGGGAACGTGCGCGAGCTACAGAATATTATCGAGCGCTCCTGTGCCTTGGCAAAAGGGACGGTGCTCGAGGCACCGGATATTCACCTGGATTTGCGTCCGGCAAAGGCTGCGAATGGCGTGGGCGGATTTTTGCCGGAAGGCATGACTCTGGAGCACTGGGAAGATGAGATGATTCAGGAAGCATTGCGGCGCGCCGACGGAAATAAGAGTCAGGCAGCGCGCTTACTGGGGCTGTCCCGCAACGCACTGCGATACCGGCTTTCGAAGATCGGCATTGCAGATGAGGGCGAGAAAGAACCCTAGCCTCTTATATTGGCTCAAAACCACCACCTCGGTTGAATGCGGCCACCGGCTTCAGACCCGGTGTAGGGACGTTCTGTTAAAAACCACACCTTCCTCCCTGAAAACACAAGACTTAATGGACAGCCTTCTGCTTCGCCTTTGGCATGGAACTTGCTTTTCACCATAGCGCATCAATCGCACAAGTCCCGGGTTTAAGTAGATATGCGGTGTTTCCGAGAAAAAGGTAGCTTATGAAAAACAGGTTCATATCAAGTTTCGCAATCGTAACTTTGGCGCTGGCGGGAGTGTTCTCGACCGGTTTGCTAGCGCAAACCACAGAGGAAGGTTCGGGACCCTCGGAGCAGCCTAGCGCGCCCATGGAAATGGGGCAGGGTGAACCCGCGCCGCCATCGCCATCCTCGCAAGTGTACGAAAGCGAGCAGCCCGAATCTGGCGAGGCGCAACTTGGGGAGGAACCTCAGCCCGGCGGACCTTCCGGTGAGGAACCTGCAAAGACGAATCAGGGCGTGGGCCGCGTCAGCATGATTCACGGCGACGTGTCAACGCAGCGCGGAGATTCGGGTGATTGGTCAGCGGCCGTGTTGAATCAGCCCGTGCTTAATGGCGATAAGGTTTCAACCGCAGCGGGCGGACGCGCCGAAGTGCAGCTCGACTTCGCCAATATTCTTCGCCTGGGGCCGAACGCGCAGGCCAATATTGCGACTTTCACTCACGATCACATCCAGATTCAGCTGGCGCAGGGGCTCGCCGATTACAGCGTCTTCAACGAGAGTGAAGCCGAGCCTGAGATCGATGCTCCGAACGTCGCTGTTCATCCCGCGCACAAGGATGTAATTGTCCGCGTAGAAGTGCGGCCCGACGGGGACACGGTTGTCATCGTGCGCAAAGGTCAAGCTCAGATTTCCACGCCGAAGGGCATCGCCGAAGTGAAGCAAGGCGAGATGGCGACGGTTCGTGGAAGCGCCGAGGAAGCTCAGTACAAAATATCGGAAGCTCCTGACCGCGACGATTGGGACCGCTGGAACAGCGACCGCGACCACTTGATTCACAGCGCGAAGTCGTGGAATCACACCAATCGCTACTATACCGGCGCGGAAGATCTGGACGCCAATGGACGTTGGGAAAACGAGCCGGACTACGGACAGGTGTGGGTGCCCAACGAGGACGCTGATTGGGTTCCGTACCGTGATGGTAACTGGGTGTGGGAGCCTGACTACGGATGGACTTGGGTTGGCGATGAACCTTGGGGCTGGGCGCCGTACCACTACGGACGGTGGATGATGTATGGCAGTTCGTGGGCTTGGTGGCCGGGACCGGTGTGGGGTGGCGGGTTCTATCGTCCACTCTGGGCGCCGGCTTATGTGTCGTTCTTCGGCTTCGGGGGTGGTTGGAATGTTGGCATTGGATGGGGCGGATGGGGCGGCTTTGGCTGGTTGCCAATCGGACCCTGTGATCGCTTCTTTCCGTGGTGGGGCGGATACGGCGGTCGCTTCGGAGTAGTAGGCTTCAACCGCTTTGGTGGCCTCAACCGCTTTGGTGGAATCGCACCATTACATGGTGGCACTCGATTCTCGAATCTGTCGCACATTAACGATCCGCATATCGGACGCGCACTTTCGACGGTAGGTGCGGGACGCTTTGGTGCCGGCCGAACCAGGGTTATGGCGGCAAGCCACGCCCAGCTGAGCGGAGCTCGGATGATGACGGGCAACCTGCCCGTGGTGCCCACGCGCGCCAGTTTGTCGGCGAGTGGACGAGCTGAGGCTCCATCAACGATTCGCAACGGCGGGTCACAGCGTTTCTTCGGCTCAGGGAACAATTCGCGCCCGCAATCGTTCCAACGGCAGACGTCGCGCCTGCAGCAATCCATGCAGCAGAACCACTTCTCGCCGGTGGCGGCGGGGGGACGGGCGGCAGGCATGGGTGGCGCGGAATCTCGTGGCGTGGCGAATACCGGAGGCGGGAAGCCGAGGGCTGGTACGCCTGCGTCTGGCAGGGAAATGAATAGTGGCGCGGCAAGGGGAGGTAGTTCTGCTGCGAGTCAGTATGGAAATCGTGGCAACTCACGGACGTTCTCGCCCCCGAGCAGCAACTCGCGCCCGCAGAGTGCCCAACCGTCGCGGTCGTTCCCGCAACGCTCGATAGGGCAGGTCTCTCCCACAAATCGTGGGCAGCAGGCATCGTCCAACGGTAGCCAACCAAGCCGAGGATGGAGTCAGTTCGCGCCGCCCTCGCATAGTAGCGCGGGCAGTAGTGCCAGGGTTTCGTCGCAGAGCGGAAACTACTGGAACCGCACCGCCCCCAGTTCAAACCCCTCGCGGGGATCGGCCCCCTCCAGCAATTATGAGCGGGGTGGCGCAAGTTCTTCGCGCCCGCAGCTCAATATGAGGCAGCCAGTGGTGCAGCCGCGGTCGTCAGGCGGCTATGGCAGCGGCAGCTCCGGAGGCTACCGCGGCTCTCCAAGCTACGGTTCGCCAGGTTATAGCGGATCTCGCAGTACACCGGGCAGCGGCCCTTATAGCGGGGGCTCGCGCGGATCGCCCAGCTATGGAGGTGGTCCGAACTATGGTGGTAGTCGCGGCGGCTACAGCGGCGGTTCGCGCAGCATTCCGAACTATGGCGGTAGCCCAAGCTACGGCGGCAGCCGAGGCGGGTACAGCGGCGGTTCGCATAGCGCGCCGAGCTACGGCGGCGGCCATTCCTCCGGGGGACATTCCTACGGAGCGGGAGGCGGTAGCCATTCGAGCGGAGGCAGCCCTTCCGGTGGCGGCAGCCATTCTAGTGGGGGAGGCCATTCCAGCGGGGGCAGCCACTCAAGCAGCGCCCCTTCAGGTGGTCACCACTAGGAAGCTCAGACTGATCCTGTCGTTCGATAAGGTATGGGTTGAGAGTGAGTTGATGTAAACGAAGTGAAGACAGAGGCGAGAAGGGCGTGCTAACCGGCACGCCCTTTTTCATTCCCCGCTAGATGGTGCTTGCCACAGCTAAGGCCGCGCATATGCCGGGCTGTCAGGATCCGGACGGTCATAATCACGTCCATACTTATTTTTGTGAGCAAGTTCGAGATTGGATTCGGCCAGGCTGAAGCTTCCAAGGAAGGTGTCGCCAGGCGTCACGGTAATTTCACGTTCCGCTACTTGCAGCGCATCCGGCGCAACTGAGGGATGGAAGACGTGCATCTGGTAGCGGCCGGGGACCACATCGCCAATGCTGATCTCACCACGCCAGTTTGAGATCGCATAGTACGGCGTGCTCAGAGCGATCACCACGGCGCTCATTTGCGGGTGAATGTTACAGAAGATGTAAGAAATGCCGGGTTTGTCGAATTGGACAAATTGAGTGCTTCCGCTCTCATACAAACCGAGATCGAAGCGCTTGCCGTCAAACAAAGAAAAGACATTATGAAAGAAAGGATCGTGGTTCGGGAACTCGACTTTCCCGCCCGCCGGAATCACCAGCAGGGAAGGGTGAAAGCTTTTGTCCTTCTGGATAAGCTGCGGGATTTGCGATTCCTGCTGGGGCGCCGGCGAAGGCGCGGGAGTTGTTCCGAGAGGAGTGAGCCAGACCACGACTTTCGAGGCATCACCGACGTGACGCCCGGTTCTTGTGAGCTGCACCTTGCCCTTGAGTTCGGCATTCTGGGCCATGGCAAGGACACACGGAAGCATCAAGATCAACAACAAGTTCCGGCAATAAGCGAAGCGAAGCATTTTCAGAACAGTATCCCCATAGCAAGATTGATCTGATTCGTGACGGCGGCATTGCTATAGACGGGAAAAGTGTGCAGACGTCTGAATTCGGCGGAAAGCAGCAGGTCGGACCGCGGCCGGTACACCACATTGCCGAGTGCGCCACGATTGCGTCCCAGAATCGTCGCGAAATTGTCGGTGTCGACGGCGAAGCCTCGAATATCACTGGCAAACGCATCGTCCTCGGCGAAGACGCCATTCAACTCCAGTTTTGGCGTGAGTTGGACTTTCAACTGGGCCCACCCTCCCGCCGAATCCAGTCCACGGATACTCGTAGACGCGGAGAATGGATCCCCACCGAATAAAACCGCGCGGCCGATACCTGCGCCCAGACCTCCTACGCCTCGTCCTCGATAAAATTCTCCGGAGAGCGTCAAGTGGCGAAAAATCGGGATTTGCCAATCCGTCATCCCAGCCCAGGCGTCGACCGTACGATCCCATCCCCAGTTCTGTCGGCCGTAATATCCCGCCACGGCAAAGCTGAAGGGATGCTCAAAGACAGGCCGTGACCAGGCAGTGCGCAGCGCGTAAGCGGGTAGGCCAGAGTATTCTCCGGCCTGCGCTGAGCGGTAGAACTGGCTGTAGGGAGGCTCCCAGTCTAAATTATCCAGAATTCCACCCTGCAGCGTGACCGTCTGCTGGCCGGGAAGATCGAAACGATGCTCGACGCGAATCTGAGGTATCCAGCCCCAAAGATTTCCCGCATAAGCGAAGGCCGGAGTGGCCAGCGATGCAAAGGACGTGGGTGAAAGCGGCGAGAAGAAAAGGGAATCCTGCCCTGCAATGACTGCGGTGTTCTTCCAATCGAGGCGCAAGCTGGCGGTCCGCATGCGCGCGATACCAAAGTTCACTCCATTAGGCGTCGACGGAAATCCGCCGGCAAAATCGAACTCGACATGGGCTGAAGTCCTCGCGCCGGCCAGAGTCGGACCGAAAATTTCCAGACCAATCTCGGTTTGTCGCAGAGTGGCTCCAAAACTTGTCCTGGGATCGCCTATTGCTATCGCTTGCGCGTAGTTGGGAAAGTCCAGATTGTCGGAAGATCCGACATTGCGAAAGGCATTCATCAGCACAATTCCGGATAGCCGGGCCCGATATTTGGTCGCGGTTTCCACCTTGGTCTGGTATTGCTCGTCTATCTTCGAGCCCAGCAACTGCGTCGATTCTTCCAGCTTCTGAATCCGGCTCTCAGAGTCCGCAGCTGCTAATGTGTCTGAGGTATCTTGAGTGCCAGACTTGCCGGAAACCAGATTTCCGCTGTATTGCGGGGATTCCGCCGGCGTCGAGTGAGAAGGGCTCGCATGTGTCGCAGCCGCGAGTGGGAGCAGGAGCTTGCGCGTGTCTTGCAATTCCTGGCGCAACTCGTGCATTTCGGCTCGGGACTGGGCATTCTCAATGCGCATCTGCTCGATCACCGCGCGCAACTCGCGTACTTGCGAATCGAGATCACGCAGCGCAGCTTCCCCGGGCTGGGGCACTGTGGCGGGCATGGTTTCCTGTGCCATGCTAACCGTAAGCAAAAGGACAAAAGCGGCTGCTGCAGTGGCACTTGCACGCATCGCAAGGATTGCTGGTTTCTTCACACGTCCTCCTGCGCGACATGCGGATCGTCTTAAAGTCGAGAAATACGAACGGAGACTACGTGTCCGAATGTCGAATTGAGTTTTCCGTCGGTCGATCGCTATTTACGGGCAGAAAAGGATCGCTCGTTCGTTCGTTGTCGTCGTCCAAGGAGCCTTGGGGAGCTCGTCCCGGGATCGTGATTCGAAAAACGGTTCGAGCCTCCGAGGTGCGTTCCACTAGGACTGTTCCACCGTGGTCCTGCACAATCTTCTGCACGACTGTAAGTCCGAGTCCGGTGCCATTCTCTTTACCGAAGCTCACAAAAGGATGAAATAGC
>WNFJ01098048.1_pt3 | contig 16913 bp, 21 predicted proteins | sample 5400461 | NCBI WGS metagenome assembly WNFJ01 (sample SAMN13153349, study PRJNA577476) | soil metagenome | isolation source: 115 cm saprolite on Douglas fir-dominated hillslope | place: USA:California | collected 2013-09-17 | reverse complement strand
GACGGTCTTGACTCCGGAAACCATCTGCTCGGCCGTGAGCGTCGGCCCAGAGGGAAACTTCCGACGTGCGTCCTGTCCTGTGACGAGAATCTTCACGTGAGTCCCGCCGACGTCCACGACCAGCACGCGCATGGCGCTCAGCTCGCCTTGTCCAGGGCCGGCGTTTCCAGACCAGCCGACCGAGCCGACGCGTCGGTCAACTCTCGCAGCGACTGGAAGGCTGGGTCTGACAGCATGTCGTCGGTGCAGCGCCAGCGCCAGTTACCTTCGGCGGTCCCGGGCTGGTTCATCCGAGCTTCCTTGCCCAGGTTGAGAACGTCCTGCAACGGAGCGATCGCGAGCGCAGCGACCGACGACCACGCCAGACGCAACAAGGCGGGAGCGGCCTCCGCGCTGGTGCCTGCCGCGCGCTTCACGGAGCGCCACAGGTTTCGTCGCTCGGCGTCGGGCAGGTCCTCATACCATCCACGTGTCGTCGGATTGTCGTGAGTGCCCGTGTAGACGACCGTGTTGGGGACGTAGTTGTCAGGCAGATGCGGGTTGTCGGAATGGCTGTCGAAGGCGAACTGCAAAACGCGCGCGCCGGGGAGGTGAAACGCGTCGCGAAGCGCGCCAACGTCAGGCGTGATGATCCCCAGGTCCTCGGCGAGGAACGGCAGCGCGCCCAAGGCGTTCTGCACCTCGCCGAAGAAGTCGGCGCCCGGGCCCGGCACCCAGTGACCGGACTGCGCGGTCGGCGCCTCGGCCGGGATGTGCCACGCGGCGGCGAATCCTCGGAAGTGATCCAGGCGGATCGCGTCGACGTGAGCCAGCAAGGCCCGCAGGCGGTCGATCCACCAGCGGTAACCGCGCGCAGCGAGCGCGTCCCAGTCATAGATCGGATTGCCCCACCGCTGTCCTTGCGAGCTGAAATAGTCGGGCGGCACACCGGCGACGACGCGCGGCCGGTGCTGCGCGTCCAGCACAAACAGCTCCGGGTGGGCCCACACATCGCTCGAGTCCGGGGAAACGAAGAAGGGAAGATCCCCGATCAAGCGCACGCCTCTGGCACGCGCGTGGGCCGTCAGCCGTGCCCCTTGACGGGAGAACAGGAACTGAGCAAATCGAACCTGCTCGATCTGGCTCGCCAGATCTCGCCGCGCCTGGTCGAGCGCGGCCGGCGTGCGGCGGACGAGCTCTTCCGGCCACTGTAGATACGAGGCGCCGCCGTATCTGTCCTTGAGCGCGTGGAACAATGCATAGTCGTCGAGCCAGTGGGCCTGGACCTGGCCGAAGTGCTCAAACGGCAGGCGCAAATCCGAGCGGGCGCCGGTGCTGAAGTTCCTCCATGCGGTCCCGAGCATGGCGTACTTGAATCGCTTGACGGCGTCGTAATCGACGGCCGTGACTGAAAACGAGCGGCCCGCGCAGTCGCTCGCGCGCAACAGCCCATCCTCGATCAGCCAGTCGGGACTGATCAGCAGCGGGTTGGCGGCAAACGACGACAGGGACTGGTATGGCGAATCGCCATAGCCGGTGGGACCCAACGGCAGCGCCTGCCACCAGCGTTGCCCCGCCTCGTGAAGCCGGTCGACCCACGCCACGGCCGCCGGACCCACATCGCCAATCCCGTACGGCGAGGGCAGCGACGTGACGTGCAGCAGGATGCCGGAAGCTCGGTACTCTGCGGGGAATGGAGGCAGACTCATCGCCATGCTTTCTCTCGTTCCGCCGGCACCCGCGCCTGGCTGATGCGTCGTTCCTGAGGCATCTCGCCCCAGAGGTGGATCACCGGCTCGGACCGATCATGTTCGTACCCCACCGCACTGAGACTGGCCGTTCCAAGCACGAGGTACCTGCCCGCCCCCGGGTCGAGCCCGAGCCAGCGCGCGGCCAACACTCGGAGAAAGTGTCCGCTCGAAAAGAGCAGGACCTTCCCTTCGATCGCCCGCACCCGGCCTACCACCCGGTCGGCCCGTGCTCCGATCTGATCCGGCGACTCCCCTCCCGGGCAGCCGTCGCGGAACAACTGCCAGTCCGGACGCTCGGCGCGAATGTCAGCGCTGGTGCGACCTTCATACGCGCCGTAGTTCCATTCGAAGAGATCAGGCTCGACTTCGGCCACGGAGCCGAAGCTAGCCAGCTCGCAGGTTCGAACCGCCCGCTGCAAGGGGCTCGTGAGCACCGCGGCGAACGTCAATCCCTCGAGCCGCTGTCCGAGCCGGACGGCCTCGGCTTCGCCCCGCGCAGTCAACGGCAGGTCGGTCACTCCCGTGTGCTGACCAGAGATGGTCCAGGCCGTCTCGCCATGCCTCGCCAGGTACTCGACCGGAAGCGCGTCGCTCATGTCGCAGCGCTTTGCACCGGCCGTGCCGAGCCGCGGTCGCCTTCGAAGGGGCCGCGAGGAGTGATTGCTTCGGCGCACGACAGCGCCGGGAATCCGGCGCTCGTGTCTGGGTTTCCGACAGTTACTCCCTTCCGATCCACCTGGTCGCCTGTCCAATGACGCCTGCCGTGAAACCTCGCGTTCAACCCGCCAAATCTGATTTGGCGCGCCGTTCCCTTGCCCGTCGCACAGCTGGGAAACCGAACCAAAGCCAACTGAACATGGCGGCGCTGATCAACGAGAGAACTACTGCAGCAACCTTGCCGAAGAGAATGTTGCCCATTACGAAGATCGTGCTGCTCATAGCGAGCGCCAATAATGCTCCGCCCAGGATTGCAAACCGGTTGAAGCTGGCGAGCATCTGGTGTCGGTGGCCGACCTGAAACCGCCAGTGCAACCTGTGATAGACCGCCGGCGCCATGAGCAGAGCCGAAGAGACAGCGCAGCTCGCGAAGCCGACAAAGTAGACAAATCGCTGCAGGGCGCTGGCTGCGTCGAACTTGTTGCTGAATGGAATGCTGAGCATGAAAGCAAACAAAATCTGTACGCCCGGCATCATTACGCGCAGCTCGGTCATGAACAGAGCGAGCTCGCGATCGAAATCGAATTGATCCGTCGTGGGAAATTCTCCGTTCACGGGATTCCTTAGATAGCACTACAGGCGTTGAATGGCTTGAGCAGTCGAGGGCTGTGTAGTTTCAGCGGCGGATCCTGCGAGGCCATGCATCGTGGGCATCTGCGATGCACGCCTATCGTAGTAACGCGAATGCCCGAGATACGTATGCGACCGAGTCGGCAGGAGCCGCTCGGCATAGATTTCGTAAAGCCGGGAGCGGCGCTCGTGTCTGGCTTTCCGACAGTTACTCCCTTCCGATCCACCGAGGCGTAGCCTATTCGCGGTCGTCCTTCACCGCGGAGAGCTTCGCGACGGATGAGGCCACCGCACCTGGGCTGGGTGCCGCGTCCACCAACTCGACTCCGCGCATCTCGAGCCCCGCCTCCGAGAGCACACGCATCAAGCTTGCGCGCGGAGGCCCGTCATCGGGGGCAGGCAAGGGCCACATTTCCCATGCGCCGTCGCCCCCGGAGATTCGGTAGCGAAGACTTGGCAGGGCGAACTCTAGCGTCGAGAAGGCCGCGGGCTTGGTTACCATCAAATTCGCGAAACGCTCGCCAGTTTCACTATCCATTAACGACTCGCCCAGTGAGTCGTAAAAAACCATCAGCGCGGAACCATCGCTCGACCAGTTAAGCCCTTGAGCCACCGAGGAGAAATTGCGCACTTGCCAGATTGGCCGCAATCGACCAATGTCCCAGACACCGATCGCCGCCAAGCTGACAACCGCGATCCGCGCGCCGTCATAACTGAAGATAGCGTCCAGGACCGCGTCGTCCAGCTGGAGCTCCGCATCGCTCAGATCGCCAACTCGATGAACAAAGATCGATCGGCCGCGAGTCCACAGCACCCGCTGGCCATCCTCGGAGATGCTTATCACTTGCGAGTTGGCCACGCGCGACGACTCGCTCCAAATTGACCTTTTCTGCGCGACGTCCCACAGCTCAAGATGCGTCTCATTGTCAAGGCGCGTCTCATTCAGGGTGAGAAGACGAGTCCCGTCTGCGGAAAGTCTGATCAGAAGACACTTCTCGCATTCGAGATGCCAAAGTCTGGCACCGGTGCTGACATCGAGGATGCCTACTCCGCTCGAGTCGGTTACGGCGATCCGACGGCCATCGGCCGAGATCATGCCATCCCCGCGCACGCCCAAAGCTCCGGAGTGCAGCTTCGAGCCGTTCTCATCCCAGACTTCGTATCCGGATGAATAGAAACCAGAGTGCACTACAATGAAGCGGCCGCCATCGCGGGATGTTTGGAACCACATCGCACGACTTCCTGTAACGGAACGCGCTGGTGCAAGAGGGCGGACATCCCAGGCGGTCAAACTCGAGCCGTTGAGCAGCCCGGAGACGATCAGCCGGTCGCTGGAGGGCGAGAAAGTAAAGCTTGGCGCTCCAGGCGCAAAACTGAACGAAGAGACGACGGTCCGCGTCCGCAGGTCTACCAGGTCCGCTTGATTCGACGAAAGCCTTGCGGTGACCAGCAGGTGGCCATCGGGTGAGACGTTGTTTCCCCGACCCCGGACGTGTTGCCAGCCACTGCCGCCTCGTCCAGGAATCGCGACGGCGAAGTCACCCTCCGGTCCGCCGAAAACCTGGATCGCGCGCGCGCGGATGACGGCCAGCCCGTGCGCAGTGAAAATCAACTCGCTGGCGTCTGGAATCGGCCGGCTCGCGAGCTCTTCTCTTCGAGTGAGGTCCCAGAAACGCACGACGCCGTTGCTGTCTTGAAAGGCGACCCGCTGGCCGTCGTCGGAAACGGAACAAAGAGCTCTCGGGCCGAGCTTCGGGGAAAGCACGAGGGGCTCGGTGGGTCCGCCGCTCGTGACAAGACCCTCGGCTGTGAACACAACGGGTGGCGGAACGGGTCCTGACCAGCATGGAAGGACTTCGCCAAGTAAGAACGAGCCGACTACACGTCCAGTCGCAGCGTCGAGGTAAACTCTTTGCTGGCCGAAGTTGAGTTGAATTTGACCGGTCGGGAGAATGGCCGACGACGTTCGTGTTGGTGGTGCGGCGGGCTGAAATCGCCACAGCTCGCGCCCGGTGTCCAGTTCTCGTCCGATCACGAAGGGGGTTTCGATTGCCAGCGCTAACGCCCGCCCGTCCTTTAGAAAGCCCACGTCAACCACGGACTGATCAGGCCCACGACGGGCGAAGAGCCGATGCGGCATGCGTTGCCGAGCGAGTGCATAACCCCAGCGGGATTCACGCGAATCGTGCTCAATGCGAGAAGCAGCATAGTACCCGGCAGCCCGACCCCAATCGGAGCTCCGTTCGGCCTCCCGTGCTCGTTCCAGGAACGACGCTGCAAGATTCACCCGCGCGAAGTGAAGCTGGTAAGCGATGGCGACGGAAGACGCAGCAAGGACTAACAGAGCGGCCGCGGTTGCCGCCGCGAGCGCGCGGTGACCGGTGACGAATCTCTGCACCAGTTCCCACGCCCCATATTGGTAGGCGGCAACTCGCCCGCCGGCTCGATACTCGGAGAGCTCCTTCGAAAGCAATTCGGCGCTCCGGTATCTATCTGGTGGCGCGTTAGACAGCGCACGCTCGCACACGGCGGCTAGCTCGACCGGAGCGTCCGGACAAACGGTTCGGACCTGGGCGTAACGTCCGGAAAGGACGTTTTCGATCATCTGCTGCGATGAGGCTCCTTCGAAGGGAACGCGAGCGGCAAGCAGCTCGTACAGGATCACCCCCAGACTGAAGACGTCGCTACGCTCGTCGATCTCGCTCAGCGCTCCACGCGCCTGTTCCGGGCTCATGTAGGCCGGCGTCCCTAGGGCGGCCCCGTACACCGAGAGCCCCGCCTCGGAGCCCGGCACCCAGGTATCCACCTCCTCGGCCTCGCCACGTTTCTTGGCCAGTCCCCAATCCACCACGACCGTCTCGCCAAAGGCGCCAATCATGATGTTCGAAGGTTTGAGGTCGCGATGAATGACACCGCGCGAGTGCGCGTACGCGACCGCATCGCACGCGTCAATCAGGTGGGGCAGGAGCTCGAGGCGCTGCCGGAGTGACTCGCAGCGCGCGAACCGCGCCTTTAGCGTCTCACCCAGGATTAGCTCCTGGGCACAGAAAAGAGTGCCGTCGGCGCGACGGGCGAGCTCGTACACCGCGACAATACCCGGATGGTTGAGCTGGGCAGTCAGCCTCGCCTCGCGCAGGAAGCGTCTCCAGGCGGTACTCTCACTCGGACTCGAATGGGGCGATTCAGCAGGCGCGAGGAGCTCCTTCAACGCCACCTCGCGGCCCACGAACTCGTCCACCGCTCGTCGGACGACCGACTGTCCGCCGCGGCCCAATTCCCCGAGGCGCGTGTACTGTCCCTCCCTCTCCGCAGGGACAGTCCTATCCTGGTCCGCCGTCGCGGCGCGTTCTGGACTCGTCGAGCTGACCGCAGTACCGAACGTTCGAGAAACGGCCGCGGCTCCGCCCAGCGACGCTAGAACATCTGCTGCATTGCCCTGCCGGGCCGCGAGGGCCTCATTTGCCAGCGCCTCCAGCAGTTCACGACGCGCCGATGTCAGCGCACCGGTCTCTTGGAGGTGTGTCAAGAGCGACCGCGGGTCGCTCCCAATCAGACGGGCCGCAGCGGCTTCCATCACCTGCTTCGGAGTGACGAAGCCCGCCTGCGTCGCTAGCACGCCCACGATCAGGTCGCGATCCTGCATGCGCTTCTTACTCTCCCACGTCACCGTCTTGGGAGTCAGCCCAATCGGTAGGCCGCGGCGTCAACAACACGCGTCGGTAGTGCGTGGCCTGGACCCGCATCTACTTAAGTCTTGCGTACTCTGCTTTGGCTTCGAGAAGGATGGGAATGTTAGGATCAGCGTCCTTCCAGAGCGCAAGAAAGTTCTCGTAGGCGCGGCGGCTCAGTGCGGCATCGCCCGCTTGCGCCCAGGCCCGCGCCAGCCTCGCGCCGCAAGGTTGGGCCCTCCGTACCCACCCAATGTTTGGCCGAAGCCATCCGTCACTCGGCGGGAGAAGTCAATACTCCCAGTGAACCTTCACGAACTGCCCCGCTCCGTTTTCATTCACCTTTCAGGAGCCCTGGGGGACGTCGATGCGCAGCTCGACGCGGCGGTTTGCCGCGCGGCCGTCGGGGGTCGAGTTGTCGGCGATGGGATTGGCCGCGCCCGCTCCTTCGACGAGCATCTGCCGCTGGCTGACGCCGCGGCTTGCCAAAACGTCCCGCACCGCCTCGGCCCGGCGTAGCGATAGCTCCTCGTCGTACGCAGCCGATCCGGTGGAGTCAGTGTGGCCAACGATGCGGATCCGGTCCTTCGGGTATTTGGCGAGGATGTCGCCGAGCTTGGCGATCTGCTCCACTGCCGCCGGCCTGAGCACCGCGCTGTTGCTGCTGAAGAGCAGCGACGACTTGAGGTCCACCAGGATGCCGTCTTCGGTGCGCTTGGCGTTCGCAACCTCTTGAAGCTCCTGCTGCTGTTTGTCGAGGTAATTGCCGATCGCGCCACCCGCGAGACCGCCGACCACTGCACCAATGGCCGCTCCCTCCCATCCGCCGGCGAGCGCGCCGACGCCCGCACCGACCGCCGCGCCACCGCCCGCGCCGATCGCGGTGCCTTTGCCGGGCGTGGCGCACGCGGCGAGAGCTGCTACCAAAACCACCAACACAAAGGACTTTCGCATCAAGATCCCTTCCACTGGCGCGTCATCTTCTTTGTCTTCAATCTCATGACTTTGTTCTTGTAAGTCCGTTACAGGGTGCCTGCTCATCGCTAGTGGTCTCGTCAGCACCACGGAGTCGGGTCTCGTATCTCCGGACTGGCCGCTCTTCGAGGGATGAGCTGATCCGGGAGATGGTGGACGGGAGGAGACTTGCCGAGCGTTGCGTATTCCATGATGCCCTCCAATTGTTGAGTACCTTCGTCGACGTGTATCGATAAACTCCGGGATGCCACGAAAACGATGCCCAAAACTCGAAGTCGATCGCAGCGGCGATCACTCCTTCGACGTCACTACTACCCGGAGCCATCATGTCCATGCAGATTCTTGTCCCGGTCGCCCTCCTTGCCGTCGCTCGAGGACAAGCGTCGGTGACACCCGCAACCGAGCATGAAGCCAGTGAGATCGTGAAGCGGGCTCAAATGTTGTTCGATGCACTGGCTCCCGGCGACGTCACCCTCTGGAGGGACGCCCTGACCGAGGGCGCGGTTCTCATCGACGAGTTCGGCCGTAGGCAGACGAAGGCAGAGGCACTGCGGGAGATGCGGCCGCTCCCGGCCGGCTTCTCGGGCAGCATCGAGGTCCGGCACCCCAACGTGCAGTTCTATCCCTCGACGGCCGTTCTCGACTGCGAGATTTTCGAGCAGGAGAAGGTCTTCGATCAGCAGCTAACAGTCCGATATCTCGCGACCCTCGTGTTCGTGCGCCAAGGCCGCGACTGGAAGCTGGCAGCGATGGAGACGGTCACCCTGCCGACACCACCACCGCGTCTCGAGATCGGCGACCTGCCAGTCTCCGACTATCCGGGCACCTACACCTACGGGCCAGGGCGCAGGTTCATCGTCGAGGTCGAGGGTCGCGAGCTGAAGTTCCGCACCCGTTCCGACGGGCGCGCAACACTGCTTGAGCCGCTCGCGAAGGATGTCTTCATGGACGCCGGGGAGGAGCGCAACCTCTTCCTCTTTCGACGCGACGAGCGGGGCCGCGTCACGTCGCTCATCGAACGGCGAAAGTTCAACGATCTGCACATGCGCCGCGTGGAGAACGAGAAATAAACGCGCCTATTGGGTCACAGGTCCAACGCTCGGCCATTCAGGCGAGCGGTTGTCTTAACCGGGATGGGCTTGCGGAGCGTTTGCTCGGCGTGGCAGCCGCGCTCGGCGTGCGCGATCAGTTTCTTCACCTGCTCAGCGGGCGCGGGGCTCAGGATCGTGACGACGAACGCCACTTCCTCGAAGGCGGCTCCCGGCCCTTCGAGACCAAGCTTGTCGGCGACGTCGAAGCTGCACCGCACGTCCACCTCCGCATCCTCGATCGGCACATCGTATAGAGGCGCGAACCGCGCCAGCTGTGTAAGCAGTCAAAACGCTGCTCCTATCAGGAAATAGTCGAGGGGCGCCGGGCCGCGGTTCTTCCCGCCTCGCTCCGGGGGCTCATCGCATTCGACGCGATGCCCGCGAACCCGCCCCTCCAGGTGGACATCCTCGAGGATTCGCGCCACCGCCCGAAAGCTGATCTTCTTCCCCGCCGGCCCGCTAGCGACCGAAGAGCGGAATTTCTCATACTCCAACCGCATCCGCTCCAAGTTCACGCGGCTCTTGATCTCATCTGTCATCGTGACTTGCCTTTGCTTCGAATCGGGTTGGACTTCCCCTGGGAATTCGATCCAGCGCTGCGCATCAATAGCTCAAAGGGGACTGTCTGGCACTGGAGGCGCGGCACTCCCATGCAATGGTCCGCGCATGGACGCGTATGGCCTTCGATAGTAGGGAATTCCTTGGGAGGGTGGTCCATGTTCCGCTTGAGCTTGGCTAGTGTTGTTTCTCTCGCTTTGGCTGTTTCCACTCCGGCGCTCGGTGCAGACGCCGGTACCCCGTCGGGGCCGCCTGGCCTTCGCGGCGATTTACTCATGTCGCTCGCTTGGGTTGAAGGGCAGACGGTTTCTCTAGAGCAGGCAATGCCGCAGGCGAAATTCACGTGGCGGCCGGCGAAAGGCGTTCGGTCGCTCTCGGAGCTGTATCTCCACATCGCCGGATCAATTTACTTTTTCACGGGTAAGCTCGGTCGTGAGGTTCCGGCTGATGTCCAGGAGCTGATGAACGCGAAAAAGTGGGAGTCGCAGACGACGAAGAAGGACGAAATCAAGACCATTCTCACGACCGCGTTCGCCCACCTGCGAAACGCCATCCTCGAGACGGACGACGCGACCCTAGACAAGCAGTATAGCCTAATGGGCCGGGAAGTGTCCGGGCGCCTCCTCTTAATAGGACCGCAATTCCACAGTGCGGAGCATCTCGGCCAGGCCATCGCGTACGCACGCATCAACGGCGTGGCGCCTCCCTGGAGCAAAGGTAAGGCCGAGAACTAAGTACAGCGTATTTCTGATTAGACCCCCCTTGACCGCTCGGCGCTAGGGTGCACCGAGGTGCTCCGGACCTCGATCGCGGTAAGGTCTATATCCCCGCTGCAGCCCGGACTCCCTCGAGCGTGAGGATGCCACGGACTTTGACTAGAACCGGATCCATGCTGAGGTTCAACGAGGAAGCTGCTCGCCGCACCGAGGCCATCTACTCCACGCCAGACGTGGTCGACCAACGGCGTTGGACAAGAGGCGCCCTGGCTCTACGCCCGGCCGAGAGGATCCTGGACATCGGATCCGGGCCCGGTTTTCTCGCAGCCGAAATGATGAGCGAAGTTGGGCCGTCCGGACAGATCTCCGGCATCGACGTCAGCGAGCACATGCTCGCGATGGCCCGCGAGCGATGCTCTAGACTGGGTGCTGCTCCCACAGTCGACTTCCAGCTGGCGGACGCCACCAAGCTTCCCTTTCCCGACGGAAGTTTCGACGCTGTGGTCTCGACTCAAGTCTATGAATACGTTGCGGACGTTGACGCGGCCCTCGAAGAAGCTCGTCGTGTATTAAGAGCCGGTGGGCGCCTCCTCGTGGTGGACACCGACTGGGACTCCATCGTCTGGCACGGGGCTGACCCAGCCCTGGCCGCTCGGGTCCTCAAGGCCTGGGAGGAGCATCTCGCGCATGCCCACCTGCCTGCAACCCTCCTGGACCGTCTGCGCCGGCATGGGTTCGTGCCGCAGAAACTAGACACGTACGTCGTGCTCAATCCAGCCTGCGACGAGAAAACCTACAGCTACGGCCTGATTGGGCTGGTTAGGAACTTTGTGCCGGGCCGGCAGAGCATCACCGGTCAGGACGCAGAGGCTTGGGCCGAGCAGCTGCGCCGGGCCGGCGAAGCCGGTCGCTATCTGAGGCGGGACGTGTGAGTGGCTGAGAACGGCTCCCGCCCCGAAATGNNCTCCCGCCCCGAAATGCTTGACTTGAAGTATCTCGATATTAAGATATTTTGCTGGGAGGAACGTCACGACGCGACGAGAGACCCCCGATATTTCGGGCACTCATCTGTGGCTGGTAATGATGAAAGCGCATCGAGCGCTCGAGCGACTCGCGATTCGGAGCATCGAGTCATCCGAGGTGGGTCTTTCGGACTTTGGTGTCATGGAAATGCTTCTTCACAAAGGGCCGCAGCCGGTCAACGAGATCGGCCGGCGCATCGGGCTCACCAGTGGTGCCATCACTGCCGCGGTGGATCGACTCGAGTCGTGCGGGTTCGTCGCCCGGGAGGCTCACCCGAGTGATCGCAGGGCTCGGGTTGTCCGGTTGACAGCAAGGGGAAGGGAGCGGGCGGCTAAGGTATTCGCCGGTCACAAGAAGGCGATGGACTCAGCCGCGAGTGGGCTCTCGAAAAGCGAGCGCACGGCACTCATTCAGTTGCTCAAAAAACTCGGTGCTTCTGCCGAGGAAAAGGCAAAACCACAAACTTCGGAGAGGTAAGTCATGTTGTCGCGTCAGATTCAGAATCCCGTCCGTGAAATCGTCTACCGCACGCGTGGACACACACAGGGGGCCATCACTCGACTGGTGAGTCCCTCCGACTTGGGCGAGTTCATCAAGCCCTTCGTTTTCCTGGACCTCGCCGCCTTCGACGGCCGATTTGCGCCCACCCCCATGGGCTTCGCTTGGCACCCCCATTCCGGCATCGCCACGGTGACGGTGATGCTCGAGGGGGCCGTGCACTACGCGGAGACGACCGGGAACGAAGGTGTGCTGCCGACAGGTGGCGTGGAGTGGATGCGGGCGAGCAACGGGGTCTGGCATACCGGCGCTCCGGAACCAGGGCGCGTGAAGGCGTTCCAGCTGTGGGTTGCCCTGCCGCCCGAGTTGGAGAACTCGCCTTACGCCAGTCACTACGTGATGCCCAAAGACGTCCCCGTCGAGGGGCCCGTGCGGGTCATTCTCGGGGCCTACGGCGACACTAGGAGTTCCATCGAGGCGCCTCCGATGACCTACCTCTCGGTGAGCTTGAAGTCCGGGGAGCGTTGGACGTTCCACCCTCCGAGGGGCCACACCGTGGCGTGGGTGGCCGTGCACGAGGGCGTGCTCCGGAGCTCCTCGAGTATTCCCAGCGCGGAGATCGCAATCTTCGAGTCATCCGAAGCGTCGATTGACTTCATCGCAGAGGGCAAGACTGGGTTTGTGCTCGGGTCCGCAGCCAAGCATCCGCACGAGCTCGTCCTCGGGAACTACTCGGTGCATACCAGTGCCGAGGCACTGCGCCAGGGCGAGACGGAAATTCGTCGCATCGGTCAGCAGCTCCGCGCCAATGGAACGATTTAATGAGCTCCGGCTGGAGATCCATAGCCACACCGACACCGGAGAGTTGACGCTGAAGCTTCACGGGCCCTTTGACTCGACCGGCGCTGTGAAGGTCCACGATGCGATCAAAGAGCTGCCTCGAGCGGCTCGGACGCGCGTTGACTTTGCCGATTGCCAAACCATCTCGGACCACGCGCTCGTGCAGTTCATCCAGCTGATACCCGCCGCCGAGAGGCGATCGGTACAGCTGTTGGGGCTCAGCACGCACCATCAGAAGCTGCTCAGGTATCTCTGGCCCGACGCGGAGCTTCGCCCACGGATCATTGACGAGGGTTGAAGCTGTGACGCCGCCGCGAATGGCGCAGGAGACATGGCCGAGCACAATCGAAGCGTTTCCGCGGGTTGAGATTCTTGTGCTCGTGTAACGCAACAGATTTGTACGAGTCAGATCGTCGGGGAGGCGGTCAAATCCACCCATCGGTCCAAGTCGCATCTGCGTCGGACCTGGTCCGACTGGTTAGAGCTGTGCCCATGATGAGCGAATCAGTTCAAGCAAGGAGATAATGATATGCCCACCATCACCACCAAAGACGGCGTTGAGATCTTCTACAAGGACTGGGGCAAGGGTCAGCCCATCGTGTTTAGCCACAAATGCTGTTTTTTCTGCGTCACGGCTATCGCGTCATCGCCCATGACCGCCGCGGCCACGGCCGGTCCTCGCAAACGGGCGACGGTCACGACATGGATCATTACGCTGACGATCTTGCGGCGCTTACCGCGCGTCTCGGCCTGGAGAATGCCGTGCATATCGGTCACTCCACCGGTGGCGGCGAGGTCGCGCACTATCTAGGACGGCATGGCGAAAGCCGGGTGGCCAAGGCGGCGCTCATCAGTGCGGTGCCGCCGCTAATGGTGAAGACAGCGGCCAATCCCGGCGGCCTCCCCAAGGAAGTGTTCGACGGATTGCAAGCGCAGCTCGCGGCTAATCGCTCGCAATTCTATCGCGACCTGCCGGCGGGGCCTTTCTATGGCTTCAACCGACCGGGCGTGAAAGCCTCAGAGGCGATCATCCAGAACTGGTGGCGTCAGGGCATGATGGGCGGCGCGAAGGCACACTATGATGGCATCGTTGCGTTCTCACAGACCGATTTCACAGACGATCTCAAGAAGATCACGGTGCCCGTGCTGGTAATGCATGGGGACGACGATCAGATCGTTCCCTACGCCGATGCCGGGCCGTTGTCAGCGAAGCTACTAAAGAACGGGAAGTTGAAGACCTACAAGGGCTTCCCGCACGGCATGCCCACCACCCAAGCGGACACGATCAACGCCGACCTGCTTGCGTTCATCAAGGACTGATTGAGGCCAAATTCGAGTTGTCCAGTCCGTGCAGGTCGGCGGCGGCAGCTTGACTAGCTGTGCCGTCGGGAACCGCGACGTCCATCACTTGCCAGGGTCGTTCAGCAACCACCGTGACAATCGGGTGCGCACGCCATGCGGAACCTTTACCGCGAGGAACTCTTAAAATGGGAACCCCGAAGGAGATTGCCCCGGGTATCTTCCACTGGACCGCGGTTCACCCCGAAATCGGCATAAGGGTCCATTCCTATTACTGGTCCTTAGGGCGCGTCCTACTGGATCCGCTGTTGCCGGCGCCAGCACATCATCCTCACGAACCGACTGCACTCGCGGCACAGCGCGAAACTGGTCGCCGCATTCCGGTGCACGGTCTGGGCGAACCGGAAAGGACTCCTCCACCTCGCCCCAGCGCTGAAGGCACGGCCCTTCGATCACGGCGACACGCTGCCCAGCGGCATTCGCGCTGTTGAGATCGGAGTTCTCTGCCCGGACGAATCGGCGGTCGTGATTCCGCGGGCTCGTGCCGCAGCCGTGGCCGACGGGGTGGTTCGCCGTGGCAACGGACCGCTCACGTTCGTTTCTGACCCGCTCCTGGTGGACGACCCTGGCGATGCCCCAGGCGTGAAGCGCGGGCTTAAGGCTGCCTATCTAAAGCTTGCGAATCAGCCGTGGGACCACTTGCTCATGGCGCACGGCAGTCCCTGGGTGAGCGATGGCCGCGAGGCGTTGTCCGCCTGGGCGAGGGGATGACGGACCCCCGGTCTTCGTGCTCGATGGCCGGGTTGCTTCAGACGGGATCGAGGATCCCTCTTGCTCAGCCACGGCGCTGGGACAGGCGGCGCCCATCGTCGGGGTGATGTTCACGTTGGCGCGCTCGTTGGACCGCGCGTCAACCTGTTCCTTACCGAAGCCGGTTTCATCTTCTTTACGAGAGCAGCGCTCTGACCCTCGAGTGCCAAGCCGACAACCTCACGTGAGGCTCATTCCACCGTCGACCGAGAGGACCTGGCCCGTCACCCACGTCGTGCTCGGGTCGGCGATCGCGACTACCCAGCGCGCGACCTCCTCGCTGCTGCCCATGCGCCCGAGCGGCACCTGTTTGCGGAACGCCTCCTTCACGGCAGGTAACTCCGCCGGCGGAATCTCCGACTTCTCGAAGCCGGGTGTGTCGACAGGCCCCGGCGCGATCGCGTTGACCCGGATCCCGTATGGCGCCAGCTCGAGTGCCCACGAACGCGTCAGCGACTCCACGGCCGCTTTGGTCGCACCGTAGTGTGCGCCGCCCGGAACGGGCTTGTGCCCAGCAGCGCTACTGATGTTGATGATTGTTCCGCGGCTCGCGCGCAACGCCGGCAGCGCCGCCTGCGCGACGAAGGTCGTGCCGTAAACGTTGGCCTCGAACTGACGACGGACCATCTCTTCGGTCGACTGTTCGAGAGGAGCGAACTGAAAGACGCCGGCGTTGTTGACGACCACATCGAGCCGACCCGCCTCACGCACGGCGCTCTCGACGGCAGCGCGCACCTCCTTCGAGTTGGCGACGTCGGCGCGAAGCCAACGAATGTTGGGGTGCCGAGCGCGCGCTGCCTCCAGCGCCTCCTGCCGCCGTCCAAGTCCGAACACCGTTGCACCCGCCTGCTGGAACGCCACCGCAATCGCCTCGCCGATTCCCGAGTTAGCACCCGTGACGAGGACGACCTTGCCTTCGAATGTTTTTGCCATCGCTCGCTCCTTTCCGAGGGCGTTGTTGTCGTTGTCGAACAGGTACATAACGGCGTCCCCCTGGGTTGCGGTAGCGGTGTCGGCCGTAGGAGACTTTTGCGCTGAAGTTACGAATCCATTGGTGAGGTATGGATCTCCTCGAAAAGATGGCCACGTATGTCCGCGTCGTTGAGGCCGGCAGTTTCTCGGCAGGGGCGAAGCAGCTCCGCATCTCGCCTGCCGCAGTCAGCCGCCAGATCACGACTCTTGAAGACGAGCTACGCGTCCCGCTGCTTCGACGCACAACGCGAAGGATGTCGATCACGCCTGCTGGACGCAGATACTACGAGCGCTGCCTGCGCGTTCTGCGCGAGGTCGACGACGCGCAGGCTATAGGTCGAACCGCAGCAACGGAGGGATTGCTCAGCGTCGGCGCTCCCGTCACGAGCCACCTCCGCCTCGAGGTTATCGGTTTCGATATCCAGGTGAACCCGGCTCGGATGGGTAACTTTTTGAACCATGATGATCAGCTCATCATCGCCGGTAGCCAACTCGCGGTAGTTGAGGTCATCGGATGGTTTGACTGCCTTGCCAAAGGCGCGGCTCCAAAACCGTGCGGCCTCGTCCAGGTCATCAACGTTGCAATCGATCAGAACGCTGCAAAAACGGCTGCGGTGCATAGTCTCCCCTACGGTTTGAAGGTAGTCTCCGCCCGAAAAGCCATAAGCATTCCTCCCTAATCGAATCTACCGGGTTCGGCGGAATGTCTGACGCCCCCAACTCTCCCGCCTGCATCCAGCGTGAAAGATTTCACGGCGGGCGTATGGATTTCAGCCCAAATGGAGAGCCCGTGCAGGCTCGGATACATCAGCCTCCAGCAGCGCGTCGACCGACCCAACCTGCGAAAAGATGTCACAGCGCCGGGGCAGGTGGGTCGCACGATGATCGATTCCTCGTCGGCCTCGGACCAGAAAAGTTGTCATGGGCTGGGCTTCGAATCGGAACGAGAATCCAGCGTCCAATCTCGGCAAAGATGTCACTGGTCGCTCGCCAGCTCTCTGATGGCTTATCGGCCACAAAATGCGGATCGCAGAACCGAAAAAGATGTCACGGATTTTCACTCTTGTGATCCCCAAAAGATGTCATACGAACAAGGAGAGGCCTGCCACCTTCACACGGCACCAGCTCGGCGTGGATTTTGTGCAGAGATGTCACAGAACCAGACGCCCTGTAATCCTATCCGAGCCTCGAGCTTTCCCAAAAGATGTCACGGACGTGTCGATGCAAGAACGTTTGGCACTTCAAGTGCCCGAGTGCCAAGGTCGCCGAAGATGTCACGGGGACGATCTGCGGCGAGCCCAAGGTTCAGCTTCAGCCAGACTGCACCAATCCGTTTCAGGCGGAAGGCGCCAACGCCTTCAGCCTTCTTATGCAGGCGCCTCGAACGTGAATCGTGTTCTCGATCAGCGCCGCGTGCTTGGGCGAGAGCGCAAAACTCAGCAACCA
>WNFJ01688168.1_pt1 | contig 16916 bp, 15 predicted proteins | sample 5400461 | NCBI WGS metagenome assembly WNFJ01 (sample SAMN13153349, study PRJNA577476) | soil metagenome | isolation source: 115 cm saprolite on Douglas fir-dominated hillslope | place: USA:California | collected 2013-09-17 | reverse complement strand
ACGTCAAAATAGGAGCCGTCAACGACGCCGGCGCGAACTTCCCGGGGCTCGCCGAGGCCGATCATGGTGAAACCGACGATGGAGAACTCGCCGAAGGAGTTGAGCGTTTTGACGCTTGCGCGCAGGTCATGAATTTCCGGCACGGAGAATGGAACGCCCCCGGGGCCCATTCCAGGAGCGCTTTGTTGGATAAAAATGAGGCGCTCCTCGTCGCTGTTGACGAGCGGCCGAAGCAGCACGCCGCGAACCAGGCTGAAGATGGCCGCGTTGGCGCCGATGCCTAGCGCCAACGTGAGCACCACGGTGACGGCAAGCCCTTTGGTTCGCGCGAGCGAACGGAATGCAACTCGCAGATCTTGAAGGAATGACATGCTCTTGCTCCTTCCTCCAGGCGGTTATTACCGACCGGCGGTACAAATTCCCTGTTCGCCATTCGATGAAGCTGCGTGAACTCTCGTCCTATACGACGAACAAGCTCCGCGAAATCGACACGTCGAAAGAACGCCTGCGCCATGTACACAACGCCCGGCGGCGCTAAGAAAATCATGTTGTTGAGAAGAATGCAAGTAGCAATCCCTCTTAAGGATCAATCTAAGCTCTTTTCCATGAGCATGTTACGCAAAGCGCCTTTCTGTTTCCCGCCCTCCCACTGCGCGATCCTGGGACGCTTTGTCCGGATTCGAACAGCCTCCGTTGGGCAAGCAGCCGGACATTTTTCCTTCTTCGACCGTCAAGTCCTTCCTAGGGATTCGGCAAGGCGCTCCAGGCTCTAAGTCCAGCCCTGCTCCATTCCAGCAATATACGGGGCGGCCTGAGCCGTCGTCTTTATAACGCGCGCGTGCAGAGTTTGTTTCGTTTTGCCATTTTGCTCGGCGAAGGTCACCGTGGTCAGCACCTCAAACATGGGGCTGCCATCCCCACCCAGGGCCGCGCTGGTGAAGACGAGCCTCTCAGGCTCGACGATCTCGTGATAAACGCCCGTCATTGGATAGACGGTGCCATCGGGGCCGCGCATGTGGATGCGGATGGCGCCACCAGGCCGTAAGTCCAACTCGCAGACCGGGTCAGAAAACCCGCGGGGACCCCACCACTGTGCCACCTAATTTGGGTCGGTCCAGGCCTTGAACACGAGTTCCCGTGGCGCGTCAAACACGCGGGTGAGCACCAATTCTTGCTCTCTATTTGCCATGATGTTTCCCGTGACATTGCTTTTTCCCCTTTTTCTGAACGTCTCGCAAATAGTCATCCAGCCGGTCAAAGCTTTCCGTCCAGAACCGCCGGTAGTGCGCGGCCCAGTCGGCAACGTCCTTGAGCGGACCTGCCTTGAGCCTGCAGGGCCTCCATTGCGCCTCGTGTCCCCGCGCGATCAGTCCCGCGCGTTCCAGCACCTTGAGGTGCTTGGAGATGGCCGGCATGCTGATCTTGAAAGGCTCGGCCAGTTGCGTGACCGAGGCTTCTCCGGACGTTAGACGCGCCAGGATCGCGCGCCGCGTGGGATCGGCGAGGGCCGCAAGAGTGGTGCTGAGCCGATCGGAAGTCATACCGTACTTAACCTGTAGGTTAAATACATCTCCTGAGTTCGTCTGTCAAGGGGAAATTGCATAAGCTGAATTCCGCCTCGCTAAACAAGTCCTGCAAGAAAAAATCCGCTCGCCGTTCTAATGCAGAGTACCGGCAGTCGTATGCCTTAGCCGTTCGCTCTTATGAAGGAATTATTTTATGGAACAACCATCTTCGCCCAGCGCACCATCCTATCCACTCAACAGCACGCTCCGTCCCCGGGTCGCACAAAGAACTTACTCGCTCGTCCATCTTGAAGATGAGGAGGCTACTTCTATGCCCGCACGAATTGCAGCGGCTTTCACGCTGAAAAAAAGGCCCGGTTTGCCACTTTTCTGTGCTTGTCTGCTTGCTCTCCTATTCATTTCTGCGGCCAGCTCCACGGGGCAGACCACTTCTCACTCGCCGGGCTGGGTTGTCTTGACCGTCGATGAATACCGGACCCTTCACGCCAGGGCCTATCCCATCGAACGCGATCCGGAGCCGCCTCCGGTTGAAGCCACGCTCACGCGTGTTGATTACGACCTGCGCATCGATGGTGAACTCGCTTCCGGCCGCGCGTCACTGACGGTCGATGTCTTGAAGGATGGCTGGGTACGCGTCCCGGTTCCCGCGGGTCTGCTGGTTCGCGAAGCAAGGCTCGACGGGAAACTTGTTTCCCTCGTGCCCGGCGCCGGCGGCAAAGCGGGAAGCCAGCTCTCCGCACTTCTCTCCCATTCGGGGCGGGCGCTCTTGTTGCTCGATATCGCCATTCCCGTAGCGTCCGCAACTGGCCAAGAAAGTATCACTCTGCCATCGACCGCCTCCGGCGTTACCCGCGCATCCGTGCAGCTTCCTCGCCAGGGCGTCGACGTCAGGCTCACGGGCGGCCTGCTCTCCGAGAAATCCGAATCTGCGTCGGAAAGCAAGTGGATCGCGTACGGACGCGGAAACGAAGCACTCACCTTCGCTTGGCGCAGAAAAACCGAGGACCACCGCGCCGCGCAGCCTTTGCGAATGCGCGGATCTCTGACGCAACTCCTGGGCCTCGGCGAAGACTCCACTTCTATCAGCGCCGAGGTAAATCTGGAGGTAACTCAGGGCGCAGCGCGCGTGGCAAGAATTCAAATCCCGGACAAGGTCACGATCAATCAGGTTTTGGGTGCAATGGTGGCCGATTGGGAGGTGAAGGGCCGCGAGCTTTCCGTAACGTTCTTGGAACCGGTCGAGCAAACCGCGCGATTCGTCGTGACCGGGGAAACTCGCGGTCCGCGTGAAGGACAGATTGATATTTCTCTCCTCCGACTTCTCAACGTTGAGCGCGAAACCGGCGGCGTCGCGGTCGAAGTCCTCGGCGCCGGGGAGATCAAAGATCTCAAATTCGAAGGGCTAGAAAGCGCGGATGCCACGGACCTCGGCGAAACGGTTTCGAATCGCCAATCACCATCGCTCGCGGCGTTTCGGTTTCGCTCCAGCGATTCGAATCTGACGCGGTCGCTCAGCTTGAACATCGCGCGCTACACGCCCCAAGCCGTTCTGATGGCCAACGTCTCCGAGGCCCGCTACCAGTTGTTGATCACCAGCGAAGGGAAATCACTCGTGCAGGCGCGCTACGCCGTTCGAAACAACCAGCGCAACTTCCTCAAGATCACCTTGCCGCCGGGCGCCACCCTTTGGAGCGCATCCCTGGCGGGCAAAGCGGTGCGGCCGGGCCAGTCGCCGGATGGCAGCCTCCTGTTGCCGCTAGACAAAGCGCGCGCTGGCGAGGAAGCACCGGAGTTTGCCGTTGAGGTCGTCTATCTGAGCCGCGGCACCGTGTGGAATGACAAAGGCCAGTTCAAACTTGCGCTGCCTGCTCTTGATCTGCCGGTCTCGCGCACGGGCCTCCTCGTGTATCATCCGCCGCTTTTCAAAGTGACACCCGAACCAGGCGCGTTTCGAATGGAACCCTATTCGAATCCGATCTCGTCCGCGCTCAATCCGCCAGTCATGGGATATGGAGTTGGCGCAGGTTCTGCTGGTGGTGTAGGCGCGGGAGTTGTTGCGGGAATAACAGCGTCTGCACCGCCACCTCCGGTGCCTTCACCCGGGATGGATGCTAAGGACGAAACCAAATTAAGGCGCTCTCAACTCGCGACTGAGGCCCTTCTCGATAAATTCAGAGCGGACTCGTTGGCAGGGAAGCGCGCCGGGATTCTTCCCATCCGCGTTTCTTTCCCCGCGTTCGGTCCTTCGCTCTACTTGGTCTCCGAACTGACCGGCGAAAACCAAGCTCCCTCTGCGGGATTAACTTATCAGCACGAGAAAAAGGCAGGTGGCAAATGAAAAAGATATTCGCAATAGTCTTGGCATGGATGCTGGTTCTCCCCGGTTTTGCGGCCGCCGCAGATGATGTCGCTTTGCCTCCCGTACCGGCTTCGGGCAACGTCACGCTTCCCCTCGACGAATACAACCGGCTCGTCGAACTTGCGAGCAAGCCAACCAGGAAACTGGACACGCCGCCCGTTCCGTACACCATGAAGCGCGCGGACCTGAAGTTCCGCGTCGCGAACGAATCGGTTCAAGGTACGGTGCAATTGCAGGGAGAAGTCCTTCATAAGGGCGCGACCAAAATTCTGCTGACGACCGGCATGGCCATTCTCGACGCCCGTCAAGAAGGGAAGGGCTTGCCTCTCGAATTGGAAAATGGAACGCATACGGCAGTTCTTACTGGACCAGCGGACTTCGCCGTCACGCTCGACGCCGGCCTTCCACTCAGCATTGAAGCCGGAGGCGCCTCCTTCAATCTTCCCGTACCTTCAGCGGGAAGCGTGCGGTTCGCGCTCGTTGTCCCGGGCGACCACACCAACGTTCGAATCAGCCCCGGCATCATTACCTCCCGGTCCTCGGAGAAGGGGCAAACCGCGATAGAAGCTACGCTTGTGCCCGGACAGCCTGCGAACATCTGGTGGACAACGCGTGAGACTTCCGCGCCTGTCGTGCCTAAGGAAGTGCGTTTTCTCTCGGATGTCAAGACACTCGTTTCCGTCAGCGAAGCGGACATTCGAATCGGCGCTCTCGCCGACATCACCGTCGCACAAGGCGAACCCTCTCAATTCGAAATGGAAGTCCCCGCAGGATTCGAATTGACCGGGGCCACCGGCGCATCGGTGGAATCGAGCGAAGTGGAGTCCGGCGTTTTGACCCTGAAGGTCGCCGGCCCGGCGCAGCGAAGTCATCAGTTCCTGATCTCCATGGAAAAATCAATCACCGCAACGAAAGCCGACGCGCCCTTTCTCAGTTTCAAAAATGCTCAGCGGGAAACCGGCGAGGTTCTCGTCGAGGGCGCTGGAACGATCGAGTTAACCGCTGCGGAATCTGGCGGCCTGAAGCGCATGGATTTTAAAGAGATGAATCCATATTTGCACTCGCTCGCGCGCTTTCCAATGCAGGCGGCATTTCGTTATCACAAGCAGCCGAACGAGAAGCCTGCTCTCGCGCTCTCATGGACTCGCTTTCCGGACAGCAGCGTGCTCGCGGCCGTAGCCGAACGCGCGGTGGTCACCACTCTTGTGACCACGGAGGGCAGGTCGTTAACCGAGATACGACTCACCATCAAAAACCAGGCGCAGCCGTTCTTGAAAGTGGCGTTGCCGACAGGCGCGAGCATTCTCTCCGCCGAAGTTGCCGGAGAAAAAGTGAAGCCCGTCGAAGGACCGGACGGCAATCGCGTCCCACTCTTGCGCGCGGGCTTCCGGCCCGTGGACTCGTACACTGTCTCGTTCGTTTTCATGCACTCGGGCGCGCCGTTCGCGAAAAAGGGCGGTTCCGATCTCTCCCTTCCGAAAATGGACGTGCCGATCAATCTCCTGCAATGGGAGGTCTTTCTCCCTGAACAGTTCAAGGTGAAAGACTTCGGAGGCGACGCCATCGCCACAAATCTTCTTCCTCCTTCGCCCTTCTACACCGCCGCCGAAAGCTACGACAACGAAGCAGGACTCGCGATGGCAGCGCCCGTCATCCAGATGGAAACCGTCCAAGTTATGGCCGAATCCACCGAGATCCGCAATTCGCGTCAGATCGAGCGCGGAGCGCGGAAGAACGCCGAGAAGCAACAGATGGCGGCTTCCTCCAACGTGACGAATCTGCAGCAGCGTGTTTCCGGCATTTTGCCGGTTCGCGTCGATGTGCCGAGGGCGGGGAATTCGTATCACTTCGTCAGGCCGTTGGTCCTCGATGAACAAACGAAAGTGAGTTTTACATACAAATCGAAATAATCAGGCTATCGCGCGGAAGAAGCAGGTACGCGGTTCAGCGTGCGCATCGCGCGATCCAACGCTTGCTTCTCTTCCTGCTCGAGCGGACGAGTTGCACCCTTTGGTAGATCACCCAGGGTCAGCGGCCCGATGGCGACACGCACAAGCCGTAGTACTTCAATTTTCAATTCTGCGAGCATCCGCCGGATGTGGCGATTTTTGCCTTCGTCCAGCACGATTGCGAGCCACGAGTGACGCTCACCCTGCCGAAGCACGCGGACGTTTTTCACGCGCAGGAATTCGCCGTCGCTCGCGCGGATTCCGTTTCGCAACGACTGCAGCATCTTTTCTTCGCCAATGGCGCTGATTTGCACGTGATAGGTCTTATCGAGATGCGTCTCCGGCGCCGTAATGCGCGCCGCCCATTCCGAATCATTCGTCAGGAGCAGCAATCCTTCACTTTCTTTGTCCAGCCGCCCGACCGGCGCAATCCAGGGCAAGCCCTCGGGCAAATACGCGTACACAGTCTCCCGGTATTTTTCGTCTGCTGCAGTCGTTACAACTCCGCGAGGTTTGTTAAGAGCAAGATAAATCTTGGAACTGACGTCCACTGGCTGGCTATCTATTTCGATCCGATCTTTTCCGATGTGCACCGGTGTTTCCGGATCATGGCGCAGCGTTCCGTTCAACTTCACTCTTCCCGCGGCAATCAGCTCAGCTGCGCGCGATCGCGAGCAATAGCCGAGTTTTGAAAGAGCACGCGCCAAGCCTACTTTCTTCAATCCGCCACCCTCTACTTTGCCGCAGGCGCCGCTTCAGGCGCGGGCGTGGAAGTTGGCGCCCCAGATGGTGGCGAAGCTGAAGCTTCATGCTTCACCGTCCCGTAGCGCGCGGCCAGCCATTCGCGGACTTCTTCGGGCTTGTAATTGAACGGTCCCATCCCGCCGCGATAGGCGATATGACCGCTCTTATCAATAATGTAAATCCGCTCCGGCCACGCGGCGTACGCATCATTGGCGGCGTTGCTCATGTCGTCGATTCCGAAGGGCAGGGAGAACTTGTATCTCTTGGTGAAATCATTCGCTATGGCCACGCGCTGCTCCAGTGTTTTGGGCTGCGCGTAACAGACGTCGTCCTTCACATTGGATTTCATCTGCCATTCGTCGGTGGGGTGTGCCTCGCGAACGTAAACGGTCAGGAAATCCGCACGCTCTTTGTAATCTTCATAAATCTGAACGACGTCGCCGACCTGGCGGCGAAACGGCGGTCAAGTAAAACTCCCAAACACCAGCACGAGCGGCCGCTCATGGGTTCGTTCGCGGATGTGAAATCGACTAACGCCATCCAGAGCGACAATCCGCGCGTCTGGCGCGTCGCTACCCACTCTCAGTGTGCCGCGATGCATGTGCGGCAGTGCGTAGCGCACCATGCTGTACGCATCCTTGGGGCTCCCAGCAATGTATGACAGAGCGGCAAAAGCAGCGACGAGGAGTGTGCTAAAAATTCCGGCTGTCCATTTCCAGAAACGATTCATGCCAACTTGCTCCGGCCGATAAACTTAGACGCGCCCAAACGACAAGCACACGCGGAGCCGCCGCGCAGAAAACGGCCGCCTCTGCCGCTGCAAGTTAGCAGTGAGTTGAGTGCGTAAAAATAGTGCATTTGCACTAGCGGCCGTCCTTCGCGCGCAGCTTGTCGCGCTCCTGCTTGTAGCGCGCCAATGAGTTCTCTATAACCTTGATCGCAGCGTAGGCAGGCCGGATGTCTTCCACCTGGACCTGCTTGCCTTCCAGTTGCTTGTAGTCCTGGAAAAAACGCTTAAGAACGAGCAACCGGTGCGGCGGCAGTTCGTTGGCTTCGACGTAGCTGTTGAATTCCGGATCGTTTGTGGCCACGGCGATGACTTTGTCGTCGCTCGCCCCGGAATCGATCATAGTCATCAAGCCAATGGCCCGCGCTTTGATCAGCGCCAGCGGCTGCACCGGCTCCTGGCACAAAACGAGGACATCGAGAGGATCGTTATCGTCGGCGTAGGTCTGCGGGATGAACCCATAATTTGCCGGATAGAACACCGCCGAATGGATGATGCGGTCCACTTTCAATAGTCCACTAGGCTTGTCCAATTCGTACTTCACGTTGGAGCCAAGGGGAATCTCGATCACCACTTGAAAATCGCGCGGAAGATCATCTCCGGGAGAAACGTCGTGCCATGCATGGAGCATTGCTTGTAATCCTTGGTGAGCGGAGTGGCCGGTGACATTATGGCCTGAGATGTAGCAAGAAGAAATAACGGTGACTCGTGAATGAGAAATCCATGGTCGTCATGCTCCTCCCCGAAAAGGTCAAGGCAGACCCTGGGAGTAGCCATTCGGCAAAGAGGGGGTACACACTAGGCTGTGTGACGACCCACATTTTTGAAGGGGTTCGGCTTTAAGCCTGGCCGTAAGTACAATGAAATCAATGCGGCTTCGATAGCTGAGGGTCGGACAAAGAGGTTGCCACACAGACTGCGAGATGGTTTGGCCAATCATGCCGTGGACGCGAAACTCTGGGGTGTCATGTTAGGGGTACCGAACTTGGTAGTCAACAGGTCGGACCAATCGTAGTTATTGAACGCCGCTCAGTTGGACGTAGGACGCGCAAACCGGAAACTAACGCGCTACCTTCCGGTCGGGATAGATGGTTAGCAGCGCATTGGGACTGGGAAAGCGAGGGAGGAAGCGCGTTCAGGCGCGGGCTTTGTCGATCATTTCTTCCCAGATGCCTTTGGACTTGAGGATCAGTTCGACGAGTTCGCGTGCGGCGCCTTTGCCGCCATCGGCTTTGGTGGTGTGGTGGGCGGCGCGGCGCACTTCCGGGGTGGCGTTGTGAACGGCGACCGCCAGTCCTACGCGCTTCATGATAGTCAGGTCGGGCAGGTCATCGCCTAGGAAGGCGACTTCCGATTCTTTGGCGCCGGTCTTGCGCAGGACATCTTCGTAAGCCGCGATCTTGTGCCCCTGTTTCTCGTAGACAAACTCGATGTCCAGTTCTTTACAGCGTCTGCGCAGAGCCGCGCTGGCGCGGCCGGTGATGACGCCGGTACGCAGTCCGGAGCTGACGGCAAGCGTAAGGCCCTGACCGTCGTGCGCGTCAAAAGTCTTGATCTCAAGCGCTGACCCGTCCGATTGCGACAACAACATGACGCTGCCATCGGTCAATGTCCCATCCACGTCCATCAGCAAGACCTGAATCTGCTTGGCTCTTCTCGCCAGTTTTCCTGGAATCTTCTTTCCTCGCTTGGCCAATGCTATGCCCTCTTTTCTTCTCTGCGTTGAATTCCTTCTGCCTCAAACCGCTACATCATCTCCAGCGTCCACAAATCATGCAGATGCACCACGCCCAGCACGCCCTTCGCCTCATCCGTAACGACGATCGACGTAATCTTGCGTTTCTCCATCAAGTTCAACGCTTCACTCGCGAGCAGGTGCGGCCCGATGGTCTGCGGGCCCTTGGTCATGCATTGCCCGGCGGTCATCTCGAGCGTGGCCCCGCGATGTTTTTCCATCAAGCGCCGCAGGTCGCCATCGGTCAGAATTCCCGCCAATCTTCCGTCCGGCTCCAGCACCGTCGTCATTCCCAAGCCCTTCTTGCTCATCTCGTGAAAAACGTCCGGCATCGGCGTTGCGGTGGAAACACGCGGCACCGCCTCTCCCGCATGCATCAGGTGTTCGACGCGAAGCAGTTTCTTCCCCAAACGCCCCGCGGGATGCAAGGCCGCAAAATCGTCAGGACGAAAGTTTCGCCGTTCCAGCAGCGAGACCGCTAGGGCGTCGCCAACGGCCATCGCCACGGTGGTGCTCGCCGTGGGCGCGAGGTTCAACGAGCACGCCTCTTCCTTTACGCTGACATCCAGCGCGACGTCGCTGGCCTCGGCGAGCGTCGAGTGCATTTTTCCTGTCAGCGTCACCAGCGGCATCTCCAGTCGCTTGAGCGCTTCCAGAAGCTGAATGATCTCTTGCGTTTCTCCGCCATAGGAAACAGCCAGCATCGCGTCGCCGCGCGCGAGCATGCCCAAGTCGCCGTGGAGCGCCTCCGCCGGATGCAAAAAGAAAGACGGCGTGCCCGTGCTGGACAGCGTCGCGGAAATTTTTCGCGCGATCAGACCCGACTTGCCCATTCCGCTAACGACGACTCGCCCTTTGCACGCGAACAACACTTCTACTGCTCTCTCGAAGCATGCGTCGAGCCGCGCCAGCACATCTTGAATGGCCTGCGCTTCGATCCTTAGCACGCGCCGCGCTGTCTCCAGGCTCATTTCCCGCTCCAGCGGCGGACCACGGAGTTGAGACCTTTTAATTTCATGAGCAGGCCAAGGAGTTCCGACAGCGGCAGAGCGTTGGGTCCGTCCGAAAGGGCTGCCGCGGGGTTGTCGTGGGTCTCCAGGAAAATGCCGTCCACTCCCGCGGCCACGCCGGCGCGTGCCAATGGCTCAATAAATTGCGGCTGCCCGCCGCTGGACTGGCCTTGGCCGCCCGGGAGCTGCACGGAATGAGTCACATCGTAAACAACCGGGTAGCCCGTCCGCTGCATGATCGGGAACGAACGCATATCCACCACCAGGTTCTGGTATCCAAACGAAGAGCCGCGTTCCGTCAGGATAATCTTTGTATTTCCCGTGCTGGCCACCTTCTCCGCCACGTTTCCCATGTCCCAGGGCGACAGAAACTGCCCTTTTTTTATATTGATGATCCGGCCCGTTTTGCCCGCAGCGATCAGCAGATCCGTTTGCCGCGCCAGGAACGCCGGAATCTGCAGCACATCGCAAACTTCGGCAGCAGCCTCCGCCTGCGAGGCGTCGTGTATGTCGGTAAGAATCGGCAGTTTCAGTTCGGACTTGATCCTGCCGAGAATGCGCAAGCCTTCATTCAGGCCCGGGCCGCGGAACGCCTTTAACGAGGACCGATTGGCCTTATCGTAAGACGCCTTAAAAATGTACGGCACTTGCGCATCGGCCGCGATCTTCGCAACCTTCTCCGCCATCGTCCGCGCGTGCTTTTCGCTTTCAATCACGCAAGGCCCCGCAATCAGAAATAGCGGATTCCCGCCGCCGAGGCGCAACGCTCCAAGCGCAATTTCGCGAGTCGTGTTCATACGAGATGGGGAAAGGTCTGCAAGGTACTTAGGCTACGCAGCCAGCGGTTCGTTTGCAACGATTTAGGCGGTGACGTGCGGCGTGATCCCCACGGCCTGCGCGCGCTTGGGCTCTGGCACGGGACGCCCTTTATTTTTCTTGTGCTCCAGCGCCGCGCCGATGAACGCTGCAAACAGCGGGTGCGGCTCCAGCGGCTTCGATTTGAATTCCGGGTGAAATTGGCAGCCGAGGAACCACGGGTGGTCCGGCGCCTCGACAATTTCCACGTAATTCTCATCCGGAGTACGGCCCGTGATGCGCAGGCCCGCGCCAACGAGCGTCTTTTCGTAGTCGCGATTGAATTCGTAGCGATGGCGGTGCCGCTCGCTGATCTCCAGTTTGCCGTAAGCTTTATGCGCAAAGGAGCCCGACTCGAGCTTGCACGTCCAGGCGCCCAGCCGCATCGTGCCACCCATTTCGTCCACGCCCAGCAATTCGCGTAACTTGTAAATTACGCGGTGCGGCGTTTGCGGATCAAATTCCGTGCTGTCCGCCTGCTTCATGCCGGCTACGTCGCGCGCGTATTCAATCGTCGCACATTGCATACCCAGGCAAATTCCGAAAAACGGCACTTTGTGTTCGCGTGCGTACTGAATGGTATGAATCATTCCCTGAATGCCGCGCTTCCCGAAGCCGCCGGGAACAAGGATGCCGTCGTATCCATGCAGCCGGGCGGCAGCAGTCTCCGCCGAATCGATCTCTTCCGCTTCGATCCATTCAAGGACGGTCTTGTGATGGTGTGCCAGCCCGCCGTGGAGCAGGGCTTCGCGCAAACTTTTGTAAGCATCTTCGAGCTGCACGTACTTGCCGACCACCGCAATCCTTGCTTCGCCGGCCGGATGATGCATCCGCTGCACCAGGTCGATCCACGGCTTCATGTCCGAAGGTCTTGCTTCCAGTTTCAGCAGCCGCAGGATTTGCTCGTCCAGGCCTTCTTTGCTGAGTTCGGCGGGCACTGCGTAAATCGTGTCCACGTCTTCCATTGAAATGACGCAGGCTTCCGCCACGTTACAGAACAGCGCAATTTTCTTCTTCAGTTCCGCCGGAATATGGTGATCGCTGCGGCAAAGAAGAATGTCCGGCTGAATCCCGATGCTCAGCATCTCCTTCACGCTGTGCTGCGTGGGCTTCGTTTTCAGCTCGCCGGCCGCGGCGATGAACGGCACCAGCGTGACGTGCACAAAGAGGGTATTCTCCGCGCCTAGCTCGAGGCGCATTTGGCGGATCGCTTCGAGGAAGGGGAGCGATTCGATGTCCCCGACGGTCCCTCCAATTTCCACGATCACGACATCGACACCGTCAGAGACTTTCCTGATCGTGGCTTTAATCTCGTCGGTCACGTGCGGAATCACTTGCACCGTTTTTCCGAGATAATCTCCGCGCCGCTCCTTCGTCAGGATGGTTTCGTAGATGCGCCCGGTCGTCCAGTTATTGTCGCGGGAAAGCTTGGCGTGCGTGAACCGCTCGTAGTGCCCCAGATCGAGGTCCGTCTCCGCGCCATCTTCGGTCACAAACACTTCACCGTGCTGAAAGGGGCTCATCGTGCCCGGATCGACGTTCAGGTACGGATCACATTTCTGCAGGGTGACTTTGAAACCGCGACTTTCGAGGAGACAGCCGATAGAGGAGGCAGCTACGCCCTTTCCAAGTGAGGAAACAACACCGCCGGTTACAAAAATATATTTTGGCGCCATCCTTACAGCCCGCGTTCCTACGCCGGGCTTGTTTGCCCTCCACAGGAGTGACGTACGCATAATTATCGTAGGAAGACGCGATTCTGTCAAATCGAACTCTTCGCACCCTAAAATCGCTATTTTTTCTCCCCGCGAGCGCGAAACCTTTTCCCCGGAAACGGGTTTGTAACCATTGGGGAATACTCTATGGGGTTTGGCAGCCTGGGTAGCGGCAAATGTTGTAGCTCAGGAAATTCTGCGCGGCCTCCAGAAACCCCGACCAGGAGATTCGCCATCTAATGGACTGAGCCTTTTGCCGTGCGCCCCGGAATAGTTATTCCGTTTGGCCCCCGCATCGCGGAAAGGTTTCGAGTGGGACTCTTGCAGGTGGAAAGGGATATGAAAGCTACCATACAAAGTAGGACAGGCACTCTTGCACTTGGGATCGCAATAGCGTTCTGCATTTCCGCGAACGCCCAGCAAGCAATACATCCGGATGCACAGCAGCTTCGCTCCTATGACGTGAGCCGTGAAGGTTCCCTCCTTGGCACCGTCGTAAAATTTGCATCAGCCTCCAGCACGCCTCCGATCGGCGCCCATCTGTTAGTGCAGACGGCTTCCGGCGAGGTGGATGTGCATCTCGGCAACGCCAAAGTTCTCCAGGCCGGTCATCTCGAGTTGAACCCTGGCGATAGCGTGCGCATCGTCGGCGAGCTATTGACCCTCGGCGACAGCACTTACTTCGCCGCCCGCATCGTGCAGAAGGGCGCCCAAGCGGTTGCCGTTCGCAACCTCAGAGGATTTCTAATATCCCCGGCGTCGGCCATGTCGCAAGCTCAAAGGGAAGCGCTGCGAGGTGTGCGATGAAGCGCCTCCTCCTGATGTTCACTGCAGGCACCGCTCTCTGGACGGCCGCCTGCGGCGGCAACGGCATGGTTCTCACTCCGCCGCCTCCGGTCGGAAAATACACGCTGGCGAGCCTGAAAGGCCAGTATGCCTTCGTGACCAATGGAGAATCTTTCACCGGTGGTTTGAGTGCCACTCCTCTCGCACGCACCGGGAGTTTCACTGCAGATGGAATGGGCAACATTATGGGAGGCGTCGAGGACGTAAATGCAGCCGGAACAATCAGCCTGGCTCTTCAAATCACAGGTGGCAATTATACGGTCAATGCCGATGGCCGTGGAACTTTAACTCTCCAACTTGTTCAGGCCTCCCTCGATTTTGGGATCACGCTGACCTCGACCAGCGATGGTCTCATGATCGACGAGACTTCGAACTCCAACCAATCTTCCACGGGGAGCGGAAATTTCGTCAAACAAAGCGCGGGTTCGTTCCAGGTTTCGGGAATTGCTGGTCCCTATGTTTTTGATTTTCCTGGGTTGGATGCGAGCAACAATGCCGAGTCCTTCATGGGTGAGTTCACGGCGAACAATGGAACTATTAGCACTGGCTTTTTCGATGACAACGACAACGGGAAATTCTCCAGCGGGTCCTTTGTTGGAACGATTGCCCAAGATCCCCTCAATGCCTCAACTTTGAGCAGTTTTGGCCGCGGGATCGCCCTCGTCGCAGGACAAAACTTCGTTTTCTACATCGTGGATTCTACCAGTGTTCGGTTCATCAGCACCAACGGCGGAATGCTCTCAGGCGACGCCGTGGCGCAAAGCAGTAACGTCCCTACCAACGTCAGCAGCATCAACTCCAGCTTTGTCTTTATCGTCGCCGGTAGCTCCGGCAGCGGCGGCATAACCCGTGTGGGCCGATTCACAGCCAACGGCACTACCGTAACAAATGTTCTCGAGGACACCAACAATGGCGGTAAGTTCATCCGGACAGACGGTGCGACCACCGCGAGCGTCAGCCTCGACGCAGCAAATCCTGGCCGCGGGACATTCACCTTCACGGATCCGAACTTTCCCAATGCGCCGTCTACTTTCATATTCTATTTGAGTTCCCCGACGCAGGGTGTCATTCAGGAAACTACTTCCAATAGTAACGGGGCCGTCGACATCGCCGATGGCAGCATCACCGCACAGACCGGCAACCCGTTCTCAAGCTCCAACATTACAGGAACTTACGCGTTCAATTGGAGCGGGCTGAGCCTCCAGAACGGTGTCTCATTTGCGGTTCAGGATGAAGAAGACATGGTCGGTCAAGCAACCGTCTCCAGTCTGAGCCTGAGCGGCGCGGCGGACATTTTCCAATTCCAGAGTGGCGTGCCCGTCTTCGACCTTGTGGCTAGCGGTTCCATTTCCATCGCCGGCGACGGAACCTCAAGCACCGGCAGCTCGAGTCGCAACACCATGAGCGTCAAGCTCGTCAAGAACAATTCAACGACGGTCAATTTCGTCGTTTATTTTATTAATCCCCAACTCGCATTTTTCACAAATAATCAGGATTCGAATCGTATCGTGGCCGGAATCCTGAAGGCGCAACAATAGGCAAGGCCCCAATTTCAGTCGCAGAGAGTTGTCGCCCGGCGGAATCCCCGCGGGCATTTCTATTTCTGGAGCAGCCTCTCCACCCTCTCTATGTCTTCCTGCACATCCACGCTGACCGTGTCATGTTGCACTTCCGCCACGCGGATCTTCCATCCGTTTTCCATCCAGCGCAGTTGCTCGAGCTGTTCGATTCTTTCGAGCTCACCCTGCGGCAGCGTCGGATATTCCAGCAACGCTTCGCGTTGAAAAACGTATAGCCCGAGATGTTTCAGATGCCGCACCTGGATTTTGCTTGCGGTGTCCCGCACCCAGGGAATCGGTGCGCGCGAGAAATAAATCGCGTTCCCGTCAAAGTCCAACACCGCCTTCACCACATGCGGGTCCATGATGTCCCCGGGCGTCATGATCGGCGTGGCCACCGTGCTGATCGAGGCCTGCGGCTCCTCCAGCAGGGAATTGACCGCCACATCTATCGCATGTGGATCCAGGAGCGGCTCGTCTCCCTGCACGTTCACGAATACATCTCCCTGTTCGCGCGCGGCCACTTCCGCGACGCGTTCCGTACCGGTACGGTGCTCGGTCCGCGTCATCCTCGCCTCGCCGCCGAATCCCTCCACCGCTTTCACGATGCGTTCGTCGTCGGTCGCCACAATCACCCGGTCCGCTCGCTGTGCTAGTTTGGCGCGCTCATAGACGCGCTGGATCATCGGTTTTCCCGCCAGCAAAACCAATGGTTTCCCCGGCAACCGGGTCGAACCATATCTAGCAGGAATGACCACCACCACTTTGGCCAAGCTCGTCTCCTTTCGTTCTCCATTTGCCGGGAATACTAGACCTTCCGGCTCGGTCTGACTCTAGCAGGGAGATTCCGCGCGGCGATGCTACCACACGCCCCTCAACCCGACCGGCCTATCGAGCTGTGCAATACTGAACAGCAAGCATTTGCCCTTGTGTTCGAGAATCCGAGTGGTAGAATTTCAGTTAGTCTGAACCGCACGGCCATCCCTGCAGGCCGGGATGGCGAGGGTGCCGTGAAACGCGATTTACTGGGTTTTCGCGTCCTGTCTTTCTTATTCCGCTTCCTGCTGGTCGTTTGCCTGTCCATGTTCTACGCCGTACTCCCTGCCGCGGCTCAATCCGACTCCAACGAAAACAAGTCCAAGGACGAAGGCAAGCGCGAGGAAGTCAAGGAAACCAAGAAAGACGACGTGCGGAAAGATACCCCGGGCACGCCGTTTAAGCCCGGAGGGTTGCTTCACTTCGATGTGGACCTCGCCCTTGTCAACGTTACGGTCACCGACCCCTACAATCGCTTGGTCACCGGCCTCGAACCTGACAATTTCCGCGTCTATGAAGACAGCATCGAGCAGGAAGTGGTCACTTTCTCTGCCGAAGATGTCCCCATCTCTATCGGCGTGATCTTTGATTTCAGCGGCAGCATGGCCAACAAAGTGGCCAAGGCCCGCGAAGCCGCCGTCCAATTCTTCAAGACCGCCAATCCCCAGGATGAATTCTTCCTCGTCAGCTTCAACGAGCGCGCGGAATTGACCAGTTCCTTCACCAACAGCGTGGAAGATCTGCAGAGCCGCATGATGCTCACGGCACCCAAGGGCCGCACCGCGCTGCTCGACGCCATCTATCTCGGGCTCAGCCAGATGAGGGGTGCACACAACGCCAAACGTGCCTTGCTCATTCTATCGGATGGAGGCGATAATCATAGTAGGTACAACGAAAGCGATATCAAGCGCTTGGTGAAGGAAGCCGACACCCAGCTCTACGCCATCGGCATCTTTGACCCGCTTGGTTATCGCAACCGGTCCCCGGAGGAACTGAGCGGTCCGTCGCTGCTCAG
>WNFJ01715617.1_pt2 | contig 16918 bp, 12 predicted proteins | sample 5400461 | NCBI WGS metagenome assembly WNFJ01 (sample SAMN13153349, study PRJNA577476) | soil metagenome | isolation source: 115 cm saprolite on Douglas fir-dominated hillslope | place: USA:California | collected 2013-09-17 | reverse complement strand
GCTCGAGCTGTTCAAGCCGTTCGTCATGCGCGAGCTCGTCAACAAGGGCTACACGACCAACATCAAGTCCGCCAAGCGCATGGTGGAGCGCAGCCGCACTGAGGTGTGGGACGTCCTCGATGAGGTCATCCGCGACCACCCCGTGCTGCTCAACCGCGCCCCGACCCTGCACCGCCTGGGCATCCAGGCGTTCATGCCCGTGCTCGTCGAAGGTTCGGCCATCCAGATCCACCCGCTCGTCTGCGCCGCGTTCAACGCGGACTTCGACGGCGACCAGATGGCGGTGCACGTCCCTCTCTTCAGCGGGGCGATCGCCGAGGCCAAGAACCTGATGATGTCCTCGCAGAACATCCTCTCGGCGGCCGACGGCCACCCGGTGGTGGCGCCGACCCAGGACGTCGTCCTGGGCTGCTACTGGCTGACCGCGACTCGCGGCGACATGCCGACCGGCGACGCCGTCAACAAGCTGCGCGCCTACACCTCCGAGAACGAGGTCCTGCTCGCGCTCGAGAGCAAGGTCGTCACGCTCCAGGAGTGGATCCGCGTGCGGAGTGGCGGCCAGCTGATCGTCACCACGGCCGGGCGCGTGGTGTTCAACCAGCCGCTCCCTGTGGGCAAGACGCCGCAGGCGGAGCTGGTGACGAACCCGCCTTCGACGGACAAGGCGATGACGCCGCTGCCGTTCCAGAACGCCCACTTCGACCGCAAGGCTTTGCGCACGCTCGTGGCCGAGCTCTACCGTCTGTACGGCAGCGATACCACGGCGAGCGTCGTCAACGACATCAAGCGGCTCGGCTTCCGCTACGCGACACAGGCCGGGATCACCGTCTCCGCGATGGACATCCCGCACCCCGAATCCAAGTGGCAGATCATCCACAGCACCGAGAAAGAGGTCGCCGAGGTGGAGCGCATGTACCGCCGCGGCGTCATGACCGAGGACGAGCGCTATCGCAAGGTCATCGAGCTCTGGCAGCGCGCCTATGAAGAGGTCGGCAACGCGACGGAGCAAGCATTCGACAAGTTCAGCCCGATCTGGATGATGATGGGCTCGGGCGCCCGCGGAAACATCCAGCAGATCCGCCAGCTCGCGGGCATGCGCGGCCTGATGGCCGACCCGACGGGCCGGATCATCGACCTGCCCATCATGGCCAACTTCACCGAGGGCCTGACCGTGCTCGAGTACTTCATCTCGACGCACGGCACGCGCAAGGGATTGGCCGACACCGCCCTCCGCACCGCCGACTCCGGTTACCTGACGCGCCGTCTCGTCGACGTCGCCCAGGACGTGATCGTGCGCGTGGAGGACTGCGGCACCACCAACGGCATCTGGGTCCGCGACATCTCGCCGGAGCGGGCCAAGACCGAGCCCATCTTCGAGAAGATCGCGGGACGCGTGACGGCCGAGGACATCGCCATCGACGGCAAGGTGCTGGTCCCTGCCGGCGCATCCATCAGCGACGAGTCGGCGCGCAAGATCATCGCCGCGGGCGTCCCGGTCAAGATGCGTTCAGTGCTCGTGTGCGAGGCGCGTGAGGGCGTCTGCCGCACGTGCTACGGCCGCAACCTGGCCACCGGCAAGGTCGTCGAGATCGGGGAGGCGGTGGGCGTCATCGCGGCCCAGTCCATCGGCGAGCCGGGCACCCAGCTGACCATGCGCACGTTCCACACCGGCGGCGTCGCCGGAGTGGACATCACCCAGGGCCTGCCCCGCGTGGAGGAGCTGTTCGAGGCTCGCATCCCCAAGGGCAAGGCCATCATCTCCGAGATCGATGGCGAGCTCGAGATCATCCGCCAGGAGGGCACGCGCAAGGTGCGCGTGATCTCACGCGAGGAGTTCGAGGTCTCGTATCCCCTCGACGCCAAGATGACGGCGATCGTCAAGAGCAAGGACGACGTCATGGAGGGTCAGGAGCTCGCGCGTGACGCCAAGGGCAACGCCGTGCGCACCCGCCACGCGGGCAAGGTGACGGTGTCGGCCAAGCAGGTCACCGTGCGCACGCTCGACGAAGAGATTCGCGAGTACACGATCCCGCACCAGGTCCGCATCCGGCCCGAGCTGGACCGGCGTGACGGTCAGAAGGTCTTCATCAAGGCCGGGCAGCAGATCACAGAGGGATCCATCTCGCCGCAAGAGCTGCTCCACATCCTCGGCAAGGAGGCGGTGCAGACCTTCCTGGTCGACGAGGTCCAGAAGGTCTACCGCAGCCAGGGCGTGGACATCAACGACAAGCACATCGAGGTCATCGTCCGGCAGATGATGCGTAAGGTGCGCGTCGACGCGGCCGGTGACACGGGCCTGCTTCCGGGCGAGATTGTCTCGCAGTGGGAGTACGAGGAGGGCAACGCAAAGGCGCTGGCGGAGGGCGGGGAGCCCGCGACCGCACAGACCGTGCTGCTCGGCCTCATCAAGGCCGCGCTGAACACCACCTCGTGGCTTTCGGCGGCGTCTTTCCAGGAGACCACGCGCGTGCTCACCGAGGCCGCCATCAGCGGCAAGGTGGACCGCCTCCGCGGGCTGAAGGAGAACGTGATCATCGGCAAGCTCATCCCCGCCGGGACGGGCCTCGACTACTACAAGAAGCAGCGAGAGCAGGCGGCCCGGATCCTCGAGGAGGAGCCGATCGACCTGGAGACCCTGTCAGTCTAAGAATCTGCAACAGAGAGGGGCCGCTCCGGGCGGCCCCTCTTCTTTATATATGCGGATCGACAATCGGGGCGATTTCAGATAGAGTCAGGGGCACGTGCACAGGGGGCTGCCCGCCAGGGTAAGCCTCCTTTTGTTTGTCGATCAACCTGAGATGATGAACCTGTGATCCCAGGCTCCAGGCTGTGGCGCGCCGTAGCGCTGGGGCTGCTCGTCGCGGCTGTCGTGTCGGCCTGCAACACCCCTCCGCTGACGCAGGGCCCGCGGCTGGCGAAAGATCAGACCCTGCGGGTGCTGCTCGACGATCAGCCGGCCACGCTCGACCCGGGACAGACCCAGTTCCCCTACGAGACCGCGGTCTTGCGAGCCATAGCGGAGCCCCTTCTGAAACCCACGGCGGACCTCAGCGGCGTGACGCCGGCGGCCGCACAGACATACGACGTCGCGGGCAACGGAACCGTGTACACGTTTCACCTGCGCAAGAACGGGCAGTACTCGGACGGCGTCCCGGTCAAAGCGCAGGACTTCGTCTACGCGTGGCAGCGCCTCATCGATCCGCGGCTTGCCGCGCCGAACGCGACGTTCTTCGCGGGCGCAATCCAGAACGGCGATCAGGTGTCGGTGCTGGACCCGCAGCGCGATGCGTCCCGCATCGACGCCGCGCTCGGGACGCTTGGGTTGAAAGCAGTCGACGACTTCACGCTTCGGGTCACGCTGGCGCGCCCCGATCCCGCGTTCATCTGGATCGCGGCAATGCCGGCCGGCGCGCCGATCAGGGCGGACCTCGTCAAGAAGTACACGGACAAGTGGGCGGCATCGCCAGACACGCTGATCACCAACGGGCCGTTTCACGTCACCGAGATGGTCGCCAACGATCACATCACGGCGGTCCCCAACCAGCATTACTGGGGCGACAAGCCGAGGCTCACGACGATCACCTTCGTGGTCGTCAACGACGGGGCGGTGGGGTTGACCAAGTACAGGAACGGCGAGCTGGACGCGATCGACGTTCAGCCCGCGCAGGCCTCGACCGTCGCCGCTGACGCGCAGATGAAGAAGGAGCTGGTCAAGACCCCGGCGCTGACGGTCTTCTGGATCGTGTTCCGCGTCAACCAGGCGCCGATGAACAACGTCAAGGTACGGCAGGCGATCGCGGCCGCCATCGATCGCGACGCGTTCATCGCGCAGGTCTTCCAGGGGCAGGGCATGCCGGCCCAGACTTTCATTCCTCAAGGCATGCGTGGTTACGCGCCCGAGCTCGGCTCGACCCAGAAGTTCGACGTGGCGCTGGCACGCAACCTGCTGGCCGCTTCCGGCGTGACCGCCAAGCAGCTGTCCGCCGTGAGGTTCTCGTACGACCAGTCGTGCCACGTTCTTCGCCGGCCAGCTGAAGACGAACCTCGGCGCCGAGATCACGCTCGAAGCGTTGGACAGCGCCACCCTGGGCTCCCGCCTGGACACCGGGGGCTTTCAGATGGCGGGGCCCCTGGGCTGGAGCGCCGACTTCCCCGACCCCTCCGACTGGTTCGGCCTGTTCCAGACCACGAGCTCGAACAACTTCGCGCTGTATCAGAACACGCAGTACGACAACTTCGTGCGCGCGGCCTCGACGGACACCCAGGCGGACCGCCGCGAGCAGGAGTACAAGCAGGCCCAGAAGATGCTGGTCAACGACGTCCCGGCCGCATTCCTGGCGCAGTCGGTCAACTGGTATCTGGTCCGGCCATACGTGCGCGGCGTCACCACCAGCCCGCTCGACGAGTGGGCGGGGGCCCTCTACCCGAGCCAGATCTACATCGGCGCGCACTGATCGAGCAAACAGGCGTTCGCAACCTGATGAGCTATGCGACTTGACACTCACTTGAACTGTCAACAGAATTCGCTATGTAGCCGAAGAGGCTGTGAGTAAGACCTGCTGTCGGCGCACTCTCGCCCCGGGTATGGCTGGCCGGGAAGAAGGCGGCAGGATCAGTCTGAGAGGTAAGACGCGTATGCATCTAGGATTCCGCTTCCGAGCGATCGCGCTCGCGTCCGTGGGGTTGTTCATCGCCGCCGCTTGCGGCCCCGGTGGGGGTGGTGGCTCGAACATCAAAGAGGGCGGCACCCTGACCTACGCCCTGGACGCGGACGCCCAGACCCTGAACCCGTTCGAGGCCGGCGACGTGCCTTCGGTCCGGGCTTTCCAGTTCATGTTCCCGAACCTGTACCAGGCCGACAAGAACCTGAGCATCGTGCCCGACCTGGCAGACGGGATGCCGACTGTGTCGTCCGACCTCAAGACCTGGACGGTCAAGATCAAGACCGGCGCCAAGTGGAGCGACGGCTCCGCGATCACCGCCAATGACGTGGTGAAGACGTACCAGATCCAGGCCAACCCCAACCTCGACACCGATGCATCGTTCGACTGGAGCCCTCTGACCGATCCGGTCACCGGGATCACGGCGAAAGACGACCACACTGTCGTCTTCACGCTCACCACCCCGTTCGCCCCGTTCCTCGCCGTCAACCTGACCGGCTTCATCGCGCCGGCCGCGGTTTACGGCCCGGTCGACGTGACCAAGATGCGCGCCTTCGAGCAGGACCACCCGGCCGTGACCGGTGGCCCCTTCCTCTTCACGGCGCGCACCGCCGGCCAGGAGATCGACCTCGCGGCCAACCCCAACTACTACGGCGGGAAGCCGCACATCGCCAAGATCGTCGAGAAGATCATCACCAACTCCACCGCCGCGGCCCAGGCCGTCATCAACGGCGATGTCAACTGGGACCCGGAGATCACCGGCGCCGCGATCGACACGGTGACACAGGCGACGGGGATCAACAGCTACGTTTACGCCGACCTCGCCTACTACGACGTCCGCTTCAACGACCGAGCCATGTGGGTCGACGGTTCCAAGCCCACGCTGTTCGGTGACGTGAACGTGCGCCGCGCGTTCGCCTACGCGCTCGACAAGACCTCGGTCGTCAAGGCAGCCACCAGCGGCCACGGCACCCCGATGTGGGGCGACATCGTGCCTGCGTCGGCGTACTACGACGACAGCGCGGTCGTCAAGTACACGCAGGACGTGGCCAAGGCCAAGAGCCTGATGGACGCCGCCGGCTGGGTTCCCGGTGCTGACGGCATCCGGGTCAAGAACGGCATGAAGTCCTCAGGCAAGTTCTTCGTTCGCGCCAATAAGCCCCAGAGGGTCAAGGCCGTGGAGATCATGTCCGAGCAGCTCCGTGCGATCGGCATGGACCTGCAGCCGACCCCGACCGACTTCAAGGTCTTCTACAAGCCGATCCAGGCCGGCAACTTCGACCTGGCGTTCGCCGGGTGGGGCCTCTCGCTCGACCCCGACGACTACACGATCTTCAGCTCCAACCAGATCCGGCCCGAGAAGCTCGCAAGCGGCAGCAACTGGACCGGCTTCGTGAACTCCGACCTGGACACGGCCATCGCCGCCCAGCGGACCGACCTCAAGCCGACCTCGGCGGCGACCTTCGCCGCCCGGAAGGCTGACTTCGCCAAGATCGAGCACATCCTTGGCGACAACGTGGTCGTCTACTTCATGTGGGCAGACAACGTCGGCCAGGCTTTCAACGGCGTAACCGGCGTCGTCACCGGCAACAACAACAGCCTCAACTACGCGGACCAGGACCGCAACGTCACAGTCTTCGCCCAGTGGAGCATGACCAACCCCAAGAACACCTAGGCAACCTTCCAGGGAGGCGGCCGCCGCCGCCTCCCATCCCTTTACCCAGGTGGGCTGATCTCATGGCAACCAATGGAGCGGTAGGATGAAGCTGTGACGTTTTACGTCATAAGGCGTGTGGTGATCGGCGTGATGCTGCTGTTTTTCATGTCTTTCGCCTTCTTCACCCTGACCCGCCTGACCCCCGGTCCCCCCTTCAGCACCGGCGAGAACCCACGGGCGCACCAGGAGCTCATCGACAAGCGCATGCACGCCCTGGGCCTCGACAAACCCTGGTATGCGCAGTATCCGGCCTACCTGGACGCCCTGGTCCACGGCAACCTCGGCGACTCGTATGTCTACAACCAGCCGGTGTCGAAGCTGCTAAGCGAGCGGGTGCCCAACTCGGTTCTCCTGCTGGGGACGGCGCTGATCGTCTCGCTGCTCATCGCCATCCCACTGGGCATCTTCGCCGCCACACGCCAGTACTCCACGCTCGACATGACGACCTCCGTCATCAGCTACGTGGGGATATCCGTGCCCAGCTTCGTGCTGGGCCTGTTCCTGCTCTTCGCCGGCGCAGTCTGGCTCAGGCATGCGACCGGCGGCGATTTCTACTTTCCGCTGTTCGGAATGCACAAGGGCGCCACCAGCGGGCTGGACGACCTCGTCTGGCACATGGTGCTGCCGGTGACCTCGCTGTCCGTCCTGAGCATCGCGGGCTTCAGCCGCTTCATGCGGGCCAGCATGCTCGAGGTGCTCCACCAGGACTACGTGCGCACCGCCAAGGCGAAGGGCCTGTCGAAGCGCACGGTCAACTACAAGCACGCGCTTCGCAACGCCATCCTTCCGATCGTCACCCTGGTCGCGCTGCAGACGCCGCAGTTCGTGAGCGGCGCCATCATCACCGAGGGCATCTTCAGCTGGCCGGGGATGGGCCTCCTGGCGTTCCAGGCCGCCGTCGACCGCGACTACCCGGTGATCCTCGGCGTCGTGATGCTGGTCGCGGTGCTGACGGTTCTGTTCAACCTGCTGGCCGACATCGCATATGCGGTCGTGGACCCCCGAATCCGGTACTGAGGTAGAGATGGCAGATCAACAGCTGAAACGAGTCGCGGCGTCCGGCGCGGGCCTGCTGGCCGGCGCCGGCGTGGCGCGCGCCATCGAAGCCGAGGAGGCGCTGCGCCACGCGGCGCCCGCCGAAGACCTGGTCGTTCGCGATTCGCTTTCTGCATCACCGCACCGCGACCGTGAGCCTCGGGATCCTGCTCTTCATCGTCGCCACGGCCATGATCGTGCCCACCTTCCAGGGCGATCTCTATCGCCTGCAGGACTACACGCATCCCTACGGCAACCCGTTCCAGTTCTACTCGCATGCAGTCACGCTGCCCGGCGGCCTCAGCGTCACGCTCCCCTGGACCGACCACCTCCTCGGCACCGACGCGCTTGGCCGCGACGAGATGTCACGGCTGATTCGAGGCGCCCGCGTCTCGCTGACGGTCGGCCTGCTGGCGATACTCGGATACCTGATCATCGGCGGGGTCCTCGGGTCCCTTGCCGGCTTCTACGGCGGTTGGCTCGACAACGCGCTGATGCGCTTGACCGACGTGATCATCGCCATGCCTTTCATCCTCGTGGTCATCGCGGTGACGGCGGCCTTCGGCGGCGTCAGCCTCACGGTGCTGGTCCTCGTCATCGCCGCCCTGGGCTGGTTCGAGATCGGCAGGCTCATGCGCGCCCAGTTCCTGGTGCTGAGAGAGTCGGAGTTCGTCCAGGCCGCCCGCGCGCTGGGGGCCTCGGACATCCGAATCATCTTCCGGCACATCGTCCCGAACTCTCTGGCCCCGATCATCGTGTCGGCCACGCTGGGCGTGAGCGGCATCATCCTGCTCGAGGCTGCGCTCGGGTTCCTCGGCTACAGCATCCCGCCGCCCGAGCCCAGCTGGGGCAACCTGCTGAGCGACTATGAGGAGCCGATCCTCCAGGGCCACCTCTACATCGTTGCGTTCCCAGCCATCGCGCTGGTCACCACCGCGCTCTGCATCAACCTCATCGGCGACGGAATCCGGGACGCGCTCGACCCGCGCCAGCGGTGACCCAGGTCCTCCCCGGCAAGCCGGCCGGGGCCGTCCAGGAGGGGACGGTCCTGGAGGTCAGGAACCTCCATGTTCAGTTCCACGTCCACGGCGGGACGGTCAAAGCGGTCCGCGGACTCAACCTCACGATCCCCGCGGGCAGGACGGTGGGGCTCGTCGGCGAGTCGGGCTGCGGCAAGAGCGTGAGCGCGCTCACGGTCATGAGGCTCCTCGAGCAGAACGCCAAGGTCACCAAGGGCACCGTCAAGTTCCGAGGCAAGGACCTGCTCGGGCTGTCCGAGCCGGCCATGCAGCAGGTGCGCGGCAACGACATCTCGATGATCTTCCAGGAGCCGATGACCGCCCTGAACCCGGTCTTCAGCGTCGGCGACCAGATCGCGGAGTCGATCCAGACGCACGAGCTGGCGGGCGCCTCCGAGGCCCACAAGCGTGCCGTCTCCCTGCTCCGGATGGTCGGCATCGCCGATGCCAAGCGCCTGGCCAAGGAGTACCCGCACGAGCTGTCCGGCGGAATGAGGCAGCGGGTGATGATCGCCATGGCCCTGGCCTGCGACCCCGACCTCCTCATCGCCGACGAGCCGACGACCGCACTGGACGTCACCATCCAGGCCCAGATCCTCGAGCTCATGCGCGACCTCAAGAAGCGGACCGGCGCCGCCATCCTGCTGATCACGCATGACCTCGGCGTGGTGGCCGAGATGTGCGACGAGGTGGCGGTCATGTACGGAGGACGGATCGTCGAGCACGCCTCGACCACCGAGCTGTATCGCAACCCGAAGCATCCGTACACGGTCGGCCTGCTGGAATCGATCCCGCGCCTTTACCACAAGCAGGATCGGCTTCACGTCATCAAAGGCAACGTGCCCAACCCGCTGACCATCCCGCCCGGCTGCTCGTTCCACCCGCGCTGCCCCAAACGCTTCGATCCCTGTGACCGCTTCATCCCCTCGTTGTCGACAGTGGCGCCGGGGCACCTGGCCAGCTGCTTCCTGTATCCCGAGGTCAGGCGGATGCAGGAGTCGGAGCTCGAGGCCTGATGAGCCAGCAGCAGCTTGTGGACATAAAGGAAAGGGCGGCGGCCGGCACCGGTCCGCTGCTTCAAGTGCGAGACCTGGTCAAGCACTTCCCGGTCCGAGGCGGCCTGCTCCAGCGCGCGGTGGCCTGGGTCAAGGCGGTGGACGGGGTGAGCTTCGACATCGCCCGCGGAGAGACCCTGGGCCTGGTCGGCGAGTCCGGCTCTGGGAAGTCGACCGTCGCCCGGACGATCCTGAGGCTCATCCCGCCCACCGGCGGCGAGGTCCTGCTCGAGGGCAAGAGCGTGTTCAAGGCGTCGCCGAGCCAGATGAAGAAGCTGCGCCGCGACATGCAGATCATCTTCCAGGACCCTTACGGCTCGCTCAACCCGAGGATGTCGGTGGGCGAGATCATCGGCGAAGGGCTGCTCGTGCACGGCGTGGGCTCTCCGCGCGAGCGCGAGGCCACCGTCGACCGGCTGCTGGAGGTCGTCGGGCTCAGGGGCCAGCACCGGGGCCGTTTCCCGCACGAATTCAGTGGCGGCCAGCGACAGCGCATCGGCATCGCCCGAGCCCTGGCGCTGACGCCCAAGATCGTCATCGCGGACGAGCCGGTCTCGGCGCTGGACGTCTCCATCCAGTCCCAGATCCTCAACCTGCTCAGCGACCTCCAGCGGGAGTTCAACCTCACCTACCTTTTCGTGGCCCACAACATGGCCGTGGTCGAGCAGGTGAGCGACCGGATCGCAGTCATGTACCTCGGCAAGATCGTCGAGATCGGGCCCGCCGAGGAGGTGTGCCGGGACCCGAAGCACCCGTACGCCAAGGCGTTGATCTCGGCGGTGCCGGTGCCCGACCCGGACATCCGCCGGGAGCGGGTCGTGCTCAAGGGCGACATCCCGAGCCCGATCAATCCGCCCTCGGGCTGCCATTTCCGCACGCGCTGCCCGATCGCCACCGAACGGTGCGCCGTGGAGGAGCCGCTCCTGCGCCCCGTGGGCAAGGATCGCGTCGCCGCCTGCCACTACGCCTGACCCCTACCCCGGCCCCTTATTTGACACGGGATTGGCCGAACGGGAGAATTCGGTCAGCACGGCCGGTTGAGTAAGACCTGCCGCCGGCGCACTCTCGCCCCGGTGCTCGCCTTTGACGCGGTGACGGGAAGAGGACGGCAGGGTTTTGTGAGGTGGGTTTATGCGCATTTCGGGTCTGCGAATCCTCGCCGCGCTCGGCCTGGTGGCGCTCGCGCTGACGGCATGCGGCAACAACCCCTCGACCAGCCAGCAGAAGCTCGCCGGGGGCACCGCCACGTTCGCCGAAGCCCCGAGCGCCAAGCCCAACTACATATTTCCGCTTGCTGGTCCAGGCCTGTTCAGCGTCGCCAACCTGAGCCAGTTCAGCTTCCTCACGTTTCGGCCTCTCTACTGGTTCGGCGACAACGGATCAGTCAAGCTCAACTCGAGCCTCAGCCTCGCGAGCGACCCCGTGTACACCGACGGAGGCAAGACGGTGACCATGAAGCTCAAGGGCTGGAAGTGGTCCGACGGCCAGCCAATCACATCACGCGACGTCGAGTTCTGGATGAACCTGCTCAAGGCCAACACCGGAAACTGGGGCGCGTACGTGGCGAAAGAGTTTCCGGACAACGTCGTCTCGATGTCGTTCCCGGACTCGATGACTTCGGTGTTCACCCTCGACAAGGCGTACGGAAGCCTGTTCTACACGTATAACGAGTTGAGCCAGATCTCGCCGTTGCCTCAGCACGCCTGGGACAAGACCAGCGACAGCCAGGTGGTCGGCGATTACGACCGCGATCCCAAGCAGGCGGTCAAGGTGTTCAATTACCTCGACGGGCACTCCAAGGCGGTGGCCTCGTATGGCACCGATCCGTTGTGGCAGGTGGTGGACGGCCCCTGGAAAGTGAAGTCGATGACCACTGACGGCCAGCTGGCGATGGTGCCGAACCCCGGCTATTCAGGACCGGTCAAGCCGACGCTGGCCGAGTTCGACGAGCAGCCGTATACGACCGACACGGCCGAGTTCAACGTGGTCCAGACCGGCGGCGTCGACTATGGCTACGTCCCGACCCAGAACCTCGCGCAGAGGAACTCTCTCCCGAAGTACACCTTTAACCCGTGGATCGGCTGGCAGATCACCTACTACCAGATCAACTTCGCCAATGCCGTCAACGGCTCGCTGTACAAGCAGCTCTACATGCGCCAGGCGATGCAGCACCTCATCGACCAGGACGGATACATCAAGAACATCTTCAAAGGGTTCGCGGTCCCCGACTATGGTCCGGTGCCCATCAAGCCTGCCAATAACTTTGCCGACTCATTCGAGCAGAAGAACCCTTACCCGTTTGACGTCAACGCGGCCGTCAAGCTGCTGAAGGACAACGGCTGGACGGTCAACCCTGGCGGCGTCAGCACCTGCACCAAGCCAGGCAGCGGAGCCGGTCAGTGTGGGGACGGTGTCGCGGCCGGCGCCAAGGCCAGCTTCAAGATGGAGTACGCGACCGGGACTCTCGCGGTCAAGCAGGAGATGGAAGCCATGAAGAGCGACTTCTCCAAGGCCGGCCTCGAGGTCAACCTCACGGAGGCCCCGTTCGACACGGTCATCGGGGACGCATTCGGCGGCAGCACAGTGGCCGACATGGACAACTGGGGCGCCGGCTGGATCTTCGCGCCGGACTACTACCCAACCGGCGACGAGATCTTTTCGACCGGAGCCGGCTCCAACGGCGGCGTCTACTCCAGCTCGACCAACGACGCCAACACTGATCTGACGACCACCAGCAACGACGTCAAAGCCCTCTACACGTACGAGGACTTTCTGGCCAAGGACCTGCCCGTGATCTGGATTCCGGTGGCGGATGCAGAACTGTCCATGGTCAAGAAGACGCTGCATGGATGGGACCCGCAGGACCCGATCCTGCAGCTTTACCCGGAGAACTGGTACTTCACGGCTTCATAGAGACCGAACCTTTGATGCGAATTGGACGGCCGGGCGCGCTGCTCGGCCGTCTTATTTTTCACCATGCTGGAGATGTTTGAGAAGTGACGGGATTCCTAGCCCGCAGATTGGGCCAGTCCGTCATCGTCGTCGTCGGGGTGACGGTCATCACGTTTCTATTGACCCGCCTCCTGCCCGGCGGCGTGGCGATTGCGGTGCTCGGTCCCCGTGCGTCGGCCGTGGCCGTCTCCGAGTTCAACCACGCAAACGGCTACGACCTGCCGATCTGGCAGCAATACATCTTCTATGTGAATCAGCTGGCACATGGCAACTTCGGCTTTTCCTACCGGCTCAACGAGAGTGTCACCGGGCTGCTCTCGGATCACCTTCCGAAGACGATCATCCTCCTGGGCGTGTCGACCCTGATCGCCCTGGGCATCGCCGTCCCGCTCGGCATCATGCAGGCGGTCAGGCGCAACAAGATCGAGGACTACACCTTCACGACCCTGTCGTTCGTCCTCTACTCGATGCCACCGTTCTGGCTGGGCCTGATCCTGATCATCGTGTTCGCCGTCAACCTGGGCTGGTTCCCGCCGGTCGGCCCGCAGGGTGCGATCAGCACCTACCTGGACCCGACCGAGCTGTCGGCGCTGGTGCTGCCCGTCATGTCGCTTGCGCTCGTGACGGTCGCGCTGTTCAGCCGCTACATGCGCTCTTCGATGCTTGACAACCTGGTGCAGGACTACGTGCGCACGGCGAGGGCCAAAGGCGTGTCGACGAGCGGCGTCCTTTATCGCCACGTCCTGCGTAACGCCCTGATTCCCATCGTCACGTTGCTCGGGCTCAGCCTGCCCGGCATCTTCAGCGGGGCCCTGATCACTGAAGCGATCTACAACTACCCCGGCATGGGCCTCCTGTTCTGGGACTCGGCGATGACCCGCGACTATCCCGTTCTGCTCGGGGTGACGATGGTTGTGGCGGTGGCCACGGTGGTCGGCAATCTGCTCGCCGACGTGTTCTACGCCGTGGTGGATCCACGCGTGAGGATCGCCGAATGATCGCCCGGACGCCCATCGTCGAGCTCGACAGCCTCGCCCACGCCGGCGCAGCGCCGCTGGCGGAGGGCGGCGAGGCGCGGACCGGCGGCAGCGCGTGGAAGCTCGCCGCCTACGTGTTCGTCGAGAACCGGCTGGCCGTGGCGGGCCTGATCGTGGTCGTGTTCATGTTCCTCTTCTGCTTCGTCGGACCCCTGATCTGGCGGGTCGACCTCATCCACACCGACATCGCCAACCTGACCCAGGCGCCCACCGCAGCCCATCCGCTCGGCACCGACAACGTCGGCTATGACGTGCTCGGGGAACTGATGGTCGGAGGCCAGACCTCGCTGGAGATAGGCCTCACGGCCGCGCTCCTGGCGACCACGTTCGGGGTGATCTGGGGAGCGATCGCCGGATTCGTCGGCGGGTGGGTCGACGTGCTGATGATGCGCTTCGTCGATTCATTGCTCGCCATCCCGACCCTGTTCCTGCTGTTGGTCCTGGCGGCGATGTTCACGCCAAGCGTTCCGATGCTCATCTTCATCGTGGCGCTGGTCGCCTGGCTGGTTCCCGCCCGCCTGATCCGAGGCGAGACGCTCAGCCTCCGCACACGGGAGTACGTGGACGCGGTGCGGGTCATGGGCGGCGGCGGGACGCGCATCGTGCTGCGTCACATCATCCCCAACACGATCGGGACGATCATGGTCAACGCCACGTTTCAGGTCGCCGACGCCATCCTCGCCATCGCCGCGCTGTCCTTCCTCGGCCTGGGTGTGCCGCCGCCCGCGACCAACTGGGGGGCCATGCTCTCTGACGGAGTGGCCTACACGTACTCCGGATACTGGTGGCTCATCTACCCGGCGGGACTTGCGATCGTCCTCGCCGTGGTGGCCTTCAACCTGATCGGCGACGCCATGCGCGACGCCTTCGAGGTCAGGCTGCAGAAGCGCTAGTCGGGGTTCTGGAGCGGGAAGTGGCAGGCGGCCATCTGCCCCGTCTCGAACTTGCGCAGCGGCGGCTCCACCTCGGCGCAGAGCTCCTTCGCCCTCGGGCAGCGGGTCATCGGCGAGGGCAGCTCGCCACGCGGGACCAGCTTGAGCTTGGTGCGCTCGATCACAGGGTCAGGCACCGGGACGGAGCTCAACAGGCCTTGCGTATACGGATGCGCGGGATGGTTGTAGACCGCCGCGGCCGGCCCCACCTCCATCAGCTTGCCGAGGTACATGACCCCGATCCGGTCCGACACGTAGCGGATGACCGACAGGTCGTGCGAGATGACGATGTAGGTGAGGTCGTGGCTCTGCTGGAGCCGGTTCATCAGGTTGAGGATCTGGGAGCGGATGGAGACGTCGAGGGCGGAGACGGGCTCGTCGGCGACGATCAGCCTCGGGCTGAGGGCCAGCGCACGGGCGAGGCCGATGCGCTGGCGCTGGCCGCCCGAGAACTCATGCGGGTAGCGCTCCATCGCGCGCGGGCTCAAACCGACCTCCTGCAGCAGCTCGCCGACCCTTTTCTGCCGCTTCTCTTTGCTGCCGAAGCGGTGGATGACGAGCGGCTCGGCCAGGATGTCGCCGACCCGCATGCGCGGGTCGAGCGACGAATACGGGTCCTGGAACATGAGCTGCATCGCCATGCGCTTGGCTCTCAGCTGCCTTCGGCCCAGCTTCGCGAGGTCCGCGCCGTCGAACCAGATCTCGCCCGAGCTCGGCTTCTCGAGGGCGACCACCAGGCGGCCGAGGGTCGTCTTTCCGCAGCCGGACTCGCCGACCAGTCCGAAAGTCTCTCCCTTCTCGATGGAGAGCGAGACGTCCGACACCGCCTTGATCGTGCCCACGCGGTGCGGGATGACGGCGCCGCGCGTGACGGGGAACTCCTTGACGACGTGCTTGACGTCGACCAGCGCGCCGTTCCCGCCGGCGCTCGCGCTGCCGGCGCTCATCGGGCGGCCGGGGCGTGATCGCCCGCCCGGCTCGGGCGCGCGCCGCCCACGGGGTGGTAGCAGGCATACGTGTGGCCGGATTCGTCGCCGTCGAGCAGCGGCTCGAGCCGCCGGCACTCGTCGGTGGCGTAGCGGCACCGGGGGTGGAACCGACAGGCGACCGGCGGCCGGGCCAGGTCCGGCGGGATGCCGGGAATGCTGTAGAGGGGCTGGGACTGGTCCTGGTCCGGCTTCGGGATGGACTGCAGGAGGGCTTCGGTGTAGGGGTGGCGGGTGCTCTTGAACAACTCCTCGATGGAGGCGTTCTCGACGATCTTGCCCGCGTACATGACGCTGACGCGATCCGCCCGGCCGGCGATCACGCCGAGGTCGTGGGTGATGAGCAGGATCGCCATCTTGAACTCGCGCTTCAGGCTGTCGAGCAGGGACAGGATCTGGGCCTGGATGGTGACGTCGAGCGCGGTCGTGGGCTCGTCGGCGATGAGGAGCTTGGGCTCGCAGGCCAAGGCGATCGCGATCATGACGCGCTGGCGCAGGCCGCCCGAGAGCTGGTGGGGGTACTGGTGCATGCGCTCCTTCGGCCGGGGCATGCCCACCACGCCGAGCACCTCCTCGGCCCTCGCCATGGCCTGCCTGGAGCTCCAGCCTCGGTGGATGCGCAGCGTCTCGGCGATCTGGTTGCCGATGGTCATGGTCGGGTTGAGCGAGGTCATGGGGTCCTGGAATATGACCGACACCTCGTTGCCGCGCAGCTTGCGCATATCGTCCTCATCGAGGGGCACGACGTCCACGCCGCCGAGCTTGATCGAGCCACCGGCGATGTGGCCCCCGTTGGGAAGCAGCTTCATGACCGACATGGCGGTCATGCTCTTGCCGGAGCCCGACTCTCCGACCAGGCCCAGCGTCTCGCCCTGGTTCACCCTCAGCGACACCCCGTCGACAGCGCGCACGACGCTGTTGCGCTGGCGGATGTACGTCCTCAGGTCCTTGATCTCGAGGACTGGCGTGGCCATCTCCTTTGACCGCCAGGATGCGGTAACCCTTCTTCGACTTCAGGCGTCTGACCTCATAGCCCTGCGTGCCCAGCCAGGCGGCCAGGGAGTCCGAGCCCAGGTTGCGCTGGACGACCAGGTAGGCCTCGGCGCCGGGCTCGAGGCGGGGGAGCCAGGTCATGAGCAGCTCATGGAGCGGGGCCTTGCCGACCCGCACCGGCGGGTTGGAGTAGACGGCTGCGAAGCGGACGTCTTCGGGAACCTCGCCCGGAAGGATGGCGGTGACGTTGGGCGTCCGTGCCGTTTGGGCATTGGCGCGGGTGAGCTCCAGGGCGCGCTCGTTGACGTCCACGGCCCACACGCGCGCTTTGGGCGCCTGCCGGGCGAGGGCGATGGCGATCGGCCCGTAGCCGGCGCCGAGATCGAGGATGTCGCCTGCTTGGGGGGGTTTGGGGGCCTCTTTGAGGAGCTGGAGGGTGCCGAGGTCGACGGCCTTGGACCCGAAAACCCCACGGTCCGCCTGCAGCTCGAGATCGATCTCGCCGGCGTGGAGAAACACCGTTCTCGGCCT